>PDWJ01004105.1_pt1 | contig 15350 bp, 14 predicted proteins | sample 1430881 | NCBI WGS metagenome assembly PDWJ01 (sample SAMN01162460, study PRJNA174530) | Oral metagenome, whole genome shotgun sequencing project. | biome: Marine environment; feature: Marine mammal; material: Swab sample of the gingival sulcus; isolation source: swab sample of gingival sulcus... | reverse complement strand
GATCTGGGCCAACGGGCTGGCGATCATCGTCGCCGCGATCCTGTCGCTGTGGCTGGTGGTGGACGGGCTGCTGGGGGTGCCGATTGCCGGCTCGACCCTGCTGTTTGTCAGCGGCGCGGTGATCTATCTGATCTCGGTCACCGGCCTTGGCATCCTGCTGGCCACCTTTACCACCTCGATGCCACAATTCGGCCTGCTGGCCCTGCCGGTGCTGGTGATCATGAACCTGCTGTCGGGCAGCACCACGCCGCTGGAAAGCATGCCCGAGTGGCTGCAAACCGCAATGCAGGCGGTGCCCTCGACCCATTTCGTCGCCTTCGCCCAGGCGATCCTCTATCGCGGGGCGGGGCTGGAAACGGTGGCGGTGAACATGCTGGTCATGGCGGGGTTGAGCGCGCTGTTCTTCTTCATTGCTCTCAAACGCTTCCGGCTGACCATGTCCAGCGCGCAGTGAGCTTTGCCGCGCGGGTGCTCCGGCATTGCACCAACGGCCATGCGCCACGCATGACGCTTCAGGGGCGGTTGGGTCCGGGGGGCCAAAAAGCGCCGTCCTGAAACCCCGCTCAAACCCCGACGTCTATTCCGCCTCCACCCCGAGCAACCGGCAGAGCCCGGCATAAGTCGCCCGGTCCGCCGCGCTCCACGCCGCCTTGCGCGACTTGAACAGCGTCGCCTGCGACCGGTGCACCGGCCCGCCCGCCAGCACCTTCAGGTGATTGGCACGCAACGTGTCCCCGGTCGAGGTGATGTCGGCAATCGCCTCGGCGGTTGCGTTCTTCACCGTGCCCTCGGTCGCGCCCTGACTGTCGACCAGCTGATACTCCGCCACCCCATGCTCGCGCAGATAGTCGCGCACCAGACGGTGGTATTTGGTGGCGATCCGCAGCCGGAAGCCGTGGTCCGCCCGGAACCGCGCCGCCACCGCGTCGAGATCGTCGAGCGTGGTCACGTCGACCCACGCCCGTGGCACCGCGATGATCAGATTGGCATGGCCGAAGCCGAGCGGTTCGAGCTCGCGCACCTTTTCCTCCCAGGCGCCGAGCTTCTCGCGCACCAGGTCCGAGCCGGTGACCCCGAGATGGATCCGCCCCGCCGCGAGTTCGCGCGGGATCTCGCCGGCCGAGAGCAACACGAGGTCCAGCCCGTCGATCCCTTCCACGGCGCCGGCATATTCGCGCGCCGAGCCGGTGCGTTTCAGCCTCACCCCGCGCGCGGCAAACCAGTCGAAGGTCTTTTCCATCAGCCGGCCCTTGGAGGGCACGCCCAGCTTCACGCTCATGTCTGCCCCTCCCGGATGTCCAGCAGCATTTCCGGCCGGACCACTGCGCCCACGGCCGGGATCTCGCAGCCGCCGAGCCTGCGGGTCAGCGCGTCATAGCGCCCGCCGGTGGCGACGGGGGGCAGGTCCGGGCGGCCTTCGGCGGTGAAGCCGAAGACGAAACCGTCATAATATTCCATCGTGGTGAGCCCGTAGGCGCCTTCGAACCCGAGCTTCGCGGTGTCGATCCCGTGGGCGCGGAGCGCCTCGGCGCGGGCGTCGAACCGGGCCACGGCGGGCGCGAGCGCGGGCATGTCGACGGCGAAATCATGCAGCCGTTCCCGCGTGTTGTCGACGGTCTCCCGCAGCGACAGCAGATCCGAGATCAGCCGCATTTCGGTTTCCGGGACCGGCGGCGCGGCGGCGTCTTCCCGCAGCGCCGCGATCCGCGCCTCGACCTCGGCGCGCGAGCGCAGGCCGATCTGCACCGCGCCGTCTGCGAAGGGGTCTTCCGCCGCGATCAGCGCGGCGCGGCCCTCGGGCGGCGGCACCAGCCCGGCGAAGCGTCTGAGCAGATGCCGGAACCGCCGTGGCCGCCAGATATGGCGCATCAGCGCGGCCTTGCGCGCCTTGGTGGTGCTGAGCCCCTCCACCGCGGCGATGATCAGATCAATGCTGCCGGTGATGGCCCGCAGCCCGCGCGCGCCTTCGGCCCCGAGCGCGGTTTCGAGCGCGGTTTCGATCAGCGCGAAGACCTCGGCATCGGCCGCAGCGGTATCGGCGCCGCCGAACAGCTCATAGCCCACCTGAATATATTCCGGCGCCCGATGGGCCGTCTCGTCCTGGGCGCGGAACACCTCGCCGGAATAGGTGTAACGGGCGGGGTCGGCGCCGGTCTCCGGCGCGCTCGCCATATGCATCTGCACCACCGGCACGGTGAAATCCGGCCGCAACATGGCTTCGCCCAGCACCGGGTCATGGGTGATGAAGGCGCGCGAGCGGATGTCTTCGCCGTAGAGGTCAAGCAGGGTATGCGCCGGTTGCAGGATCGGCGGGTCCACCTCTGCCGCGCCCTGCGCCGCGAACCCCGCCATCAGCCGCTGGGCCTCGGCGCGGATCGCCGATTTGTCAGCCATCGTGGCGCTCCAGCATCTTCTGCACTTCGGCCACCAGATCGGCGCGCGCCACCTCGATCTGCGAGGGGCGCTCCTTCCATTCCTCGAGTGTGGCGCTTGCGGCGATCTCGGCGCCGAGCACCAGATCCTTGAGCTGCACCACCCCGCGCGCGGCCTCGTCGGTGCCCTGGATCACCGCCACCGGGCTGTGGCGCTTGTCGGCATATTTGAGCTGGTTGCCGAAATTCTTCGGATTGCCGAGATAGGCTTCGGCGCGGATCCCGGCGCGGCGCAGCTCGCCGACCATCGCCTGATAATCGGCCATCCTGTCGCGGTCCATCACCGTGACCACCACCGGCCCCGGGCTCTCGCCCTTGTAGCGGCCCCTGGCGCGGAGCGCGGCCAGCAGCCGGTCGACGCCGATCGACACGCCGGTCGCGGGCACTGCCTGACCGGTGAAACGCTTCACCAGATCGTCATAGCGCCCCCCCCCTGCGACCGAACCGAACTGCCGCGGCCGGCCCTTTTCGTCGGTGATTTCGAAGGTCAGCTCGGCCTCGAACACCGGGCCGGTATAATAGCCGAGGCCCCGTACCACCGAGGGGTCGATGACGATGCGGTCGGGCCCGTAGCCTTGCGCCGCGAGCAGATCGGTGATCTCGGCCAGCTCCGCCACGCCTTCGGCGCCGGTGGCGCTGTCGCCCACGGCGGCGCGGAGGTTTTCGAGGGTCAGGGCGTTGGTTGCGCCTTTCGAGGTCAGGAAAGCGATCACCGGTTCGGCGGCTTCGGGGGCAAGGCCGACGCCCTCGATATAGGCGCCCGAGGCGTCGAGCCGGCCGGCGCCGAGCAGCGCGCGCACGCCTTCCTCGCCGACCTTGTCGAACTTGTCGATGGTGCGCAGCACCGCGTCGCGCTGCTCCCCCTCGGCCACGCCCATCACCTCCAGCACCCCGTTCAACACCTTGCGATTGTTGACGCGAACGAGATAATCGCCGCGAGGGATGCCGACTGTTTCCAGCGCATCGGAGAGCATCGCGCAGATCTCCGCATCCGCCGCCATCGAGGCCGCGCCCACGGTGTCGGCGTCGCATTGGTAGAACTGCCGGTAACGCCCGGGCCCCGGCTTCTCGTTGCGCCAGACAGGGCCCATCGCATAGCGCCGGTAGGGCGTCGGCAGATCGTTGCGGAACTGCGCATAGACCCGGGCGAGCGGTGCGGTGAGGTCATAGCGCAGCGCCAGCCAGTCGCCCTTCCGGTTGTTTTCAGCGCCGTCTTCCGGGCCGGTTTCGTCGTCGGTCCAGGCGAAGACACCGGCATTGGGCCGGTCGACATCGGGCAGATGCTTGCCGAGCGCCTGAAGGGTTTCGACACCGGAACTGTCGAGCGCATCGAACCCATAGGCATGGTAGACCGCGGCGATCCGGTCGAGCATTTGCTTGCGTTCCTCGACCTCGGCGCCGAAATAGTCGCGGAACCCTTTCGGCGGTTCGGCCCGGGGACGGGGCTGTTTTTTCTGCTTCGCCATGGGGCTGACCTCGCTTGCAACTCGGGCGGGTCTAGCTGACAGCAAGCATCGGGGCAACAGGGAGGCGCGCATGAGCGACCGTATCACCGCATTGGAAGAACAGGTGGCGCATCTGACCCGCATCACCGATGAGTTGTCCGAGGTGCTGGCCCGGCAGGATGGCGAGATCGACCGGCTTGTGCGCCGGGTAGAGATGCTGATGAGCCGCGAGGCGGCGCGCGAGGCCGACAGCGCGCAAGCGATCCCGCTGGCGGACCAGCGGCCGCCGCATTGGTGAGGGCTGCCCCTAACCCTTCACCCGCCGCCCGCCGGTCCAGACCCCGGCAATGGCGCGGTCGTCGCCCATCATGATGGTCGCAAACAGCGCCTCCCACAGGGTTTCGGCGCGGGCGGCGCGCTGGGCGATGGCGGGGGTGGAGGCGAGGTCGACGGCGATGATGTCGGCCTCCAGCCCGGGCGCCAGCGTGCCGATCTTTTCGCCGAGATGCAGGGCGCGCGCCGAGCCTGCGGTGGCCAGCCACCACAGTTGCGCGGGGTGCAGCGCGTGGCCGTTCAGCTGTGCCACCTCATAGGCCGCCGCCATGGTCCGCAGCATCGAAAACGACGACCCGCCGCCGGTATCGCTCGCCAGCCCGATCCGCTGGCCTGCGCGCATCAGCCCCGCCATGTCGAACAGCCCCGAGCCGATGAAGGTGTTGGAGGTCGGACAATGGATCAGGCTCGCCCCCGCCTCGCGCAGCCGGTCGCGCTCGCGCGCGGTGAGATGGATCGCATGCCCCATCAGCGCGCCTTTCCCGAGCAGGCCGGACCGGTCGTAGACATCGGTATAATCCCGCGCCTCGGGAAACAGCTTCGCGACCCAGGCGATCTCTTCGGGCTGCTCGGCGAGATGGGTCTGCATCAGCACCTGCGGGTGCTCGGCCCAGAGCGCCCCCAGCGCCTCCAGCTGTTCGCGCGACGAGGTAGGCGCGAAACGCGGGGTGATGACATAGCCCAGCCGCTCGACCCCGTGCCAGCGCTCCAGCAGGCGCTTTGACTGGTCATAGGCCGTCTGTGCGCTGTCTTTCAGATCGTCCGGCGCGTTGGCATCCATGCAGGTCTTGCCCGCCAGCGCCCGCAGACCCCGGGCCTGCGCTTCGGCAAAGAAGACCTCGACGCTCTCCGGGTGGATGGTCGCGAAGCTCGAGACGGTGGTGGTGCCCGCCGCCAGCGTCAGATCGAAATACCTCGCCGCGATCTCCGCCGCATAAGCGGGATCGCCAAACCGCGCCTCCTCCGGGAAGGTGTATTGTGTCAGCCAGTCGATCAGCCGCTTGCCCCAGGAGGCAATGATCGCGGTCTGCGGATAATGCACATGGGCATCGACAAAGCCGGGCGAGAGCAGCGCCGCGCCCATGTCGGTGGTTTCGGCCTGCGGGTAGCGCGCCCGCAGATCCTCCGCCGGCCCGACCGCCACGATCCGCCCGGCCTCGATCGCCACCGCGCCGCGGCGCTCATGCTGCGCGCTCGCCTCGGGAGGGGTGCGAAACGGGTCGCCGGTGAAGCGGAGCGTCTGGCCGAGAAGGAGCTGCATCGCCTGTCCCCTGTTGTTGCCCGGGCGCTGTGCACCGGTAGTTTGCATTGGGGCGGGGGCGCCGTCGAGCGGTTTCGCCCGCCGGCACTCTTGTTCCCCGCCCGCCGCCTGGCCTATGGTTGCGGCAACAAGCGCGAGGCGCAGGCATGGCTGAAGACCAGACCCACGACATCGTCCCGGAAGACGGCGACTACGAGATCGACCGCGAATTGCTGCGCCCGGTGCGGAGCGCGGTCGACGCGGGCGATGCCGCGGCCCTCGCGCGTCTGCTCGAACCGCTGCACCCCGCCGACATCGCCGACTTGCTCGAACAGGTGGACGACGACACGAGGGCGGAGCTCGTCCGCCTCTACGGGCGCGCCTTCGATGGCGAATTGCTGTCGGAACTCGACGAAGGCATCCGCGAAGAGGTGATCGGGATCCTCCAGCCGGAGGTGCTCACCGAAGCGGTGCGTGAGCTCGAAACCGACGATGTGGTCGACCTCGTCGAAGACCTTGACGACCCCCAGAAAGAGGCGATCCTCGAGGCGCTCGAAGCACCCGACCGGATGGCCGTCGAACGCTCGCTCACCTATCCGGAAAACTCCGCCGGCCGGTTGATGCAGCGCGAGATGGTGGTGGCGCCGGAGCATTGGAGCGTCGGCGAGGCGATCGACTTCATGCGCGCCACCGAGGATCTGCCGGAGCAATTCTACCACGTCATCCTGGTCGACCCGCGCATGGTGCCAACCGGATACGTCACCCTCGGGCGGATCATGGCCAGCCCCCGCGAGATGCCGCTCGCCCATCTCACCGAGGAGAGTTTCCGCACCATCCCGGTGATGCAGGACGAGGGCGAGGTGGCCTATGCCTTCAACCAGTACCACCTGATTACCGCGCCCGTGGTCGATGAAAACGACCGTCTTGTCGGCGTCATCACCATCGACGATGCGATGGGCATTCTCGACGAGGAACATGAGGAAGACATCCTCCGCCTCGCCGGTGTCGGCGAGGAAAGCGCGCTGTCGGACGGGGTGTTGGAGACCACGAAGCGCCGGGTGCCCTGGCTGGGGGTCAACCTGGTGACGGCGATCCTCGCCTCGCTGGTGATCGCCCAGTTCGAGGCCACCATCGCGCAGCTTGTGGCATTGGCCGTGCTGATGCCGATCGTCGCCTCGATGGGCGGCAATGCCGGCACCCAGACGCTCACCGTTGCGGTGCGGGCGCTGGCGACCAAGGATCTCACCGCCGCCAACGTCTGGCGGGTGATCCGCCGCGAGGGGATGGTGGGGCTGGTCAACGGGCTGGTGTTTGCGGTGCTGATGGGGATCGTCGGCGCGATCTGGTTCGGCACGCCGGTGCTCGGTGCGGTGATCGCGGTGGCGATGGTGGTCAACCTCGTGGTGGCGGGGCTCGCGGGGGTCGGCATCCCGGTGCTGCTCGACAAGCTCGGCGTCGACCCGGCGCTGGCCTCGGGCGCCTTCGTCACCACGGTGACCGATGTGGTGGGCTTTTTCGCCTTTCTCTGGCTCGCGGGGGTGATGCTGCTGTGACGCTTTCGGACATCAAGACAGCTGCGCGCAAGGCGGCGCTGGCGCGGCGGGCGGCGGCACATGGACGCGGGCTCGATGCCGCGGCGCAGGACCATCTGCTGGGGCTGCTGGAACCTTTCCGCGGCCGGGTGATCGCCGGGTTCATGCCGATCCACACCGAGATCAACCCGCTGCCGGTGATGGCGGCAATGGCCGGGTCCGGGCCGGTCGGCGTGCCGGTGATCGAGGCGAAGGCCGCGCCGCTCGCCTTCCACCGCTGGCGCCCGGGCTGCGCCATGGAGCCCGGACCCTATGGCGCCCCGGTGCCGGTCAGCCGCGAGGTGCTGGTGCCGGAGGTGGTGATCGTGCCGCTTCTGGGCTTCGACCGCGCCGGTGGACGTCTTGGCTACGGCGGCGGTTTCTACGACCGCACCCTGGAACACCTCCGCACCAAGGGCCCCTGCCTTGCTGTGGGCTTCGCCTATGCGGCGCAGGAGGCGGAGGACTTGCCGCTGGAGGAGACCGACCAGCCGCTCGACGCAGTGGTGAGCGAGGCCGGGGTGTTGCGGTTCTGAGGCCTGTGGCGCTGGGGCGCGGCCGTTTGGCCCGGTTGTGTAGAAGAAGGGCGCGACAGGGGGGCACCAGGGTGTTGCGGGGTAGGTCGACGTTCGCACCGGGGCGATTGACCACGCAGAGGAACAAGAGTGTTCTTTCTGGATTTCAAAGGGTTGCTCTGTTCCATGCGGCCAGAAGACGGCCAGACAGACCCCCAGACAGGCCTGTTTTCACCGAAAACGCCCCGGTTTGGCCGCCGCTACGGCACCAAACCCGGTTCACCCGGGGATTCGCGCAAAACCCGGCCGGAAACGCAGTGTTTCCGTTGAAAATCAAGGCATTGTTCTCGTCAGTCCGCGGCCACGACACGCCCCCGCCTCCCAACTTCTCCACCAATCTCCCTGGCCCGGCCCGATTTCACAAGACCGGGCCGCCTCATGCGCTTGCGGTTGCACCCGCCCGCGCTTCCTCCTAAAGCCTGCCGCATGAAGATCCTGTACCTCGGTGATGTGGTCGGACGCGCCGGCCGCCGGGCGCTGACCGAGCGCCTTCCCCGCCTGCGCGAAGACTGGAACCTCGATTTCGTCGTGGTCAACGGCGAAAACGCCACCGGCGGCATGGGCCTGTCCGCGGCCCATGCGAAAGACTTTCTTGCCGCCGGGGCCGATGCGCTGACCCTCGGTGATCATGCCTTCGACCAGAAGGACATGCTCTCCTTCTGTGAACAGGAACCCCGGATCGTCCGGCCGCTCAACTACGCCAGGGGTGCCCCCGGTTCCGGCGCACGGCTGTTCTCTGATGCCCGCGGCCGCAAGGTGCTGGTGGCTCAGGTGCTGGGGCAGGCGTTCATGAAGCGGCCCTTCGAAGACCCGTTCGGCAGTATCGAAACCGCGCTCAGGCCGTATCCGCCCGGCGGTCAGGCACAGGCGATCGTGGTCGATGTCCATGCCGAGGCCACCAGCGAGAAGATGGCGATGGGCCATTTCCTCGACGGGCGCGCCTCGCTGGTGGTGGGCTCGCACACCCATGTGCCGACCGGCGACGCGATGATCCTGCCGAAGGGCACCGCCTATCTCACCGACGCCGGCATGTGCGGCGATTACAACTCTGTCATCGGCATGGACAAGGCCGAACCGCTGCGCCGCTTTGTCACCGGCATGTCGAAGACCCGCTTCACCCCGGCGAGGGGTGAGGCGACCCTGTGCGGGGTCTTCGTCGAGACCGACGACACCACCGGCAAGGCGAAGCGGGTCGCGATGGTGCGTCACGGCGGGGTGCTGCAACAGGCGGTGCCGTGACGCCCTTGCCTTACAGATTGTGTCTTGCCGAATGCGCCCCGGCGGGCAAGACTGTGACGAGTGAGCTGATCTGAACGGGGCAGGCACCATGGAACTGTTTGATTTTTCTCCGGGAACCGAGGCGTTCATCTCCCTGGCGGTGGTCGGATTCATGTTCGTCGCCTTCCTGCGCGAGATCTGGGAAACCGAAGTGGTGGCGATCGCGGGGGTGGCCATTCTGCTGGTGACCGGTGTTCTGCCCTACAACACCGCGCTCTCGGTGCTCGCCAACCCCGCCCCCTGGACGATCGCCTGCATGTTTCTGGTGATGGGGGCATTGGTGCGCACCGGCGCGCTCGACTGGTTTACCCAGCACGCCGACCGCCAGGTGGCCGAACGCCCGCTGCTCGCGCTTTCCTCGCTGATGGTGTTCGTGATCCTCGCTTCGGCCTTCGTGTCCAACACCCCGGTGGTGGTGGTGATGATCCCGGTCTTCACCCAGCTTGCCAACCGGATGAAGGTGGCGCCGTCGAAACTGCTGATCCCGCTCAGCTATGGCGCCATTCTCGGCGGTACGCTCACGCTGATCGGCACCTCGACCAACCTGCTGGTCGACGGGGTCGCCCGGTCGAACGGGATGGAACCTTTCTCGATCTTCGAAATCACCCCGCTCACCCTCATCCTCGTGGCCTATGGCATGGCCTATATCGCCCTGGTCGGGCCGCGTCTGTTGCCGGAACGCACCTCCATGGCGGCGCTGCTGTCGGACCGGTCGAAGAAGAAGTTCTTCACCGAGGCGGTGATCCCGCCCGATTCGAACCTCATCGGCCGCGAGGTGCTCGGGGTGCAGCTGTTCAAGCGCGAGGGCGTGCGGCTGGTCGATGTGGTCCGCGGCGACAGTTCGCTGCGGCGCAACCTCAAGGACGTGACGCTTCAGGTCGGCGACCGGGTGGTGCTGCGCACCGAGATGACCGAGCTTCTGTCGCTGCAAAGCAACAAGGAGCTCAAGCGCGTCGATCAGGTGAGCGCGGTCGAGACCACCACGGTCGAGGTGCTGATCACTCCGGGCTGCAAGATGGTCGGCCGCACGCTGGGAGCGCTGCGCCTGCGCCGCCGTTTCGGCATCTACACCCTGGCGATGCACCGGCGGAACCAGAATATCGGCCGCCAGCTCGACAACATCACCGTGCGCGTCGGCGATACGCTGCTCATCGAGGGCGACCCCGCCGACATCCAGCGTCTGGCGACGGAGATGAACCTGGTCGATGTCTCCCACCCCTCGGCGCGGGCCTTCCGCCGCGGCCATGCGCCCATCGCCATCGGGGCGATGGTGGGTCTGGTGGTCATGGCGGGGCTCGGCGTGGCGCCGATCCTCGCGATCTCGGTGGTGGCGGTCGCATTGGTGCTGGCAACCCGGGCGATCGACGCGGACGAAGCGTTTTCCTTCATCGACGGCCGCTTGCTGGCGCTGATCTTCGCCATGCTCGCCATCGGCGCGGCGCTGGAAAACTCGGGCGCGGTGCGGCTGATCGCCAATGCCTGCGCGCCACTGTTGGCGGAGCTGCCCCCCTTCCTGATCGTCTGGGCGATCTATCTGCTCACCTCGGTGCTGACCGAACTGGTCTCCAACAATGCGGTGGCGGTGGTGGTGACCCCGATCGCCATCGGGCTGGGCACGGCGCTGGGCCTCGACCCGCGGCCGCTGGTGATCGCGGTGATGGTGGCGGCCTCGGCGAGCTTCGCCACGCCGATCGGCTATCAGACCAACATGATGGTCTATGGCCCCGGCGGCTACCGGTTCTCCGACTTCATGAAGGTGGGCATCCCGCTCAACCTCACCATGGGCCTTTTGGCTTCAGTGCTGATCCCGCTGTTCTGGCCGCTGTGATGCCCGGCCTCAGACGCCAGACCACCGACATCCTTGCGCTGAAGGCGCTGACCATCGAAATGGGCGAGCAGGCGGTGGCCTGGGGCTGGGCGATGGTGGATGCGGGCCGCTTCTCCGACGGGATCTGGGCGCTCACCGCCCTGACCCCGCCGTTCCACTGGTCGGAGCTCTCCGATCTCGTCGGCCGGATCGCCCGCGAACAGGGGCTGCAAACCCCCGGCTCTCAGGACGACGCCACCCTCTGGCTCGCCCATGGCCATGTGGAAGACATCCTCGCCTCGGGGGGCGAGGATTTCACCTCGCTGAAACTGGTCTCACGGCTCTGGTTCGACCATGAAACGCCGGATCTCGTGATCTTCTACCAGCTCAAACACGCGATCCGCGAGGTCGAAGCCACGGGCACTCAGGGCCATGTGGAGGGGCTGACCAAAGCGAACTGGAAAACCCTTCTCACCGACACCTGCAAGGCCTGGCTCGAAACCCACCCTCGCCCCGACCCGTTCGGAGAAGACTGAGGCCCGCCGGACTTCGCCCTCCGCGACCACCCCGAGCCGTGCCCCCGCTGAATCCCGCCTGCAAGGGCCCGCCTACAAGGGCCAGAACAGCAGGATCAGCGGGATCGACACCGCCACCACCATGAGTTCCAGCGGCAGCCCCATGCGCCAGTAATCGCCGAAACGATAGCCGCCGGGGCCGAGGATCAGGGTGTTGTTCTTGTGGCCGATGGGGGTGAGGAAGGCGCAGGAGGCCGCGACCGCCACCGCCATCAGAAACGGATCGGGGCTGGCGCCGAGCTGGCCCGCCATCTCGATGCCGATGGGCGCCGCGACGATCGCCGTGGCGGTGTTGTTGAGCACGTCCGAGAGCGTCATCGTCACCACCATGATCACCGTCAGCACCGCCCAGGCGGGCAGGCCCTGGGTCAGCGCCACCAGCGCGCTGGCGATCAGCTCCGTGCCGCCCGAGGTCTCCAGCGCCGCGCCGAGCGGGATCATCGAGCCCAGCAGCACCACCACCGGCCATTCGATATGGTCGTAGATCTCGCTGACCGACAGGATGTCGGTGAGCACATAGCCCACCGCGACGATCCCGAGCGCCACCGGCAGGTAGATGAGCCCGAAACTCGCGGCCGCCACCGCGGCGGCGAACAGCCCGATGGCGAGCCAGACCTTGCTGTCGCGGGTGACGGTGAGGCCGCGGTCGGCGAGCGGCAGGCAGCCGAGCCATTCGGTCACCTCCGCTTCCTCGCCCTCGGGCACCAGCAGGAGCAGAATATCGCCGGGTTCGGCCCGGGTCTTGCGCACCGCCGAGCGAAACGGCTTGCCGCCGCGCGAAATCCCCAGAAGCACCGCGTGGCGGCGCCAGTTGAGGCCGATGGCCTGAGCGGTCTTGCCGGCGATGCGGGCGTGTTCGGTCACCACCACCTCGATCTTTGACAGCCCCGCGCCCTCGGCCCGCAGCCGTTCGGCGCGGGTGGCATCGGCAATCTCGAGCGCCAGCGCCGCGCGGAACTCGTCGAGCGCCTCCGGCACCGCTTCGATGACCAGCGCATCCTCCGCCTGAAGCTGCGTGGTGCGCGCGGTGCCGTAGCTGCGCTTGCCCTTGCGGATCAGCCCGACGAGCACGACATCGGCCTTTTCGGCCTCGTCGTAGAGATCCTGCACCCGGCGCCCGATCAGCTTCGAGCCCTCCGGCACCACCAGCTCCGAGACGAAATCGGAATAGCCCTCCATCGGGTCGGCCTTGCCACTGGCCGCATCGGGCCGCGGGATCAGCCGCCAGCCCGCCAGCGCCACGAAGGCGAGCCCGGCCATGGCGGTGAGCCCGCCCACGGGGGCGAAGTCGAACATCCCGAAGGGTTCGCCGAGCGCCTCCTCGCGGATCGAGGAAATGATGATGTTGGGCGGGGTGCCGATCAGCGTCGCCATGCCGCCGAGGATGGTGGCGAAGCTCAGGGGCATCAGCGTCAGCCCGGCGGCGCGGCCGGCCTTGCGGGCGGTCTGGATGTCGACCGGCATCAGCAGCGCCAGCGCCGCGACATTGTTCATGAAGGCCGAGAGCGCTCCGCCGATCACTCCCATGATGGCGATATGCGCCCCCATCGAACGGCCTGCGTCCACCAGCGTCCGGGTGATGAGAAACACCGCCCCCGAGCGCACCAGCCCGGCCGAGACCACCAGCACCAGCGCCACGATCAGCGTGGCGGAATGGCCGAAACCGTCGAAAGCGTGTCTGGTGTCGACCACGCCGAGCACCACCGCGAGCATCAGCGCGCCGAAGGCGACGAGGTCGTAGCGGTAGCGGCCCCAGAGCAGGAGCCCGAAGACGGCGGCGAAAAGGGCGAAGACCGGGCCGGTCAGGCAAAGAGAACCGGCACCAAAGTGGCGACAAGCAGCGCGGCCATCGTCCGGTTGAACAGGGTGAGGCGGCGCGGGTCCGACAGGATGCGGCGCGCCTCGCGGCCGAGCAGGGTCCAGACCGAAGCCGAGCACAGGCCAAGGGCGAGGAAGGTCGCCGCCACCACGAAGACCGCTAACAGGCTGCGTTCAGGCGCATAGGCGGCGATGGCGGTCAGCGCCATCGTCCAGGCCTTGGGGTTGACCCACTGGAAGGCGGCGGCCTGCCAGAAGCCTATTGGCCGGGCGAGGCGGGTTTCGTCGGCAGCGATGTCGGCGGGGGCGGCGGCATGGGCGATCTTCCACGCAAGCCAGCCAAGGAAGACGACCGAGACCGCTTTCAGCACGGTTTCGAGGGCCGGAAACAGCTCGAATATTCCGATCAGCCCGACGCCGCACATAAAGGCCATCAGCGCGAAACCGAGCGCGACGCCGAACAAGTGCCCGAGCGTGGCGCGAAAGCCGAAATTGGCTCCCGAGGCCAGCAGCATCATGTTGTTCGGACCTGGCGTGAACAGGGTGACTGCGGCGAAGCCCGCGAGAGCGAGGAAGAGTTCTGCTGACATGGCGCAAGAATGGTTGACTTTCTGCGCGATATGATTGAAAATATTGCTACGTTTCACCTTTTTATGGCAATTATTGATGAGTATCGACAGAATTAGCCATCGAATATTGCGAGAGCTTTCCCGGGACGGGCGTCTTCCCAACACCCAGCTTGCCGATCGCGTCGGCCTTTCCCCATCGGCCTGCCTGCGCCGGGTGCAGGAGATGGAACGCACAGGTGTCATCGCCGGCTACCGCGCGGTGCTCGACCCCGCCGCGATGGGGCGCGGGTTCGTGGCTTATGTGACCGTGGGCCTCTCCGAGCACAGCAAGGCGGCGCAAGAGCGGTTCGAGCGCGCGGTGGCGTTGTTCGACGAGGTTCGCGAGTGTCACAACGTGACCGGAGCTTTCGAATACCTTCTGCGTGTCGAAACCGCCGACCTCGCCAGCTACAAGCGGTTGCACACCGACGGGCTCGGCACCATCGAGACGGTAAGCCGGATCACCACGCTGGTGGTGATGGGCTCACCCAAGGATGAGCGCGGCCCGCCGGTCAGAACGCCGTGACCCGCTCCCATTCCTCCCGGGCTTGCCCCGTGCCGCCCCGATGCCCTATAGAGGCGCGACACCCGGACAACGTTGGAGTATCCCATGGCGGGCCATTCAAAATGGGCGAACATTCAGCATCGCAAGGGGCGTCAGGACGCCGCCCGGTCGAAGCTGTTCTCGAAGCTGGCAAAAGAGATCACCGTGGCGGCGAAGATGGGTGACCCCGACCCCGACAAGAACCCGCGCCTGCGTCTCGCCGTGAAAGAGGCGAAGAGCCAGTCGGTGCCGAAGGACGTGATCGACCGCGCGATCAAGAAGTCTCAGGGGGGCGATGCCGAGAATTACGACGAGATCCGCTATGAGGGCTACGGGCCCAACGGCGTTGCGGTCATCGTCGAGGCGATGACCGACAACCGCAACCGCACCGCCTCGACCGTGCGTTCGACCTTTTCGAAGAACGGCGGCAATCTCGGCGAGACCGGCTCGGTCGGGTTCATGTTCGAGCGCAAGGGCGAGATCACCTATCCCGCTTCCGCCGGCGATCATGACACGGTGTTCGAGGCGGCGCTGGAAGCCGGCGCGGAAGATGTGGAGAGCTCCGACGAGGGCCACACGATCTATTGCGCTGATACCGATCTCAACGAGGTCTCCTCGGCGATGGACGCGGCGCTCGGCGAGAGCGACAGCGCCAAGCTGATCTGGAAGCCGACCACCACCACCGAGCTTGGCCTCGAGGACATGCAGAAGCTGATGAAGCTGGTTGACGCGCTGGAAGACGATGATGACGTCCAGCATGTCTACACCAATTTCGAAACCTCGGACGAGGTGATGGAACAACTCGGCTGAGGCTGGTTCTGATTGGATGAGCGAAGGGCGCGCCGGTAACGGGGCGCCCTTTTTTTGTCTCGGGCGGGTAATGCGCGGGCGGTGGAGTCCGGTTTGCAAGTGCTAAACAGGCCGTGACCTGGGTGCCCGCGGAAGACTGTAAGAGCTTGCTGTAAATGAATAAAACAGAGAAACCATTAGTCCGGAATTCCGGACTAATGGTATTCCAGTTGTCCGGACTAAAGCGTCCGGCCAAAAACCTGAATCGCAAGGGTTCCCATGACCGCTGATCTGTGATTCATCCTGTTTGGGAGGATGGATCATGTCAGCACCTT
>PDWJ01003381.1_pt1 | contig 15353 bp, 14 predicted proteins | sample 1430881 | NCBI WGS metagenome assembly PDWJ01 (sample SAMN01162460, study PRJNA174530) | Oral metagenome, whole genome shotgun sequencing project. | biome: Marine environment; feature: Marine mammal; material: Swab sample of the gingival sulcus; isolation source: swab sample of gingival sulcus... | reverse complement strand
TTTAAAACGCTTTTTATTGATTATTTCAGACAGAGAACAAAGGTTGTTTTTTTATCCACTCTAATATTTATTGTTGGATTCTCTATTTTAGATCTTCCGGGAGGAGTAATTATAGGAATAATTGCAGGGTTATTAACTTATGCTTCCGAATTTCACTATCTCAGTCTACCTCTAACACTGGTGGGTTGTTGGGTTTTATCGGTTGAACAAAATAGCAGTTTTCTCATCTTTTTTGCAGCTGTACTCTTCATCTATATACTAGTATCCATTCTGGAAGAGACTTTCTTTTCATCTAAAATAATGAAGAGCGTAAGAGGTATGAATCCCGCAATAACTATTTTGGCTTTTGCAATATGGACAACAATCTTTGGAGATTTTGTGGGAACCGTTATAGCTTTACCCTTAACCCAAATTATAATGATATACGGAAAAAGTATGATCATGTATTTAGAAGAGGAGAATCTGATAGAGGCTAGGAGGGAAAAAAATCAGGATTAAATTATTTAATTTGAGGAAATATAATATATGAAAAAGGATAAAATAATTGATAATAAGTTAAGAAAATTTATAAAAGACTTTCAATACTACTTACCTATATTCTATATTTTATTAGTCTTTATTGGGATGCTGTTCTCCTATAACAAATATAAAGAGTTTGGAATAAATATTTTCCAATATTCTGAAATTTCCGATTTTCTGATTACACCTTTCAGGGATTTAATAATCTTGGCAGTTACAATTTTTACAGCTTTTTTAGGTCTTGCTATATACAAATTAAATGAATATATAAAGAGATTCCCCAGATTTTATAATTCAAAACTAAATTTTGGAATGATGAAATCCAACCCTATTGTTGCAACTGTTATTTTAATAGTAATCTATCTATTGATATTTTCAAATACTTATGGAAAATACAACAAGAAACATTTTTCAGAAAATTCAAAAACAGTATTGTTGGAGCTTGTTACGAACGATATAAAAAGCGGAAAACTGATAGGTAAAAATAACGGATATATTTTTTTAATGACTGGTAACAACGTTAAAATCGTTCCAATTGGAACATCAATCAAAGAGATATCCATAAAAAAATAGTTGGATATAGGTTATAGAATGATAAAAATTTAGTAAATTTAATAAAAAACCACCCTTTAAAGATCTGAAGTCATCTCCTCTATCACTAATTTAACCTCCTCTATCTGCCACATTGGAGTGGAAGCTGAACCAGAAACCCCTACTATATCATTTGAAACGAACCAACTCTTTTCAATATCATTAACATTCTCAATTAAATAAGCTCTAGGATTAAATGACAATATTTTTTGGAATAGAACCTTAGTATTAGAACTGTTTCTACCACCAATAAAAACTATAACATTGTTCTCCTTAGCAAAGGATACAAGCTCCTCTTCCCTATTTTCTACAAAAGAACAAAGTGTATCTGCTACATGAAGATTCGGCATTTTTTTCTTTAGACTTTCAACAAGGCTAAAAAAATGTTTTTGAGCAATTGTTGTTTGAGTTAAAATTGCACTCTTTTTATTAAAATCGATCTTTGTAAAATCTTTCTCATCCATTACTATTTTAGCTTCATTGTTACAATAACCTAAAAGACCTATAACTTCAGGGTGATTTGATTTTCCCACAATAATAATTTGATACCTTTCTTTGTACAATTGGTAGGTTATATCTTGTGATCTTCTCACCTTTGGACATGTTGCATCAATGACATTATTTCCCTTAATTTTAGCATCATCTATAGAAGATTTACCTACGCCGTGAGTTCTTATAAAAAGAGTACTATTTTCAAGAGTATTAATATCATTGGAAACTTTTAAACCTTTATCAATCAACCTTTCCATTTCAAGACGATTGTGTAAAAGTTCACCATTTATATATATATCTTTACAATTTTCATCCAGCTTTTTCTCAACCATTTTTATGGCTCTATTAACACCACCACACACACCGGATCTTTTATCAATTATAACCTTTACCAAAATCTACTCCTAAAAGATTTCCTCTTAAATTAAAACTATTACTTAAATTTTTAGCTAGAGTCTACTCTTTAACTTTAATACTTCACTAACTATAAGATCTGCTTGTTCAGAAATAGAGTAGTTTGAAGTATCTATAAATATAGCATCATCAGCAGGTTTCATAGGGGAGTTTAATCTCTCTGAATCTCTTCTATCCCTCTCTATCAAATCATTTTTAACATCCTCAATAGTTAGACTCGGATTTTTCTCCTTCATCTCTTCATATCTTCTACTAGCTCTAATATCAACATCGGCAACCATCCAAAATTTAAGATCAGCATTTGGAAAAACCACAGTTCCTATATCTCTTCCGTCCAAGATAACATCACAACTATTACCCATCTCCCTTTGAAGTTTAACAAGAGCTTCCCTTACCTCAAAAATTTCACAAACACTACCCACACCTCTGGAGATTTCGGGAGTTCTTATGAAATTGGAAACATCTTCACCATCGAGAAAAGTTTTTGTTAATCCACTATCCTCATCAATAGTTTGAGATATCTTTGTAGAGGAGATAAGATCAACAATACCTTTTCTATCAGTAAAATCAACACCTGAATTTTTAACTTTTAGAGTCATAGCTCTGTACATTGCTCCGGTATCTATATATAGAAAATTAAGTTTTTCACCAACTATTTTTGCTGTAGTTGATTTACCTGATGCTGCCGGTCCGTCTATTGCAATAATCATATCTCCCCCTATTCCAAAATAGATGTAATAAATTTAGTCTAAACTATACAAAAGTTCATGATAGATCTCTTTCTTACAGACTTCCATAATTTATTAAAATTAAAAAGTTAAACAACCAAAATATTTAAATTAATAAAATCAGATGTAAATAAATATACAATATCAACTTTGTAAAAAGAAAAAAACAATAGTTTCTAACATAAAATTATTTGATTTATATAAAAAATATCATATTTTAGAGTAGGTCCGTCTGCCTGATTTTAGGGTAAATCCCAGAGGGTAGTTTTAGAAAAATGTTTGGAGAAAATATGAAAAGTTTTAAACTTTTGCTTATAACTGATGACAAAACGATGAAATCAAATTATAAAAACTCTTTAAAAGAGAGTGAAATAAAGGTGTATCAAATAGGGTCAGATGATCAGTTTGATAAGGCCATAAGAGATTTAGAACCGGAAATATTGGGTTATGATATCTCAAATTGCAGTCAAAACTTTATACAAGATCTTGAGACTATGAGAACAAACTTCCCTGATGTTGTAAGAATGATTATCTCAAACACTCCAAAAGAGAAAAAGGTTGTAAATGCTCTATTTGAAGGTTTTGCAAAAGTTGTTTTACCTATAACTCCTAATGAAAAGAGTGTATCCCTAATAAAAAATATTCTTAGAATAAGGGATGAAATAGAATCTGATGAGGTTAAGCATTTCATTATGAGTTTGGACTCTCTTCCTTCTTTACCTACGCTCTATGATGATATTATGAGTGCCATAAGAGATGATAAAGATTTAAAATATATTGCTAAAATTATAGAAAAAGAACCATCTTTGGCATCGGATGTGATAAAAACTGTTAACTCTCCTGCCTACAGTATTGAAACCTCTTCACTACAAACAGCTCTGGCATTTTTGGGAATAAACGCAATAAAAGATGTAATTGTTTCTTTCTCAGCATTTAAGGAGGATTTAGTTCCCAAAAAATCTCTTCCATACTTCAAAATTTTGCAAGATCATTCAACACTTACAAACAACTATACACATGAAATGTATCAATTTCTTTTCAATAAGAAGTTAAATAAAAACATAGCCTCATTACCTCTAATTGGAAATATAGGTTTAATACTTCTTTTAAAGAGTGATCACAACAAATTTCTTGAGTATTTAAAACGATTAAAAGATTTTGATGATTACAATTATGAAGATCTTGATGATGAGATCTTTAATATTTCCCACTCTAAACTTGGTGGATATCTATTTAATTGGTGGGGATTACCTATATTTACCGTAGATGCAACCTTAAATCATCATAAAGAGTTTATTATGAACCCTGAAACAGCTGAATTTATTGAAGCATTCAGAGTTGCCGATATTTTAGCTTGGCAGAAACTTGGTTATCTTGAAAAAGTTCAAATAGAGGAAAAATATACTGATATCTTCCTTTCTCCTGAAGAGCTTAGATCTAAGAGAGAAAAAATTGCTGAGGAGGAGAGAGCAAAAGCTAAGAAAGAGGAAGAGATTAAACCTTCCGAAAAGAAAAGAGAGATTATTGAAGAGAATCATAAAAAGAAAAAATCTCTTTTTGGTAAGTTTTTTAGTAAATAAAATGGGTCTTATAGCTAATATTAAAGAATGAAAGATATAGATACCTAAGTTGGCATAGTCAAAGGTAAATTTTATTATATACTGGTATAAGGAGGAGCTTGACAAAGAGTTTAGAATCCTTTTGCCGGAGCTTAAACTTATGAGAGCAAACTCTTGAAAATAGGTAAATATTAGGGAATAAGATCTCTAATATTTAGAGTGATTTAATAATAAAAAACTATAATAAACCCATACTAAATTTACCATCTGCCAAATTTTCTATTTTGATGGCATACCTCTTGCATAATCTACTATTGAAAAGTAGTAGGAGAGATTATGGTAAAAGGATTACTTATATCGTCCGGAGGAATGTCTCAAAGAATATATGAGCAGGATATTATTGCAAATAACCTTGCAAATGTCAATACTGCAGGTTTTAAAAAAAGCGGTGGATTCTTAAAAAATCTCATAGATTCAAAGCTTTCTCTTGAGGTTAGAAATGATAAAGGGGATTTTAGAGGAAAAAACTCCTACTCATTTGCCGACTTTAGCAATGGGGAAATTATTTCTACAGGTAACCCCTTAGATATTGCAATTTCGGGTAAAGGTTTCCTTTCCATAACTACAGAGGATGGAGAAGCTTTTACGAGAAACGGGAATCTAAAACTAAATAGCAATGGTGTTCTTGTTGATACATCCGGAAACCCCGTTAACGGACAGGGGGGAGAGATTGTAATCAATGGAGATAAGATAATAGTATCCCCTATTGGAGATATTATTGTAGATGGTGAAATAGTAGATACACTAAAAATTGTTGATTTTGAGAACCCCAATGAGCTATCCAATATAGGAGAAAACCTATATAAAAATATTAACAATCTACCACAAACCCCTCCCGAAGATTATACAATAATGCAAGGCTACCTCGAAGGATCAAATGTTAATAGCGTTAAATCTATGGTTGATATGATAGCCATTCATAGAAACTATGATACCAACTCAAGAGTCATGACTACAACAGATGAGAGTTTAAGAAAGCTGGTTAATGAGGTAGGAAAATATTAGTAGAATGAAATTATTAAAAGATCCTAACGACAGGAGAGTAGCAGCACGAGGAATCTATTTACTATATTGTTCGTTGCTTAAAAATATTAACCATTCAAGAAAGAATAGATAATCTTGCAATGTAAAGCTTAGAAAAAACCCGGATTATAAAAATTAAAACTATAGATAAGGAGTAGATATGATACGATCACTATACACGGGAGCATCGGGAATGCATGCCCAACAATTAAATATAGATACCATATCAAATAATCTTGCAAATGTTAATACCGATGGTTTTAAAAAGATGAAAATGGAGTTTCAAGATCTTATCTACCAAACTATAAGATCTGCCGGAACAAAAACAGGAGCTGAAACCTCTACCCCAACAGAGTTGCAATTGGGTGTTGGTGTAAGACCGGTATCGACAAGTAAAGATTTCTCCCAAGGTGTAATTACTCAAACAGGAAACCCCTTAGATGTAGCAATCTATGGGGATGGTTTTTTTAGAGTAACAAAAGATGATGGAACAGAATCATTTACCAGAGACGGACACTTTAAAATATCATCTGAAGGTACTCTTGTTACCAACGATGGTTTTACGGTTGAACCTCAAATAACAGTGCCACAAGATACCGAAGCTCTACTAATTGGTGATAATGGGGTTGTATCTGTTCTGATTGCAGGAGAGACAAATCCTCAAGAACTCGGTCAATTAGAGTTGGCAAAATTTATAAATCCAAACGGACTAAAAAATATAGGACAAAATTTATATGCTCCAACAGAAGCTTCCGGAGAAGCTGTTCTTGGCGTTCCTTTAGATATAGGTTTTGCTTCTCTAAAACAGGGACATATTGAAACTAGTAATGTTGATCTTGTTCAAGAGATGGTGGGTATGATTGCCGCACAAAGATCCTACGATCTCAACTCAAAATCTATAAGAACAGCAGATGAGATGCTACAAAGTGCAAACCAACTCAAGAGATAGTAATGAGAGTTAATATCCTTTTAATACTTATAATCTCCAAGATTATATTTGCAAGTCAAGAACTTGTTGTTAAGGATAGTGTTCTTATTAAAAAGAGTAAAATCTACCTTAGCAATATGGTAGAAAATTTTGATAATCTTAAAATTAAAGATATTGATCTGCTACCATCATTTCACAGATCTAAGGATAAGGTTTTAAAAAAGAGTAAGGTTAAAGCTATTTTAAAGGGATTGGAAAAAAGCTATACTTTTAAAATTCCCGATAAAGTTGTTATATACAATAGCTACTCTATAATTACCCCTAAAAGAGTAAAAGATCTTATAAAGAGAGAGTTTAAAAGAAGGTGGCAGGGTTCAAAATTTGAGATAGAGTTTAAAACTATAATAGAGCCTATTCTCTATCCCAATAGAAATAGTTTAAATATTGGTGTAAATTTTAAATCTTTTGAGAGTAAAGGTGGTCATAAAACAGCTTTCTTGATTATTAAATCTGAAAATACAACAATTAAGAGAGTTCCTATAAACATCTCTGTTTCAACTTTTGATAAGGTTTTAATCTCCAATATCAAAATAAAACGGGGGGTTGTTTTAAACAGATCTATGTTTAGAATTGAGGAGATTGAAACAACAAAGCTAAAAAACTACCTACCTATAGATAAGCAGATTGAACTGTTTAAGTCGAGATCTTTGATAAGAACCAACGATATACTTATGTATCGCAATCTAAAAAAGATACCCGATATTAAACGGGGAGATATAGTAAACTTTATACTTAAAGATAAGAATGTTGTTCTTGAACTTGAAGCAAAATGTATGAAAGATTCCTACATTGGCGAAAAAGTTAGATTTAAGATTGAAAAAACAGGTAAAATTTTGAGAGCAGAGATTATTGATAAAAAAAATGTTCTCTACAAATCAGGATAGGATTCTAAGTAACTCTTACTAAGAATAGAAACAGATGATCTACTCCTCTAAAAATTAAACGGAGATTATAAAATGAGATATATTTTAATAGTTTTAGCAATGGCAAGCTTTAGCTTCTCAAAAGATCTAAGTGGCAACTCAATATTTGCAGATCACAGAGCAAGAGCTATAGGGGATCTGATTATAGTAAATATAAATGACAACTCCAGTGCCACTAATGAAGCAAAAACTACAACATCAAATAGTGGAAGTTTATCTCTTTCGGCAAAAGGATCAGGGTTTATGGATTTTATTCCGGAGATGGGAGGAACCGCTTCAAACAGTAACTCATCATCAGGTAGTGGAAAAACCGAAAGAAAGGGAAGTGTTGTTGCAGTAGTTACGGCAAGAATAACAGATATTTTAACCAATGGAAACCTTGTTATCTCCGGCGATAAGGTTATAGAGGTAAACGGAGAGAAACAGATCACCTCTGTTTCAGGAGTTGTAAGACCAAAAGATATTAATGGAGACAATGAGATCTATTCAAATCAAATTGCAGGACTTGAAGTTTCATTTACGGGTGCCGGTGCAGTTGCTGATGCAGAAGAACCCGGAATATTTACAAGATTTTTCAACTGGTTATTTTAAATATGATGTAAATATTTAGAAACTACTGAAAAGAAGTTGAAAACAGATTGTCTAACAATCTCACATCAACTCAAAAACCTGTAAAACAGTTAGAATATTCCATACAAACAATTAAATAAAAAAAATATAAAACCTTATTAAAACTTTACTTATTGACTATCAGTTAAGATGTTTTTTTAAGATTTTGTTTAAAGATATAGTTATAATACTTAATAAATCTAGTTGAAAACTGTATCTCTCTTTCGCAGTGAGGACATACTACAACCTTTGTAGAGATCTCATCAAAACTATCTATAAAACCCTTACAATAATGACAATAAAACTCAAGCTTTGAGTATATTTCAGATTCACATTTCATAAACACCTCTTATCCCCCACTAGATGAATATAGAAAAAACGGAACCTATGAATCAAGCAAAAATTTAAATAATTTTAAAGATATAATTATATTATTTTCCTCTAACAATCCAAAAAAGTTATATCAAATTTATCTTAAAATATTAACCAGTCATAAATTCCAACAATTAAAAAAATAATTGACCTTAAACTATTATGACTCTTGGTCATTTTATTATTGACATGAAACTATAAAAGGTTTACATTCTGCTGAAAATGACCGAAAGTCAGGAGATGATTTGTGACAATAATAGATGATGAAAAGAGGAAAATCAAAAGAAAAAAAATTCTTGATTCAGCTAAATTTCTTTTTAAAAATAAAGGGTTTTCCCAAACAACCATGTTGGATATAGCAAAAAAATCCGGTGTTGCAAAGGGAACTTTATACCTCTACTATAAAAACAAATCAGAAATTATACTAAACCTTCTTTTGGAGTTTAGAAAAGAGTTTAATACTCTTATCCAAAATGTTGTTTCCAAAGAGAGCGATTCAGGAATAAAACTTTTGGAGCTTGAAAATATTTTTAAACAGATAGCACTTGTAACTTTAGAGGATTTAGGAGCTTATAAATTCATTAAAGAGTTCTCCTTTAAAAATCTCGACAGGAGCAAAGTGGCTGAAACATTTAAGGATTGTGAAATCTCAATTATTAAAGGTTTGAGATCTATTATAGATCAGGGAATAGATGAAGGTTTAATTGTAGATAGTTTGGATTCTCTTGATGTTGCGATCTTTTACGATACCCTTTTTGATGGTATGGTTCACAAGCTTTCTAAATTTGACAACATGAATACATATAGAGATCTATCTAAAAAAGATTATGTGGATAAAGTTTTCACTGTTCTGAAAAAAGGATTAAAAAAATAAAATAGCGGAGAAGTTTGAGGAATGAACGGAATAAAAATCTTTATTGACAGACCGGTATTAACCTTGGTTTTTGTTATAGTTCTAACATTGACCGGGGGAATGGCATATTTTGGAATGCCTTTAAACAGTATGCCCGAAACAGATATGCCCATTATATCTGTACAGGTAATCTACCCCGGAGCAGGTCCTGCAGAGATTGAAACAAATATTACAAAGAGAATTGAGGATGAGGTCTCAACCATACCAAATCTCGACTATATTCAATCAACTGTTATGGAAAATGTATCTATTTCAGTTCTAAGATTTAAGCAGGGAAAAGATGTTGATATTGCAAATCAGGAGGTAAAGGATAAAATTGACGGAATAAGAGGATTTTTCCCTTCTGATGCTAAAGATCCCGTAATTGCAAAGTTTGATATTAATGCAAAGCCGATTCTTTATCTCTCTTTTATATCAAAACTTCCTCCTGTTGATGCCTATGAATATGCAGATAAGCAGCTTAAAGAGAGGTTTGCAAAGATCAATGGTGTATCAAAAGTGGATATAACAGGTGGTCTTGAGAGACAGATTGATCTTGTACTGGATAAAAATATGTTAAAGAAATATATGCTTTCTCCTCTTCAAGTTTTACAATTTGTTAAGAAAAACAATATGAACCTACCTTCGGGTTCCATAAAAAAGGGTGGTAGCGAATATAGTATAAAGGTAGAGGGAGAGTTTAATAAACTTTCAGAGATCTCAAATTTAAGAATGCCTTCTCCCGCCGGTTATGTAAAACTAAGCCAACTTGGAGAGATTAAGGATAGTGCAAAAAAACAGAAAAAGTATGCAAACTTTTGGAAAAAAGGTGGAGAGAAATCATCTGAAGATATAACTGTTATCAATATCTCAATTAAAAAGCAATCGGATGCAAATACCGTAAAGGTTGCAGAAAAGATAAAGGAGCAACTACCGTTAATAGTTTCAACCCTCCCTGCCGAGTCCAACCTTGAGATAGCCAAAGATCAATCAATCTTTGTTAAAAACTCCGTTGATAATACAAACGATGCTATTATTATGGGTGTTATACTTACAGGTATAGTACTATTTCTATTCCTCATGAAACTTAGCACAACTATTATTGCCGCCTTAATGATGCCTATTGTTCTTATATCAACATTTTTACCAATGAGTAATTTTGGATTCTCTCTAAACTTTATGTCCCTAATGGCACTTTCAGTTTCAGTGGGTACCCTGGTTACAAACGCCGTTGTTATCCTTGAAAATATTGACAGATATATAAAACTTGGATTTAGTCCCAGAGAGTCCTCTCTCAAAGGAACGGGAGAGATAGCTGTTGCTGTTGCTGCTTCAACTCTAACAAATGTTGTTGTATTTGTACCTATTGGAACAATGACAAGTATGGTTGGTCAATTTTTTAAAGAGTTTGGTTTAACAGTAGCATTTATTATGTTCTTTTCAATATTCTTCTCATTTACCTTAACCCCTATGATGGCAGCAAGAATATTAAAACCTGAAGATAAGGATAAACCAAAACCCTTAGTTGACAGAATGATTGATACTCTTGCAGAGATATATGCAAAAGTTTTAGACTTCTCCATTAATAGAACCTATAAAAGGGTTTTAATGACAATAGTACCCGTTCTATTTTTGATTATCAGTTTTATGACCATAGGTAAAAAGCTCGGTGGAGAGTTTATACCTTTTGTTGATGATGGAGATATCAATATAAAAATAGAGATGCCTAACTACTACAACCTCGAATCAACCCTCAATGTATTTAAAGATGTTGAATCCAGAATTTTAAAAATGGATGATATTGAAAAGATTACGACAAACCTCGGTGTTTCCGGAACGGATGAAGCTGTTTACTTAGGGGAGATAAAGGTTAAACTTTCCGAAGATAGAACTATGAGCTCCAAACAATTTGTTGCTGATCTTTCTCTCGATGTTGCAGATATTCCGGATGCAAAGATTAAGGTTAGTGCCGTTACTTCATCAGGAGGCTCCGGTGGTGCTCCGGTTCAACTTCAAGTGTTGGGAAAAGATCAAGAGGTTTTAAAAGGGCTTGCATTACAACTATATGATATTGTAAAAGATACAGAAGGTAGTTTAAATGTTGATTCAGATATAAGTACGGGAAAATCTGAACTTGTTTTAGAACCCAAGAGGGATCTTTTTAATGAGTACGGCATAACTGTTTATGATCTTGCAATGACAATGAGGTCTTATATTGAGGGTCTTAAAGCATCAACATTTAAGGATGAGGGTGAAGAGTATGATATTGTACTTAAACTAAGCAATGATGATATAAACGATATTGAGAAGATAAAAAACTTGGGAATCTTGACTAAAAAAGGTTTTAGAAAGGTTTCAGAAGTAGCAAATATCAAGTTTGAAAATGCGGATACAAAAATCAGTAGAAAAAATAAGTTTAAAATGTATACAATTACATCCGATGTAGGCTCCGGTACTGCGGGTGAAATTAAAAACAAAGCTTTAGAGAGAGCTAAAAAAGAGATCTTTTTACCTGACGGATACACTATTCAGCTTGGTGGAGATCTTCAGATGATGGCTGAGGCAATCCCAGACTTTATAAGAGCAGCTTCACTTGCAATTATACTTACATTCCTGCTAATTGCAGCTCTTTTGGAATCATTTTCCCAAGCAGCAATGATTATGTACACAATACCACTATCGTTCATAGGTGTTGTCTGGGCACTATTCACTTCGGGAGAATCATTGAATATTATGTCTATGATGGCGGGTGTAATGCTCATTGGTATTGTGGTTAACAATGCAATTATTATTGTCGATTATGCGAATCAACTCCATAAGAACGGTGTCGATAAGTATAAATCTATCATTACAGCTTGTAAAACAAAACTCAAAGCCATACTAATGGCAAGTATAGCTTCAGCTTTGGGAATATTACCTCTGGCACTTGGTATGGGTAAGGGTGCAGAGCTTAGACAGGGAATGGGTATTGTATCAATTGGAGGATTGATTGTATCTGCCGCTCTTACACTCTTTGTGATACCTGCTATCTATGTTCTTTTCTACAAAAACAGTGGTGAAGATGAAGAGGAGCAACATATAAATAAAATATCTGAGGAGGTTAAATAGTGAAAAAAATTGTAGTAACTATACTAATATCGGTTCTTTCAGTATTTGCCAGTCAACCTATAAAGCTGGATATGAAAAAAACCGTGTCTATGGCTATTGAAAACAACGAGGATATTTTAACAGCTGAAAAAGAACTTGAAAAATCTGAATATAGGTATGATGAAGCGTTTAGTGGAGCTTTGCCAAGAATAGATGCAAAAATAACATATTTAAGAAATCTATACTCATCAGAGATAACAAATATGAGTTATGCTTTAACAGGTCTTGGCAATCAGGTAACAAATATAAACAACTATATTGCATCAACAGATCCTAACTATCCGGGAAAAGAGATTCCTCTAAAACCTATGCCTGAAAAGGATGTTGAGTTTATGAAGGATAATAGTTTAAGCTGGGAGATAAATCTAATTCAACCAATATGGCTTGGCGGAAAGGTGGGAACAGCGGTTGAGATTGCAGAGATTTATGAAAAACTTTCACAGGAGAGTTATAAACTTAGCAAAGATCAAGTGGCTCTAAAGATTATGAAACTCTACAATAGTGTTCTTTTGGCGAAAGAGGCTTACAAAGTGATGAAAATTATTAAGAGTGATGCAAATAAAAATCTTGAAAATATTGAGAATATGTTTAATAACGGCTTGGTTTCTGAATATGATTTTGTAAAGGCAAAGTCAAGGGTTTTAGCACTTGATCCAAAGGTATTGGATTTTGAAAACAGATTTATTTTGGCAAAAAATTCTCTTAAATCTGAGATAGGTTTAGATTTTGATAGAGCTATTGAACTTACGGGAAGTTTAAAAAATGGATCAAATCCCGAAGTGGATGAAAACTTTAAGGAGTTGGTTGAGAAGAACAGAAGAGAGATTAAACTCATGGAGTACAAAATATCCATTTTAGATGAGAATGTTAAGATTAAAAGATCCGGTTATTATCCAAATATTTTAGCTATTGGAAATTACACTTTTAAATCTCAAAATGATGATTTTGGTGATACATTTGAGAAAAACTATGGAGTAAATGCCATTTCAGTAGGTTTGACTGCAAACTGGTCTATTTTTAGTGGAGGAGAAACAAGTGCTAAAGTTGATCAGGCACAGGTAGATATGAAAAAAGCAAGGTTAGAGCTTCAAAAAACCATAAGATTACTAAAACTCCAAGCCCAACAAAATATGCAAAATGTTAAACTTGGAATAAGAGAGGTAGAATCTCAAGAGGAGTACTTAAAGGAAGCAAAAAAAGCTTTGGCAATTGCTAATACAAGATTCAACAACGATCTTGGAACTCAACTTGAGGTTATTGATGCTCAAACAAAACTTGAACAGGCAAGATTAAACTATATTAAAGCTGAATATAATCTAAGAAACTATAATCTTGACTATCTGTACTCAATTGGCAAAATAAAACTATAGGGGATAAAAATGAAAAAACTACTTATTACTACAGCTATAGCAATACTGATTCTACTAACATCTTGCTCTAAAAAAAGTAAGGAAACCAAATCAAAATCAATAGATCAGATCCAAAGTGAAAATGGAATCCCGGTTGTTGTATCGGATATTAATAGCGGAGAACTTATAGCTTGGACAGATTACACAACATACCTAAAGGGTGCAAAACAGCAAAAGGTTTATGGTATGCTTGGCGATGATCTTAAATCCATAGATGTTAAAACCGGGGATATTGTTAAGAGTGGAGATGTTGTGGCAAAATTTGCTACAGACAACCCTAAAGCTCAATATAGACAAGCTAAAATTCAGGCAGAAACTATTGAAAAAACCTATAGTAGAATGAAAGCTGTTTTTGAGTCCGGAGGAATTTCAAGACAAAAAATGGATGAGATTGAAGCAAAGTATAAGGCTGCAAAAGAGACATATCTTATGGCTTCAAAGCTTGTAAATATCAAAGCTCCCATATCCGGTATGGTTACAGATATATTTGTAGATCCGGGTCAGAGAGTTAAGCCCTCAACCCCTATTTTAGAGATTGCAAAAACCGATGAAGTTATTGCCAAAATAGTTTTGGAAGAGAGTAAAATTCAATATGTAAACATTGGTGATGAGGTAAGGGTTAAATCTGATTCTTACGATAAGGAGTTTATTGGGAAGGTAAAAAAAGTATCCCTTTCGGCAAATATAAGAACAGGTGGATTTACTGTTGAGATAGCTATTCCAAATAAAGAATCAAAGCTTAGACCGGGACTTTTCTGTAAGGTTCTTTTTAAAACTGTCGATATTAAGGATGTGATATCTATACCTAGAAATAGTATAGTCAAGATTGGAAAGAGGAAATTTGTTTACATTGTTGAAGATAAGAAAGCTAAAAGAGTTGAGGTGGAAACAGGTTTAACTTCAGGGGATTCTGTAGTTATTAAGTCCGGATTAAGCAACGGCGATAAACTCGTTGTTCAAGGGCAATCGAGATTGAGCGATGGAAGCAAGGTTAAGATTGTTTCTTAGAGTAGGAGAGAATGGATTATAAAAAAGGGGCAACAATGCCCCTTTTTTTATAGGTAATATCCAGAAAATTATCTCTTTCTATCTCCAAAATTTTTATTTTTTTGCATTATGAAGTTATTTTTTACATATTGTTTATATGGAAGAAGTATTTGAAAAATATCGAAATCTATTACTTCAGAAAAGATACAGTAAAAATACTATCAAAGTTTATTGTGCTTATTTTTCTGATTTTTATCAATATTTTAGTAATTTAAATATTGATTATGTTACGATAGAAGATATTAATAAATACATTTTGGGATTGATAAAAGAAAAAAGTATATCTATTAGTCAACAGAATCAAAGAATTAATGCTATAAAATTTTATTACGAAAAAGTATTAAATAGAGGAAGACAGTATTATAATTTGTACCGTCCTAAAAAAGAACAAAAGTTACCAAAAGTTCTAAGTAAAGCTGAGATTAAAAAGCTTATAGATTGTACAATAAATTTAAAGCATAAATGTATTATATCCCTTTTATATGTTAATAACAATATAAAATTTAACAATTTTGCCAGTATAATTTTTAACAGTTTTGTTAAGTTGATTTAATCATTTTAATAGCATCTTTTGTTCTGT
>PDWJ01003380.1_pt1 | contig 15357 bp, 12 predicted proteins | sample 1430881 | NCBI WGS metagenome assembly PDWJ01 (sample SAMN01162460, study PRJNA174530) | Oral metagenome, whole genome shotgun sequencing project. | biome: Marine environment; feature: Marine mammal; material: Swab sample of the gingival sulcus; isolation source: swab sample of gingival sulcus... | reverse complement strand
TATACTCTCACCAGTTTCGTAATGGGGGTGTTGGCATATCAGACGGGATTAATGATTTTTTAGGAGATCCGTTGTTATCGATAATGCCAGGGAGCTTGGGCAGGATTTTCTGGATATGCTTCTGAATATTGGTGATCTTGCCATATTTGACCGCTTTGTCCGGCTTTGTGCAGGCAGGGTGGGCAGTTAATTAATTGTTAAGACAGATTATCTCCCTGGAAAGAAGGAGCATTTTTTTCTCAATGAACTTCAGTAATGTTATGAAGTCCATCTTCGCAGTGTTGCCGATGAGTTTTGCATTGAGGCCGTTTTGCGCCTCCTTTGCTCCCTCGTGATGACAGGTGCCGGGCGCAGCTGCTCCATGGCGATTGAATTATAATCCTGTTTACAGATCATCGACCAGGGCGCTGCTTTTGGCATAGGCGGTACTTTTGGCCTCAAAGAAGTCTGTCTTGATAAGGTTTGCGTTGCTGTACTGGCTGACCCAGCGCATGCTTTCCGGCTCATCATTATGGCCCTCATATATCGGGGCAAAGCCAAGATTCTCACAGCGCAGGTTACCAAGATACATGATATAATCGCTGACCATTTTTTCGGTGAGGCCATCAATATCATTGCCGATGACATATTGTCCCCAGCGGATTTCCTGCTCGCAGCCTTCCTTGATCATCGCCCTGTAGACCTCAACTTTTTCCAGAGTGAACATCTCGGGTTCTTCTTTTTTCAGTTCCAGCAGGATATTTCTAAACAACCAGAGATGGGTGTTTTCATCTCTGTTGATATAGCGGATTTCCTGGGCAGATCCTGGCATTTTCTGATTGCGGCCCAGATTGTAAAAGAACATGAACCCGCTGTAGAAGTATATGCCTTCGAGGATGTAGTTGGCCACGCAGGTTCTAAGGAAGGTGAACATATCCTTTTTTTCCTGGAATTCATTGTAGAGATCGCCGATATAGGTGTTTCTCGCCAGCAGCATCTCATCGTTCTTCCACTGATACAGGACCTCGTTTCTCTGCTGCGGTTCACAGATGGTATCCAGCATATAACTATAGCTCTGGCTGTGTATTGCCTCCTGGAACGATTGGATAGTCAGGCATAAATTAATCTCATTGGCGGTGATATAGGCTGCAACCTCCGGCAGATTTGCGGTCTGGATACTGTCAAGAAAAACCAGAAATGACAACGTCTTGTCATATGCCGTTCGTTCTGCCAGGCTGAGGTTCGGATAGTCTTTCTTATCCGTCCCCAGATTTATCTCTTCAGGTATCCAGAAATTGTTCATCGCCTGGCGGTACCATTCACTGACCCAGGGATATTTCATATTGTTAAAGTCGTTGAGATTGGTGGTATCACCGTTGACCATGCGTCGCTCGTTGATATCTATGCTCCCCGCCGGGTTGAACAGGGGCTTCTTTTTCACATTGTTCATAGTTGTTCCTGTTGCCTTCTTTTATAAACAGAGCGTTATCCTTGAAAAAACTGCCATCAGCTGGAGCAGCTTTCGCATTCTTCCACTTCCAGACTCTTTGACCGAATGTAATATATGGTCTTCACGCCTCTTTCCCAGGCGAGAATATAGAGATTTAACACCCCTCTGAAGGTATATTCGTTGGTGATATAGAGGTTCATACTCTGGGCCTGGTCAATATGCCTGCTGCGCACCCCTGCCGCTTTGACCGACCATTGCTGATCAATGACATGGGCGTTTTTGTAGTACCAGGTGGTTTCGGCAGATAACTCCGGGGCAACCCGTGGCAAGGTACCGGTTTTCTTTTCTTCAAGAAAGTAGCGGTTCATGATGGGGTCAACGCCGGCGGTGGTTGCTCCGATGATGCTGGTGCTGCTGGTCGGTGCAATGGCCATCAGATAGCCGTTTCTTAAGCCGTGTTCACCAATTTCTTTCCTGAGCTGCTTCCAGCTCTCGCTCTGGTAGCCTCGTTTTTCAAAATAGTCGCCAGTCTGCCATTCGCTTCCTGGAAAATATTCATAATGTCCTTTTTCTGCCGCGATATTTTTACTGGCTCTGATAGCGTAGAAGTTGATTCGCTCAAAGAGTTCATCGACAAAGTTGAGATGTTCTTCTGATTCCCAGAGCAGCTTGTTTTTTGCCAGCATGTGATGGTAACCGCTTATTCCCAGTCCAATGGGCCGATATTTTTCGTTGTTAATCTGTGCATAGGGCACCGGGAAATAATTAAGATCTATGACGTTGTCAAGGGCACGTACCGCAGCCTCTGTAATCTCTTCAAGCTCACCCTCCGGGGAGAGATCAATATTACCCAAGGAGAGACTTGCCAGGTTGCAGACCACAAACTCTCCTGGTTTGGTGACGGTGACCACCACCTTTTCACCATCAATTTCTTCAACGGTTTGACTGATCGTCTTGATCGCAGCCATGTTCTGGGCGATCTCTGTGCAGAGATTGCTGCAATAGATAATCCCCTTATGGGAGTTGGGGTTCATCATGTTGACTTGATCTCTGTTAAAGGTAAAGGGGGTTCCTGTCTCTACAGCGCTTTTGATAATCAGCCGCAGCATATCCTTCATGGAGATGGTTCTTTTGCTGATCCGGTTGTCGTTTATGCAATCCAGGTATCTGGTTTGCCAGAGTTCGCCGTAGCAATCTTCCAGGCAATAACCTTTGATCTTCTCTATCTCATGAGGACACAACAGATGCCAGTCCCCATCAATATCTTCCTTGGCTTTTTTCCAGAACAGATCGGGATAACATATAGCAGGAAAGACATCGTGGGCCTTCATGCGGTCATCGCCATTGTTGGTGCGCAGCCCAAGAAACTCAGGAATATCTTTATGCCAGGCGTCCAGATAGACTGCCACTGCGCCCTGGCGTACTCCGAGCTGATCGACGGCTACGGCGGTATCGTTTGCCAGTCTGATCCATCTGATGACCCCGCCTGCGGCCCCTTTAAAGCCACGGATATCACTGCCCGAAGAGCGGACCTTGCCAAAATAGAGTCCCATTCCTCCGCCAAATTTGCTTACTCTGGCAAAGTTATCGATAGAGCGATAAATACCCTCGAGACTGTCCGGGACTGTGTCTATAAAACATGACGATAACTGGAAATATGGTTTGCGGGCGTTGGCAAGGGTTGGCGTGGCCATGGTGACCTTCAGGGTACTCAGCATATCATAAAAACGTTGTACCCAGCTGAGCCTTTCTTCGCCTTCTTTCATTGCCAGATGCATCGCTATTCCCAAAAACATCTCCTGGGGTTCTTCCAGGGGCTGGTTGCTGTGGTTTCTGATGACATATCTGCTCAGCAGCATATCAAGGCTGGAATAGCTAAGTAAATCATCTCGTTTTGTATCAAGAAAACTGGCGCAGGCATCTATTTCTTCTTTTGAATAGGCATCCAATATGTATGGGCCATAGAGCCCTTCGGCGGTGAGCCATTTTAATTTTCCGTAAAAGGAAGTTATATTGAATTGATCAAGCTGAATACGAAGGTTTCTTTTGAATGTAAGCATCAATATTCTGGCGGCGATATATTCCCATTTCGGGGCCTCCTGGGTGGTTAATTCCACCGCCGCTTTTACTAGAATAGTCAGTCGTTCATTGACGTTCATCTCCTGTTTATAAAAAGAGATAAACTTGGAGGTCAGAAAATGTATATAATATATCTCTTCTGCGTATTCTTTCTGAATATCTTTGAGGATATCGTCGAGCTCGCCAAGATCCGGGAAATAATCTACAATAAGCTGTCTGGCGCGCCTGCTTTTACTGCGTTCATTTCTGTATATGATATAACTTTTTAGAACTTCATAATGATTCAGTTCTGTTAAAGCGCGTTCTACCTGGTCTTGAATATCTTCGACCTGAACCATACCATCCATTGCAGAATCGAGATTCAACAGCGACTCCACCTTGGTGGTTATTGCTGCGAGCTGCTCCGGGGCGCAATTTTTGGCAACACTTGTAAATGCCTGGCGTACCGCATTTTCTATCTTGCTTATATCATATTCTTCAAGATTTCCGTCTCTTTTTCGTATTTTCATTTCTGATCTCCGTCGGCTGCTTTCAGGGGATGTTCGTTCTTAAAAAAGCAGTGTGATTATAAATGGTTCAGGTTGTTTTCTATCGGTATGTCATCGATGATAAAGAGTTTTGTCAAGATACCTCATCACGTCAATATGGTTATACTTACAGGGCGAAAACAGAGATGCCTTTCATAAAAGGTGGAGAAGGCATAGCCGCGAAAAGCTCTTTTGGTTGAAAAAATATCCTAATAATAAAGTAATATAAGATTTTCTAAACGAGAAGACACATACGAGATAGTTGACACGATCCAAGGGTGCAGCATCTCATAAGATGCTAGAGAGATAGCAGAGAGTAACAAATATCGCAACTAAAAGAGGGCCGTAATGTCATTTTGTTGTAATAAAAAAACTTCGTGGTTTTAGCTTTGTTTTTAACTGCCTGAAAAAGTGAATATAGAGTGTAAAAATCACGGTATTCCGAGTACCACTTTCTTCTCTTTCATAAAGACAATCAACTCGTCGACGAGCACTCGAACGCGGGCGGGAAGTTTCTTTTGTGTTTGCCAGATAGCATAAATATTGCGTGTGGGCAGCTGCCAATCGGGGAGAACGGCGAGCAATTTGCCGTTTGCGACTTCCGGTGTATATAGCCGTGGTACGTAGCAAAGTCCCAAACCTTGACTGGCAAGTTGAACACAGAGACTGATTTCGTTGACCTGTATTTTATGGGTTTGTAAGCGAATTTCCACCTGTTCATCCCCTTTTGTCAAGGTAAAGCACGAAAGTGGCCTGGCAATCAGCCATTCCTGCTCGTAGAGATCAGCAGGCTTGGTAATTTTTGGTTGCCTGGCGAGGTAATCTGCTGAGGCAAAAATCCCCATAGTCACCTTTGCCAAATGGCGTTGCATATAATTTGATCTGCTTTGTTCACCTACACGCAATGCCAGATCTGCACCTTGCTGTAACAAGTCCTCGTTGCGATTATCCAGGTGCAAATCGAGCTGAATCAGCGGATAGCGCAGTAAAAAATCCCTCCAGAAATCAGAGAGCACCATTACTGCCAGATTGGTAGGTGCGAGCACACGAACCAATCCCGATGGCTCAGTCATATCGTTTTGAATATCCTGTAGGGTTTGCTGCAGGCTTGCCAGCTGGGGCTGGCAATGTTCAAGATATGTTTCTCCCTCCAGGGTCAGTTTGATACCCCGTGGACTGCGGTGAAGCAGGCGGCAGCCCAGATGATTTTCCAGCTTTTGCAGGCGACGGGTCAGTGTTGCGGTCGAGACATTGTTCTGTGCGGCAGCCTTGTTGAGGCTGCCTGCCTGGACAATGGCAATAAAGTGCATTAAATCATCGAGTATTTCGTTTTTGGAATTGAGCGTTTTATTTTTAGATATTTTTAACATTATTGAAACTTACTATACTGATAAAAACAAAACAAGAGGGGGTAAATAATGAATTTCAAGTTTCGCTTGTTCAATACGGCTGTAATGTCGCTATTACTGTCATTGATGATGACGCTGTGGGTAACATGGATCAATCTCGGTTTTGTCGATGATTTTCTGCTGCGTTGGATGAAGGCATGGCTGCTGGCATTTCCTGCCGCCTTTGTCTGTGTGCTAATCCTGGCACAACCTGTTATGAAATTCAGCCGTAAAGTCTTTGGTATCAAAGAGTGAAAAAATGAAAAAGCTCATTCTGGGAATAGCATTATCATTTTGTGCCTCTTTTGTGTTTGCGGGAAATGTAGTAAATATCACATCAGGCAAGGGGGAAAACACCATGCAGACATTTATTACAGCCTATTTACCACAAGGCTATAGCAAGGTTTCAAGGCGCTCTGTTAAAGTAGATGATGAGCCGGCAGTACTTATCCGCTATCAGCCGGGAGAGAAGGAGAGCGTACAATATGGCGGCACACATTTCAGTACCGTTATTGCCGAAAACGGCCAGTTAAAAGGATTTTGCTGGCTATCTCCACAGCTGGCAACAGGTCAGTTGCCAGGTAAAGAGGAAGCACGGGATATTGCTCAGGAATTTTTGAAAAAATACGCATCCGATCTGTCCCACAACAAGGAACTCCATTGGATCCGGCCCCATGATGAAACGATCACTGTTGCTGGTAAGGATGTGACCATTACCGGCATGAAAGTGAAAATGCGCAATCCCCAAGATGGCCGTTGGTTTTGGGTGATCGTAGGCAAACAGCAACGTCCCATCATTTTTGAGCGCGACATCGTCTGGATAAGCTTTCCCGGGAAACGCCAGACTGAAAAATGGCTGGATGATCGCTGGTTACTGGAGAGATGATATCTGGCATGAGCTATGATGTTGTTAACAGGTTATTCACGATTGATTCCCAGCTTTTTCATTCGGCTCTGTAAGGTGGTGGGCTTGAGATGCAACAGGGCCGCGGCACCGTTTTTTCCATAAATTCTGCCATTACAGTGTTGCAAGGCCCGACTGATATGGCTGCGAATTACAGCATCAAGGGGTTCGATCGTTTCCTGTTCATTTTGCGGGCCCAGTTTTTTGCTGCCGGATAAAACCCCGTCTAGTACGGTATTGTCTTGGTACTGCGGCTGTGCGGGTTTTAAAGCCAGATGTTCGGGCTCAATGCATCTGCCTCCTGCGACCAGGGCGGAACGGCGGATGACATTTTGTACCTCTCTGACATTGCCAGGCCATGGATAGCGTTGCAAACAGTCCACCGCCTGACTGCTGAGATGGACATCGGCGTAATAGGGTTGTGCTCTTAGCAGGCTGAGAAAATGTTCGGCCAGCAGCAAGACATCATCTTTCCGCTCCCGAAGAGGCGGAAGGGCGATGGGAAAGACGTTGAGCCGGTAATAGAGATCTTCCCGAAACTTTTTTTCCTGTACCGCTTGGCCCAGGTCAATATGGCTTGCGGCGATAACCCGGACATTGCTGTAGATGGTCTTTTCTCCGCCAACCCGCTCAAATTTCTTTTCCTGAAGGGCCCGTAACAGTTTGGGCTGCAGTTCTGAAGGCAGATCGCCAATTTCATCGAGAAACAGCGTGCCCCCGTTTGCCAGTTCAAAGCGCCCCTTTCTTTGGGCGTAGGCCGAAGTAAAGGCTCCCTTTTCATGGCCAAAAAGTTCACTCTCAGCCAGTTGTGGACTGAGTACCGAACAGTTCAAGGCCACAAACTGCTGGTCGGCACGGGGGCTGAGGCGGTGAATGAGGCGGGCAATCTGTTCCTTTCCCGTGCCGGTCTCTCCCTGAATGAGTACTGAAAGATCTGATACCGCCACCAGTCGTGCCGCATCGAGCACCGTCTGCCAGACCGATGAGCCGCCGATGACATCCTGGAAATGTTCTGATTTTGTTTGCAGGAGTAAATTCCGTTCCCGGGTAAGCCGTTGCTGGACGGAGAGCAGCTCTTTTGATGATCGGCTCTGGGCAATGATGATGGAAATGAGCTTTGCCACGGTGTCGATAAAGCGGACCGTACTCGCAGAATACATATCACAGACCTGATGATCAAGTGTCAGTACTCCCAAAGGTGTCCCCTGGAGATGAAGGGGCACAAACATGCAGGAGTGATCGACCGGCAAGGCGAGTATATCATGATAGGTATCGATATGGGTTTCTTCTTTGGCAAAAAGAACAGGCCGCTGCTGTTGGATGATTTCAGCGATATCTTGCCGTTTTGTCAGATCAATCTGGTAGTCCTGCAACTCCGAAAAAAAAAGGCGGCCCCTGGCCTGTTCGACGGCCAATGTGTTTTGGTCGAGCAGTTTCAGGATCACTGCCAGATCATACTCCACAACATTCTCTAAGGCTTCAAGGATAAGCGGAAGTATCTGTTCAGGGGTAATGGCAAAGGGCGAAGGGAACGTCATGATATCCTCACGCAGGAAATATACCGAAATAACGATGCACCGAAATATCGTTTTTATTATAACGTTATCTCGGTGATAGTGCAAGGGGTTGCTGCCAAGATGAATAAGATGGAGAGGATGTATTATATATCATGCTGTTTTAACGTAATAAAATAATACGTGTTGCTTTTCTTCTTTTCTGGCATGGATGCTGCTTAAGTAGTGTAAAGAACCGCACTGTACGCCGATATTTTTTCAACCAAACCTATTCAGAAGAAGAGAATAGCGATTAATGATACAAGGAGGATAATTATGAGTGAAAGAAAATGTCCATTTTCCCACGGAGCACCAACAAGTAGTGAAAAGGGAAATGAAACATGGTGGCCGAAATCTCTGAACTTTGACATCCTGCATCAGCATGACCGGAAAACCAACCCCATGGATGAGAATTTCAACTATCAGGAGGCGGTCAAACAACTTGATTTTGAGGCACTCAAAAAAGATCTGCACCGTCTGATGACCGACAGTCAGAGCTGGTGGCCCGCAGATTGGGGACATTATGGTGGCTTGATGATCCGCATGACCTGGCACGCCGCAGGAACCTACCGTATCGCCGATGGCCGGGGCGGGGCTAATACTGGCAATCAACGGTTTGCACCGTTGAATTCCTGGCCGGATAATGTCAATCTTGACAAGGCCCGTCGTCTGCTTTGGCCGATCAAGAAAAAATATGGCAACCGTTTGAGCTGGGCAGACTTGATCGCCTATGCGGGAACCATTGCCTATGAATCCATGGGGTTGAAGACCTTTGGTTTTGCTTTTGGTCGTGAGGATATCTGGCATCCTGAAAAAGATATCTACTGGGGGTCAGAACGGGAATGGCTTGCGCCAAGCGGCAGTGAAGGCAGCCGCTATTCCGGTGAACGTGATCTTGAAAATCCGCTGGCTTCGGTAATGATGGGACTCATTTATGTGAACCCGGAAGGGGTGGATGGCAAACCTGATCCCCTCAAGACGGCTCGTGATGTACGTACCACCTTTGCCCGTATGGCCATGAACGATGAAGAGACCGTTGCCCTTACTGCCGGCGGCCATACCGTGGGCAAGGCCCATGGTAATGGAGATGCCGGATTGTTGGGAGCGGAGCCTGAAGGAGCAGGTATCGAGGAGCAGGGCTTTGGCTGGATGAATAAGAAAAAACGGGGTATTGGCAGGGATACCGTCTCCAGCGGCCTGGAAGGGGCATGGACAACCAACCCGACACGATGGGATAATGAATATTTTACCCTGCTGTTAAACTACAACTGGGAACTGAAAAAGAGTCCGGCGGGCGCCTGGCAATGGGAAGCGGTGGCCCTTAAAGACGAGGATAAACCTGCCGATGTTGAAGACCCGTCGCTGCGTCGTAATGTCATGATGACCGATGCCGATATGGCCATGAAGATGGATCCTCAGTATCGAAAGATTTCTGAGCGCTTTTACCAGGATCCGGAATATTTTTCAGAGGTGTTTGCCAGGGCCTGGTTCAAGCTCACCCATCGGGATATGGGGCCCAAGACCCGATATATCGGCCCGGATGTGCCAGAAGAAGATCTGATCTGGCAGGATCCGATCCCTCGCGGAGCAAGTGATTATGATGTTGCCGCGGTCAAAGAAAAAATCGCCGCTTCTGGCTTGACCATTTCTGAAATGGTTGCCACCGCCTGGGACAGTGCCAGAACCTTTCGGGGTTCGGATATGCGCGGTGGTGCCAATGGTGCCCGTATCCGCCTTGCTCCGCAGAAAGACTGGCAAGGCAACGAACCTAAACGGCTCGAGAAGGTGCTTTCTGTTTTGAGTCCCATTGCTGAGGAAAGTGGGGCAAGCCTTGCAGATGTCATTGTCCTTGCTGGAAACCTTGGTATTGAGAAGGCTGCAAAGGCCGCAGGATTCGATATTTTGGTTCCCTTTCTCCCTGGCCGTGGTGATGCAACAGAAGAGATGACCGACAACAGATCCTTTGCAGTGCTTGAGCCCCTGCATGATGGCTTTCGCAACTGGCTTAAGAAAAATTATGTGGTCAGCCCCGAAGAGATGCTGCTTGACCGCAGCCAGCTGATGGGGTTGACAGCTCCTGAGATGACAGTTCTCGTCGGCGGCATGCGCGTCCTTGGCACCAATTATGGGGATTCGCGGCACGGTGTGTTTACCGACCAGGTGGGTGTTCTCAGCAATGATTTTTTTGTCAACCTTACGGATATGGCGAACAAATGGGTGGCAACAGGAGAGAACCTCTATGAAATACGAGATCGTCAAACAGAGGCGGTAAAATGGACCGCTACCCGTGTCGATCTGGTATTTGGTTCAAATTCCATTTTGCGCGCCTACGCGGAAGTATACGCCCAGGACGACAACAAGGAAAAATTTGTCCGTGATTTTATTCGGGCATGGACCAAGGTAATGGATGCCGATCGCTTTGATTGCCAGGTGTAGTTGTTTTTCTACAACAGGTAACCTGAATAATGCCTGCAAGAGGGTTATTATTCAGGTTACCTCTCTGTGTTCTTTGCTGCCCAATAGTTTGTCCGGTCTTTTTTACTTATCGTAAATAGATTCTCCTTAAAAACAAATAATTTATTGATGATACTATAATAATTATAAAAAATTCTGATTGAAGGGAAATTTGGACAAGGTAAAAATGGCTATCGGTTGAACGCTATCCGAGTGAGGCTACAGAAAACCTTAGAAGCATGGCTCAGCTATATCTTCTTGGTAATGAATCTGATGCTTTTTCTGAAGATAAGGGGAAAACCCTCGTGATTTTTTAAGGAAGCTTTACATTATGTCTGGCTGAAAAAAACGTCTGAAGGTTGAAAACAAGCGTTTCCAACTTGAACAAGAAATATTAAGAGTGTTTTTGGTAGAGGTAAGGCCTGAATAAAACAATAAGCAGTAAGTCGATCACCACAAGAGCGAATAACAGGGGTAGATGAAGGATTTTAAGATTTTTTTCTCAAGCTGATTATTGGACTTATCTGTCTCAGATGACAGAATGTTTTAACTATTATGCAAGTTAAGCTATTTAATTTACAATAAAATATAGAATAATTCATACTCCAACTTTATCCCAAGGTAAAAAAGAATGTTGCCCCCTTATCCACCTCCGCTTCTACCCATATTTCACCTCCATGACGAAAAATAATTTTCTCAACCGTTGCCAGCCCAATTCCTGTTCCACTAAAATCTTTATTACTGTGCAGACGTTGGAAGGGAAGAAAAATCCGGTGAGCCTGAGAGATATCGAATCCGGCACCGTTATCCTGCACACAATAAATTACACCTTTGTCGACTGATTTTCTGGTAAAAAAAGAAATTCTGGTCAGTTCCCTATTACAGCTGTATTTCCATGCATTGCCAAGTAAATTTTCCATAACCTGCCGAAGAAATGTCGGGTCGCCCTCTGCTTGAATATTTGCTTCAATCTTAACCTCCACTTGCCGCTCTGGCTCTTCGACCTGACGACGTTCAAGAATATCTGTTGCTATCAGTGACAGATCCACACGCTCAAATTTTACTTCTCTCCTGGTGGAACGGGAAAACTCCAGCAGGTCATCAATCAACTCTTCCATCTGCCTGGTACTCATCAACAGCAGATCAAGATAACGCCGTCCTTCATCACCAATTCTCGCGCCATGGTCTTCGAGTAAAGCATTCGCCAGGCCACCCATTGCCAGGGCAGGTCCCCTGAGATCGTGAGAGACTGTATAGGCAAATGATTCGAGTTCTTTGTTGACAAACTCCAGTTCACGGGTGCGGTCTTCCACCCGATCCTCAAGTTCCCGATTGAGTTGCTGCACTGCATTTTCCGCTTCTTTCCTGCGCTGAATATTACTCCCCACCGCATGAAGCAGATCGTTGGTGCGGGTCACAAGAAGTCCCAGTTCATCATCTGCATGCCGTTGAGGCAAGCGAATACGGAAACCACTCGGTCGCTCAGGGTTAACTTTAGCAAGAGAGTCACTAAGCAGTAAGATAGAACGGGTTGCCATCCTGTGAAACACAAAGAAGAGGATTGCCGCGAGAGCAAGATTCATTGCCAGACCAGTGAGTAAAAAGGTAATCGTCCGCTTGAAAAAATTTGCTCCCACCGTTCCGGTATCAAAAACCAGTTCAAGTTTACCTAAATACTCTTCTCCTCTCCGGCTTGGATAATTGAGGGCAATTGCATAACTGCGATACCCTCCAAAAATCCAGCGGGCAAGAGGCGAAGAGAGAGTATTGCGGCGTTCTTTTACAGCAAAAACAGTCCCTTTATCTGTGGTCAATTCTGCTTTTACAATAGCATTATGCCCCAAACCACCGGAAAGCAGGTCTTCGCCACCCTGCTGATCCACCGTCCAGAGGATATGAACCGCCGCCTGTCTCAGCGTTTCAAGGCTTTGCCGCGCAGTTTGTTCCAGGTTGACACGCTGCATATTGTAATCAAGGAGAATCTGGAAAGAGGCAAGCAACAATTCCACCAGTAACACCGCAAAAGCAGCGCTGCGAAGAATTTTAAAAGAGAGATGATGGGTAAGTGAAGTTCGTAAATCCGGGAATGAAAGACCAAGGCTGGTAAGGAGTTTGGAAATTGGTAAGTTGAAACGGATCATACTTTTTCCTTTAATCGATTGATGATAATCTCAAGGGTTGAGCAAGACACTCTCAAGGTGACAGGCAAAATTTTTCCCAGTCAGCGGGATACTTTTTCTGTATAATGGTGTTAAGTTCACCACTTTCAATCATCTCTCGTATTACAGGCTCAACCTGTGACAATTCCTCCATCAATGGGGATTTTCGAGAGATTCCAATATAAACCGGATTATTATCAAATAATGAAAAAGCTGCTATGCGCACATCCTTTTCTATACCCATCTTTTTCAGTACAGAGACAGCCCCTGTACATGTATGAATCACCGCATCAACCCTGCCCAGCAGCAACATTTCAAACTTTTGTTCCACACTCTGCACCGGAATTTTCTGCACTGTACTATCATCATCAAAACGGGCATGATAACGAGCATTGATACTGGTAGCAACGTGTAGCCCCGACAGGTCTTTAAAACATTTCAACTGTAACGGGCTGTTCTTAAGGATAAAGAAGGCTTTTTGGCTCTGGTGTTGATAAGGTGGTTCCACATAGTGAATTATCTCCTCTCGTTCAGCATTTCGATGAAGTCCAGCCCTGAAATCCACTGTACCGTTGGCAAGTTGAATAAGACTCCGGGCAAAGGGTGCCGTGTAAAAATCAATTTCTTTTCCTAATTTTCTGGCAACAGCAGATGCAACAGCCGCATTCACCCCATCATTAAACTCTGGAGAAACAACACTCCACAATACACGAGCAGAATCATCATCAATTTCCGCTGCCAAAACTGAAAAAGAAAATAAAAACAACAATGGAAACAGTTTGATTGCCTGGAAGAAAATCATTATTGATTCTTTGTCGGAGACTCACTGGTGGCAAGCCAGTAACGCCCAAGCTGGGTTACTGCCAGAATAAAATCAGAAAATTGCAGCGGTTTACGCACAAAGCTGTTAACCCCCAGTTCATAACCGGTAATTTTACTGGCTTCATCATCGGCAGAGGTCAGGATAACCACCGGCAATAGCTTTGTTTTTTTATTATTGCGAATTCGACGCAACACCTCAAGACCGTCTATGGAAGGAAGGTGAAGATCAAGGATCACAAGGGCGGGAAGTTCAACATTATGATGCTCCTTGTACTTTCCTTCTGCAAAGAGGTAGTCGAGTGCCTCTCGACCATCCCGCACTACATCAATCTCCGTACTCACCTTACTTTGTTTCAGAGCACGCATGGTCAACATTTCATCAACGGGACTATCTTCAACAACGAGTATCTTTTTATTCTGCATCGTTCTTTCCTGCTGTTTTTTTATAGCTCAATTATTCCCCTTCGTTCACTCTAACTCCTTATAAATTTTTTGCTGCATCCTTCGTCGTTGCAAATGATAATCCTCCCAGTTCCGGCTGAGCATGCCCAATATCGTATTAAGCAGAGAGATCACTGCCACATGGGAATCAAGCCGGGAAGTGCCGACGGTTTTTATCTCGAAAAAAAGATCAACCGTCTCCACCAGCGGCGAAAGGATATTATCAGTAAAAAGGGTTATGTGTCCTCCTTGTCGGTGGAAAATCTCCACCAAACGTTGATTCAGTTTTTCAGCCTTACGGAAATCAAAGAGCAACAGGAGATCACCTTCTGCGACCGTTGCCAGTTGGGAGGCAAGACGTATGGGATCGACCTCCAGCATTACCACTGCCGGGTGAATGGGCAGCAGGCAGGAGAAGAGGTACCAGGCCGAACTATAGCCAGGATTACGACAACTGCCGATAAAAACCTGATTACTACGGTTGGAAAGTAAATTGATTAAAATATCAATTTTCTCATGAGAAATCTTTTTGAAAGTCGCTTCTATATTGGTAATATCATTGATGGCATATCCCCATAGCTCACTGTTTATCTTGGTCTCATGCTGTTCATGTTCTGATTGGGCAAGGGCGGAATTAACCTTCAGCTCCATATCATCCTTAAACTCTTTCTGAGCACTTTTAATGCTTTTGTAACCAATTTTCTGGAAAAATCTGGTAACAGTGGAAATATTCACATCAATTTCTGTCGATAATTCTGAGGCGGTTTTGAGCATACAATGGGGATAATGGTGCATCAAATGCTCAGCGATAACGCTCTCCGCTGGAGTCAATTTCTCTGTGGCGTCAGTAATGCGGCCAAAAAATATATTTTTATAATCTTCCATAAGCAGCTTCCGTTCAGCACACTTTTACGAACTGAACAAAAAATTGAGTAGTATCATGATAATACCAACCGTTTCTGAAAAGCTGATTGCACTTGAATACCCAGAGATTCGATCAGATTTTCGCCGCAAAAGAAATTTTATTACCGTCATCTAGTCAAAATACCGACGATAAACTCTCAATTATAACGATGAAACCTGTAAATATCAACGCTGCTCGTCAATTTCTTCATTGCGTTTTGCGCTTCATCACACAAATTGCCACCGCTGATGACGCCATAATGCCAAAAAGAACAGTATAAGGGCAAGTATAGCCCAACCCGTACCCCGATCTGCCAACATCCCCCCAGCAATGACTGTAGGGGCCGCAATACCTACCTTGATGGCAAGTTCCTTCAAATGGAGCATATGGATAACCGGAACCCCAGCAGCAATCATATTACCAATTACTCCATTCCCCGCCTGTAAAGAATTATCTGCCATATTCAATCCCACAGGAAAAGAGAGTATGGCATCATCTACTCCAAGATTGGCATGGGAGCCACCAATATTAATGAAAAGCCTCGGTTTTCGGGCGAAAGCAACCTCACTTTTCAAACGAATCATTTCCATAATATCTGTGGCAGCAAGAGAAGTTACACTGCTTTCTGCTATAAACCGCCGAAGAATTGCTAACCCCTCTGGAGCCAGCCCTTGCCCCACACACCACCGGTCCCAAC
>PDWJ01005420.1_pt1 | contig 15367 bp, 10 predicted proteins | sample 1430881 | NCBI WGS metagenome assembly PDWJ01 (sample SAMN01162460, study PRJNA174530) | Oral metagenome, whole genome shotgun sequencing project. | biome: Marine environment; feature: Marine mammal; material: Swab sample of the gingival sulcus; isolation source: swab sample of gingival sulcus... | reverse complement strand
CTTATGGCGACTGTTGGCAAGTTTGATTTTATAGCTATCAGTTTTATCTTCAAGTGCTTGAATCGTCAAGCCTTGCACCGATAAGTTATTATTGCCAATACTGTCATATTTTTGGAATAATTTTGCAAAATCTTCAGCAGTTTTTGCCTCATGAGCATCAAATGGCAACACCAACACATCACGCAAAGTTGCAGGGCGTTCATCACGTTCAGCATACAATTCTTTGGCAAAATGACGATAAGCAGGGGTGATTTTATGCTTATCAATTTGCTCTGGCGTACGTTTTTCATAGCCTAAATCGGTATAGCTATCATCATCAGGCAAGATAACTTTACCTTTGTTTTCAATGACTTCATCGGTATAACTAAAGTCTTCTTCGGTCATAGCGACAAACTCACGCACTGCCGTCAAGCCAAAGCCATGCCCTGAACCCTCAGTACGCTCTTTAAACAGACCGAGTAACGGAATTTCATCATCGCTTTGTACTTCTTTAATTTTGCCATGCCATTCAGTGGCACTTTTGGCAATTTCAGCAAAGCCTGCCCCACCCATTGGTGAATGCACATTCGGGAAAACTTTTGCTAAATATTCGTCTCTGGTATCAAGGAAGTTACCCTCAAAAAATTCACCGCCAATATAACTTTCAGCCGTACATAGACCAAATTTACCCATGGTTTTCATCAAGGCTTTTTCCACCGCCTTTTGATAATTATAAAGGGCTTTATCGACTTTTTCATTGTCTTGATACAGCTCAACCGCACGGCTATAGACGGTAATCGGACAAACGGCAGAGGCACCAAAACCGAGCAAGCAAGCAATATCATGGGTGCTACAGGCTTGCCCTGTTTCGATAATCACACTCGAATGAAAACGCAAACCTGTACTAATCAAGCGTTGATTGACCGCAGAAACCAACATAATAGCAGGGATTGGCGCGTGTTGTTTGCTGATATTAACATCGCTTAATACGATAATACCGCATTTTTCGCTTGCTAATTGTTCCACTTGATTACAAACAGATTCAATCGCTGATTTTAGATTTGCCTCGTTTTTCTCATTGTCGGCATTGGGTACATATAAAGTATCTAAAGTTTTAACGGTAATATGATTGTCTTTAGCGGTTAAGGCTTTGATTTGCAATAATTGTTGTGGTTGCAAAATTGGCGAATCAATGACTAATTGCTTGCTCTTGCCTGTGGTAAAGTTCGGTTTGGTGCCTAATGCCACTCGCAAGGTCATACCGTCCGCCTCACGAATACTATCAAGCGACGGGTTGGTTACTTGAGCAAATCGTTGGCTAAAGTAGCGAGACATACCGCCCTCATGCGGTTCAAGGGCAGAGGGAGCAAGACCAAAGCCCATTGCCGAGACTTTCTCCTTGCCGTCCATCATCATAGGGTCAAGGAAAAAGCGGAAACTCTCTTGGTTCATCGAATAAGCCACATGACGAGCCGACATATTTAAATCGGTTGGCAGTTGATAATCGCTATTGGCTTTTTTTGCTAATTCTGCAATGTCAATTTTTGCTTGAGCAAGCAGACTGGCATAATCTTTTTCTTTGGCTAAATTGCGTAAAATCTCTTTTGAACGCAGAATTTGCTGAGTTTTATGGTCATAAATTACCATACCACCCGCCTCAATACGCCCACGTCCGATAACCGTACTCGGGTCAAAATCAATCTGCCCTGCTTCACTCATCACCGCAAAATAGTCATGCGTTTCAATCGAACGCAACGGACGCAAACCGAGACGGTCAAGCCTTGCCCCAATGGTGTTGCCATCAAAGAAAATTAAAGCAGCGGGACCATCATTTTTTTCTTCATATAAAGAGAAATACTCAAGCATCGCACGCACATCAGGCTCGATATTTGGATCGTTTTCCCACGCTGGTGGCATCATCGCAAGCAAGGCTTTAACAATATCCATTTCATCTTCGATAATACGACGAGCAAGGGTCTGATCAAGGCGTGCCGAATCCGATTGCCCTTTAGGGAAAATGATCTGCTTGCCATGTGATTTAGCAATGGCATCTTCGCTGAGGCGGTTTTTCTTATCGGTATTAAGCTCGCCATTATGAGCCATACGGCGGAACGGTTGAGCAAACAGCGGATTAGGAGCGGTATTGGTTGAAAAACGAGTGTGGAAAAACAACGAATGAACTTTATGCTCAGGATTGCTTAAATCTTTAAAATAAGGAATGACTTCCCAACTGTTTAACCGTCCTTTATATACTTGTGTTTTTGAGCTCATCGATAGCGGATAAAGACCTTGCAAGCTATCATCAGTAAAGGCAATCGATTCAATCTTTTTTAATGCTAGATCAATAATGCGTTCAAATTCATCTTGTGGATTAGTAGATTGTTGCAAATCTTTTGGGCGTGCAAACACCACTTGCTGAATGTCTAATTGGGCCTTTTGCGAGGCAGAATTGAGTACCGCAGGATTGGTCTCGACATGTCGCCATAAGAGGACTTTTAGATTATGGGCTTTAAATACCTTACGCAGAATTTGTTTGGCTCGTTCATGTTCATTTTTATCAAAGGGGAAAAAGAAGTTGGCAACACCAAACTCGCCTGCTCTTAAGTCTTCAATATCGGTTAGATGACGATAAAAATTCACCGAAATATCAATATTAATCCCTGCACCATCGCCTATACCCTCTGAACTCATACCACCACGATGTGGGATTTTACATAATGCCTCATCAGCAAGTTGCAATAATTCGTGCGTTTGTTTACCTTTTTTGTTGGTGATAAAACCAACACCACAGCTGGAATGTTCTAAATCTGGCTTGACTAGGTCTCTGCTCATACGGATTTGCCCTTTAAATTGCGTGGAATATCAAGAAAATGTGGCTATGCCCGTGGGACATGGCTAAAAATACTGAAATATTTTTGTATGACTTTTAAAGTGTTGCATATTTTTTGTTGCATGTTTTTTAAAGTCACATAACATAATTTTATATTATTATAATTTTTTAAAAAAATCTAGTCGGTTTTTTTTATCGTTATCAAACCAATTGCCCAACTAAATACAAGCGTAAAAACATACAGCTAAAAAAATGAATAATTGTCAATCACAGATTGAGGTTATCCTTACTCACTAGTGACTAATCACTAGTTGCTATGTGTTTTGACATTTACTGACCATTCGGTTGTGCGTTTGGTATAAATGGCTTTATTTGTCCTATTTGACTAGGTGCATTTTGTGGCGTTACACTCTTTTTTTGAACATTAGTTTGTTTTTGATGATTGCCTTGTTTTGGAACACTCGTTTGTTTTGGAACATTGGTGTGTGACTGGCTGTTTTGTCTTGCTACATTTGTTGGCTGTTTCACAACTGGTTTATTCGCTACAGCTTGCTGATTAGCTATTGGAGTTGCTTTTTTCTTTATTGAATGATTACTATTATTAGCATTCGATTGAGGCACTCCCATACTCATAGATATGATTTCGTCTTCTACTGCTTGTGATAATGCTTGTTGAAATGGTTTAGGAGTTGGAGCAACGGGCTTTGGAGGTGGTCTTTTAACGACTCGTCTAACAGGTATCAAATAACGTGTTTTTTGTAATCGAACTGAACGTGGACGGTTGCGAGACATGTCTAACACTGCTCCACCCCGCTCATAGTTATCAATCATGCTGGCATAACGATTGATTTCTTCTGGAGCAACTTGCACACTCTCAGGCAAACCAAAATCAGTATCACTGACTAAAGCCATTGCTTCTTCTAGACCACCAACCAAATCATACATCAATACATATCTTAGTTGATTGTTTTGATCCGTAAATCGAAAATAAGCAAACTTATTTCTATCTTGTCGATTGTTTAAATAGTCGGTGATAATTTCATGCTCGGATACATTCATCACTTGAACTGTCCACTTGCCCTTATGTTTCTTCATATAGACTTTATCCTTAAATTCCTCAGGATAATTACGCATATCTCGAACAATCGTTTTAAATTCAATCGGAGCAACATCAGCATTCAAGTCATCAAGTGTATCAATACGTTCATTGACATGGACTGCTTCAACTGATGCAACACTTTTTTCAATGGGGCTTTCTTCTATATCGGTTATCGTATTGATATCTTTCGTGTACATCCATAATAACACCGACAACACTAACATGACCAAAGCCATTATTAGCCAAATAATAGTTTGTAACTTCATGAGAAATGGTAATAGCTTAGGGAAATATGAACTTACTCTCATTTTTTTACCAGTCTTGCCATCTTTGTCATTGTGGATTGTAAAATATTTGAAATACTGTACTTTGGAATATTGTGCATAGCGAACCGCTTATTGTAGCACACTTTTTAATTGCTCTTGTTGAAAATCTGTTGTCACTACCGCCTTACCGATTTCTTTTAATAATATTAATCGCACCTGCCCTGATACAGATTTTTTATCATGTGACATAAGTTCTAGTGCTTTTTCAACTGGAATATTAGGAGCTTGTATCGGTAAATTAGCAGATATCAAAATATTTTCAACACGTTCAACCTCTGCCTGAGTTATCCAACCTAACATATTTGATAATCTTGAAGCCTGTAGCATACCCACTGCTACCGCCTCACCATGCAACCAATTACCATAGCCCATATAGGTTTCAATCACATGACCAAAAGTATGCCCAAAGTTTAACAAAGCACGCACCCCAGATTCTCGTTCATCTTGAGCAACAATATCTGCTTTTAACTGACAACATTTTTTTACTGCCACTGCTAATACAGATAAATCCAGTGCCATCATGGCTTTCATATTCTCTTCTAACCATGCCAAAAACTCAATATCAGCAATCAAAGCATACTTGATAACCTCTGCCATCCCAGCAGATAGCTCCCGTTTTGGCAAAGTACACAGCGTATTCATATCAGCAAGCACCAATTGCGGTTGCCAAAATGCTCCTATCATATTTTTACCTAATGGATGATTAATACCTGTCTTACCACCCACGGAGGAATCCACCTGAGCAAGTAAAGTCGTTGGTACTTGAATAAAATTTACTCCTCGCATATAACTGGCGGCAGCAAAACCTGTCATATCACCAACTACCCCACCACCGAGGGCAATCAAGGTAACATCTCGGCTAAGATGACTCTCAAGTAACTTATCATAGATTTGATTAATACTCTGTTGATTTTTGTACTGCTCACCATCTTGTAAAATACAAGTATGAATCGCTAAATCAGGATTATCTTTCAGTAATGATTGCTGGAAATCTTGCAAATATAACGGAGCTACCACATCATTGCTAACAATTAATGCTTGCTTTCCTTTAATAAAAGGCACAATTTTTTCACCATAATTAATATTACTCGCAATATAAATGGGATAATCATGACTTTGCGTTGTTACGATAATTTGTGAGCTGTACATAGTATTCCTTTTTCTAAAATTTCTCTATAAATTTTATCTCTAAGATTCATCGATAATATATCCTAAATCTTTAATTTTCTCGATGACCTCAAGCATCATTTTTTTCGGATATAAACGACCTGAAACAACCTCAATATCAGCAATTTGTTGATATAAAGGATTACGAATATCATATAAATCCTGCAATACTTGCCTGGGGTTCTCTGTTTTTAACAAAGGTCTATTCTTACTCTTAGCAGTGCGTTGCAATTGCACACTCACATCAGCATTTAAGTAAATCACCAACCCACGTTGAGCAAGTAAATGACGATTAACCTCACGCATTACCACTCCTCCACCAGTTGCTAACACCAAACCCTGTAATTGTGTTAATTCTGAAACTGCTTTACTTTCTCTATCTCGAAAGCCTTGTTCACCTTCTTTATTAAAAATCCAAGGAATATCCACACCCGCCTGCTCTTCAATGTAGTGATCTATATCAATAAATTCTCGTCCTAATTTACGAGCCAACAACCGACCAATGGTAGTTTTACCAGCCCCCATAGGTCCTACTAAAAATATAGAGGGTAACTTATTTGTTTGTATTACTTGTATCATAAAAAGTCAATATCATATTTGGTTTGTCCAATATAATACCCTCTATTTACATTTTACACTAGTCATTCTAGGCATTAATCACAAAAAAAGAAGCAACCCTTAAGATTACTTCTTTTCACCGTCATAATAATTACATTTACCAACAACGATTAACCATCATGATCAACTGTTAAAAATTGCTAACACCATCATTAACAACACGAGTCGTGATAAAGATAAGCAACTCATTTTTCTTATTATCAGTTTGGTTTTTACGGAATAGACGACCAACATAAGGCAAATCACCAAAGAATGGAACTTTAGTCACACCATTGGTTACTGTATTTTTAAACACGCCACCTAATACAACCGTTTGGCCATCTTCTACCAACACATTGGTCTGGATTGAATCCTCAGCAATGACCGTTGCACCATTAAAGACAACTGGTGAACCGTTAGAAATATCAAGATTTAGACCAATCTTACCATCTGGAGTAATATTGGGCGTCACTTCTAAACTAAGAGCAGCTTCAACAAACTGAGTTTCTGTACCATCCGAAGAGGTTGACAGAAACGGAATCTGAGTTCCTGATGAAATTTTTGCTTTTTGCTTGTCAGCGGTTAATACCTTAGGTGTTGAAATCACTTCACCTTTATTATCCGCTTGCATCGCTGACAACTCTAAATCCAACATCATATCTGACATATTCAACAAGCTAAAAGCAATACGACCCGCTGGACTACCAACGCCTAAATTAACATTTAGGTTGTCTGGACGGCTAATATCATATGATGGATAAGCAACTTTCTGCCCATTAATGGTGGTTGTTTCAACATCAAAGTCTTTTAAATCCCATAAGGTCTGATTACTACCAGCAACAAGTAAGTTATCATTAGTCGCTGCACCATTGGATAATATACCCCACTTGACACCCATCTCTTTACTAAAGTTATCCGTTGCACTAACGATACGAGCCTCAATCATCACCTGCTTAACAGGAATATCAATCTTAGCAACCAATGCACGAATATTCTCAATACTCTCAGAGGTATCTTGTACAATCAGCATATTAGTACGACTATCAATTGTCACTGTACCACGCTTAGACAGCAATGTACTACCAGCACTACCTTTTGATGACCCCGAACTACTCGTCGAAGAAATTAGACTAGAAACGTCAGCAGCTTTAGCATAACTTAGCTTAATATATTCTGTACGGATTGGTCTCAAATCTTTTGTTTTTTGTAAAGCTTCCAACGCTTCTCTTTCTTGCTTTATTAGTTTTGTAGCAGGAGCAACCAATATCACATTGCCATTCACACGTTTACCAAGATTCTTTGACTTTAGAATAATATCTAACGCCTGATCCCAAGGTACATTAATCAAACGCAATGTAATACTACCTGCAACTTCGTCACTAGCAACAATATTCATTTGAGTAAATTGACTCAAGATATCCAGTACGTTACGTACTTCAACATCCTGAAATTCCATTGATAAAGGTTCACCACTATAAACCTTTTCTTCCAGTGTAGGCTCACTCAACATTTTCGGAGGGGCAACAGAAATATTTAACTGTCCACCACTTTGATAAGCCTGATACTCAAAGTCACCATTCATATTAATTATGACCGTACCATTCCTACCCTTGTTTTTTGCATCAATACTCTCAACTAAGGCACTGTTTACTTTCATATGACGCATCAAACGTCTAGGAATCGTTGCACCCATCATGCGTACAACAATCTTGTTGCCTTGTCTTTGCACATCGACTGGAATGGACTCATTCGTTAAGTCAATCGCAACACTACCACCTTTTCCATTACCGGAAAAATTAACCGCCGACAACCCCTCATAGCTATCGCTACCACTCATATGTGACGAATACAGATTCGGTTTTAATAATGGATTGACTTTCACCACCATATTCTGCTTTTTATCCGCAACAGTCTCAGCTGTCATATGATTAGCACTATAAGGGCTAGAATTACTTTCAGCAATCGGTCGAATATTACTTACGGTCGGAGTTGCCACTGGAACAGATTGCATGGCACTAAGTCCATTCACAGTTAATACTAGATCATGACCTTCAATACGAGCAGGAGACGTCTGTGCTTGTCCATCAAGCAAAACCGTAACCCGCGTTGAGTCTTTACCACTTACCGCCCTTGCTGTATCCACCACACCTGTATTGATACTCTGAGTTCCCTGTGGCAAGCTACTGGCGGAATCAAATTCTAACACCAAACTTGAAGGATTTTTTAATTCATATACCCTCGGCACGATTGGGTTTGATGAAAAACTAAACCGCAATTCAGTCGCGCTAGGCGAAACTTGGGTTGTTGATAAGTTAGTAATCGTCGTGCCTGCCATTGCAGAATGCGACAGTGCCATCATGCTCATTGTCAAAGCAGAGATAGTCAACTTCGCTGGTACTGAAATCATTTTCTTCATTTTATTGTTACCTAAAGTCATGCGTTAATTCCTCAAAAAAATTGCCATCGTTAACTAGCTGGTGAAACCAAAGACTGTGGCTTTTCAACAAAGCCGGAACGATTATCTGGCACAATTTCAATTAAGTTTATCTGTGTTGCTGTGATTTCAACAATTCGACCATAGTCTGTACCTAGGTGATCACCGACTTTCACACTAGCTACTGACCCATCAGGACGCTGAACCAATCCATATTGCTCGCCTGTTGGTGATACCAATATACCACGATAAATCAATTCAGATAATTGATAGTTTTCTAACTCTTCTTTGTTACGTGTCAAATCTGGCTTTACTCCAGAACTATTCATATCCTGCTCAGCAGGATTTAACAAGTTCGGTGGCATAAAAGGACTACGCTCTTTGCTGGCACTGTAAACAAAATCTTCAACCTTCTCAGGCTCAGGTGGTGGTGCAATTTTTTGCGAAGGAGACCGACGTATCTCAGCCATTTTTTCTTCAGCCAAAGAAATTCGGTTATCACAACCAGCCAGCAATAACATTGCTATACTGAGGCAAGCCACTGGTTTTAAATTTATACTTTTACCCATCGACAAACTCAAACTAGATAAATCGAAGTTAGATAAATTCTTTAATCTAATCATTTTTTATCTCCTTCTTTACTAGCCTTATTATCTTTATCAACAACTGCTTTGGAACGATATGTTTTTGTTTTTAATACCAACTCCAACATTCCTACTTTTTCAACATCTTCAGCAACCAACTTTTCTTCAATATCACTGGTCACTGTAAAATCATGCATGGTAATAATACGTGGTAATGCTGCTAATCCACTCACAAACTCACCAAACTGATGATAACTACCTTTTGCTTCAATTTCGATAGGTTGCTCAATAAAGTACTCTTGCTGTATTTCAGGATTTACTGTGATTTTCTTAAAGCGAACATTACTACCAATCCCTGTCATGTTAATACCTTTGACCAACTCAGGAACGCGAGTCTCCTTAGGCAACTGCTCCAACAATGAGTTAAATTCAATTTCCATCTGCTCAATTTGGTTCTTGTATTCCTCAAGATGCCTTGCTTTTGACTCTTTTTCGCGATAGCTTTCTAATAAAGAGTCCTGCTCTCTCTCTGCTGCTTCAATCTCTTTCATTTTTGCTTTGACTGGAATAAAATAGGTCAGCAAAGCGATCACAAACAACAAAACAACAATCAAGGTGATTTTAACAACCGCAGGCCAACTACCATAGTTATTACTATCCAACGACTGGAAGCTCTGTTTAAAGTCTTCAAAACTCATTGATTGTTTTTTTTGCTTAATTTTTTTGCCACCAGCCTTTTTTGATTTTAGCGACTTTTTATTTTTAAGTAAACTCATTATTTGTTGCCTCCAGTCTCTTCTGAAGCATCAGCACCCTCTTCGCCATCTTTTTTGATCGATGACTGAACATGAGTGGTTACCTGAAAGCCCACATAATTATTCTCAGGATAGACAATATCTGATGAATTTTTATCAGTAGCCCTATTATCACCTTTCTCAATGAACTGAACCGATGAATTATCCATCCATTTACTAGCATTTAGATTGGTCAGTAGCACAGAAACAACATTTGGATTATCTGCTCTACCTGATAAGATAAGTTCTTCACCTTTACGCTCAAGCTTTGTCAAGAATAAGGCTTCCGGCATTGCTCCCGACAAATCATCCCAAACACGAACTGGAATCGGTCGCTTACCTTGCAAATCTTGAATCACTTTCATTCGTGAGATAATGTCTTCTTTACGTTGCTCCAAACTCTCAATTTCTTTCAGAGCTTTATCAAGCTTGTTATTCTCACGCCATGGTAATAAATTAATACGAGCCATTAGTCAAAGCTCCTTAGTGCCAATCCACAGGCAGCCATTAAACTTGGTGCATCAACAGCAAGTTGTTCATTATGTATTTTTGCATCTATTGACATATTGATAAAGGGATTTGCAATACTAACCATGGTGCCGAGCTTTTGCTCAACCATATTCACTAGTCCAGGTATTGCTGCACTACCACCACACAACACAATATGGTCAATATTATTATATTGACTAGACGAATAGTAAAACTGTAAAGAACGAGTAATCTGCTGGATGACATTATCCATAAATGGAGTTAAAACTTCACCAAAGTAATCATCAGGCAAGGACTGTTCTTTTTTGTAGGTGGTTGCTTCTTCATAAGTCAAACCATAACGAGATTGAATCGCCTCGGTAAGCTGAGAGCCACCAAATAATTGTTCACGGCTATAAACAAACTTACCATCTTTGGCTATATATAAAGTCATCTGTGTATGCCCAATATCAACCAAAGCAACCAACTCAGGTGAATTCGGCAACGTATCAAACATCAATGCAAACGCACGCTCAATAGCATGTGACTCAATATCCATTACCTTCGTATTTAATCCGCCAACGGATAAAGCTTCAACTCTTTGCTCAACATTCTCTGAACGAGAAGCTGCTAACAATACTTGCACCTGCTCAGGACTAATCTCAGAAGGCCCCAACACCTCAAAATCAAGGTTTACCTCATCAAGGGGATAAGGTATGTATTGGTCAGCATCAAGGCGAATTTGAGCTTCCCGCTCTCCATCACCGAGTTTTGCATCCATGTCAATAATTTTAGTAATCACAGCCGAACCCGACAAAGCAGTCGCCGCCTGCTTAACACTAATACCTGCGGATTTTAATGCTTGATTAACTACCTCGCCGACCGCTTCTGTGTCAGCGATGCTTCTATCTACGACTAACCCTGGTGCCAATGGAAGAATGGCATACGACTTAAGGTAAAAAAACCGTGCCTGACGCTGTAACTCAACGACCTTAACAGAAGTTGCTGTTACATCAACACCAACCAGTTTATTACCTTTTTTTGAAGAAAATAGTCCCACAGACTCAATTCCTTATATACTATAAAAATAGATTGTTAATACTTAAACAAGACAACACTCAAACAACAAATTGTTAATACTTAATTGATACTTCTTTTTAATTAACATTACAATACGTTACTTAAGCGTGATATTCAAGTGTTATTGTATATTTTTTTGATGTTTTTATCTTTTAATAGGATAAAAGGTCACAAAAACTCCATATTACCTATGTATTAATATGTCAATTGCATGTATCATACACTAACTTTAATATATTATTGACTATTTTATCGTAACATACAAACTTTTCTTTTATTTGCTAATTTATATGTCTTTTTCCAAAACATTTTTCTTATTTTTTCGCTTGCTAGTAAACTGGTTGCTTGCGATTTGTGCTTTGATAATCATATTGGTACTTGCTTTTCCAATAGGCTTTTATGGCATGGCATTATATCTTGAGCCCACATTACCGAGCATTAAAGAGATTAAAACCGCACCACGGCAAATGCCTCTACAGATATATAGTAATGATAATAAGCTTATCGGTCAATATGGTAATCGTATCTCATTGCCTGTCAGTTATGCTGAGATTCCAAAAGACATGATTCATGCTTTTTTAGCCGCTGAAGATGCTTCATTTTTTGAGCATTCAGGTATCAGTGTCAAAGGTTTAGGTCGGGCGATAACTGAGCTGGTTACAGATAACCATTCTCAGACAGGAGGATCTACGATCACTATGCAGGTTGCAAAGAATTATTTTTTAACGCCTGAGCAAACCTTTAAGCGTAAACTGACTGAATTGTTTTTGTCTCGAAAAATTGAACAACAATTAAACAAAGATGAAATTTTGACCCTATACGTTAATAAAATCTACCTAGGTGAAGGGGCTTATGGTCTCAAAGCCGCTGCCAAAAAATATTATAGTAAATCACTAGATCATTTGACCATTGCAGAAATGGCAATGCTCGCTGGACTCCCTAAAGCTCCCTCATCATTTAATCCAGTGGTTAATCCTGAACGTGCATTACAAAGGCGTAATTGGATATTGGAACGTATGCTCAGCTTGGGTTATATCAATAAGGAACAATACCAGAGTGCAGTGGATAGTCCGATTGGCTTGCATTTATACGCTGATAAGGTAGATAATTCTGAAATGCCCTACCTTGCCGAAATGGCTCGTATTTCTTTAGTCAATCAATTTGGTAGTCAAGTGATGAATAGTGGTTGGCGAGTGCGTTTAACCGTTGATAGTAAAGTACAGGAAACAGCTAATAATATTGTTAGAAAACATCTACGCAGATATGATAATCGTCATGGTTGGCGTGGTGCTGAAGCACATGATGTACCATTAACTAACTTTCATAGCTTTCTAAACATGCACCCAGCCAAAGTTGTCAGTGTTGGTAAACGCTCATTTGATGCCGAATTAAAATCTGGAGAGGTCATTCGTGTCCCTTGGAGTGGCATGAGGTGGACGAGAAAGCATTATAGTGCAAACCATATTGGTGGGCACTTTAGTCGTCCTTCTCAAATTGTTAAAGTGGGTGATATCATTCGAGTTTCACCAAAGGGAAAATCGTGGAAACTGGTACAAGTCCCTAGAGTTCAAGGGAGTTTAGTTTCTTTAAACCCCGAAAATGGTGCGGTCGTTGCTCTCGTTGGTGGTTATCACTTTAAGTATAGCAAGTTCAATCGTGCAACAGATGGATGGCGACAACCTGGCTCAACCATTAAACCCCTTATCTATTCTGCGGCTTTAGAAAAAGGCTATACGCCAAACAGTATCATCAGTGACAGCCCTATAAAAATTGGTAACTGGCGACCACGAAATTCAGATGGACGCTATTATGGTCCTATGGAATTACGTAAAGCCTTGTATCTGTCTCGTAACTTAGTATCGATTCGATTATTACAATCTGTTGGTATGGAAAATGCCCGTAATCTATTAGATCAATTCGGCTTAGATAAAGCGAAACTTCCAACCACTTTATCATTGGCATTAGGTACTGGCACCGCATCGCCTCTACAAATGGCAACTGCTTATAGCACTTTTGCCAATGGTGGTCATCGTGTGCAACCTTATTTAATTGAGCAGATTTATGACTTTGATAACAAACTCTTGTATCAAGCAAATCCTAGACTTGCCTGTGCTGTCTGTTTTAATGATAATTTAAAAACGCTTAATGAAGTACAACGTAAAAAAGCTAAGAAAATGAAAAAAATAGATAATGCCTCTTATAAAGACATGAGCATTACAGAATTAGAAGAAGAATTACAAAAAAGTTCACAAGTAAATCTAAGTTCACAAGTAAGTCTAGAAGATACGCTAACTAATGACACATCACAAACAGATACAAACGATGACAAGCTAGATACAACAACAGAAGAGACAAGAGATACCAGCATTAATGCTGATGCGAATGCCGATCGTCTCAAGATTTATCCTGTTGAATATCAACGTGCAGAACAAGCACCTCGCATCTTATCTCCTTCTGTTGCTTATGAAATGGCAGGAATCTTAAAAGATGTCATTCAACGAGGTACAGCAACCAAAGCAAAGGCATTGGGCAGAGCTGATATTGGTGGTAAAACAGGGACAACCAACGACTTTAGAGATGCGTGGTTTGCTGGGTTTCATCCAACCAATACCACTGTCGTTTGGATAGGGTTTGATACTCCCTCAACCTTAGGTCGTCGTCAATATGGTGGGAGGCTTGCACTACCTGTATGGATGGATTATATGCGTTTTCAACTTAAAAATACCCCACAGCAGTGGGTAACATTAGGTAATAATGCAAAATCAAAAAAGCAAAAAGAACGTACCATTGAAATCGGTAGAGATGGTGATGTAAAAAATAGCAAAGATAAAAAAGAAGATAAGAGTGAAGGTCGTGAACTAAAGATAGAAACGATCAAGCTACCGACTGGTACGCCTTATCGAAGAAAAGCGCCTCCACTACCACCGCCAGTTAGAAATCCAGCTTTATTAGGACATTCAACTAGAAATGGGCTCAACAGTAGTAACAATCACACTACTAATAACAACAGGGCTACTGGTAATCGGAATGTTTCACCCATTGCCAAACCTTTTACTCCCAACCCTAAAAATTAATTAGAGGTTGATAACTCAGAAGTTCATAACAAGGGAAAGTTGATAACAAAAAAGAACAAGCTAAAACAACTCCGGGGTTACTTGCTCGGCTAAATCTAACTCCAGTTGTTCTTTTTGCCGGCGACGCATACGTTCCAGACGTTGTCGCCTGCCGTTTATAAGACGAATCACTTCTCTTCTTTGTTCGTTAGACATCTCAAACCAATGCTGACGTTCCAATCGGCTTCTTAGACAACCAAAACAGTAGCCTTTTTTATTACTTTGGCACACCCCTTTACAGGGACTAGGAATATCAAAAAGCTCAATTTGTTCATCTATCATAAGTTTATTTTTTCGTATTGCGATTAGAATATCGATAAGCATTTGTTAGGCTATCAATCACCATTTCCAATGTATCATTATCCGCTTCACTGGCAAGCGTTCGCATCAGTTTTGAAGGAGCATGAAGCAAGGTTTGAGTTAAACGTCTTGAAAGGTCATTCATAATCTCTTCGACAGACTCATCACCCTGTTGTAACCGTTGAAGGCTATCAGCTAACAGTCTGTCTCGCCGTTGATAAGCAAGCCTGCGATAGTTATCAATATCAGCCCCAACTTGCCTTTCTTGGAATTTATGCTCTATCTCAACAACCAATTGACTTACCAACAATTCTGCATCTACCGCTGCCTGCTTACGTTGTTCAAGATTACCAGCTATCACATGTTGTAAATCGTCAATAGAATATAAGTAAATCTCATCTAACTCATTGACCCTATCTTCAATATCTCTTGGTACCGCCAAATCAACCATCAACATGGAATGATAACGTCTTTTTTTCACCAATTTTTTACACATATTAAAGGTGATTAGCGGTTGCATACTACCACTACAGCTACTAACAATATCTACTTGTGTTAAACATTGCTCTAATTTTGCCAAGGGCTGAACCTGTACT
>PDWJ01003377.1_pt1 | contig 15369 bp, 13 predicted proteins | sample 1430881 | NCBI WGS metagenome assembly PDWJ01 (sample SAMN01162460, study PRJNA174530) | Oral metagenome, whole genome shotgun sequencing project. | biome: Marine environment; feature: Marine mammal; material: Swab sample of the gingival sulcus; isolation source: swab sample of gingival sulcus... | reverse complement strand
GTAAAAATCCTAAAATACTAAAGCAGTATTTAGAAAGCGAGGATAAAAATAATGAAAATTATAATTTCTATGTCAGGGCAATTCTTTTTTATGAAATTGGCGATTTAAGTACAGCTTTGTTTTATTTAGACAAAATGGTAAAAACAAATGATGCAATGTCTGTTAAAGGCCTTGTATATTCCGAAGGGAAATTGTATATAGAAATATATAAAACCGCAGATAAATTAAATTTAGGCTATAAAAATCTTGAGGTATTACAAAAAAAGAACCCAAGACTGAAAGAAGAAATTGGCAGAATAAAGAAAAAAATAAGGTAGCTTTGTGCAACATTTCATACGATACAATCCTCTTTAATGGGTTGTCTTTGAGTGCTTTGGTGTTCTTGATGCCATATTTGCCATATTTTGCATGAAAAGATTAAATTTGTAAGGTATAACAAAGTCGGTTTACGGCAATGTGCATTTTGAAGTAGATGCTGACCGGAATAGAACTAATTGATAAATAACAAATTAAGCTAAAAATCTCATAATATTTTAGTTATATCAAGTATTTTTATACTTTTGCTCATACACTAGCCGTTGGCAATAATTTACAGAAAATGAAAGGTTACAGTAAAATATTTGGAAATCTTTCTACTATTAAAAAGTTCAAGAAAAAAGAAATAATTATTGAACAGGGAACAGTGGAAAACCATCTTTCATTTATAATCAAGGGCTGTGTTGCAGTCATTACGTGTCCTGATGGCAATGAAATTTGCACTAACTTTTTTATTGCAAACTCGTTTTTTAGTTCTTATGTTTCATTTTTAAAAAGAGAACCATCAAAATATTCTATTGTAGCAATAGAAGATACAATTATAGAACAGATTGATTATGAATCGCTTGAGGAAGCGTATTCTTTGTCTGCAAGTCATCAAAAATACGGTCGTAATATTGCAGAAAAACTCTATATACAGTCAAACGAAAGAATACTATCATTAATCACTAAAACAGCAGAAGAAAGATACCTTCAGTTTGTTGAAGAACATTCAGAGTTTATGCAACACATTCCTTTAAAATATTTAGCAACTTATTTAGGCATTACGCCGGTTAGCTTGAGTAGATTGAGAAATAAAATTATGAAAAAATAGTTTCTTATCATTTGTAAACTTAATTCTAAAATAGAAATCTTTTTTTTGCTAGATAAAATAATTTAATTCTGTAATAGTGAAAAAGAGAATGAAAGAACAAAGCAAACTAAAGAATAAAAGAAAAGCCATAATAAGAATATCTGTATTTTATGTGATAGGAATTACCTTATCCAATATTTTTCGATTTGATTTATTGAAATTACATAAGAGTAAAGAGGCTTTAACTCTTCTTGAGATATTACTAACTTCTCCACTTGGAGCAATAGGATTGTTGATTGGTGCGCTTATTTCTCTTCGGCTATTGGGGAAAGAAAGAAAATTAAGCTATAGCTTATTTGGTACGTCCCGTAAATGGAGTCTGATAATGTTAGTTATTCCTATTATTCTTCTTGGTATATTTGGAATTAATAATGATAATGGTTCAAATATTCATTATTACGGTATAATAGGAGGCATAGCTGCTCTTATTTATAGCTTTTGTGAAGAGATTGGTTGGAGAGGGTACTTGCAAGACGAACTAAAATCTATAAAAGAATGGCAAAGAGTACTTCTAATAGGTTTTTTATGGTATTTATGGCATCTTTCATTTATTCCGAATCAGAATCTTATTGATAATATTCAGTTTCTTGGCTGGATGATTTTTGGTAGTTGGGGAATAGGTAAAGTTATTGACTCGACAAAATCAATAATTGCAGCAACTTGTTTTCATATGATTGTTACTATTATGATGTTTAACGGTAAAATGTTTAATGGAATAGAGGGGGCTTCAAAACTAACGATATTGGGAATTTCAGTTGTTTTATGGATAGTAATACTGAATTATTGGAAAAAGGAAGAAAAAACTATAGCCAATACAACAAAACTATAAGCCGCCTGAAATACCCGGCGGCTTAAGCCGTATTTCGAGGTTTTTCTCATTGCGCGGTGGAAACAAGCTTGTAGAGCTTGTCCGAACGCCTTATCTTTTGGTCTATGGGAATAGAAACAACTTGACCTTTGACAACTTTTTCGGTGGGTTTTTCTTCAAAACGAATTTCACTTACGGTAGTTTGAACAACGCCCGTTGTCGGTCCTATAATTAAAATTTCCTCCCCGACAGCAAGTTCGCCGGCTTGAATTAAAAACTCTCCCACTTTTATTCTTGAAAAATAATTGTTTACTTTTCCGATAAACATTTTTCGTTTGCTTGCTTTTGAGCCGTATTCTTTACTCCATTCGCCGAGTTTCCTGCCCAAATAATAACCGTCCCAAAAGCCTCTGTTAAAGACTCTTGCCAAGCGCTGTTCCCAAGCTTCAATTTTATCCTTTGAGTACGTATTATCATATACGGCATCAATGGCTTCTTTATAGCATTCTACCGTTGTTTTCACATACTCCGGGGGTCTGGCTCTGCCTTCTATTTTAAATACGCTAAGCCCCGCATCCAATATTTTATCAACAAAACCAATGGTCGATAAATCTTTGGGCGACATAATATATTCGTTATCAATTTCAAGCTCGTAGCCGCTTTCTTTTTCGGTAACGATATAGGCTTTGCGGCAAGTTTGCAGGCAAGCCCCACGGTTTGCCGATGAGTTTTGCTCATGTAAACTCAAATAGCATTTTCCGGAAACAGCCATGCACAAAGCTCCGTGTACAAAAAGCTCAAGGCGCACCAAATTTCCCGACGGTCCTTTTATTTGCTCTTTTTGAATAGTTTCGCTGATGTGTTTTATCTGTTTTAAACTTAACTCGCGCGCCAAAACAATAACATCGGCAAAATGGGCATAGAATTTTAAGGTTTCTATATTACTGACATTAAGCTGTGTGGATATGTGAACCTCAACATCCTCTTCTCGAGCATAATGTATCACGGCTTGGTCGGAAGCGATTATGGCAGATATGCCGGCATCTTTGGCTTTACGCACAATTTGCTTCATCAAATTAATGTCGTAATCATAAATTACCGTATTTATGGTCAAATAGCTTTTTACATTGTTTTCATTACAAATTTCAACAATTTTGCTTAAGTCGTCCGAAGAAAAATTAACGCTTGATTTTGCGCGCATATTCAACTGCTCAATTCCGAAATACACAGAATTGGCTCCGGCATTAATTGCTGCTGCCAAAGACTCAAAAGAGCCTGCGGGTGCCATTATCTCCAAATCTTCTCGATTATACTTCATTTCTTTTCTTTCTCTCTTGCGGAAGATATTATTCTTGAAACTGTTTTAAGAACCGTAAATCATTTTCAAAAAACAGGCGCAAATCTTTTATTCCGTATTTTAACATGGCAATGCGTTCAATACCCATTCCAAAAGCAAAACCGGTATATCTTTCACTGTCGATATTGTTTGCTTCCAACACATTGGGGTCAACCATGCCGCAACCTAATATTTCGAGCCACCCGGTATATTTGCAAACATTGCAACCTTTTCCTTCGCACAAACTGCATGATACATCAACTTCGGCAGAGGGTTCCGTAAAGGGAAAATAAGAGGGACGCAAACGAATTTTTGTTTTTTTGCCGAAAAATTCTTGCGCAAAATATTCCAAGGTTTGCTTTAAATCGGCGAAAGAAACGTTTTCGTCAATATACAAACCTTCTATTTGATGAAAAATACAGTGTGCTCTTGCCGAAATGGCTTCGTTTCGAAAAACACGCCCGGGCGAAATGGTTCTGATAGGCGGTTTTTGATTATCCATTACCCTTACTTGCACCGAGGATGTATGCGTTCGCAAAAGAATATCCGGATTTTTTTCAATAAAAAAAGTATCTTGCATATCTCTTGCAGGATGCTCCGGCGGAAAATTTAATGCCGAAAAAACATGCAAATCGTCTTCAATTTCAGGACCTTCCGAAACGGTAAAACCCAGTCGCATAAATATCTCCGAAATTTCGTTCTTCACGATAGAAATAGGATGTCGCGAGCCAAGATTGAAACTGTCGCCCTCCAAGGTCAAATCCAAATCGCCGGGATCCTCATCTTTGCTTTTTAATTGGTCTTTCAGCATTTGAACTTTTTCGGTAACTTCATTTTTCAAGGTGTTCAAAATCATTCCGAACTCTTTTTTTTGCTCATTCGGAACATGTTTAAAATCTTTAAACAATTCGGTTATGGCACCGCCTTTTTTAGATAAGTATTGTATCCTGAAATTTTCAATCTCTTCCGGAATGTCCGAATTAAAAGCTCTGACTTTTTCCAAGAGTTCTTTTGCTTTTTCTGTCATTGTTCTGTTTCTCTAAATTATCGTTTATTCTTCTATTAACTCAATGGTCATACTTACATCTTCCACAGGGCGATTATTGCCGTCGGTTTTCGTGCCGGCTATTTTATCCAAAACCTCAAACCCCTCAATAAGTTCCCCAAATACCGTATAGCTGTTGTCAAGATGCGGTGTTCCGCCCTTGTTTAGATAGGCATTTCGTTTAAACTCCGGTATTTTTATAAGCGTATAATCTGCTTTGTTTTTTATTTCGGTCAAGAGTTTTATGGTAGCCTCTCGATTGCCGCTTTGTTTATACATGTTAAGTTTTTTGTTAAGCTCCGGATGTGCGGCAATATATTTTGCAAGAGACTGCTGTTCTTCATAAAAGTTCAATTCTTTATCCGAAAACTTTCGACCTTGCACGATATAAAATTGCGAACCGGAAGATTTCTTCAATGGGTTTACGGCATCGCTTTCGCGTGCGGCGGCAAGCGCACCTTTTTTATGAAATAAAGCCTCATTAAATTCGGCATCGATTTTATATCCCGGACCGCCGTTTCCCAGCATCTTGCCTGCCGGTGCATTTTTTGATTCCGGGTCGCCGCCTTGTATCATAAATTGATCGATAACTCGATGAAACAACAAACCGTCATAGAAGCCGCTTTTAACCAATTTTATAAAATTTTCTTTATGTTTGGGCGTTTCATCATACAGTTTCAGGGTCATATTTCCGAAATTAGTTTTAATCAAGACCTTTGAAATCTTTTTTTCTTCCTTTTTCTCTTCTTTTTTTGAAGTCTTTTTTGTGAAAGTTTTGCATGCCGTAAATGCAAAAAACACTGCTACAGCCAAAAAAATATACCTTGATTTTTTCATATTCTTTTTATTGTTTTGTTTATAAGTCTAAAATCGGAAAATCTTTATTTTCAATGTTTTGCTTTCCTAAGCCGAAGTTGAAACATACATCAAAGAACCGATTACTCGATTCTAATACATCATTCGGTTTAAATGTTTTTGTTTTTAATTATTTTATTTTATAACTTGCAAAAATAAAATTTAATTTGATTTATGAATAATCTTTAAAAATTCATCATAATAAGAAACACAAATAATAATAAATATCATGAAAAGAGTAATCCCTATTTTTTATTTCTTAATCCTTACTTTTTCCTTGCAAGGGCAAGGATATAAAACACAAGTTGAAAACAACAACAAATTCTCCTTTGAACTGTTTTCGAAAGTCAGCAATCTTAACGAGAACCTGTTTATTTCCCCGTTCAGTGTTTCTTCTGCTTTGGCTATGACCTATGAGGGCGCAAAAGGCAAAACAAGAAAAGAAATGGCAAAAACATTACACTTCCCCGAAAAAAATGAACTTGTAAACAAAAACTTTCAACAACTGCTGAAAGAGGTGCAAAGCGACCGTTCAAAACATTATACTCTGTCGCTCACAAACTCTTTGTGGGCACAAAAAGGCTATGGATTTTTGCATTCTTTTTTCACTTCGGTAGAAAAATATTTTTTTGCACAACTTAATGAAGTCGATTTTAAAAATGAAGCCGAAAGAGAACAAGCTCGAAAAAAAATAAATGCTTATGTGGCTAAAAAAACAAACAACAAAATCAAAGAACTTATCGAAAAACGAACCTTAGACAGAGAGAGCAAACTTGTATTAATCAACACAGTATATTTTCTTTCTGAATGGGATAAAGCCTTTAATGCAAAGGCAACAAGGTCAAAAGATTTTTTCGGAATTTCCGGAAGCGAAAAAAAAGATTTTATGCACAAAGCTTCCTATATGAAATATGCCAAAAGCGAAAATTTTGAAATGCTTGAAATTCCGTATAAGGATAAAAGAGCCTCCATGTTCGTGCTCTTGCCGAACAAAGGCATTGATTTTGCAAAATGGCAAGCCTCTTTAAGCTACGAAGTTTTTGCCTCTGCTTATAAAAAAGCTGAAGCGAGAAAAGTAAAATTAAGATTGCCGAAATTCAAAACAGAATACAAGAACGATTTGGCAAAGGTTTTGGCCGCTTCGGGGATGAAGCAAGCATTTTCCGGCAGAGCCGATTTTAGAGGCATGACCTGCAAAAGAGAATTAAGCATTGATAAAGTAATTCATCAAACATTTATTAATGTCGATGAAGCGGGCACCGAAGCTGCTGCAGCAACGGCGGTAACCATGAGAAAAACATCAAGTCATAATCCGAACACGATTGTTTTTGATGCAAATCGCCCCTTTGTTTATCTTATCAAAGAAAACAAAACCGGCAGTATTTTATTTATGGGACAACTGATAAAGTAATGAGCTTAGAAGACGCACAAAAAAAAGTAGATGCTTGGATAAAAAAATACGGCGTTCGCTATTTTAACGAACTAACGAATATGGCAATTCTTACGGAAGAAGTGGGCGAGTTGGCTCGTGTTATTTCCCGAGAGTTCGGAGAGCAATCCTACAAGGAAAGCGACAAAAAAAGCAATTTGTCCGATGAAATGGCAGATGTTCTCTTTGTGCTTATTTGTATGGCAAATCAAACCGGTGTAGACCTTACGGAAGCCTTGCAGAAAAATTTAGAAAAAAAGACCATGCGCGATAAAGACAGGCATATATCCAATAAAAAACTGTCTTAAGCCGCATTTCGGAATGATGAATAAAAGTCGGAAGAGCGAAGTCGGAAGCCGGGAGTTGGAAGAAAATTGATAACTACAAATTGTTAAAAACCTTATTTGCGGTTTAAACCTTAGTAGAGATAAACACATAGAAGAAAATCAACCTTATTACCTTATTAAAGGATGCTTGCCGGAGGTAATTCTTAATTGCAAAGGATGCGAAATTTAGCAAAAAGCGCAATAGCAAATTCCCTCTTGGAGAAGAGGGTGCAGGGAGATTGATTTTTTTTGAAAAAAATAAAATGCAGTACATTAACAACTTGCAAATTTAGTTAGATAATAATGCGGGTTAAGCCGCAGACTTGCTGTGTTATAGTTCTTACTTTTTAATTGTCCAGTGAGACTTTATGCTGTAATTGTCGTTTGATAATATTTTAATCTTTGCATGATATTTATATGCTGATACCCATGCGTTTCCCGGCATTGGTTGCCAGCATTCTTTTGGTTTAAAGTTTATTGATATTGCTCCATTTTTTTGAACAGAATATTTGCCTGCAACAATTCCGTCAATATCATCGATTCCCATTGTAAATTTGCCGGTTACTTCTGTATTATTCTTCAATGCAGAGATGCAGGGAAATGCAGGTGAAAAACGATATACTGCTTTATGATTATTTGCCTTATGGGTCATTGTTTTTATTTCTTTAAAGCCGGCATTATCAACAAATTCATATTCTACATTCTCGATTTTATCATTTAGTTTAAAAATATCATTTTGTTCCTCATTCCAGAAAAAAGGCACAGGCTCTAAAGAATAAACGATTTTAAACGATTTTTTACCCTCTACTCTAACAGGAACTTTTGAAACCTGCATTAGCTTATTATTTATTTTAAATTCGACTTCGGTATTTTCAACAGGAATAAAACCGGCTTTTTTTAAATAAATAAAAGGAAACCTTTTAACTTCACTTAAATCAGCTCCTATTGCCGCAAGAAATGAATAATGTTTCAAGTTTATTTGATTTGTTTTTAGCTTAATCCGGATATGTTCGTTTTTTCTCGTCTTAAAGTCAAGGGTAAATGAAAGTCCTTGCTTAGTATCGTCAAAAGAGAATGCAAAATCTTGAGTGCCGGCTATTTCCCAGTCGGAGTTGGGTTTTAAATACTTTTTGTTTAAGGAGACGTGAGGGTTTATGTAATTCTCTACTTTTCCATTGTGATAATAAACCACAACAAAAGCCCCTTTTTTATCCTTTTGAACAACCAATTCAACTGTTTTAATTGTCGGGTGCTTATCTATATTAACCAATATTAATCGCCCAAAGTCTGTATGTCCGAAATTAAAGGGACGCACAAATCTTTTTTCCGGATTATTATTATCGTAAATATCTGCTGTATTTATTTTCTTGCTTAAATACTTATTTACCTCAACAGCATTGGGTTTTAAATTTATGTTACATCCGGCAAAAAAAAGAATAGCTGAAAATGACAACAATGTTAATCGTTTTTTCTTTATCATAATAATTCCTCCTGTAATATGGGTTTTACAATCAGGCAACAAATATAAAGACGAAAGAAATACCGTTCGTCTCATCCATAAAATTGGGACGTGTTGATAATGCAAGAGGCTTTATTATAACTGCTTAGGGTAATCGGCTTTTGTATTCAGACGGAGATAGCCCTGTTATTTTTTTGAAAATTCTATTAAAAGTTGATTTGGAATTGAAACCGCAGTCAAAGGCTATACCTAATAAAGAAAAATTATCGGCATCGCCTTTTTTCAGCTTGTCAATAAACTCATTTACACGATAATCATTAATGTAGTCATAGAAATTTTTTTTGGCAAAGCTGTTTAATGTTTGGGTAATATGGTGTTGCGGAATCTGGGTTTTAGTCGCTAAGTCTCTAAGACTTAAATTAGGTATTAAATATAATTTATCTGTTTTCATGAAATATTCAAGCGTATTAAAAACGTTTTTCATAGTTTGCTCGGATAGTCCGGATTTCTCATAAGTTCGATTATGCTTATTTCCTATTGTTGTATTCCTGTATATTTCGTTTGTTTTAAGTTTTGGATTACTTTCGACTAATGAAGTATCCTGAAAAACAATTTGCTGTTTTAAGCCATGATACCCGATGTATGAAATACAAAATGGGATTAAAATAAAAAACCAAGTTAAATTAATATTTATTTGAAATACTTGTTGGCTAATAATAAGCAAAAAAGCAGCTGTCCATACCACCGCTATTCCAATAAGGAGTTTATTAAGCCAAGCTAAACTTAGGTATTTGGTGGTAGAGCATAAATTAACAATCTCTTTTTCATGCTGTCGTACATAAAAAAAAGTTAAGATACAGTATGTCATTCCGGAAACAGCTCCCGATATTGAGAGTATTTTTTGAAAAGCACTATTGTTATAAAACATAAATGTGAGAAAAAAAAAGAGGACAAAAGGAATAGTATGTAAAAATGATGAGCCTGCGAGGCTATTTTTTGTTTTTCGGAGCATATTTACATATAATAAAAGCAAAGGACCATATAACAAAGTTAAATTTACAGGCAAAACTCGAAAAATAAGGGCAGAAGTTAGATTAAGATTTATTAGTATCGATAAGCTGTGAACTGCAAATAAAAGTAGCCAGAGCATCATTAAAAAATCGGCGAACATTCTATTCTTTTTAGTCGTTAATAAGCCTAAAAATATAAAGACTTGTACGATGCTAAAAATTAAAAGTCCGTTTAATATGCTTTGCGTCATTGCCTATAAATTTTCAATAATTGTGTTTTTTAACCGCCTTATCTGTGTCTTATTTTGAGATAGATGCAGACTGTAACAGATTACTTGGTGCCACGAAGTAGCATCGCAGATAATGATGCGGGTAAAGATGAGAAATAATTCTTTTATTGCAAGCAAAAGTAGAAAAAACTCCTTATTATTTCATATGCTTTTATTTATAATTTTCAAAGGTTATATAGGATGCCCTAAGTTAGTTCACTACAAATAATTAATCGTATTGACAAATATTCATGCCGTTGTGTGCCTAAATTTTAGTCATGAGCGTTTCATCTATTAATAATTTTCAAAAGTCATGTAGGATGCCCAAATTTATTGTGCTTATTTAACCCGCTGTTTTTTATTTGCCAAAAAAGAGTATTTTTGCAGTTTCAAACACGAACCAAATAATTTAATCCGGTGAAAAATATTAGAAACTTCTGTATCATTGCTCATATCGACCACGGTAAAAGTACCTTGGCAGACCGCCTTTTGGAACATACCGGAACACTCTCGGAAAAAGAGTTGCAAGCCCAAGTGTTAGATGATATGGAGCTTGAAAGAGAACGTGGTATTACCATTAAAAGCCATGCCATTCAAATGAACTACAAGCTCGATGACAACTTGTATAAACTCAACTTAATAGACACTCCCGGACACGTCGATTTTTCTTATGAAGTTTCAAGGTCTATTGCTGCTTGCGAGGGAGCCTTGCTTGTCGTTGATGCAACACAAGGAATTCAAGCCCAAACAATATCCAATTTATATCTTGCCATTGAAAACGATTTGGAAATAATTCCCGTACTCAATAAAATGGATATGGATACGGCAATGCCCGACGAAGTCAAAGAGCAAATCATTGAACTTTTAGGCGGCAAACACGAAGATATTATAGAGGCAAGCGGCAAAACAGGAATGGGCGTAGAGCAAATACTTGACAGGGTTATAAAAAACGTTCCGCCGCCCAAAGGCAATCCGGAAGCGCCTTTGCAAGCAATGATTTTTGATTCTGTTTATAATTCATACAGAGGCATTATTGCCTATTTTAAAATTTTCAACGGAACTCTAAAAAAAGGCGAACACGTAAAGTTTGTCAATACCGAAAAAGACTACTATGCCGACGAAATCGGAGTATTGCAACTTAAACAAAAGGCGCAAAACGAGTTGAAAGCCGGAGATGTCGGCTATATTATCTCCGGAATTAAAAACTCCAAAGAAGTAAAAGTCGGTGATACCATTACACAATTTGATAATCCCTGCGATGCTGCAATAGAGGGTTTTGAGGAAGTGAAACCGATGCTTTTTGCGGGTATTTACCCCATTGATACCGAAGATTATGAAGATTTGCGGTTCTCCATTGAAAAATTGCAATTAAATGATGCCTCTTTGACGTTCGAGCCGGAATCTTCCTTGGCTTTGGGCTTTGGTTTTCGTTGCGGTTTTCTCGGACTTTTGCACATGGAGATTGTTCAAGAACGATTGGATAGGGAGTTTAATATGAATGTTATAACAACCGTCCCGAATGTGTCATACATCGTAAAAACGAAAAAAGGCGAAACCATTGAAGTGCACAACCCGTCGGGCTTGCCCGAAATAGGCACGATTGAGGAAATATTGGAGCCTTATATTGAAGCACAAATTATTACCGATACGGCATATTACGGACAAGTTATGACTTTGTGTTTGGATAAAAGAGGCGAATTGAAAAAAGAACATTATCTTTCTTCCAACCGTGCAGAACTTACTTTTGATATTCCTTTGGCTGAAATTGTGTTCGATTTTTACGATAAATTAAAAAGTATCTCAAAAGGATACGCATCATTCGACTATCAGTTAGCCGATTTCAGAAAAGCAAAATTAGTAAAATTGGATATTCTCGTCAACGGCGAACGCGTCGATGCCCTTTCGTCTTTAATTCATGAAGACAATGCCTACAAATTAGGGCGACGAATGACCGACAAACTCAGCGAATTAATCCCGAGACATCAATTTGCGGTTCCAATTCAAGCAGCGATAGGCTCAAAAATTATTGCTCGTTCAACCATTAAGGCCGTAAGAAAAGATGTTACCGCCAAATGCTACGGAGGTGATATTACTCGAAAACGCAAACTGCTTGAAAAGCAAAAGAAAGGGAAAAAGCGAATGAAACAAGTCGGAAATGTCGAGATACCCCAAAATGCTTTTATGGCAGTACTAAAATTAGATTAGCCCGGGTTTCGAGGTTTTTTCAAAAGCAAAATTTTGTCGGCTAAGCCGCTAATCTACGACACAAGATATATCTATAAAATGCTTCGGGTCTTCTCCCCGCATTGCATTTATTATGTCGATATACACATACTTATTCAAATCATTTACATGAATATTTTTTGGAATTACGGTTTTATTATCTATCAACCTTGCTCTGTGTGTTCCGGGAAGCAGCGGCTTGGCAGGCGTATGCCAATTTTTGCCGTCATACAAACAAATATTGGCAAAACTAATATCCGTTAAAAAACCGTTTTTAACAATTAATATGTCATCACAATCTCCTTTTTTGCTTAATAAGTTGACTAAGAGGCTTCTGTCGGTGAATTTATAGTTGTATGAAATAGCATCGCAAAATACCAGTTTTAATGATTTTACGGGTTTTAAACGATAAGTTTCAAATCCTATTTTATAATCCTTGCGATTATACTCAAACTTGCACTTAAACACTGAATCGGCACACGACTTTGGCACCTGTATCAGTTCCTCCAAAACAGGCAGATTGTTGTTTAAATAGAAAGCTGAAAAAGTTCTGTCCACCCTATTTTGATGATCGCTCAGATTTACGGCTTTACCGTCCTGTATTTTTATGCTTTCAAAAAACCGGAACATATATCTTTTTTATTAATTCTTCGTATTCACTTTCGGGATTACTTAAACTCGTTATACCTCCGCCGCTTTTGTAAAATATACTGTTCTTTTCTTTTTCCAGAAACCGGATATTAACAGCCGTATTAAAATCTTTACCGTCAAAATAGCCGAAAATCCCGGTATAAAAGCCTCGATTATAATTTTCCGCCTGCTTGATAATTTCCACCGTTTTCTGCTTGGGTGCTCCCGAAATGGAGCCGGCAGGCAATAATTTTATTAAATATTCTCCGGCATTATCATGAAAATCCTCGGGCAGCTCAGAACTTATTACCGAGCTTACTTGCAAAAGTTCTCCTCTGTTTGAGCTAATCTTATCGATATATCGAAATTGCTCAACTTTAGTATTTTGGGCAATAATATTAAGGTCATTTCTGATAAGATCGACAATGGTAACATGTTCGCAGAATTCTTTTTCGCTGTTTCGCAGCAAATCTTCGGCATTAGGAATGCGGGCGTCAATGGTGCCTTTCATGGGAAAAGAACGTATTATATTGCCTTGTGTTTTCACAAAACATTCCGGCGAAAAAAGCACAAATTCATCCTTATACAACAATTTGTAGGAAGCTTTGCTGTGATAAAAAATTTCTTTAAAGGTGAAATCTGTGTCAATTTCGGTTTTAAAGGTAAGATTTACTAAATAGGTGTTGCCCGTTTTTATATGATTTTGGACAAGGTCAAAGGCTTTTTTATAATCATGATAGGATATGGGCTTTAGCTTAAATTTTTTATCCTCCGCTTTTGTCTTAAAATCATAATTGAAATTTGTTATTCCCTCAACATCAAAAAACACCTTTTGTTTGCTTGCTTCTTCAGGACTTAAAACAAAGCCTTTGTCGGTATCAAAATTTATTGCAAATACAAATTTTTGCTTTTTGCTTGTTAAGTTTGATATCTTTTTAGTTAATTCGCAATTATTAATCATTATTAAGCTATGTTAAACATTATATTATTAGACAATCACGACAGTTTTTCTTATAATCTGGCAGCAATGTTTAATAATTACAAAAATGTAAAAATAACAATCCGAACTCCGGAGCATACAAATATTGAAAAAATATCCGAATTTGATAAAATTATTTTTTCTCCCGGACCCGGCACACCGGATGAAATACCCTTAATGCGAGCCATCTTGGAACGCTATCATAAAACGCATGGGATACTGGGAGTGTGCCTTGGATTTCAGGCTATTGCACTGTATTTTGGCGGTCGTATCTACAAGATGAACGAGGTGCAACACGGGCGCAAAAAAACATTACATATAACAGAGCCGGCAAGCAAGATATATAAAAATATTCCTCAAAACAGTCATATCGGCTTATACCACTCTTGGGCGGTATCTAAAGATAAAATTCCCGATTGTATAAAAATTACGGGACTGTGCGAAGATAAAACCATTATGTCTATTGAACATAAAACCTATCCGATATTCGGGCTTCAATACCACCCCGAATCTTTTATTACGGACTACGGAAAAGATATAATCGATAATTGGATTAAAGCGGGTTGAAAGGTAAAAATTAGTTATAAGTTTTGACTTGTTGGTTTTGAATTTGCTTTTTAGTAATGTGCTGATGTGTTTTTACCATTTTGTTTCGTCGTATTCGATTAAATAGGTCGAAATTTCAATCTTATTGATTGTTTCTTTTTGTTCTTTTATCGTATCCGGTTTTCTGGCTCTTTTTGCCATATAAACAAGATAAACGGCTTTGTCTAATTGCAAACTTTCGGCATAATAAGCAAGCTGTTTTTTCCCTTCTTCAAATCTGTTTACGCCCGAATATACTTTTGTTTCAATCAAATATTCTTGATTATCAATATTTATAATCATATCGCTTTTACCCAAGCCCGTATCTGCTTCTCTGTATATTTTCCCCTTCAATTCTTGAACAATTGCCGTAATAAAAGTCTCAAAACTATAAATTAATGCACTTTCTTTTATTGATTTGTAATTGCCGTCTTTGTCTTTTTCCATAAACGGTTTGAAGCCTCTCCTTTTTACATAATTTTTATAATTTTCTATGAATTTGGATATTTTAAATTTATTATTTTCATAAAAATCTGACGGAATGTGTGTTAGGTTGATTTCGTTTTTCTCTCCGTTTGTGTATGGATAAAAGGCTTTATAAAGACGCTTTTTGTAAAATGGCACCCAAAAAGTTACAAAGCCTTCTCCGTCATCTTTTATCAAGCCATTGGTATGCAGCAATTTAATGCTTGGACGGTCTATGTCAAAAGGTATTTTATCTTCTGTAAAAAGTAATCTTTCTACAAAATGTTTTGCTTCTTTTGCTTTGTTGTGTATATTTTCAAAATTTTTATCTATTGCTTTTCTTAAATACCAATCTTCAACTTTTAAATAATCATCATAATCTATTTGTTTCTTGTCCGGATTGTTTTCCACCAGCATTTTGGCAAATCCGTTTACCAATCCGGGCTGATTGGCGGTGATTTCCGATATTTTTTGCTTAACTTTTGTTTCAAACAGTTGCCCGGTTTCTTTTTCGTGTTGTCCTATTAAATCAAACACTTCTTCATTTGTGAAATAGGGAACATTCAAATTGTCTGCAATGTTAAACGGACTTGCATTGTCGCTTACTACTCCTAAAATGTTTGAAACACCAACAAGAATGACGCTTTTTAGGCAATGCTCGTTTCTTGTGTGATAAAGATTCCTGATTGTGTGCAAGAATTGCCCAAAAATTTCAGGGTTTAAACTTTCAATTTCATCAATTATGATGATCATCTTTTTGTCTTTGTATGCTTTTATCTGTT
>PDWJ01003376.1_pt1 | contig 15369 bp, 11 predicted proteins | sample 1430881 | NCBI WGS metagenome assembly PDWJ01 (sample SAMN01162460, study PRJNA174530) | Oral metagenome, whole genome shotgun sequencing project. | biome: Marine environment; feature: Marine mammal; material: Swab sample of the gingival sulcus; isolation source: swab sample of gingival sulcus... | reverse complement strand
AGCACGACACCAACTGTTTAAACAACTCCATGAGCGACAGAGAATGAAGGCTTAACGGAGCCTCTCTTCAGGCTCATTTCTGGATTGGAAAATACTCCCACGGAGGTTTTAACCCGGATATTTCATCAGTAAATGGAGTTTTCGGAAAAAAGGACAAAGAAGCTTGTTCAAACATCATGAAAAGCGTAGCAGTAGCTACGGTTTGAATGATTTTGGGTAAGATTCGAAGTCATTTTTTTCGAAATAGGCACATTTTGTACATTGGCTTTTGTTGTCATTCATAATATAACTCATTGATATTAAATGAAAAACATAAAAGCAGTCGCCGTACTGGTGAAACATCCGGGTTAAGATGGTTTGTCTTGCTTTTTCGCGATCCGCGCCTCCAGGTATTTAACTGCGCGATCGAGTTTTTTTAACCGGGCTTCCAGGTCACTGCGCTGCTGCTCATTTGCGGTGTCCTTCAGCGCTTTACTGTCTTCCTTGCGTTGTTGCTTCGCTTGTTCCAGGCGTTGTTTGAGTTCCTCAAGATTTGCAGCCTCTTCAGCTTCATCGAAAATCCAATCCTCCGGAGTGTCTTCTGAGGTGTTTTGCTGTCGGTTTTGCGAGGTGTCGTGCACGACCGGCACTTTGGGTATGACCTGCGCTTCGGGCGATAGCTGGCGTTGATTAATAAAGCCGGGGGAGACGATTTCAACGCCGTGACCGTGCAATTGCTCCAAAATACACTTGCGAAGCTGTGAGCGCTTGGACAGCATTTTGTGCGTTTCTTTAAGCAGACCGCCGATGCGGTAGAGTACCGCGTGATCCAGTAGATCCTGCACCATCACAAAAGGCTCCTCCAGTCCGGTTTCACTGGCGGCGGTTTCCAATAACTCCTGCACTTGGGTATGGGGTACATCGTAGCCAAGCGATATATCCGTCGAAATGACGGTGCTGTCGCGATGTGCGACCGTGACAGGGTTTTTGATCAAATACAGATTGGGCAGGGTAGTGACGTCGCGGGTTTGTGTCTGGATTCGGGTTTGCATCAACGAGACAGAAATCACCCGGCCAAATTCATCGTTGACAGTGACCCAATCGCCCGGACGAAAGGGGCGACTGATTTGCAGCATCAACCCCGCCATACCGTTGGCTACAAACGCGGTGGAGGACAGACCGATAACGCCTGTAAGTACAACGCCGAGCAAGCTGAGCACCTGTCCTTGGGTGTCTGTGTCCAGCGGCAGCGCAATGACGGCAAATACGAGTGCGATCAGTACGATAAAAAGGTCGACGACTTGCCATTTCAGCGCGGTATCTTCTCCTTGATCAACTTTAGGAGCCAGCCGGTGGCTGAGCCAAATCAGCGAACAGGCGATCAGGATCACCATAAAAAGCGGCCATACGGCGCTGAAAATGTTTTGCATGACGTCCATAGTGTTTAAGTTGTTGCCCTATCTGTCAGGAATTATGACACAGCTTGCGAAACCCCGCGGCCATAAACGGAATCATGGAGTCGTAGGCGCTGGTAAAATCGCTGGAATTACAAATACCGCCAGAGAGCCTGTCTATGCGACCGGTTTGCGCAAGTGTCAGGGTCAGTGCGCCAGACAAATGTTGATAGCACCAGTAAATTGATTCGCTGCTCGCCGCCGGCAGGGCGTTTTGTAAGGCGACGATAAATTCACCAACAAGACCGTCAAACAGGCGAGACATCACCCTGGGACCCCAATAGGGAGAGTTGTTAATATACGCGATCAAGGCGAGATAGTGGCGCCATCCGCTATCGCCTGTTTCCAATTCCTGGGTCAGTGCCAGTGGGCGTAAAAAAGCGGCCAGCACCTGTTCCAGGTCGGGGGCGGCTGGTGCGGCTTGCGCTTGACAGCTGCGCAGAGCATCCAGACGCACTTGATTCAGGTGTGGTGCGCGTCGGTCGAGCACAGCATTAAACAAATCGAGCTTCCTGCCGAAGTGGTAATTGGCTAACGCGACATCCACGCCAGCTTTTGACGCGATCTTTCTAAGGGTGACGCCATCGTAACCGTGCAGGGCGAATAGTTCCTCGGCGGCGTCGAGAATGCGCTCACTTTTGCTGATGTTGCTCATATCAAACGATGTAAAACCATAAATGAAACCGCATCATACACCAGTTGCAAATTCAACGCTTGTTGAATACGATGTGGCGAAGGAAAAATAAGGAGCAGGGTATGAGTCCTTTCGTATTTGCGGTAGTGCTTGTGGCGATTTACGCCGTGTTGATTTACTGGTTGTCCTACGTGGGTATGCGCCGCACCCACAGCGCGGAAGGCTTTGCTATTGGCAATAAAGATATGAGCCCCTATCTCGTGGGTATTACCTTAGCGGCGTCTATCTCTTCAACAGCTACTTTTGTGATTAACCCTGGCTTTGTCTATGTGCACGGACTGTCCGCTTATGTGCATTACGCGGTGGCCGGTGCGCTGGGTATTCTCAGCGCATTTCTGGTGTTGACACGTGGCTTTTTGCGCTTGGGCGAGGCGAAAAACGCGGTTACCATCCCGCAGTGGATTTACCACCGCTATGGCCATCGCGGCTTCAGTTTGTTTTTCGCCATCATTAATCTGCTGTCTATCACATTCGTGGTGTTGATATTAGTTGGCTGCAGCCTATTGGTCACCGGCTTGTTTCCCGTGGAGCAAAAAGTGGCCTTGATTGCGGTGCTGGTATTTGTGTTTTCCTACGTGCTGATGGGGGGGACCTACGCCCACGCCTACACCAATACGCTGCAGGGTCTGATGATGCTCGGTGTTACCGTACTGTTGTTTGCGCACGGCTGGCACTATATGGAAGGTGGCTTTTTTGCCAGTATCGCCAGTGTCGGAGAGGACTACGCGAAGATGATTAACCCTTCTTCCGATCTCTATTACAGTGTTTTTTCTGTGTTTATCAGTGGTTTTATCGTCACTTTTGCGCTGATGCTACAGCCGCATATTCTCACCAAAGTACTGTACCTGCGCTCAGAGCGCGATATTGGTCGATTTATTGGTACTACCGTGGTGGTTGGCACGGTGTTTACGCTGATGTTGATGATAGGGTTCTATGCGCGTCTGGCGGGGCTGGATATTCCCGCCCAGGATACAGTGGTGCGGGACTACCTGTTGCATGAGTTCTCGCAAAGTACCTGGGGCTCTTATCTGCTGGTATTTATTTTTGTGACCTTGCTTGCCGCAGGCATGAGTACACTTGATGGCATTTTAGTGGCGCTTTCAGCAATGGTGGCTACGGATATTGTGAAGCCACTAAAACCTTCGGTCGATGGCCTCAAGGTTTCGCGCTGGGTGTTGGTGGCGGTGGGTTTGATTGCCCTGCTACTTGCCTGGGAGCCGCCGGCATTGATTGGCTTGTTTGCGCAAAAAGGCGTATATGGTCTGGCCGCTGCATCCCTGGTGCCGCTGTTGTTTGGCGTATTGTGGCGAGGTGATTTGCCGCTTTGGGTGGTGGTGGTGGCGACGCTGATTGGGCTTGTTTTGCATCTGCTGTTCAACCTGACAGGCGCCGTGACAAACCCGGCGGTGTCAGCCAGCTATGGCATTTTGTGCTCAGTCGCGTTTACCTTGGCGGCACTTGGGGTTTTGCGAGTTTCAGGTAAAGGGCATAAAAACTAAGTCGTGGGAGTTGACATTTCAACATCTGTTGAATATGGTGGCGTTGAGTTTCAACAAATGTTGAGTCCGTGGTTGGCGTAGGTCATAAAAACGGCAGTTAGCTGGCTGTACGTTACAAGTACAAGTATAAATTGAATGAGGGCTTCACTATGAACATCACTACTCCGCGAAAAATCATTGCCACAGCAGTTGCTTTAAGTGGCGTTGTTGCTGTGCCATCGGTCATCGCGCAGGAAGGTCAGCACAGCCTGAAGGTCGAGGAAGTTGTCGTTACTGCGCGGCGTCGGGAGGAGAGTCTGCAAGACGTACCGATTGCGGTGACAGCGGTGTCGGCGGAACAGCTCGACATTCAGGGCTATATGGATTTATCTGAGTTGGCTCAAACTGTGCCTAGTATGACCCTAGAGCCATCCCGGGCGACCAACACCACGCTAACGGCGTTCATTCGCGGCGTCGGTCAGCAGGACCCGCTCGCGGGCTTCGAGCAGGGCGTGGCGCTGTATATAGATGATGTTTATCTCGCGCGGCCACAGGGGGCATTGCTTGATATTTATGACGTGGAGCGTATCGAAGTGTTGCGCGGCCCCCAGGGAACACTGTATGGGCGCAATGCTGTTGGCGGTGCGATCAAGTACGTCACACGTCGCCTCAGCGAGCAACCAGAAGTGCGCGCGCGTGTTGCGGTGGGCACTTACAATCAGCGAGACCTTGTGTTGACAGGGTCGACTCCGCTGGGTGATAAGGTAAAGCTTGGTGCGACGATTGCTTCGCTAAATCGCGATGGTTTCGGCGATAACGTCTACACCGGCGCAGAGCAGTATGACAAGGACGTATTGGGTTTTCGTATCAGCGGAGAATACACCCCAAACGATGATATTTTGCTGCGCGTGGCCTACGATAAAACCCGCGATGACTCCAGTGCCGTGGCGGGGTACCGCCCGTATCCGGGGCTGGTTTCTGGTGAGCCGGTGCTTGGCGATGTACACGATACCCGCGCCGGTGCCAGCATCAACGCCGCCACGGCGGGCATTGACGGCAACAATGAAGTTGAGTCCGAAGGCGCGAGCGTCGCGCTGGATTGGCATCTAAATGATCAGCTTACCCTGCGCTCTGTGACTGCCTGGCGCGAAGATTACACCGAATCGGTGATAGACTTTGACAGTTTGCCCGTAAATGATTTCGATGCGCCAGTCATTTATGACAATGAGCAGTTCAGTCAGGAGTTACAGCTGCTTTACATTGCGGACAATCTTAACGCAGTAATGGGTGTGTATTACCTCGATGCCAGTGCCGCTAATGATTTTGATGTGGTGCTCGGACAAATCTCCGGCGGTGTGACCGCTTACACCGGAGGTAAAGTCGACACCAAAGCCCTGTCTTTGTTCGCAGATGTGACCTGGAACATTAACGCGCGCACGGCTTTATCTGTGGGTGGACGCTACACTCGGGACAAACGCTCGGCAGATATTTACAGAAGTACGTATTTGGGTATTGGCTCGCCGTTTTTCGGCAATGCATCGGCATTCTTCCTGCGAGCCACCAGCGACTATGATGCAGAGCGCACCTATACGGATTTTTCACCGCGTCTCAATATCAGTTATGAGTTAAACGACGATACCACGCTTTACGGTGGCTACAGCCAGGGTTTTAAGGCGGGTAGCTTTGATCCGCGCGGCGCGAATTTCTCCACGCCGGTGGTCGAGGAGGGCTTTGATCCTGAAACGCTGGACTCATTTGAGCTTGGTATAAAATCTCACTGGTGGGACGGTCGCGCCATTACTAACATCGCGGTGTTCTACAGCGATTACCAGGATATGCAGGTGCCGGGTTCTGTAGGCGTTGACAGCGATGGCGACGGCACCAATGACAGTTTCGTCGGTACGGTAACGAACGCGGGTAAGGCAGAGATATCTGGTATTGAGCTTGAGGGCGTATTTGTCTTGACTGAGGGCTTTACTGCAAACGTGGCGTTGAGTTTACTTGATGCCAATATCAAAGAATGGATGCTCGATGGCGTCAACGTCGCCTCATCGCGTGTTGTGCAAAATACACCAGAGGAAATGTTTTCTCTGGGTCTAAACTACCACCTTGGCCTTGCCGGGGGAGATTTGAATCTTTCTACGACATGGGCGTACAAAGGCGATACCGCGCAGTTCGAAACCCCAAACCCGGTGCTTGACCAGAAAGCTTACGACACGATCAATGCCAGCGCAGTATGGGTCAGTGGTGACGAGCGTTGGCGCGTTGGGCTGCATGGCAAAAACCTGACGGATGAGGAGATTAAAACCTCGGGCTATTGCTTTGGTTCATCCGGCGGCTGTCCGACGGCTTTGGGGCTTGAAGACAACGTGACGGTTTTCTACGCTCCACCGCGCACGGTGACGGCAACCTTGGAATATCGTTTATAACGGTGGAGGGCGGGCTGGCGCCCGCTTTTTTTGGGGTTTAAACAATGGCCTTTTTTCAAGCGCCCGCACCTTTGCTGCCTGAAATTCTTGCTCTGCACGGCAAATGGTCGGCCAATAAAGAAGCGGTAATTTGCGACGATGTCCGTTGGAGTTGGCAAGACTTTATCTGTGCCAGCCACCAGTTCGCCCACGCATTAAGGAACAAGGGCGTAGGTCGAGGCGAGCGTGTTGTGGTGCTGATGTCTAACAGCGAAGTCATGGTGCAGGTGTTGTTTGGTACCATGGCCGCAGGTGCGGCTTCTGTTCCTATCAATGTGTCGGTCAGCGATGAAGCCTTGCTGGGTATGATCGCAGATGCCGGCGCGGTCGCGGTTGTTGCCAGCGTCGATCAGCGCGTGCGTATTCTGGCGATGCAGAATAAACTACCTGCGACGGTAAAACTGCTGATCAGTGACGCCGAGGCAGAAGACACCTGGTTGAATATAGCCACGCTTTGTCACAATCAGCCCGCGACCCGGCCCGAGATTGTTCTAAGCGACGACGACCCGCTGAATATTATTTACAGCTCTGGTACCACTGGTTTGCCCAAGGGTATTGTACACAGCCACCGCGGGCGGCTGGATTGGGCGTATGATCTGGCGATTGCGCTGCGCTACCACGGCGCTGCGCGCACCCTGTTGACAATTGGCCTGTACTCCAACATTTCCTGGGTGGCGATGCTATCAACGCTGCTGGCTGGCGGTACTTTGGTGGTTCATCGCCACTTTGACGCGAGTGAATTTTTGCGCACCACCGAGTCCGAGTGTATTAGTCACACGGCGATGGTACCTATTCAATATCAGCGCGTCGTTGAGCAAATGGCGAAACAGGCGCACGATGTATCGAGTATGCAGGCGATGATGAGCTGCGGTTCGCCCTTGCACGAAAGTGTAAAACAAGCCGTGTTTGATAACTTCTCCTGTGGAGTTATCGAGTTGTACGGCTTAACCGAGGGCATTATTACAACCCTGGATCCCGAAGATGCGTCAGGGCGTCTGGCATCTGTGGGGCGCCCCCTTATCGGCACCGATATCGCCATTGTTGACGAGTTCGATCAAGTGTTGGGCGCAAACTGTTCCGGTGAGGTTGTCTCGCGGGGGCGTATTACCATGCCTGGATATTTTCAGCGCGATGCGGCCAATAAGTCGGCAGTGTATATTGATCCCAGGGGGCAGCAATGGCTGCGCTCTGGTGACATCGGCTATATTGACGACGAGGGGTTTTTATTTATCGTCGATCGCAAAAAAGATATGATTTTGTCCGGTGGGCAAAATATTTACCCGCAGGATATTGAGGCGGTGCTTAAAGATCATCCGCAGGTCGACGATGTGGCGGTTATTGGTGTGAATAGCTCACGTTGGGGCGAAACTCCGTTGGCGTTGGTGGTGGCAGTCGCAGGTGAGCCCCTGGACACCGAAGCCCTGTTAGCCTGGGCAAATAGACGTTTGGGTAAACAGCAGCGTTTGTGTGATGTCAAACTGGTCGCAATGCTGCCGCGCAATCCCAACGGTAAGATACTCAAGCGCGAACTGCGCGAGCAATACGGGGAGCTGTGTTATGACTGAGTATAGTGATCTGTGGTACGAAAGCGATGATGGCCTGCGTCTGTACGCCCGTGATTACGCCTGCACATCCAATGTCGAATCCGATGCCCCGCTGATGCTGTGTATGCACGGTCTAACGCGAAATTCTGCGGATTTTCATGGCTTTGCTCTACAGATGCGCGGGCATTATCGTGTTGTTGCCGTAGATCAGCGCGGTCGGGGGCGCTCTGCTTATGACCCGAATCCGGAAAACTATGCTCCCCCGCGGTACGTGCAGGATATGGCGACCCTGTTGGAATACTTAAAGGTCGAGCAAGTCATCCTGGTGGGCACGTCCATGGGCGGCCTGATGGCGATGATGATGGCTGCTCTGTTTGCTCAGCGCTTGGCTGCGGTGGTCATCAATGACATAGGACCGGATATATCGCCCGTTGGGCTTGAGCGTATTAAAGGCTATGTTGGGCAGCTAAAGCCGGCGGCTAACTGGGGTGAAGCGGTGGCACAAGCCAAGTTGATAAATCAGGATGCCTTTCCCGATTTCAGCGATGCGCAGTGGCAGGCATTTACTCAGGGTATTTACCGGCTTCACAATGGCACGCCGGTGTTGGCTTATGACCCCGCCATCAGCCAGCCGTTTCGCGATCAGGACGCAGGCGCGGAGGCACCGGATTTATGGCCGATATTTGACGCCTTAAAGCCCATTCCCACATTGCTTGTTCGGGGAGCGCTGTCGGATTTACTCGAACCTGCCTGCGTTGAGAAAATGCGCGAGCGAAAGCCTGACTTGCAGTTTGTCGAGATGGCAAATCGTGGCCATGCGCCAATGTTAGTAGAAGCGGAAGCGCTCACAGCAATCAGTGAGTTTCTGCGATCCCAGGTCTAACGGGCTGTTGGTATTAATGACATGACTGATTGATACTGAACAAATAGTAGTAGAACAGTCCCCGTATTGATGAAATATCCGGGCCGGGCACCAGAAAAATGATAAAATGCGGGGTGCTGCTGACTAACAGCCTGTTGAAAAAGTCTCAGACCAGTGCAATACAAGGCAAAAATAGCTGAAAAAGCGGAGTTTACACGTAGTAAATGAGCATTTTGAGGTCATTTTTAACGCCGTATTGTGCCGACTGAGGGTTTTTCAACAGGCTGCTAATCCATAGTAAAATACCCGATATGCGCATGCTTCGATCTGTGCGTGCAATCAGAAAAGAAGTTGTTATCCGGTGGCTGTGCATTGTTTCAATCTGTGCGCAGGGTGTGATGAAGACCTTGTGCCGCGGGAAAAAAGCGGTAGAATCAAAAACACGTTGGAACGTCCTTCCCTGGACGTTGTTCTTTTATTCTCGAATTGGAAATCTAAGTGAAACAAAAAGCTTTACAGAAGTGGCACGATATGCTGGCGACGGGTGATGTCACTGTTCTGCCGGAAATAATCAGCGAGGACTGCGTGTTTTTATCACCCGTTATTCACACTCCCCAGGAGGGGCGTGATATTGCGGTGATGTATTTAAGCGCGGCGGCGCATGTACTGCGCGACGGGTTTCACTATGTCAAAGAGGTGGTATCGGACAATCATGCGGTACTCGAATTTATCTGTACGATTGATGATATTACGGTCAATGGCGTGGATATTATGACCTTTAACGAGGACGGTCTGATTTCAGAGTTTAAGGTTATGGTGCGCCCGAAAAAAGCCATGGACAAGCTCCACGAAAAGATGAAAGCCATGCTTGAGGCCCTGGCCGCCGGATAAATCGCTATGGGTTGGTTGCGCTTAAAGATGCTCAGCAGATCACGGTTGCCGCGTTTGTCATTGGCACTGGTGTTGCTGTGTGCTTTGAGCGTGATCGCCCTGCAAACGGCGGAGTTGTTCCACACCCACGGTGACAGTGCTTCGCCCTGTTTGCTATGCAGTGCCGATAGCGGTGCTGCGCTCAATACAGCCACCGTTCTTGTTACGGCTTTTGTGCAATGGGATTGCGCACAGTGCCTCGCGGTGGAGGCCGCGCACCCGCAATACCGCAGTACCCCTCCTGTACGCGCGCCCCCGGTTTTTTCCTGAGTTCTAACACAGGTATTTTTTAGTTCGTGCCTGAGTAAAACTTGGGCGGATATTTATTGTCAGGAAAAAACGATGAAACGAGTAAATCTTTTGGCGTGGGCGGTGGCCTGCGCGAGCACTTCTGTAATTGCAGCGACAAACGATCAGGCACCAGGCCCCATAGAGCATGTGCTTGTGTCTGTTCCTATGCACAAAAAAGCGGCGGAAACTGCGCTGCCAGTGACGGTGTTAGCCGGTGAGGAATTGCGCAGGCAGGCCGCCAACAGTATCGGTGAGACACTGGCGAATAAGCCCGGTCTTGCCAAGGCTAGCTTTGGCCCGGGTGTTGGCCAGCCGGTGATTCGCGGTCAATCCGGTGCGCGGGTGAGCGTGTTGCAAAACGGTACGCTCAGCGCCGATGCTTCAAATCTGAGTGCTGACCATGCGGTATCCGTTGAACCGCTGCTGGCCGACAGTATTGAAGTATTACGTGGGCCCGCCACATTGCTCTATGGCGGTGGTGCGATTGGTGGTGTCATTAACGTGATTGATGGCCGTGTGCCCACTGCGACACTTGATGGCGCTGAGGTGGCGGTGGAGGCTCGTCACGACACTGCCAGCGCGGGTCATACTGTGGTGGCGCGCATTGACGCGGGCGATGGCAGATTTGTGTGGCATGTTGACGGCCTGTGGCGCAACTGGGGTGATATGGATATTTCCGGCAATGCAGTGCTTGAGCATCGTGAAGAGGATGACGGCCATGGTGAATATGAGCAGAACGACCATGAAGAGCACGCCAGTCACGGTGTCTTGGCCAACAGCGATGGTCGCACCCGCTCAGGCACCATTGGTGGTGCCTGGCATTTCGACAGCGGTTTCGTGGGGCTTGCGGTAAATCGCCTGGAAAACAAATACGGTATTCCCGAGGGCGGTCATGGGGCACACGGTGATGAGCACGAGGAAGATCATGAGCACGGCGCCGTGCGCATCGATCTCGAACAAACCCGTTACGATATGGTCAGCCACGTTCACCAGCCTTTGCCCGGTCTGGATGTGGTACGCAGTTTCCTGAGCTACACCGATTACCGACATGTCGAGTTAGAGGGCGGTGAAATTGGTACGCGCTATGCCAATGAAAGCTGGGAGTTCCGCACTGAAGCGGTGCGGGAAGTCAGTGACAACAGGCATGGCTCCTTCGGTCTGCAGGTTTCGAACAGCCAGTTCAGTGCTGAGGGCGAAGAGGCTTTTATTCCCAAAACCGACAGCCGCAGCGCAGGCCTGTTTGTGGTACAGGACTACCACTTTGACAACTTCTCATTGGAGGGTGGTCTGCGCTATGACTATGTGAAGCGCGATCCTGATTCCCTTGCAGAAAAAAGCTTTGCTGCGTTTAGTGTTTCGACATCAGTGCTGTATGAGTTATCGCCTGAGTGGCAATTGGGTCTGGCTTTGCATCGCGCCGAGCGCGCGCCAGCGCCTGAGGAACTTTACTCCAATACATCACTCAGCGCTTCTGAGCACTACGTTGTGCACGCTGCCACCGGCACTATCGAAGTAGGCGATGTGTCGCTGGACACCGAAGTGTCAAACAACATCGACGTATCCATCAACTGGGACGGCGAGCGCCTGAGCAGCCAGCTGACGTTGTTTTACAACGACTTCTCAGATTATATCTACTTGAGAAATACCGGCGCAGCAGTGCACGAAGTGCCGGTGATGGCCTATCAGCAGGCAGATGCCAGGTTCTATGGTATCGAGTGGACAGGTTTGGCGACACTTGCGCAGTGGCGCGATAAGGAGCTATTGCTTGAGTTAAATGCCGACTCCATTCGTGGGCGTCTGGCCGGTGCTTATAGTGTGCCGCGGCTGCCGCCGGTGCGCGTGGGTGCCAGGTTGAGCTGGAGTAGCAGCGATTGGCTGGTCTTTGGCCGTGTGTTAAAAGCCGCTGCTCAAGATCGCCCCGGACTCAACGAAGAGGCGACGTCCGCCTACACCCGCTGGGATGCAGGTATTGAATACCGTGGCAGTTCGCTATCGGGCAGTGAGTGGGTGCTGTTTGCCAATGCCAACAATATCACCGACGAGGATATCCGCTTGTCGACCTCTTTCCTGCGTGACTATGCCCCAGAGCCAGGTCGCTCAGTGGAGGTGGGCCTGCGGCTTATGTTGTAAGTCCCCCCAGGGTTGGACGCCTTTCTTCGCGTGCAACCCTTTTCCCTGTGGTGGCAGAAAACCGGGTGTTTGAGGGTTTGCTTACTTGAGCAAATCTTCCAAATGGCGGCGCCACTGCTTAAACAGCCACAGGTAATCCTGGCGCACGCGGATGCTGCTGGTTTGCTGCCACATGGAGACGCCCGCTTCCCGGTCATCGCGCAGCACGGCGATAAGCTCACCGCTTTGGGCGTCGATCAGTTCAAGCTCGATGCCTAAATTGCCCGAGTTCTCGGTATAGATTTGCACGACCTGACCGGCTTTTTCCAGTGCTTCAATATTGGAGCTGGGCGCGATTTGGGTGAGCTTTGCGCGTATCCGCAGGGGTTTCTTGCCCGGCGTTGACAGTGCCATCGGCGGGTTTGCTCGGCTCCACAGGGCTTGCAATTGTGCTTTGCGCTTATCGGTCAGGGACCAGGGTTCAACCATGAGTTCACGAGCGCCTGGCGGAGGGGTTACTTTGCTGTGGCTGAGATTCAGTGTATCAACTGTGGCGATGGCGTAGTCGGCAAGCTCTGTGCCAGGGCGCACAAAGGCCTTGTCAAAACCACTGTGTTGCATTGCGGCAAGGCCGGACTCAGTACCGGACTGGCTGATGTTGGCAGTGATAACGGGATCGCTCGCGCAGGCGGTGAGGACAATGGATATGGCTACAATGGATAAACGCTTCATGACTCAATCCCTCAAACAAAGAAAACACCGTTTGCCAAGGCTAACACAAGCGGTGTTTTGGTGATGTATTAAATTGTTATCGTACGGCCTACTATCCCTGCCAGGGTTCTCGCATGGTGACAAACTCTTCGGCCGCGGTGGGGTGGATGCCGATGGTACTGTCAAAGGTGGCCTTGGTCGCCCCAGCGCGCATGGCTATGGCCATCCCCTGGACGATCTCACCGGCGTCGGGGCCGACCATATGCAGTCCGATAACGCGGTCGTCGGCGTTGTTGACGATCAGCTTCATCAAAGTTTTCTCCTCGCTGCCGCTGAAGGATTGCTTCATCGGGCGGAAGCTGGTTTTAAAAACGGTGATTTCAGCAAATTTCTCCCGCGCTTCCTGTTCGGTATAACCCACGGTACCTATATTAGGTTGGGTAAATACAGCGGTGGGGATGAAGTCATAGGCGACGGGTTTTTCCCAATCGCCAAATTCACGCCGCGCGAAAGCCATGCCCTCAGCGAGCGCGACAGGGGTGAGTTCCATGCCGCCAATAAGATCACCCACTGCGTAGATAGAGGGCTCCTTGGTCTGGAAGTATTCATTGACGGCTATGGTGCCCTTCTCGGTTAAGGTCACGTTGGTGTGGTCAAGACCCAGTCCATTGATATTGGGTTTGCGACCAGTGGCGTAGAGCACGGCATCGGCTTCCAGGGCGCTGCCATCGCTGAGGCTGAGGGCTAAGCTGTTATCGGCCTGTTGTTCGATGCGCTCCACATTGCTTTGCAGGCGAATATCAACACCCGCGCGGCGCATTTCGGTTTCCAGGTGCCTGCGCACATCTTCGTCGAAGCCGCGCAGAAACAGTTCGCCGCGGTAGACTTGTGTCACCTTTGCACCCAGACCGTTGAAAATACCGGCAAACTCGCAGGCGATATAGCCTCCGCCAACAATTGCGAGGCGCTTTGGAAATGTGTCCAAATCGAAAATCTCATTGGAAGTGAGCGCCCATTCGCTACCTGGGAAGTCTGGCACAAAAGGCCAGCCGCCGGTGGCGAGGAGGATTTTTCCGGCGCTGTAGTGTTTGCCGTTGACTGCGACAGTGTGTGCATCCACCAAGGTGCCGCGCCCATCGATGATGTCAACACCTGCGCCATCGAGCATATTGTCGTAAACGCGATTTAAACGGCTTATTTCGTCTTTTTTGCTATCGCGCAGGGTGTGCCAGTCAAAATTCGGGGTGTGGCTATCCCAGCCGAAGTTGCGTGCGGCTGCAAAATCCTGGCGAAACTCTGAAGCGTAGACATAGAGTTTTTTGGGTACACAGCCAACATTGACACAGGTGCCGCCCATGTAGCGATCTTCAATGACCGCCACTTTGGCGCCAAAACCGGCGCTCATACGGGCGGCGCGCACACCGCCGGAGCCTGCACCAATGACGATTAGGTCATAATCATAGTTGCTCATCGCAAACCTCACTGTTATTTAGCGTCATCTATTTTACGTCAACTGTCGTGTTGGCGATATTTAATAAAGTTGTAAACAATCATCGGAAACTTAGAAAAATGCGTTGTTTATGCTGGCGGCGATACTGATTTGCCAGTACTATTCGCGCCCTATTAAATATTGGTAAAGCAGGGGCTTGCCGCCCCAAAGTAAAGGAGATTCGCATGAAAACAGGTAACACCTTATTGGCAGCGTCCATCGCCGCGTTGGCGTTGATGAACACAGCTGCTTACGCTGCTGACGAAGTGGTACTGAAAGACGGCTCGCGTGTTTTGGGCGCGGTAAAGTCTTCAAATGGTGGCGTTGTAGTGCTTGAGACAGATTTCGCGGGCGCTATCAGTATTCCCGCCGATAAAATCAGCAGCGTCAATACTGGCGAGGCGGTGGTTGTTAAGTTAAAAGATGGCCGTGTCACTAAACAACAACCCATTTCCATGACCGCCGGTGAAATCGTCGCTGAGGATACCACCGGTATGGCAATGAGCTATCAAATTGCGGATATCGATGTGATCAACCCCAAGCCCTGGCAGTTGGGCCAAGGTTACCAGTGGAACGGGCGGGCAAGCCTCGCTTTGGCAATGGAGCGCGGTAATACCGAGTCCGACAAATTCAATTTTTTAATGGACAACACATGGGTGAGCCTGCGTGATCGTATCACTCTGTCGCTCTCTGGCAAGCGTGACGAAGCCGACGGCGAGAAAACAGCGGACAACTGGCAGGCTGTGGCTAAGTATGATTACTTCCTGGCAGATCCACGTTATTACCTGGGTGTGAACGCATCGCTGTCGGCGGACAAGTTCACTGACCTCGATCTGCGTACCTATATCGGCCCCTATTTTGGTGTGCAGTGGTACAAGACGGTGGATTTCAGCCTGGCCACTGAGTTTGGTCTGGTTTACGTAAAAGACGAATACATTTCCGGCGGCGAAAAAGAGTATCCAGCGGCGAACTGGACTGTGGACATCAGCAGCGAATACTTTGGTGGTGGATCGCGTGTTTACTTCCATCACACCGGCGTGGTTAGCCTGGAAGAAGCGTCAGATCTGTTGACTACCACTCGCACCGGTATCGCTTTCCCTTTGATGGGCGGCCTGGAACTGGGTGCAGAAGCCCTGTTTAAGTATGACGGCAGTGTGGAAGCGGACGTCGAGTCGCTGGACGAGGTTTATAGTCTGCGTTTAGGTTACAGCTGGTAATACGTCAGCATCTTGAGCAAAAGGGCAGCTCTGCGGGTCTGCCCTTTTTTTGTGGTGCGCCGGGCATGGCGCGAAGCGCCATTACGGCGCTGATAACTCGGGAGCGAAAGCGAACGAGGAAGTGACTTGGAGGTGAGAGTCCT
>PDWJ01004090.1_pt1 | contig 15370 bp, 18 predicted proteins | sample 1430881 | NCBI WGS metagenome assembly PDWJ01 (sample SAMN01162460, study PRJNA174530) | Oral metagenome, whole genome shotgun sequencing project. | biome: Marine environment; feature: Marine mammal; material: Swab sample of the gingival sulcus; isolation source: swab sample of gingival sulcus... | reverse complement strand
TGATGCGCTATTGGGTATTTTCAGATTGGAATTCGATGCTCAGATTTATGTTTGTTCAACTGGAACTTGAACCTGACTGAGTTACATTTCGAATTGCTGGATTGATCTGATCTTTACTATTTTTTTATTGTGACCTATTACCGCTCACGCAATCAACCGCGGAGCGAGGGGTCGTTTCAATCTCGGCGAGCGAGATTTTCTTATTGTGACTGGCATGAGATGCCCATAGTCCAATCCCTCGGGGACATCCGTTTCAATCTCGGCGAGCGAGATTTTCTTATTGTGACGCTGTTTACCGCGTAGGCAGTATTCGGCGGGTTATGCGTTTCAATCTCGGCGAGCGAGATTTTCTTATTGTGACCTCCATCCGTGATGAGGCCGGTGGTGCGGCTCTTGCGGTTTCAATCTCGGCGAGCGAGATTTTCTTATTGTGACTATTCCAGTATTTGGGGTACCGGGTGGGGCAACGGTTTCAATCTCGGCGAGCGAGATTTTCTTATTGTGACGAGTGGAATTCAAGCTAATCAGCAAGCTAGAATAGATCGTTTCAATCTCGGCGAGCGAGATTTTCTTATTGTGACGAAAGTCACCGACAAGATTCATAAACAAATGTTCCGAGTTTCAATCTCGGCGAGCGAGATTTTCTTATTGTGACCTGGGAACTAGGGCGGGAACGGCCGCCTACTATGAATGTTTCAATCTCGGCGAGCGAGATTTTCTTATTGTGACAGAAGTACCAAAAAAACATGGAAGTCTTGGAGGGATTAGGTTTCAATCTCGGCGAGCGAGATTTTCTTATTGTGACATACGTTGATCAACATGTTGTTGAAGGCAGTGGTTTGATTGTTTCAATCTCGGCGAGCGAGATTTTCTTATTGTGACGTGTCGATGAGGCACCCTTGGTGAAGCGGGTATTCGTTTCAATCTCGGCGAGCGAGATTTTCTTATTGTGACCCGAGAGGATCCCTCTCGGGAAAAACAAAAAAGAAGCTGTTTCAATCTCGGCGAGCGAGATTTTCTTATTGTGACATTAATGCCGCTGCCGCAATAACAATAGCCTTGGGCGGTTTCAATCTCGGCGAGCGAGATTTTCTTATTGTGACCAGAAGGCGAACGCTGTGACGTTTCATGCAAAGTAAAAGGTTTCAATCTCGGCGAGCGAGATTTTCTTATTGTGACGTGTTTTAGCAATCCTATCAAACAAAGCAACGAAGGTTTCAATCTCGGCGAGCGAGATTTTCTTATTGTGACGTCTTCGACCTGAATGACATGAGCTACACCATCCTGGGGTTTCAATCTCGGCGAGCGAGATTTTCTTATTGTGACCTATCGCTCCAAATATATCGGAGCGATGAACACGGAAGCGTTTCAATCTCGGCGAGCGAGATTTTCTTATTGTGACATTAACCCGAACATCCATTAACCACAAATTAGAATCTGTTTCAATCTCGGCGAGCGAGATTTTCTTATTGTGACCTATCATGAAGGTGACATTTTCTATATTTCTGCATTATCCCGTTTCAATCTCGGCGAGCGAGATTTTCTTATTGTGACATGATAGCAGGAGCTGCCGCAATTGGATACGGAACTTTGTTTCAATCTCGGCGAGCGAGATTTTCTTATTGTGACATCCATGCCTTTACGGCATTAGCCCTTGGAAAGTTGTGTTTCAATCTCGGCGAGCGAGATTTTCTTATTGTGACGTGCTTCAAGTGGAACACACATTCACGATGACCGAAAGTTTCAATCTCGGCGAGCGAGATTTTCTTATTGTGACGATTCGCAAAAGCTATCAGCTCCGTCATGGAGCCTTGGAGCGTTTCAATCTCGGCGAGCGAGATTTTCTTATTGTGACCATAGAATTCGCTAAGAATCTTGGGGAATCAGCCGCGTTTCAATCTCGGCGAGCGAGATTTTCTTATTGTGACCGAATTTGCCGAATCTGCCCTTTATGGGCATGAGTGGTTTCAATCTCGGCGAGCGAGATTTTCTTATTGTGACCAGATAATTTCTGGGTAGGATTCTTCACCCTCTCCATGGAGTTTCAATCTCGGCGAGCGAGATTTTCTTATTGTGACTAGCGCACGGGATCAACCGTGGCGCCCAAAATTTATAGTTTCAATCTCGGCGAGCGAGATTTTCTTATTGTGACGACTGCCACATTTTGCCTTTTGGGGCAGAAGGTGGCCATCACTCAAGTCACATATCCCTATTTTAGCCTGTTTTTTCAGGTTTTCAAGCTTATTTTTATTGGTTTTTCGGCCGAAATGTGGGTTTTTATCTCGTTTTGCATTTTGGCGACGGGGAGGATATGTGCCTAAAACCCGCTTCTCCGTCGCCAAATGGGGTGAAAAAGGGGCTAAAACGGCTATTTTTTCACCCGTGAACGGCAATATATGGGGGGTGTTCGCGCGGATTGGCGACGGGGACGAAAAGGTGGCATACCCCCCCTGCCCGTCGCCAACCGGGTTGCGGTTTACTATTGGCTGTCGTTTGTGGTAGTTTGATTCAATTGTCAAGGTGCTGAGCAGCCTACGATGAAGGCTGGCGGCAGTTCAGCCAGGAGTTCTGCGCCACCGCTGGACTTGAATTTTTTCAGGCAGCTTTGGCAAATGTAATAGCAGCGTACATGGTCTTTGCGGGGGCGGATGATACGTTTGATGGCTTGCCACATCTTTTCTTCGTTTTCCTCGTCGAGTAAACATTCAAAGACACTGTATTGGACAGGTGTGCCGTAGTTGAGCAGGGCATTGTGCAGTTTGGTACGTCTCTTATCGTTGCTGATGTCGTAGGTAATAAGTATGAATTGCATATGATTTATGATCTGCGATTTGCAATTGGAGGCGTTAACTTTTTTAGCGCATGCGGAATGGTTGGTAATGTTCGTCCTTGTTTTGGATGACGCGGACAAGTTTGCGGGCCTGGACTTCGAAAAGTTTGCGGTAGGAGATGGTGCGTCCTAACTCACGGGATTTGAATGTAGATTCTAGCTTATGGCTGTATTTGTGCAAGAAGATACGCAGGCCCCGATCGGTCAAAAATATACCTTGTTTTTCCCCTTGGTAAAACTCTTTTTCTTTAATGATGTGGTGGTTGAGCAGGGTGAGGGTGAGTGAGTCGACGATGGGGGTGCGAAATTCTTCAACGAGGTCTAGCGCCAGGGCAGGACGATTATATTTTTCGGCATGGAAGTAACCAAGATAGGGATCCAGCCCGACGGCTTCCAGAGCCATCATCATGTTTTGGGTTAAGAAGGAATAACCAAGGCTGAGCAGGGCATTGGCGGGATCTTTGGGCGGGCGGCGGGTGCGGGCGGCGGCACTGGTAAACAGCCAATCCTGGTCGAATGCTTGTCGATAGATGGCGAAGTAACGGCGGGCAGCCATACCTTCGATGCCGCGCAAGGTTTTGTTATCAGCAGCAGTTTGGGCTTGCTGGATGGCGGTTTTTAATTGGGTGAGAGGGGTGGCATCTATGTGGGCGTGGCGGCGGGTCAGGCGCAGAGCGAGGACGCGCTGATTGTGGATTTTGGCAGCGATGATGGCACGGGTGAGGGCAAGGCAAAAGGCATCGTCATCATTGCGGCGGTATTGTTCCTGGCGTAGGGGGAGGTTGGTGCCAGTGGGAGGGAGTAGACGACCTTGCAGTTTGCCGCTGCGGTTGGTGATGAGGAGGGGAACTTGGGCGCGGAGTAGGGTATGCAGAGCGGGGGTGGTGATGCCAACGCGGCCAACGAGGACAACCTGGGTAACACGCTGGATAGGGACACGCATGAGGGTCTCATCGTTTTTGACAATAAGGAGGCTTTGGTAATTTTTTTCTAGCCGGGAACCAGGTTCAATTACGTAAAGTGTGGGCATTTCTAATAACCAATTGTTAATAAAGTGGGTCGTAGTGGGCAAGAATGGGGTCGGGTTGGTTTTCGTGGATTTTGATGCGTTTGTCATTCCAGATGTACCAATACCAAGTTTCTTCGAAATGAATGCCGAGGAAGTCGAAGCCTTCATCGAAGGTAGTGTAGTTGGTCTTGCGGGGCTCGAGCTTGAGTTTGAGGGCGGTGAGGGCGGCTTCGGTTTGGATATAGCTGAGCTGCCAATCGGCTGGCGAAGCGGTGAGAACGATGAAGTCGTCGGCATAGCGGGCAAGTTTGAGGCCGTGATTGAGCAGGCGTTTGTCTAGTCGGTGCAAGTAAATGTTGGAGAGCAGGGGAGAGAGGGGTGATCCCATAGCAATACCACGTGGCGTTTGGGGGTCGATACACCAGGAATGAAGCCAGAGGTTGATGAGGGGCAGGAGGGATTGGTCGGGCAGGTCATGGTGCAGGAATTGGCGCAGCAGGCCATGGTCTATTTGGTTGAAGAAGTCGTCGATATCGGCATCAAGGATGTAAATGTAACCTTGTCGGCGCAGGCGAGTGATGTAGGGAACGGCATCTTTAACACCGAGACCGGGACGATAACCGAAGCTGCAATCGTAGAAACAGGGATTGAGCCGGGGTTGCAACTGCTGCATGACAGCACGCTGCAAGATGCGGTCGGTGATGGTGGGAATGCGGAGGACACGCATGTCGGGGGCATCTCGTTTGGGAATACGCCGGATGCGGAGGGGGCTGGGCTGGTAATGATTGGCGCGGACATCACGGGCAAGGTTGATGAGGCGTTCTTCCCAGTTACGCCGCCATTGGGCGATGGTGATGTTGTCTACGCCGGGGCAGCCCTGGTTGTCGGCAGTGTCATCCCAGGCACGGCGGAGGTTATCGAGAGTGAGGGTTTGGTGGAGAAGGGTCATCAGAATTTTCAGTTGGCAGTTATCAATTGGGTTAGACCCATTCCTTGGGTGGAGTAGACGCCGCTGCCACAGTAGGAGGCATAGCGGGCGAGGGCGGAGATGTGGCTGCGTTGGGTGTTGGTTAAGCTGCCAGCACGCAGGGTAAATTGGCCGATGCCGCCGATGATGAGGCGTTGGCCGTAGCGGACGGGCACGGTTTTCAATTTGTAGGCGCTGATAAAGAGTTCTTCGCGGAATAGGTCGCGGTAGGTGTCGGGCAGGGGGTGGGGGGAGAAGGCGTTCCAGCGGCGCATCCAGGAGTGCAGCAGGATGCCAGGCAGGGGGAAGGGCAGGTGGCTTTTTTTGCCCAGACGGAAGGCGGTGGGGGTGTGGAATTCAAATCGCCATTGGTGGGCGGGCTGGGCGTTGTCGAGGATGGCTGTATAGGTTTGTTGGTTGGCCCAAGGGTGTTCTTGTGGTGACAGGGAGGTTGTGCGGATTTCCCAAGGGATGTTGGCGAGGCGAATTTGGTCAGGTAAGTGGGGGAGCCAGGTTTGGAGCAGTGCCTGGGAGATGTTTTTTTCTAATGTAACGACGCGCAGCCAGGCCTGGCTGCCTTTAGGGACGTTGACTGTGCCTTTTTGGGGGTAGGGCAGCCCCATCAAGGGGGAGAGGGCGAAAGGTTGTATCTCGCGGTTTTGGTGCAGATTGTCGGCGATGGCGGGGGCGATGTTTTTCCATTGGTTGTACCAGAAGCCGTGGCTGGCACGGCCGGTGGCGCCGTGGATACGGCCGTCGGCTTGGGATTGCAGGTGGAGGATGATTGCTGTTATCATGATTAACGATTTTGGCGGGTGTTTTGGCGGATGGTTTGGAGGTTGATGAGTTCGGCGACTTCGAACTGGGTGGGATCGCTGTTGGGGACGGGACGGATGCGGATGATAACGGGGAAATGGCCGATACGGCCGTGCAGTTCTGCGAGCAGGGCGGCAGTGGCGGGCGCATAGGCGGGCGGGTTGATGAGGAGGGGGGTGGTTTGCCACTGCTCGGAAGTCAGCCCAATTTGGTTAATGATGGTCTGGATTTGGGGTGGGAAGGAACGGCCGTTTTCCATGTGAACGGGTATATCGTGAATGTGGGCGATGGATTGCCCAGTGAGGGCGGTGATCTGTTTTTGCTGCGCAGACGTGATGGGGTGGGCAAAGTTGAGAATGACGGTTTCTCCATCTGCTGTGTCTATCTCTCTTGCTGTTTTTGCCTTTATTTCTGTCTTTGGCGGGTTTTTGTCGAGATTGATGAGGAATTGGCGTTGTTCGCGGTCGATTGTCAACAGGCCAATTTCCTGACCTTCGCCGACGATGTCGCAGTTGATCCATTCAAAGGGACTAGCTGCTCCTTTGAGGAAAACGCCGAGGTCTACCGGTTCGTCGATGATGGCAGCCGCTTTTTGGGGGGTGAGAGGGCGGTTGACGAGTTCCTGGTTGTTTTTGATGATGCGGATATGGTAACGGCCGTAGCGCCAGTTGTCGTATTGCCGCTTGATGCCATGAGCGAAGAGGACGCCAGCAATGACGATGACGAGTTCGCCGAGGATGGTTTGGAGGATAAAGTCTAGGATTTGGTTCAGGATTGGCATGCAGGGTATTCCCATTTACGATTTTTAGTTAGAGATTAACGGGCTGTGGTTGAAATGAATCGTCAATTGTTCTAGCAGCCTAACGCTGACCGTATTCTTGATTGTAATTTATGGGTGTCTTCCTCAGACAGGGCATCATTTTGATGAAAGCTAGGAAGTTCGATGATGCAAATTTTGCGGTCGGTGGCAATTTGTTTCAAATCAGCTAGATTTTCACCCCAAGTTTGATCGCAAACGAAGAACTTTTGGGTGTAAATTCCCAAATAATCGCGCCCGCCAGCTGTGTTTAGCTGGTCGATTCCGCCTTTGGGTTTTTTGAGGGTCGCTTTGGTTTCGATGATGCCAACTCGGTTGCCACAGCGGACGACGAAATCGATGTCAATGGTGTTACGCATTTTTACCCCAGCGATGATTTCATCAACGGCCGGTTCCAGCGCGTCATAAACAGCCTCTTCAAACAGTTGACCGTGGCCGCCGCTTGTGGCGGTGCCAGAAACGTGATGCTCATCCAGATAGGCTTCAAGGTAATCTGATATGGTGATTAATGGGGGGATGTCTTCAGTTTTTTGCAGAGAGTAACTGCCGTTTTCTAGTGCGTAAAGGTAGAGGAGCGTCTTGTGCGTCTTTTCCTTTTCCTTTTTCTGGCTTTGCACATAGAAAATGGGCGCGTTTAGCTCGAAGGCCACCTGATAGGCCGCTAGACTCATCATTTTGGTGCCGCCGGTAAAATTGATCAGGATGTCATCGGGCGAGAAGGGGCGGGCAGCTTCCAGAATTTTACTTTGTGTCTGGTTAATGTCGTATGCATCGACAAGCAGAAGGGTTACTGTGACTTTGTTTTTGATCAGCTGGCACAAGCGCTCGGCCGTTTTCTTCGTAAAGTCGGTGTGAACGAGAATTACTTGCTCCGGTTGCAAGTGACGCACAGGCAGCAAGTTAGGGATGGGTTGTTCGCCTACTAAAGATACCATGATAGTCATAATTTCACCTTGATTTATAGAATGCAGAGTGGTTCAATCCTGACGATTGAACCACTCCTGGGTTTAAGCGTTTTGCTCTTTTTCTGCTTTTGTGGCTGGACGACAGGTCAGCGTACACTCATATTCATCCTCGTATTTATTCATAATAATACAAGCTGCGCCACCATCGACCTGATAGCGGCGGTTGCCAAGTTGCTCGCCAGGCATATAAACATAAACCTCCTTGTTCGCGGGCAAATATTTATCAAATCTAGGGCGTAACTTTAATTCTACGTCGCCGTCTACTATCGCGGTAACGCGGGCGCGGATGAAGGCACCGGGGTGCAGTTTGAACGGCCGTTCCTCAGGATCAGCGTGCAGATGCATACGGCCGTAGCCACTGGATGTTTTGGCGCCAATGCCCATTTCTGCTAATGCTTTTTTCAAAATGCCGTACCCCACATCCGCCCAGGCAGGCGCATCAGGCGCATACACAGCAATCAAAAATTTGCCCGTCACAGTTAGGAAAGAAACGGGGGTGGGATTATCCCAATCAGCAGGGGGCACGCCTTCGCCGCGATAATAGCCAGGATGGTGTACGGTAAGTACATCTGGCTGTAGTTTCCATGTGCCCGGGTTAGGCAGCGCATCGAAAAAGGTAACAAGTCCAGCATTGCTGGTTGTGCCGAACATGGTATTGTGGGCAGCGGTTCCTTTTTCCCAGACGGTTTCTTGCAGCCGCTGATGGGCATAAGCTGAAGCCAAGCCTTTCAACGCACTGCCACGAATGATGGGCACGCCGTAGGTGTGATGGATGGACATCCCCGTTTCGATGACAGTTTCATTGCCCAACCCGACAGCAAGACGGCCGTTGAGCGTTGCCAATCGCGGTTTTGCTCCCATGTCGTGCAAGGTTTCCAGCCATCGTTTAAACTGCACCTGGTAATTGGGTGGTTCAGGGATAGCGCTGCATTGTGCAACCAGCTTCGTATTTGGCGGGTGAGCATCTGGATCATGGGCGGGTGCTTTCCATGTTTCCGGCCGTTGGGACAGGTACTTGTCCAGCCATAACCCAGCATGGGTGGAATTTGTCTTATTTGTATGTTGTAAAATCGCTCGGCGGCTGTTCATGCGCTGTTCTCCTCATCCTCATTCCCTGGTTCAACCTTGAGGATAGATTCAGCAAACCGTTTGTACCACAACAGCGCATTGGAAACGCGCCGCGTGAGCAAGATGTATTCGCCAATTGGCGCCTTTTGGGCATCCTGCAATAGTTCTTCTCCGTCATATTCAGGCTGGGAGAATTGTAAGGTTTGCGCAAGATCGTTGAGAAACTGTTTCCACGCCTCGTTTTTTGTTCCTTTCGCTTGCACAAATGCAAGAGCTTGCATCAAACCAGCCGTGTGTACTAAAACGGGCATTTTATGCGCCATTGTGCCGTATTTTTGGTGGTACTCTTCGTTGTGATTATCACGAATTGATTTTACACGTTCGTATACATCGGCAGCCAATCGTTGGTGTATCGTTTTCATTGGTTCCCTCCGGAAACGATTAGGCGGCAAAGGCCACGTCCAACGGTGGCACCGCCGCCGAATTGCAGTGTGTCAGCGGTTAAGTCGGCTATTTTTTGCAGCGCGTCGGCTGGTTTGAGTGCGTTCTTTTTTATTTGCTGAGCAACGATTATGCCAGACAGGATAGTCTCGGCTGGCAATGCTTCTTCATACCACAATCCCCCTTTCTGCACAGTTTTGCTCTCATCCTCCATTCTAATGCGGGCGATGAGTTCGGTCGCTGTTTCGAGCAAGAAGTTGAAGATGTCATCATGGACAAGGCAGAGCCGCTCTTTCAAAAAGGTTTGCCATTCTGTGTCGTGGGGGAAGATGAGTTTGCCCAAGGTTTCTGCCCACTCATTAACATGCTGGCCTTTGTCTTTTTGCAATTCCAAATCTTCGAGGACGATACGGCTTTTACGCACGATCAGCTTTGTCTCTTTGGTGACAACGGCCGTTTGTTCGTGGGGGATGTCTGGCAATGGGGGACAGCTGTTTAATCCCACACGCTCATGCTCGCGGGCAAAACGACGCAAGATAAAGGGAGATGTCACCCAAGCAAATGTTCCGGCCAATGAGCGCACAGGTAACAGCAATAAGCGTTGGTCACTAAATTGCACTGCGCCAGCATGTTCATTGGCGTTAACCGTGTCGGGGCCAAACAAGTTTTGGCAATGGTTGGGGGATTCTGTGGCGCAATGGTCGCGTAGTACGCCTTTGAAGGATGAACCAGCCAGATAGGGTATGCCGGTAGCAACTTCGCGGGTGATGGGTAAGTCAATGACACCAACGCCCCGTCCAGCTCCAGGGTGCAAGGGGGTAAGTGCGTGGACAAATATCAATTTTGCTTTCATTTTTCACTCCTGTAATGTGGCTAGAAACGCCTGTAAAATATCGGGGTCTCCGTTGTAATTATCGTGGGGATGGATTTTCTTTGCTTCAGCAGCAATTCGCTTGGCTTCATCTGGGGTTAATTGGGCAGAGATGGATGGTTCACCCTTTATACCCTTCAGAATCATGCCATCAGGGATGTTGTTCACATTGGAACCATCTAATACGAGGGCTATGCCTACGCATTTGCCATCATTGCAGGCCAACGGCCGTATAATCAACGGCGACGCAAACCGATTGTTATCTGGGTTTTTCCCTTCCAAAGAAGCTTTTATACCTTCGCCCCTGAGTTCAAAAATAATGGGCAAGCCAAAGGCGGCTCGCGGTGCTTTATCAATGGGTGGGTTGTGGATAGTGTCGGGGTATTTACGAGAATGCGGGTTCTCTTTGTCGCGGATGGCATCTGGTTCGGGCCAGCGATTGCGTCCAGGGCGGTTGCCATTTTGCGGCCGTTTGTGTCTAAATTCTTGCAATGCCTCAATCAAATGAATCCAGATATTGAGGCCGCTGCCCCCAGTACGTGTGATTTTAAGACGATCATCTAAATTGTCCTCAACAAGATGAGGGACATGTGCTGGAAAGACAGTGCCTCCATTCAAATGGGTTTTCAGATCCTTTTTCAAATTGGCTTTAAGATTGTCTATCGAGTAACGTGGGTCTTTTTCTTGGCCGTTTTCTTCGCACAAAAAGCCATCCAGCGCACCAAACCCGCGCCGCGTGCGGGCACCAATGCCACCAAATGTTTGCCATGCCCACAATGCGGCTTCTATATCTTGGCGGTATTGCGCATCAAATGAGATGGTCATTGTAAAAGCAATCCCTTCAATCAGTTCATTTTCGGCAGCATCGCTGCTTGTTTCCCGTAAGGGAAATGAAACATATCCTGTTTTTGAGGCGGGATCGCCGGTGGAGACAGGACGGCCGTTTCTCTTGTGCGTGTCCTGAAACTTTTTCCCTTTGCGGCTGTCCTCATCAGGATAATCAATCGACAATGATACTTTTGATTCAGTGGATGATGATCCCCATATCTCATCCTCTTTCGCTTTCATTTTTTGCAAATCACCAGCGAAATGACCGCCCCGTACAGCCCGCCACCAAAAGCGAAGATGGCCACGCACGGCCGTTCCTCGAACAGGTGTAATCTCATCTACCACGTTCGGCGTAACGCCGCCGCCAAAAAGTGGCGTAATAAGCCGGTAGTGGCGCGTTTGCGTAATGAAGTCTGATTGTTGGCGCGGTTCTAATGCTTTCATCGCATCGGTTAACTCTATTGGCTTACGCATTTTCTCTCTCCTTGATCGTTAATTCCGCCGCTTGGCCATCCCAAACGCCAACGGCCGTTATGCCAAACCCTGCCTTGCTCATCTCCAAATCATCCGAGAGGGGCTGCAGCCAATGGTTATTGACCCATTGCTCAACATCGTCCGTCACTTTCACGTAGTAGACGCTGCCCGCAGGAGCCAGTCGCTTGGTTGGTTTAGGTTTGTGCTTGGCAAAATCCCAGCCAGATACAACCACGGGAGTGGAAACGGCCGTTGCCAGCAACTGCACATCCGATTCAAATTTAGGCCGCCAACCCGCCTCAAAATAAGCAGGCGTGAGCAAAATCAAGCGACAATACCCACCATTCTTTTTGATACGCTGCGCTAATCCTGCTGGTATGCCGGGCAGCGTATCGCTTTCCCGTTTTTGCCAACTGACCAAACGGCGTTCGCCGCCCAGTGGGGCAAACCCCGCATCGATTTTCAAATCATCGCTGTCTGCACCAACAACCTCGACCGCTAATGCCAATTTAGGCACGTTTGCTAGACTGTTGTTCTCTTCTCGATGCCAAAACTCTAAACCGCTGGTGGCGAATAAGGAACCATCCAATCCAGTGAAGGTGTCTGGATTGATGCCGACATGAATGCGGCGATCTGGCTGAGGGCCGTTGTGACCAAGTTCGGTTGGTTTGCATGGAGCGATGTCATCGGCTGGATTACACAGCCATTTCTGGAATTGTTCCCAATACCAAAAGGCTGGTGCGTTTTTGGATGGCTTACGGATGTCTGAACTGGGCAATCGTATTGGCAAGCCCACGAGATATGCTAATTCTTCTGGTTTATTGCCTTGTGCGCCCGGTAATGGGGCTAACGGCCGTAACCATTTCCGTTCAATTTGCTCACTTTTTCCCTCCGCATTCAAAACTAAGGCGTCGGCAGGAGCAGGAACGAGAAATTTAATGGTGTCATTCTTTCTTATCTCCGCCAACAGCGGCCCCCGCACACCGATTCCTTTGACATCTGTAATTTTGTCTGTGTCAAAAATGCCATTCTCATCCTGTCCAGCGCGGGTGCGCACACCGCCAGCCGTTGTCGATGGAAAGGGAAAGGGCAGTGAACGGGCGCGAGCCCCAGGCGTGGCGTGGAAGGGACGGCCGTCGCGCACAATCAATGGGTCTTGCGGTTCAATAATCCATACGGTCATGCGGTTACCTCCTTTACTTTTGCGAGTTCGGCAGCGATGATGAGTTCGCTACTGACTGTTTCGATAGTTTGTTTTTTGTAGTCGAGGGCAGCAACGGCGGCCATGACATCTTTGGCGGCATCATCACTACCATCTTTTCGTTTGATAATGCGTCCCGCTTCTGTTTCGATAACTGCTTGCAAAGTTGGATTGTCTTTAACGGCCGTTTGCCCGCCCAGATGCAAGAACATGTCACGCAGCTGGTAAGCTAACCCATACGGCAGATCTTTATTTTGGAAATGGGTGGCGAATTGATCCAGACGGCTGTCAATTTCACCCCAGTGTCCGACAATTGTGCGTGGCGCACCGCTGCGTTTGTTCAAGGTGATAGCAAGCGCGTTTTTGCCATCCAGACTTTTGGCCTCTCTTTCCGCCTGACGCGCCAGGTTTAGCGCATCTTCCAACGGCTCCAGGTGATGAACGATGGCGATACCGGCAGAGAAGGTCAGACTATCCATCTTCTCGTGGAATTTCTGGGCGAGATCAGCAGTGATGGAAACGGCCGTGTCTAATGGCAGCAACCCCATCACATCATCTCCACCCGCATACACAACCGCGCCGTTTCTACTTTCAACAAATGCTCGCGCTTCTTGAGAAAAATCAGCCAATTTTTGGGAAAAATTGCGATGTTCACTCTCATCTTGCATCTTGCTGAGCGCCGCCCCCATGCTGTCGCCATCACCAATGAGCAGAGCATAGTAAGGATTGGGGTCGCTAATGCCAGCTTCCTTGAGAAAGGCGTTGAGTGCTGTTTTGGGTTCATTTACTTCTTTTTTCTCCATAAAATCCAGCAAGCGCGATTCAAAAAGCAGCCCACCATCCAAATTACCCAAAATCGGTAATTTCAACTTGTGGACAATTTCCTGCTTTTTGATTTCCGATGATAGCGTGCCCAGATAATTGTTCCACGCTTCTTTAACCTTCTTGTCATCAGCTTTGGCTTGCAGCAGCCCTTTTAAGGGCATAACGGCCATGTGCGATGTGCTAGGAAAGTGAGATTTAGCGTTGCCCTTAGCTTTACCCAACCGTTTAAGTAGATCTACGCCCGACAGCTGCTCACCGGAGCGGGCACGGAATAAACGATACATTTTTTTTGCGCAGAGTTTGGGGGGAATGACCGTTTCCATACGGCCATCTAACGACGATTTCGGCAGTCCCGTGCCCTGCCAACAAACAGGTTGAAAATCACGGCTGTTCTTCCGCGCTGCTAACAGCGCATCGGTATAGCGACGGGCACGGAGATAGTCGCTATCGACTGGGCAAGAAACCCAATAAAACTCTAAAAAACTGCGCAGCTGCTTTTCTGCCATCGGCCAAGAATTCGGTATCTTTTCTGGTAACGATGCGGCCGCAATCAGGGCATTATATTGTTCATCTAACGCCGATTTGGCCTTTTCGGCGGCTCCCTCTGGATCAGCAACCAATGCAGCGATTTTATTGGACACGCCTAAATCACTGCCAGGAGTCAAATCACTCTCGTGGGCGGGGAAAATGAGCTTGTTTTCTGCGTTATGTTGAGCAATGCCCCGCGCCGCTGCCTTACTCAATTCGCTCATCAACCACGAGCCAAACCACAGGTCACGGGTGCGGCGGGCGGCCGCAATAAATGCCTGCATCGGCCCGATATGTATTTGCAATAGGTGTTTGGTCATCATGCCTCCATACTTTCTACATTACTGTTCAATAATAGTTCCAACCAATCGCCCTCCTTTCTGCTGGAAATAAGTGCCAGGTTCAGCGGATAAAAACGCCCGCAGAGTTTTACTATGGGTTCAGGTTACATTAGCAGGGGTTTTAGAAATCAAAGCAGCTTATCGTCAGTTATGAGTAACTGTCCAACAATAATTTCTGCGAAGATCAGCCACTGATTTTAATAATTTACTTGTGGATGATCTTTTATTGGTGGTTATCTGAGGCACAAGCTTTTTTTAGCCGTTTGCTAATTTCCCCGTTACCTGACAAATTGTATCCTTATTTGGTGCCATTATCAATATCTGGATCAAGCCCATCGCTTTCAACAGGCTCAGGTAACGATCACCGAGCCTGCCGGATGGTTTCAATCTCGGCGAGCGAGATTTTCTTATTGTGACCCTGACTGGCTGAATCCCGACTGGTACTACAATGCCGTTTCAATCTCGGCGAGCGAGATTTTCTTATTGTGACGGCTGAGTCTGCTTCTGCAGAGACACCCTACGGTTCTGGGTTTCAATCTCGGCGAGCGAGATTTTCTTATTGTGACCTGACAAGCTGCTGCCCGGCGACCCCGGCATTAGCTTGGTTTCAATCTCGGCGAGCGAGATTTTCTTATTGTGACCTCCATGGATTTTGGGGGACTGGCAAAGTATGGAATATGGTTTCAATCTCGGCGAGCGAGATTTTCTTATTGTGAACCCTGGGAAGGCGAAGTTCCTGCTGATGCAGTTGACGTGTTTCAATCTCGGCGAGCGAGATTTTCTTATTGTGACGTTATTGGTAGCAGTGGCACCGGGGATATGTCTAATCCGTTTCAATCTCGGCGAGCGAGATTTTCTTATTGTGACGGGGGGTTACCCTACTCCTTTTAATCGGTGAAGTTTTGTTTCAATCTCGGCGAGCGAGATTTTCTTATTGTGACGATCAGTCTGGCTACTGCCAGGCACAACATCAATAACGTTTCAATCTCGGCGAGCGAGATTTTCTTATTGTGACAAAAGAACATGGTATTACTTGAAATTTTCCCTTATATGGAGGTTTCAATCTCGGCGAGCGAGATTTTCTTATTGTGACGTTATGAATTCTAATATCTCTCGTTGAGATACTAATTCATCGTTTCAATCTCGGCGAGCGAGATTTTCTTATTGTGACCTCCCTTCATCGACACCAACAATGTGTGCCAGGTAAGAGTTTACGGTTTCAATCTCGGCGAGCGAGATTTTCTTATTGTGACGAGCACTGGCGTATGCCACATATGCTGTTGGTGAACGGTTTCAATCTCGGCGAGCGAGATTTTCTTATTGTGACTGCCACATTTTGCCTTTTGGGGCAGAAGGTGGCCATCACTCAAGTCACATATCCCTATTTTA
>PDWJ01003375.1_pt1 | contig 15375 bp, 11 predicted proteins | sample 1430881 | NCBI WGS metagenome assembly PDWJ01 (sample SAMN01162460, study PRJNA174530) | Oral metagenome, whole genome shotgun sequencing project. | biome: Marine environment; feature: Marine mammal; material: Swab sample of the gingival sulcus; isolation source: swab sample of gingival sulcus... | reverse complement strand
ATTAAAACTAAGATTTGGCGAGTTTTAATTCCGCTGCCACTTTCTCTAATTTTGCATACCAATCCTCACCAAATTTTCTTATCAACCCCTCCTTAACAAACTTATAAATAGGCACTTGTAATTCCTTTCCCAGTTTACAAGCAGTATCACATATCTCCCACCGATGATAATTTACCGCATTTAGTGTAGAATATTCCGTTATCCTAATGGGGTACAAATGGCAAGATACCGGTTTTTTAAACGGAATTAGACCTTTGTTATAAGCTTGTTCTATACCACATTTTGCAATGCCATTTTTATCGTAGGTAATGTAAACACAACTGTCATCATCAGGGATTAATGGTGTTTCAAATTCACCTTTATGCCCCACATAGAGCCCTTGGTTTTCAATGGCTTCAATGCCTTTTTTAGTTAAAAAAGATTTTACTTTTGGGTAAACATCCATTAAAACAGATAATTCTGCTTCCTCCAGTGGAGCTCCCGCTTCTCCGTCTATACAACAAGCACCTTTACAGGCATTGAGATTACAAACAAAATCGTTTTCAATAATCTCCTCCGAAACAATGCTATTTCCCAATTGAAACATAAGAAAATTTTTTATGCAAAATTAGTCAAATTACTGCGAACAAAAACTTTTATCCTTACATCAAAGCGTTTATCTTTGTCAAAAATTAACAATTATGCTTACAAATTTTGTTGAAGAATTACAATGGAGAGGCCTACTGCAAGACATTATGCCCGGAACGGAAGAACAATTAGCAAAAGAAATCACCACTGCTTATATTGGTTTTGACCCTACTGCAGATTCCTTGCACATTGGCGGCTTGGTCCCCGTTATTATTCTAAAACATTTTCAGTTGGCCGGCCACAAGCCAATTGCCTTGATAGGTGGAGCTACCGGAATGATAGGCGACCCCAGCGGGAAATCTAAGGAACGAAACCTATTGGATGAAGCCACTCTGGAAAAAAATATAAACGGAATTAAAAAGCAATTGGCAAAATTCTTAGATTTTAATACCACAAAACCCAACGGTGCAGAGCTGGTAAACAACTACGATTGGATGAAAAACATGTCCTTTTTGGATTTTGCCAGAGACGTGGGAAAACATATCACGGTAAACTATATGATGGCCAAAGACTCGGTAAAATCACGATTAAATCCGGATGCTAAAGAGGGAATGAGCTTTACCGAGTTTACGTATCAATTGATTCAGGGTTATGACTTCTTACACCTCTACAAAGAAAAAAATTGCAAATTACAAATGGGCGGCTCTGACCAATGGGGTAATATTACCACTGGCACAGAACTCATTAGGCGTAAGGAGCAAGGCAAAGCCTATGCGGTTACCTGTACTTTGATTACCAAAGCAGACGGCACAAAATTTGGAAAATCTTTGGATGGCAATGTATGGCTGGACCCCAAAAAGACTTCGCCGTATAAATTTTACCAATACTGGCTAAATATATCTGATGAAGATGCTGAAAATTACATCAAGATATTTACTTTTTTAGATCAGCAAACCATCAAAGCCATTATTTATGAGCACAAGCATCAGCCACATAAAAGACTCTTACAAAAAACACTGGCTAATGAGGTTACCATGATGGTACACTCAAAAGAGGCTTTGGAAAACGCCATTTCTGCATCGGAAATATTGTTTGGAAAATCTACCTCGGCCAGTTTAAAAGCTCTAGATGAAGAAACATTTTTAGATGTTTTTGAAGGGGTTCCTCAAGCAAAAATTAACAAAACCGATTTAACCAACGGTATTGATATTATTGCCGCTCTTAATGAAAAATCGGGTTTTCTAAAATCCAATGGCGAAGCCAGAAGGGCTTTAAAAGAGAACTCTATTTCGGTAAACAAAGAAAAAGTACAGGAAGGATATAGTTTAAGTTCCAGTAATCTAATAGCTGAAAAATATATCTTATTACAACGCGGAAAGAAAAATTATTTTCTTTTAAAAGTAGTGTAAGTAAAATTAACTCAAATTATCCACGTAGAACTAAAACAATTTATTTTGCTAAAAATCAATTGATTATAGTTATTTTGCGAAAATAAAAAATCCTTTTTTTACCCATAAAAAAAAACCGCTTTAGAAAAAGCGGCTTTTAAATCTTGAAATAAACCTTAATTTATTTCCAATTTTCTCTTTTTAAAGAGACGTGTTTCAATTTAGAGTACTTTGTTTATATCTTGATGGGTTCTCTAGCTAAGAAAAAAGAAACAGCCTAAATTGTAGAAATCTATTTAAGCTGTTTCAATTAAAAGCAATCAACCCAATTTGCTCTGTTTTATAAATTTCTTAAGACAAATGTAAGTACCAATTCTAAAGAAATTCTAAAGAAATTCATCGGAATTGAATATAACGACAATTTTATGAATATTTTTTCTACAAGTATAACTCAATTGCCAGTTATTTACATCGCATATTTGTTTTACAATGGCCAACCCTAAACCCAAAGAATCTTTTCTAGTACTATCTTTTTTAAATCTGTCAAATAGCTCTTTAGGCCTTATATTTAGAGGGTTTCCGGTGTTTTCAAACAACAGTGTGCGTTTTGTATAGCATATTTGAATATATCCGTCCGGGACATTGTGTTTAATGGCATTACTCAATAAATTAGAAAGTAAGGTCTCAGTAAGCAAAGTATTTGCTTCTATGGTATCATCAGATAATTTGGTTTTTATCTTTAAATTTTTACTTTCAATAAAATCTTCAAAATTTTCTACCTGTTTTTCTACAATCTCTTTAATAGAAATGATACTGGTTTTACTGTATTGCTGATTTTCTACTTTGGCCAGTAACAACAATGTTTTATTGAGTTTGGAAAGCTTTTTACCGGCTTTATAGATAGCCTGTAATTGCGTTGATTGCTCTGCATCCAGTTTATTGGATTGCAATAATAGCTCTATTTTTGAAAGCATTACCGCAAGCGGGGTTTGCATCTCATGAGAGGCATTTTCAGAAAATTGCTTTAAAGTGTTATAATCTGACTGTAGTTTTTGAGTTAAATTTTTTATGGAACTGTTTAGCTCTTTAAATTCATCAATATCTGATGGTTCTAATGCAATACGCTCCTGATCCTGAATGGAAAAATCTTTTAAATTTCCTAAATTGGTGTAAAAAGGTTGCCACAATTTCTTGGATATTTGGGTATTTACTATAAATAAGCCGGCAAGCAACAACCCTATTATAATAAAAGTATTAAGTACAATAACCCATATAAAATCTTGATTTCTGACTAATGAGTTACGGGTTACAATCTTATATCTTTTTCCGTGTAAGGTTTCGTAAGCAGTTAGTTGCCGATATTTTTCAAATTCATCATCTCCTTCGCCCTTTATCGCCCTAAAGATAAGCGTATCTTTATAGATAATAGTATCATTAGGATACAACCTATTTTCAGAAGGGTTTAGTTCTTCGGGTTCTTCAAAAATAGTAAGTGGAAAATCGTATTTTATTTTTTTGGCTACTACTTCTTTGTTGTAAAATAATTGCTCGTCTAATCTATTGTCCATTACAGCAGTAAGCACAAAGATAAGTGCTATAGCGGCAAACACGAAAATAATAACAGACAGCCAAATATACATTCTGCCGGTTTTTTCGATAAGTTTCATAATGGGGAGACTTTATAAAATCTTATACCTTATTATCCGTAAATTTATATCCTAGCCCGTACATGGTTTGTAAATAGTTGGGGGCTCCAAGTTTTTTCATCTTTTTTCTAAGGTTACCCATGTGGGTATAAATAAAGTCAAAACTATCAGCCATTTCTATATCATCACCCCAGAGGTGTTCTGCTATAGATTCTTTGGTGAGTACTTTATTTTTATTAGTAACAAAATAGAGTAGTAAATTGTACTCTTTTTTTGTGAGTTCTATAGGTTTATCATTTACGGTAACATGCTTAGAATCAGGATCTATTTTAATTTCATTAAAAATAATAACATCGTTGCCGTTAAAATTTCTACGCCGTATTAAAGAGTTAATTCTGGAATTGAGTTCCGCCAAGTGAAAGGGTTTTGTGATATAGTCATCCGCACCCAAATCCAATCCCGACAACTTATCATCTAAGGAGTTTTTTGCAGATACAATAAGGACTCCCGTCTGTGGTGATTGTTTCTTTATTAGCTTTAATAAATCTAAACCACTACCATCCGGCAAAGTGATATCCAGAATGATGATATCATATTTAAAACTTATAATTTTATCCTCTGCATCAAAGTAAGTTTCTGCCCGTTCGCAAATAAATTCTTCGTTTTTAAGATAACTGGTAACCGTATCCAGTAATTCTATTTCATCTTCAACAATTAAAACTTTCATTGGTAATTATTTTATTTTTTACGCAATACTGCTTTGTCTAAAAATTTTTCAATGGTAATTTTTGGGTTGTTGTAAATATAAATTTCCGAAGAATCTACAGCACTAACAAGCAAAGTTTTCTTTGCATTAATTTCTACATCGCTATTGCTTGATGATTCTACTATAATATCATCCGTTTCCAGTTCTGATGCTTTTAAATTTGATTTATCTATTGCGTTTACATACAATTCATTATTACGGCCACTCATTGTAATAGTGGAACTGCCTTTTAAATAAGCTTCTATGTTTTCACTGGAAAAGTCAATCTTTGCTTTACCGGAGTTATCTGAGTTTATTACCGCCTGATTGCAATTTACGGTAAGTTTAACATTAGCACTTTCAGGATTGTTAAAAGTGATATTATCCGCATTAACATCTAATTTTAATCTGGAATCTCCCATAGCATTAAGAACTAATTTATCAAATTTTAAAGTACCCACAGACTCCGTATCAGACTTGTCAAAGGCACTTATTTCATTAATAAAATTATCTATGGTAATATGAATTTTCATTTCCTTTTTACGTGTTACACGTTTGGTTACCCGTACTTCTAAGACGCTGTCTTTTACTTCGGTATAAATAGCATTATGCAGGTTGTCATCCGCCTCTACTTTTACTGATTGATTCATACCCTGCATTATTTCCACATCCACTTTATCATAAATTTCAATTCTGTTAAATCCGGATACAAAGCGGTCTTCTGTAATCACATTTCTACTGCCTTTGAGCTTGTCTTGGGCGGCTAAAGCCAATGGCAACATTGTAAGTAACAATATAACCTTAAAAAGGTATATGTGTTTCATTTAAATAAAAATTATTGCATCCAAAGATAATCCAAAAAATAAAAAAACTCCCTATTAACAAGGAGTTTTTGTTATTATCAACCTGAATTCGGTTAATCTTGTTTTCACAGAACGTATAGAATACTTTAGATTTGTACTTAAAAACATGAAGAAATATTCAAGATATTTCAAAGGTTTTTAACTGCAAAGATGAGGTGTTATACCAAGTCTAATATATAATGCTATGTTGGATTTGGGTGTGAATTTTTACTTATACAAGGCAAAAAACGCAGTAGAAGTGAAAATTTATCCAATTATATGTAGCATTATATATTAGACTTGGTATTATATACGTTTCTTATTAAGACTTTTTTCTTACTTTACATAAGCGTCTGTATGCACTTTAGCTACAGCCCGCCCTGATGGGTCGTTCATGTTTTTAAAACTCTCATCCCATTCCAAAGCTATTTTGGTACTGCAAGCTACCGAGGCTTCTTGCGGTACACTTTTAGCCGCTGTATCTGACGGGAAATGCTCTGCAAAAATAGAGCGATAGTAAAATTCTTCCTTATTTGTGGGGGTTTGTATCGGGAATTTATATTTGGCATTAGCCAACTGCTCATCACTCACTTCGTTGTTTACAATCTCCTTTAAAGTGTCTATCCAGCTATAGCCTACGCCATCAGAAAACTGTTCTTTCTGCCTCCAAGCTACGCTTTCCGGCAGCATATCTTCAAAAGCTTTTCTAACCACCCATTTTTCCATTCGCTCCGAGGTAATCATTTTATCTTTTGGGTTAATACGCATGGCCACATCCATAAATTCTTTGTCCAAAAACGGCACGCGGCCTTCTATACCCCATGCGGCTAAGCTTTTATTGGCACGCAGACAATCATACATATGCAGTTTACTTAATTTTCGCACTGTTTCTTCGTGGAATTCTTTAGCATTTGGAGCTTTATGGAAATAGAGATAACCTCCAAAAATTTCATCGGCTCCTTCACCGCTTAATACCATTTTAATACCCATAGATTTAATAACCCTTGCCATTAAATACATAGGTGTGCTGGCTCTTATAGTGGTAATATCATAAGTTTCCAGTTTATAAATTACATCGCGAATGGCATCTAAGCCCTCTTGAATGGAAAAGATAATCTGATGGTGAACGGTACCAATATAATCCGCTACTTTTTGAGCAGCAGCCAAATCCGGCGAACCTTCCAGTCCTACAGAAAAGGAGTGCATCTGTGGCCACCATGCTTTTTGTGTATCACCAGACTCTATACGTTTTTCCGCATACATTTGTGCGATAGCGGAAGTTACTGATGAATCTAACCCTCCTGAAAGCAACACGCCATACGGAACATCACTCATCAACTGGCGGTGTACGGCATCTTTTAGGGCTTCTCTAAGTTGAGGGATAGAGGTAGTATTGTCTTTTACATTTTCATAGTTCATCCAATCACGTTTATACCATTGTACAAATTCGCCATCTTTACTGTATAAATAATGTCCCGGCGGAAACAATTCTATTTTGGTACAAACGCCTTCCAATGCTTTTAATTCCGATGCTACATAGAAAGTACCATTAGCATCCCAACCTATGTACAAAGGAATAATACCCATATGGTCTCTAACAATAAAATAGCTATCTTTATCCACATCATAGAGGGCAAAAGCAAAAATTCCGTTCATCTCATCAATAAAATCAACACCTTTTTTTTGGTATAAAGCGAGTATCACCTCACAGTCTGATTGTGTTTGGAAATTGTATTCACCTTCAAATTGTTTTCTCAGTTCTCTATGATTATAAATTTCGCCATTGGCAGCAAGAATTAATTTTTTATCTTCACTGTACAAGGGCTGTTTTCCCGAAGCCGGATCTACGATAGCCAAGCGTTCATGAGCCAAGATAGCCTTATCATTACTGTAAATTCCACTCCAATCCGGGCCACGATGTCTTAACTTCTGAGACATTTCCAATAATTGCGGCCGTAAAGTTTCTGATTTTTGCTTTAGTTCAAATGCACATACTATTCCACACATAATTTTTTGGGTTTAATTCGGGTACAAAGATGAAAACAGCTTAATAAAATAGGACACAAAATTACAAAATAATTAAAAATATAAAGCATAAATAAAAATATAATTAATAATATTAACTTAATAAGCCAAAAACAGTTACTCCTCTTAATATTGTTAATAACTTACAAGCAATAATAGTACATCCAAGCCGTTTATATTAGACAAACTCTTTTTACTCATAACAATATTATGACTTTTAAAAAGTACCCTATCTGAATAAATTTCATCTCATTTTTCAGATAAAAATAAGTTTGACAACAACAAAATTATATGAAAAAGATTTATTTATTAATTTTTGCGGCAGTTCTCTTTTCGCTATCCGCAAAAGCCCAAGATTTTGATGATATTGACGAAACACCGCACGATATTGTTTATTACCGCACCAGTAAAATTTCACTCCCTCTTATAAAGGTTACTTATGGCCGCCCTGCAAAGCATAATCAGGTGGTATTTGGAAATAAAGTGCCTTACAACAAAATCTGGCGAACCGGTGATAATGAAGCCACGGAAATAAAATTTTACAAAGATGTTTTATTTGGTGATGTTAAAATAGTAGCCGGAACCTATTCACTATTTACTATTCCCAATAAAAACGAGTGGCAAATTATCTTAAATGCCCAAACAGACATCCACGGAGCCTGTTTTTACAATCCAAAGTTAAATCTCGCAAAAATTACTGTTCCGGTAAAAAATGCCGAAGAATTAGAATATTTTTCTATTGGATTTAAGAACAAAAAAAACGGTGTTGACATGGTATTAGCGTGGGATACTGTACGTGTTTCTGTTCCTATTTCTATAAAACATCAAAGCAAACTGTTGGTTAAGCGGTAAGGTAGCAAATTTCAAATTACAGTTTAAATGCTCTAATCTCTGCACTTCTTATACTGCATAATTTTAGCGTGAGTTGGCTAAACTCCAAACCAATTCACCATTTACATAAGTTTCTAGCACTTTTGTTTCGGGAACTTGCTCTATAGGAATTTCCATTATATTTTTGTCCAAGATTATAAAATCTGCCATTTTGCCCACCTCAATGCTACCTTTCTCATCTTCTTCAAAATTGGAATAAGCAGGCCAGATAGTCATGCCTTTTAAGGTTTCTTCACGGTTTAGAGCATTTTCAGGTTGAAAACCGTCTTCGGGATAATTATTTAGGTCTTTTCGGGATACGGCTGCATAAAAAGTAAGCATAGGACTAACCTGCTCTACCGGAAAATCGGTACCCAAAGCTATTTTGCCATACTGTTCCAACAAATCCTTATAAGCATAAGCACCCTTTATCCGCTCACGGCCTATTCTGTCTTCTGCCCAATACATATCAGACGTGGCATGAGTTGGTTGTACGGATGGAATGATATTTTGAAAATAATTAAAATCTTCCAGGGCAATAATCTGGGCGTGTTCTATTTTCCACCGCCTGTCTTTTTGGCCATCTAAAACAGCAGTATAGGTTTCTAACAAATAATGATTGGCAGAATCTCCAATAGCATGTGTATTCATTTGATATTTTGATTTGGCAATACGTTCCGCAATTTGCTTTAATGCTTTTGGTGTAGTAACCAAAGCTCCATAATGACCCGGCTTATCACTATACGGCTCCAGCATGGCTGCTCCTCTTGAACCTAAAGCCCCATCTGAGTACACCTTAAAAGACCGAACGTTTAATTGATCTGTTTTATAAGGTTCTCTAACTATATAATAATCTAAATTTTCATCTGAAGCAGAAATCATGGCATATACCCTTATTTTTAAATCGCCAATTTGCTGCAAACTGTCTATTAGTTCTATCGTGCTTCGGCCTAAACCGGCATCATTTACCGTGGTAAGCCCATGTTCAAAACAAATTTTCTGGGCATCTTTTAAAGCAGCTATAGACTTCTTTTTATCAGGTTGTGGAATTTTTGAAGTAATCAAGTCCATTGGATTATCCACAAAAATACCGGTAAGTTTGCCATTTTCTTTTATGATATCTCCTCCGGAAAAGGTAGTATTTGATGTTACGCCTGCAATATTAATAGCTGCCTGATTAGCCAAAAGGGCATGTCCGTCTATTCTGGTAATTACCACCGGTGTATCCGGAAACAACAAATCTAAGGTGTCTTTTACAGGAAACGCCTTTACCGGCCAATCGTTTTGATCCCATCCCCTACCGGTGATGAATTTCTCGTTGTGTTCTTTTTGAAAATCCACAATTCGCTGAACAACTTCTTTAAAACTGGTAGTACCCTCTAATCGTACTTTTTGTTCGGCCAAGCCCAATCCATAGAAATGACAATGAGCATCTATAAAACCGGGAACTATAACCTTTCCGTTAGCATCTATTACTTTTGATGACTCATAATCATTAAAAAGACTTTCTGAACTACCTACGGCGATAAATTTACCATCTTTTACAGCAAAGGCACCTGCTTTGGCAAAATTCTCATTTACCGTATATATATTGGCATTGGTAAATATAAAATCGGCTTTCTCTTTCTTCTGGCAAGCGGTAAAGCATAATGTTAAGTACAGTAAGATGGCAAAGTAACGCATAAAACTCAGTTTTTAATTGAATATTGTCGCAATTTAATAAGTAATTGCAACCCAAAGTATTTATTAGGTTTAATAAGATGCAAATATTATGATTATTTTTTCACTTTGCCCTGTATAGTTTAACTTTGCAAACCGAAAAATAGAAATATGCAGTACAATTTTAATGAAATAGAAGCCAAATGGCAAAAATATTGGGCAGATAACCAAACATTTAAGGCTGCCAACCCCGGCGAGGAAGGAGCAAATAAACCAAAGTATTACGTACTTGATATGTTTCCTTATCCCAGTGGTGCCGGATTACACGTAGGACATCCGTTAGGTTATATAGCTTCTGATATATATGCCCGCTACAAACGCCATAAGGGGTTTAACGTCCTGCATCCGCAAGGTTATGATAGTTTTGGATTGCCGGCCGAACAATATGCCATTCAAACCGGCCAGCATCCGGCCATTACCACCGAAGAAAACATTAAAACCTACAGACGGCAATTAGACCAACTCGGTTTTTCTTTTGACTGGAGTCGTGAAGTAAGAACTTCAGAACCAAAATATTATAAATGGACACAATGGATTTTTACTCAATTATTTAATTCATGGTATAATAAAGATACCGATAAGGCGGAAGAAATTACCACCCTAATTGCTCATTTTGAAAAAGCCGGGACCACTAATGTAAATGCTGTTGCCGATGAAAATGCTATTGAATTTACCGCCGAAGAGTGGGCAAATTTTTCTGATGACGAAAAAGAACATGTATTATTGCTATACCGGCTTACTTATTTATCAGATACGCAAGTGAATTGGTGTCCGGCACTGGGAACGGTATTGGCCAATGATGAAATTGTAAACGGTGTTTCCGAGCGTGGCGGCCATCCGGTAGAACGGAAAAAAATGCGGCAATGGAGTATGCGAATTACCGCCTATGCACAGCGGTTATTGAATGGATTAGAAAAAATAGACTGGCCAGAACCACTTAAAGATGCTCAACGAAACTGGATTGGTAGGAGTGAAGGAGCCATGATAAAGTTCCCCGTTATAATTACAAAGGAACTTCCGCTAGCACAAGAAAAAGAAATCCTCTCTCCCACCCATTCCCAAAAAAAGAGCCGAGGAGAAAACTCATCCAGAGGGAATGAAACCGATCAAAAAAAGTGGGAAATTAGCGTTTTTACAACCCGTCCCGATACCATTTTCGGAGTTTCATTTATGACCTTAGCACCGGAACATGAATTAGTAGAAAAAATAACTACTCCAGAACAAAAAAAAGCTGTTGATGCCTATATAAAGGCAACAGCAAAAAGAAGCGAGTTGGATAGAATGGCAGACGTTAAAACCATTTCGGGAGTTTTTACCGGGGCTTATGCCGAGCATCCTTTTACTAAAGAGCCTATCCCTATTTGGATTGGCGATTACGTATTGGCAAGCTATGGCACAGGAGCTGTAATGGCTGTTCCTTGTGGCGACCAACGCGATTACGATTTTGCAAAACATTTTAACCTTCCTATTACCAATATTTTTAAAGATGTTGACATCAGCAAAGCAGCTTTTGCTGATAAAGAAAATACCATTATTGCCAATTCTGATTTTCTTAACGACCTTCCTTTTAAAGCTGCAATACAAACCATTTTGAATGAAATTGAAAAACAAGGCGTGGGCTATAGAAAAATAAATTATAGAATACGAGATGCCGTATTTAGCCGCCAACGCTATTGGGGCGAACCCTTTCCTATATATTACGTAAACGGATTGCCAAAAATGATAGATGAGAAATATCTACCGCTTGAATTGCCCGAAGTAGAAAAATACCTACCCACGGAAGATGGCAAACCGCCTTTAGGCAATGCCGAAATTTGGGCTTGGGACATTGAGCAAAACAAAGTGGTTAAAAATGCCCAAATTGACCACCAAACGGTATTTCCTTTGGAATTGAACACCATGCCCGGATGGGCCGGAAGTTCCCAGTATTTTAACCGGTATATGGACCCTCATAACGACAAAGAAATTTTTTCACAAGAAGCTATTAATTATTGGCAGGATGTGGACTTATATATAGGCGGTAGCGAACACGCCACCGGCCACCTGCTCTACAGTCGTTTTTGGCAAAAATTTATGTTTGACAGAGGCTTAGTACCAAAAGATGAATATGCCAAAAAATTGATTAATCAAGGGATGATATTGGGGACGAGTGCGATTATTTACAGAATCTCCGGAACAAACAAATATGTTTCTAAAGGATTAAAAAACAAATATACGGTTGATGAGATAAGAGTAGATGTAAATTTAGTCAATTCCTCTAATGAATTGGATATAGAAGGTTTTAGAAACTGGCGTCCGGAATATAGGAATGCGGAATTTATAAAAGAACAAGATGGTACTTTTAAAGTAATCCGCGAAGTTGAAAAAATGTCCAAGTCTAAGTACAATGTGGTAAACCCCGACGCCATCTGTGAGCAATATGGTGCGGACAGTTTACGTATGTACGAAATGTTTTTGGGCCCTTTAGATCAGGCAAAACCATGGAATACTGCCGGAATATCCGGAGTTTTCAGTTTCTTAAAAAAATTGTGGAAATTATACCACACCGGAGAAAACGGTAATTTCTATGTGCAAAACACTCCTCCTTTGAAGGAGTCTCAAAAGGCTTTTAAAATCTTACACAAAACCATTAAAAAAGTAGAAGAAGACATTGAAAACTTTTCATTCAATACTTCAATATCCACTTTTATGATTGCCGTAAATGAACTTAATGCACTAAAATGCACAAGCAGAGAAATTTTGGAACCGTTGATTATTTTAATATCGCCCTTTGCTCCGCACATTGCAGAGGAAATATGGTCTAAATTGGGGCATAAAGAATCAATCAGTAAGGCAGAATTTCCCAAATTTGAAGAAAAATATTTGGTAGAAAGCACAAAAACCTATCCGATTTCTTTTAATGGCAAAATGCGTTTTACTATGGATTTATCTTTGGATTTGAATAAGGAGCAAATTGAAGAAGCCGTTATGGCACACGAAAAAACCCAAGCTCAGTTAAAAGGCAGAACACCCAAAAAAGTAATCATAGTACCGGGAAAAATAGTTAATATTGTTGGTTAACAGCCAATTAATTATAAAAATATTGCTTTTATAAATAACTTTAGTAACTTTGAATGAATTTTTAATATTGAAGTGGTATAAAAGTTTTTAATGGTATTTAGCAGATAATGGCTATTTACAACTTATATAAATAATTGATTTATAGATGATTGATAAATTTTAATATAAATGAAAAAGATTTACCTGTTTTTAATATCGTTTTTTGTGTTTAGTTTTCAAGTTAAATCGCAGCAATTATATGTGGGTAATGGCGTAGAATTTTATCTAAAAAAAGATATGGATTTTACCACCAGCAATACCGTGGTAACCATGGGAAATACCGGGCTGTTTTCAATAGAATCCGGATCTGATTGGGGTTCACCGTCAGAATATGTTAATGGCAAAGTAAAAGTTTATGGCAATGGTACCACCCGGGTGCCGGTAGGCAACAATGCCATTTATGCACCGGTGAGCGTTATTCACAATTCAGATATATCAGCACAATATTTTAATGCTCCGCCAAGTTCCGGAACAGCCGGCAATAATGTAGATGCCATTTCAACCGAAGAATACTGGCAACTAACCGGCCAGGGTGTCCTTACTTTACCTTGGAATACACATAGTGATATTACCACTCTGGTAAATAACAATGGTGGCGAATTAAATGCTTTGGCTGTAGTAGGTTTGGAAGGAACTGTATGGAATTTGGTAAGTGACCCCTTGACCAATACAGTAACCGGAGATTTAAACCAAGGAACCGTATCTTCAGACCCTAACAATGCAGTAATATTTGATACTTATTCCCAAATGACAATTGGAATAGACCATCAAGCCCTTCTCACTGCTGATGATTTATTTAAAACTAATGATATTATTGTAATTTCAACACCTATTTCCAAAGAGGCGGGCACTATTAAGTTTTTATCTGATAATATTACCGGCTTAGAAATCGAAATATATGATATTCTGGGCAGGTTGATAAATTCTTATGACAACATAACAATTGCTGCTGGAATGGGTGCAATAGAGAAACCCAATGTAACTGCCGGTTTATACTTTTTAAAGTTTTCTTACAATGGAAAAAGTGGTGTTCGGAAAGTTTTAATCGAATAAAAAATTAAAATATTATTAACATGAAACGAGCATTAAAAAATTTTCAACATTTCTACACAAAAGGTAGTGTTTAAGGTTCTTAATGCGAGAATGCAATGGTTACATAAGTTCTCAATCTTATAATTTATTTATTATCCATTAATTACAAAAATCTAAACGTATGAAAAAATATTTACTAATAATTCTGTTTTTTAGTATAGCAGCCTCAAAAACAGAGGCTCAGGTAGGTATCGGTACTACCACGCCGGATGCTTCTGCCGCATTGGACATAACAGCTACCGACAAAGGCTTGTTAATTCCCAGAATGACTACCGCCCAAAAAAACGCCATAGCAAATGCAGCAACAGGACTAATGGTTTATGATACTGATGAACAAAAGGTCTATACATACAACGGCTCAGCTTGGGTAACTAGTGCAACAGGAGGTGGTTCCGGCGGTAAATTTGTAGATGGTGTAAATCCTTCTATTGCCGCTTACACTGATGGCCCGGTTACCATAGGTACGGATTATTCATCAAATGTACATAGGCTTTATGTTAAGGGTGATAATACTGTAGATAACACCAGAACCACTGTACGAATTGATGCTGTTTATAATGGTACAGGTACCAGTGCTACCACCAGAGGAGTTGTTGTTGGTGCAGAAAATAACGGAGGCGGATCTGTTGATTACTTAATAGGAACAGAAAATCTTGTTTCAAATGGAGCTAATGGCACAGCAAATATTGCAGTAGGTTCTTGGCCTCATATTACTAACAATGGTGATATGACTACAGCATCCAATATAGTTTCTCAAATTATAAATAAAGGGGCAATGGAAACGGCAAATGCTGGCTATTATACAATATATAACTATTCCGGTAAAGAAATATCTAAGGCTTATGCCAATTATCTTGCACTTTCAAATGACGGCACAATTGTTAATGGTTACGGGTCTCATATACAGTATCTCGGGTCAGGAACTATTACCAATAGCTATGGAATTTATATAACAGATACTTTTAATCAAGGCACTTCAGATAACTTTGCCATTTATTCTGCCTCTGATGCAGACACATATTTAGAAGGAAATTTGGGTATAGGCACACGTAATCCACAACAAAAAGTACATATTAATGGTGTTATGCGTTTAGAACCTCAAAGCACTGCACCTGCCGGAGCATTAGGCGATATGTATGTAAATACGAATGGCAATTTATATTTCCACGACGGAAACGGTTGGAAACAAGTTCAATTAAATTAATCTAATAGTTTTTAAAAATATTTTATTACATTTGCTTTAACAAGATAATTATGAACACATTTTTAAATACTATTTGGTGGTGGAATTTTCGAAACACAATTTCGTGAATTAGCCCGTTGTATTTAAAATAATCAATATTAAGGTTTGTCATTCACGACAAGCCTTTTTTTATGTTATA
>PDWJ01003368.1_pt1 | contig 15391 bp, 12 predicted proteins | sample 1430881 | NCBI WGS metagenome assembly PDWJ01 (sample SAMN01162460, study PRJNA174530) | Oral metagenome, whole genome shotgun sequencing project. | biome: Marine environment; feature: Marine mammal; material: Swab sample of the gingival sulcus; isolation source: swab sample of gingival sulcus... | reverse complement strand
CCCCATGATTAAGAAAACTAGGAGGACGACGCCCAAAACCATTATCGGTAGCGCGATGAGTCGGCGTCCCAATACCCGGATCAGATTCGACACGATTTGGTCCTTCTTGAGGTGACACTCGGGTGCTCTTGCATGGGGCAGCTAAATAGAGCTGCCCCATGCGAATGTAGGGGGTTACTTAGTGGATGACACGTCCAGGAACGACAGGCCGGTTACTGCGATCGGCTTGAAATCTGGGAGCGTCTTTTCGTCCCAACCGGTTGGGGTCTTGCGGTGGAAGATGGGGTAGAGCGGCACCTCGGTCGAGATGACATCGAAGATTTCGTGCCACTTGCCCTTCTGTTCGTCGCCGGTGAGTTTTCCTGCCTCATCCAACAGGGCCTGAACCTTCTTGTAGGATTCCTGGCCCTTCCAGTGCATACGAGTGTCTGTCCAGGTATCGCCTGCGTACCACCAGCGCAGCAGGAGGTCTGCGTCGTCGCCGAATACCGAGGGGTCGCCGGGGGCTACCACGATGTCGAATGCGTCGGGTGAAGCATCAATCGTTCCGTAGACATCGCTCGACTTCTTTTCTTCGTAGGCAACCTCAAGGCCAGCGGCCTCCAGTGATTCCTTGATCATGGGACGAACATTTGCGAAGAAGCCGTGATCCGAGGCCAGAACACGCACCTTCTTGAGGCCAGTTTCGGCGAGCAGTGCCTTTGCCTTTGCCATGTTGCCGGGGTAGACGACTGCGGCCTGCTTGTAGGCGGGGTGATCCTTCTGCACGAAGCTGGTGGCCGGAGTGGCCAAGCCTGCCATACCGGTTTGGCAGATCTTCTCGTAGTCGAGTGCATACATGACTGCCTGGCGGTTCTTCACGTTGTTCATCGGCGCCTTGCCGCAGTTGAACATCACGAACACGAGGCCAAAACCTTGAATCGCAGCGACCTTCTTCGTTTTCGAAAGAGTCGACAGGTTGGCTGCGGGAACGGAGTCGATTGCCTGAACGGTGTCGGAAGACAGGGCGTTGGTGCGGGTCGAATCGTCTGGAATGATGTTCCAGGTCATTTTCGCGACCTTGGCCTTGCGGCTGCCGGTGTAGGCGTCGTTCGCCACGAATTCAATCTTCTGCGATGCAGCACCATTGTCGGTCATCTTGAACGGGCCGGTGCCGATCGGCATCTGATCGAATGCCTTGGCATCCTTCTCCACTGCAGCCTTCGGGACAATCTTGACCACAGACAGTCTTTCGGCTACCAGGGAGAATGGGAACTTCGTCTTGATGGTGACAGTGGTGTCATCTTTCTTTGTGACTTTGTCCAGGAACGGAATGAACGCGGCGTACAGGCTCTTGTTCGCCGGATCCAGAACCCGCTCGAAGCTAAACACCACATCATCTGCGGTCACTTTTGAGCCGTCGTGGAAGACAGCTCCTTCACGCAGTGCAACCTCATAGGTCGTGTCGTCAATCTTCTTGGGGAGGTCGGCACCCAGCGCTGCAAATACTTCGCGCGTGGCCGGGTGAATCTCGGTCAATCCCTCCATGGTGTGCCAGTTGGCTGCCTGGGTGAGAGCTGCAGTGGTGGTCATGGGATCGTAGCCGTTGGTGCCGAGCTCGTACGAGATGGCAGCCGTGATCGCGCCGCATTCTGCGGGGGCGCCGCCCGCGGAGCCGGATTTCGTGTTCGATTTGCTGTCGTCCGAGCAGGCGGCCAGCGAGCCGGCGATGCCAGCTGCGATGCCGAGTGAGCCCACTAGTGACACGAAACCCCGGCGAGAAGTCTTCGGGTTGGGTAGGTCAAGGTTCTTCATTGGTCCTCCGTAAGATCAGACGTCCGATGTCTGTCGCTATACTCTATTTGTGCTAGGGGATGGTTGTCAAACATGGGACGTCTGATCTCGGCATGATAGGCGGCGTAGAATTGCCTGCTGGCAAGGTCTACCAGGAGCGAGGGCAGTGAAATGGCTAAGAGACGCGAAAACGCTACCGATATCGCGATGCGAGCCATCAAGGAGTACATCCTGTCTCACGGGCTCCACCCTGGCAGCCCAATGCCCACAGAGAGTGAACTTGTGGAGCAAATCAACGTTTCGCGTTCTGCGGTTCGAGAGGCCATCAGAACCCTGTCGGCCCTAGACATAGTGGAGGTCCGGCACGGGACCGGAACCTTCGTAGGCCCGATGTCTTTGCGGCCGCTTGTGGAAGGACTCGCCTTTCGTGGGGTGCTCATGCCAGGCGACGACCTTCGTGCACTGCAAGAGATTCTAGACCTCCGGGTTGCCCTAGACGTCGCGGCAGCAGACGAGGTGGTTGCGGCATTCGCCGGAACCACTAACCCCGAGCTGCACAGCTTGGTCTCCCAGATGGAAGCCAAATGCTCCTTGCAGCAGAGCTTCGGAGACGAAGATAGAGAGTTCCACACCAAGATTCTGTCGCGCACCGGAAAGGTGCTACTCGGGCAGCTCGTCGTGGCATTCTGGGACGTTCACGCAGTGCTCGCCCCTCGGCTAGGCGTACCGACCCCGCACGATCTGAATGAAACTGCTGCCGCGCATGGCGACATGCTGAAGGCGGCCGAGAACGGTGACGCAGCAGCGTATCGGAAGGCGATAGATCGGCACTACGGACCACTTAGACGGGTGTTGGAGGCCGCCTCAAATGCTCGTTAGCGTTCGTCCCGAGGATCGTCAGCCCGCCAGATGAGCCTCAGCTCGGTTCGCAGCGATCCGAGTGGGTGCACGTCGCGGTTCCGCACTCGCCTGGCGCAATTCCAGACCCAGTTGATCAAGCTTGCGCCGGTTAGCGCCAACCGTCTGCGGTTCCGATACCCCCATTTCGTGGCATACTCGTCCAGCCCGTGAGAAAGCCACGTCCGAAGTCTCTTCGGGTCGGATGATCCGCCGCCGAGGTGACGCACCTCAATGTCGGGAATATAGACTGCCGTAACGCCGACACGGGCAAGTCGGCGCTGCAGGTCCATCTCTTCAGCCGACATATAGAACCTCTCATCGAAACCGCCGACACTTTCGAACGCCGCTCTCGGCAGGAACAGCGCCGCCCCCAGCAACCAGTCAGCAGACTCTGGTGCCCGGGCCGCATGCGCGTCTAGGTCGTAGCCGAGCCATCTTTGAACTCGATCCGTGGTTCTCCACCTAGCGATAGGAGTGAGCCAGTTCCAGAACTGGTGGCACGTGGTCAGGAACTGCCGGGCAGATACCACTGGCTCGCCGGCTGAGTCGAGTATCTGTGGCCCCAAAACGTGTGGGCCGACGGTAGCGGTGGCCTCGCGCACCTGCTGAAGGAATGTGTCCTCGACCTGTAGGTCACTGTTGAGTAATACAAGCCAGGACCCGACCGCAACGCTAGCCGCCGAGTTGTTTGCTGCCCCGAACCCGCCGTTTTTTCCTCGACGCACTACCTTCACGCCCCAGATCTCCGGCGCAGGAATCGGCGAACAGTCATCGACGATGATCATCTCGTCATGGGCTTTGAGTTGGGGAAGAAGCTGCTCAGCTAGGTTGCCCGCTAGCTGTGGATCGCCGTAGTGCGGGATGATCACGCTTAAACTCGGCATTCCTACTCCTATCCAGGGTGCTGCACTTAACCCTACGGCACTGCAGCATTCAGCATCGTCGTCCTCTTGTCGAGTGCCAGGAGTCTTCGCGTCCAGCCGTCGGGGATTCGGGTAGTCTGAACCTCTGAGGTTCACCGGAATCAGCACCTAGAACCTGCGAAGCTGTTGACCCAATCAACCGAAAGTCGCCAATGGTCAAACCCCAAAGAGTCGTGATTATGAGTGCAGCGGTGCCACACGAAGGCATTCCGCACGCGGGCGGCAAATATGTAGGTCTCGTCGTTGCTGCTTACGAGCGGCTCGGATACGAAGTCTGTCTCATCGCTGAAGATATCCCCGCCAACCGACAGGCCATCAACCTCCCAGGAGCTCCAAAGAGGATTCTTTTGGCCAGCGCAATGAGAGGTTCGAGGCTTGTCGAAAAGCTCGACGGTTTCCGATACAAGCTCGATAGATTTTTGCCCACGTTCCGATACATGATCGGGGTCGCCAAATCAGCCAAGATTCGACAGGCAGTTCGTGCCGCCGACGTAATCGACATGCAGTGGGCCAGCAATATGCACCACCTTCCGCTGGTCCGCTTGCTAAACCGGCGGGCAACGACCGTTGCGACGTTCCACGATGTGGTTTCGCAGGTATACGACCGTCAGAGCATTGGGGACACAGGTGTGAATCGGATCCGGTATCGAATCAACCGCTTTCTCAATCGCCGCTTCGAATCCCTGATCGTCCGGTTGGTTGATTGTCCGGTGACGCTGTCGGAGAAGGACGCGCAACTGCTGCCGTTGCGAAACCGGGTGACGGTGTTATACCCGCCTCTCTATGCAGACGACGCTCCGTCTGACCCCACTGGGCCGCCTGCAGGAGACCCTGTGATCATGTTCCTGAGCTACCTGAAGCGTGCCGAGAACGACGACGCGGCCCGGTGGCTAATCTCAGATATCTGGCCCCACGTCGTGGACCGGTATCCGCAGGCCCGGCTACATCTCACCGGCGGTGGTGCCAGCGACGAACTGGCTGCTCTTGCCGACCAGATCCACAACGTTGAACTCGTGGGTTTTGTGCCCGACCTGGATGCTGCCTACCGGTCAGCAACCTGCTGCGTCGTCCCTCTGCGACACGGCGCCGGCATCAAATTCAAGACCATCGAGGCTGTGGTGGCAGGTGTACCCACCGTGGTTACGCGTATCGGTGCCGAAGGCGTCGGCGGCCCTGAATTGTTCGCGGCCTTGAGTGACGATGCCGAAACACTATCTGGAGGTATCTGCGAGGTCCTAGACAACCCCGAAGACGCTTTCGCAAATGCCTACGCTGCCGCTCGTCGTGCCAGGAACCGGTTTAGCGTTTCCGAGCACGAGCGACGGCTATGCCAAATGCTTGAAGGCACGAAGCGGCGTTCTCGAGGCACGCGGGTGTTCGCCGAAGACCGCAGCCGCAGGGTGTAGAGGCGGCTAATCCAAATGTCTCGTTTGTCGCGCGTTAATCTTGATATGATCCGGCTGGTTTACCACGTCGAAGGGCGCGGATGCGCCATTTGGGGGCGCCGAGAGGGGAACTCGGTTGAAAGAGGAGAGCATGGGGACTGAAACGACGGGCGAAACTGCGTCGATAATCCAGCAGTTGCGTGCGGTCATGACGCTCGTTACGTGGCGGATGCGACCACGAATAGTCTTGCTGCTCATCGGGTCTATTGCCTTGGCGCTCGTCGAACTGGCCGCAGTTATGATGATGGTTCCCGTCATGCAGATAATTGCCGGGCAACCGATAGATCGGGGGATTCTGGCCTCGCTGAGTGGCCTTTTTGGCACCAGCGACCGGGCCGCACTGCTGATCTGGATTCTCAGCGTGATGATCGTGCTTCTTCTCGCTAAGAACGTATGCGTCATCGCTTTCCGATGGTGGAGCCTGGGCCTTATGGCTAAGGCACAATCGGATGCGAATCGTACCCTGTTCGGGCTGTACGCCTCGTCGTCCTATGTTGACCATCGGCGCAGGCAAATCTCGCAGATCCAGCAGACCATCACCGTCGACTTGCCCACTGCGTTCAACCGGGTGTTGCTTGGCCTGGTTCAGATGGTTGTAGACCTCGTCATGATTGTGGCCATATTGGCCACCCTAGTCGTGCTCTCTCCTGCGGCAACCCTACTGGCCGTCGCCTTGTTTGGTGGCGCCGCGCTTGGGTTGCAGCGCTTGTTCAAGCATCGGCTGGTTGCGATCAGCAAGCGTGCCGACATGGTGGGTCGTCGAGGCTGGCGGTACATCGGCCCTGTTTTCGACGGCTTCACTTCTGTGCGGGTCGCGGACGAGACCGCGACGTTCGTCGACGAATACGCAGATTCCCGGGCAGAAGGCAACGAACTCAACCGACAGGTGGTCATGCTGACCGAACTACCCAGATATCTATTCGAGGTTCTGCTTGTCTTGGGCTTGGCAGGTGTAGCCGGGGTGCTCTTTGCCACCGACAGCCAATCCAACGCCTTCGCCTTTCTTGGTGTTTTCGCACTGGGTGCGGTACGCACCGTGCCCACGCTGAACCGCGTTTTCGCAACCATGAATGGCGTGCGTTCCGGGCAGGCGCAACTCGAGTCGCTCTACGAGCAGATCGTTTTGCTTCGAAACGAAACCGGGCGCGAAGAAATATATGGCCCAGTGCCCGAATTCGGTTTCGGGGACATAGTCTTCGACGACGTGTCCTTCCAATTCCCCGATGGGGATACTCCCGTATTGGATCGCGTCTCCGGAATAATCGAGTCGGGCAAGATGGTAGCCCTGGTAGGGGCTAGCGGTGCGGGTAAGACGACGTTCGCAGACATTCTTTTGGGCCTACTTGCTCCAACGCATGGCTCTGTCACGGTCGAAGGACGCAGTATCCATGAGGAACCTCGGGCCTGGCGTCGCCAGCTAGGAATGGTTGCGCAGTCGGTGTATATTCTGGACGCGACGATCGCCGAGAACGTAGCCTTCGAGCGAGATCTGACAAAGATTGACGAGCAGCGGCTTTCGCGCGCGCTAGCGATGGCGCAACTAGAGGACTTCGTTTCCGATTTGCCCGAGGGCACCAACACGCGCCTGGGCCACCAGGGTGCCAGGCTGTCGGGTGGGCAACGGCAGCGCATCGGAATCGCTCGCGCTCTGTACCGTGCGCCGCAGCTCCTCGTGCTGGACGAGGCCACCTCTGCCCTCGACAATGAGACAGAGGCGCGAATCGCAGAAACGATCGACGCTTTGCGCGGCACCATGACTCTAGTGGTGGTGGCGCACCGGCTGTCTACCGTTAAGAATGCCGATACTATTCTGTTCTTCTCAGACGGTAAGATCGTGGATCGGGGAACGATGGCTGAGTTGGCGCATCGATGCGACGAGTTCTCCCGTCTCGTGGAGCTGGGAAAACTGTCATGACGATTGTGGTGATCATTCCGTGCCGCAATGTGGAACATACGCTGGCTAGGCAACTCGCGGCGTTGGCTTGCCAAACCGACCCGGATTTCGAGGTCATCATCAGCGACAACGGCTCCACCGATGGCACTCGGGCTGTTGCGCGGGCTTGGGCGCATCACTTTTCGGCGCTGCGAGTGGTTGACTCCAGCGACCAATCGGGCGTCGCACATGCCAGGAACACAGCCATCAAGGCCTGCGAGGCCAAGCAGATTCTGATCTGCGATGGGGACGATGAGGTCGGCCCAGACTGGGTTGCAGCAATGCGGACCGCATTGGCAGAGCATTCGGCTTGCACCGGGCCACTGCACCTAACCGTGGGTGGTGTCGACACCGGAGAAATCTGGAACCCCAACGGTGTGCCAACGTCCATGAATCACCTGTCATACATGCCTGGCTGCAACATGGGTTTCTCCCGCGAAGCATTCGATGCGGTCGGCGGTTTCGATCCCACACTGGCCATCGGGCAAGAAGATGTCGACTTCGGCTGGCGGCTCATCGCTGCAGGCTACGACATCGGATTTGCCCCGCACGCCATCGTCGGTTACGAACAGCGGCCCACCCTGTGGCAAACAATGAAACAAAAGCACCGCTACGGCAAGGCGCACGTGCAGCTTTACCGAAAGCATGCGGGTGCCGGCATTCCAGTTCAATCGTTGAAGTGGCGGATCAGATGGTGGGTCGAGTGGCTGAAACAGTGTGGGACGAATGGAATCCGGGAGTCTGTCGCTAACGGTCTCACTGCCGCCGCATTCCGATGTGGCTGCTTGAAAGAGTCAGCGCGACTGAGTGTAAAAGCGCCGATGTGGTGAACTGAAGGAGATAGATGTCTGTTGTCGCATCGATCGTGATCCCGTCCCGGGCTGGAGCGCAGAGGCTACCAAGGTTGTTGGCCGCGCTGGAACGCCAGGATCGCGACGACTGGGAGGCTATCATCGTGCTTGATGGCGACATAGACGATTCCGAGTCTGTAGTTCGCGAGTTCGCCGATACTCGGGTCCGATCCATCATCTTTGAGCACAACAGGGGGCGGGTCGCCGCGCTCAACGCCGGTTTCGCAGACGCGAGAGGCGAGATTCTGATTCGCTGCGACGACGATCTGGAGCCCGAGACGAACTACGTCTCCAATCATGTTGCGGCACACGAGGGGCGCGACGTGGGGGTGGTTGGGCTCCCTCGGAATGTGCTTCCGGTAACGCCATATACCAAGGTATACGGATCTGGGGCGGATCTTCGGTTTCGCGATGAGGCGTACCGGGTTCCACCCGAGTTGCGGTGGCGATATTGGGCGGGCAACGTGTCGGTGAGCCGTGCCACCTATGAGCGAGTCGGCGAGTACGATCCGCGATATCGAGCATATGGCTGGGAGGATGTCGACTTTGGCTATCGCCTCTTTGAGGCAGGCATCCCGATCGAGTTGGTGCCGGAATTGGAGACGACACACCACATGGCCGCTGTCACGACTCGGATCAGGGCGGATCGCGCGTTCCATTCTGGGGCTGCGCGACGGACGTTCGAGTCTATCCATGGCATGGTGCTCCCGTCGCCGGACCGTCCGCTACCGGGTGCCTGGAATCGGGCCGTGCGAGCAGTCGGGGTCACATTCGGGCGACGGTCGCTATTGGTTACCGCGAGAGTCGTGGACGCAGCGGCGCGAGTGCTGCCCCGAGCTGTCGCCCGCAAGGCGGTTGCGCTGCTCGTTGAGGGCGGGGCGTTGTCTGGCTACCGGAGGGCACACCAGGTCACAACGGAGCTCTAGCCGATCAACCGATCAGATAGTGGAGCGTCCTGAGGCTACATATATTCGGTGAAGTCGAGCAGCAGATCCTGATCTTGCCGGACGTGATCTAGATATTTGAGTTGTAGCGGATGATATATCTTGCCGAGCAAGTCAGTCCAAGAGACCGGGTACCCCACTACATCACCCCGTACCCCGCCGGGAAACTCCTGCACCTGAGGAGCAAAGTAGTCAAGACGTCTTTCAACCTCTCGAAGCCACTCCGCTGTAAACGGCGTGTGAGACCTTGCCAACATTCCTCCCATTCCAACGAGTCGACGATGATGCATGGCTATATCTACTCCGAGACGGCCAGCTAACCGGACCGCCGAACTCGCGTTGAGCTCTTGGTAGCTAGCGAGCCACGCATCCGGATCTGCTTCGATCCGGTCAAAGGCGGAAAGCCAGGAAACCAAGGGTGCCTTGATATCGCAGTAGCCGCCGCCATGATGATGGAGCAGGTAGGCCCGCAGGTAGTCTGAACGGTGAACCAGTGAGAGATGCTGATATGCATCATGCAGCGGATGGTCGGGTGCGAGCCATTCGTCCAGATTCTGCGGGGTGACAAGCTCCACGGGTACCCCGAGTCTAGAGCGCAGCTGCTCCAGGTTGCGCTCCCGGTTTGGGGTTAAGGGGTTTTCGCCCGTCCAGATGACGAAGACGCGCCTTGGTAGCTTGGATTCGGCGTGGATTTCGGGCGGCTTTCGATTCAAGAAGCTGCGCCGGTAGCGCTCGGGCCGGTAACGGTACGGTCGAAGAGGCGAGTAGATCCTGGCCACGACGGTGATGACTGCGAACCGAAACCTCGTGTACCGAAACCGAAACCTTTTCCAGAACACGAACCCTTGATGCTTCAGTTGCCGCAAGACATGCACGGGGCTCCAACGGTTCATGTGGGGAATCATACAGTGCATACCTTGGGCGACTGCCGGTCCTTAAAACACGACAGTAATTGTGTCCGAGAGAGGACTTGAACCTCCATGCCCGTAACCGGGCACTAGCACCTCAAGCTAGCGCGTCTACCAATTCCGCCACCCGGACCTGTGTGAACAGCGAGGGCTAGTCTAGCACCATCTAAACGCGTTGTGCATCTCGACCTTATGTGCCCGAGGCCTCCTCGCTATTGGACGTCTAAGAGGGGTTTCGCTCGTGAATGCGCACGGTTGCGGTAACCATTCCCGGCGTTGGTGGGATTGGTGCTCTCTGCGGCGCGAAAAGCACGACACAGTGGCAATATGGTGCTATGTCAACTCTCGCTGAGAACGAAGTCGTTCAAATTTGCCAAGACCTAATCCGTATCGACAGCTCCAACTATGGCGCCGGAACAGATGGTCCGGGGGAGCGCGTCGCCGCTGAGTATGTGGCCGCCCAGCTAGACGAGGTGGGTATCACGTGCGACGTTTATGAGTCCGCGCCTAAACGCACCAGTCTCGTCGCCGATTGGTCGCCAGATGGTGTCGATAAGTCGATTCCGCCGCTGCTGATCCACTGCCACACCGATGTCGTACCCGCAAACGCCGAAGACTGGCAGATCCCTCCCTTCAGTGGTGAAATCCATGACGGCTGCGTGTGGGGACGGGGCGCGGTCGACATGAAGGATTTCGACGCCGTACTGCTTGCCACCGTCCGCGAACGCCAACGCGCCGGACGGGCACCGAGGCGTCCTATTCGCCTCGTGTTCACCGCAGACGAGGAAGCCGGCTCTGTAATGGGGGCGACCTGGCTCATGAAGAACCATCCCGAGACGGTGGCTGACTGCTCCGAAGCCATCGGCGAGGTTGGTGGTTTCTCACTCACGGTGCGCGACGACTTGCGGCTGTATCTGATCCAGACCGCTGAGAAAGGCCTGTCGTGGCTGCGACTGATCGCAGACGGCACGGCGAGTCACGGGTCAATGCTCAGCGACGATAATGCCGTGATTGCGCTTTCCGAGGCTGTCGCCCGAATCGGCGCCTACGACTGGCCCCACCGGTTGCACCCGGCGCAGAAAGCGTTCCTAACCGAGGTGGAGGATGCCCTAGAGATCAAAGTGGACTACGGCAACGTCGCCGAGACGCTGTCCCGGCTCGGCAGCATCGCCAGGATGATTGGCGCCACCATGAGTAACACGGCCAACCCCACGATGCTGCAGGCCGGATACAAAACCAACGTGATCCCCGGCCAGGCGACAGCCGAAATCGACGGGCGATTCATTCCGGGGTATCGCGACGAGCTAATCGAAACCGTGAAAGAGCTGGCCGGCCCAAAGGTTCGCGCCGAACTCACCGTCGATCAGCCATCGGTTGAGACCGAGTTCTCGGGTGCGCTGGTTGAGGCGATGCAGAGCTGCCTGAGCGCCGAAGACCCGCATGCCAAGGCGGTGCCCTTCCTGATGAGCGGCGGCACTGACGGTAAGGCATGGAGCCAGCTAGGCATTAGATGCTTCGGCTTCAACCCGCTGCGGCTGCCCGCAGATCTCGACTTCACCGCACTATTCCACGGCATAGATGAGCGGGTACCAGTCGATTCGCTGAAATTCGGGGTTCGAGTTCTCGACCGATTCCTAGATGAGGCCTAAACATGAAAATCACCCATCTTCAACACTCGTGTGTTCTCGTTGAGGTAGCTGGGGAGCGAATCCTCATCGACCCGGGCAATTTCTCCACGGGTTGGCATTCGCTCCGAGAACTGAGCGCGATTCTCGTAACCCACCAGCACCCGGATCACATCGATCCCAAGCACATCCACGCACTGGTGACCGCCAACTCGGACGCCAAGGTTTGGGTTGAGCCCAGCACTTCGCAGTTGTGTCCCGCTGCCGAAATGATTCCGGTTGAGGCGGGGGAGCAGCTGACGCTGGGTGCGGTCGAGATCGAGGCTGTCGGCGGCAAGCACGCGATCATTCACAGCGACATCCCACGCATCGGAAACGTCGGTTGGGTGATTCGGGCGCCAGGAGAGCCGTCTTTCTTCCACCCGGGAGACGCACTGGATACGACGCCGTCAGACATTGACTGCCTGGCGATACCCGCCCACGGCCCCTGGTGCGCGATGAAGGAGACGATCGACTTCGCTCGCGCAGTGAACGCTCCTCACGGGTTCCTGATCCACAACGGCCTAATCAACGAGCGTGGCTGGGAGCTTACGTTCACTCGCCTGCAGGAGATGACCCCAAGCAAGTTGGTGGATTTGCGTGATGGTTCCCCGTGGGAGGTGCCCAACTGATATTGGCCGCCTCAAACGCGGCGAATCGGCAACGAAATCACCACGAGGGCGGAGATGACGCTCATGCCACCGACAAACATCCGTAGTGTGAAGGCCTCTTGGCCGACGGCGACGGCAAAGGCAGCTGCCCAAGCGGGCTCCATCGCCATGATGATCGCCGCTCTCGTGGGCTCGACCCGCGCCTGGGCCCAGATTTGCAGGAACAGGGTCAACGCGCCCGCGAAAACCGCCAGATATCCTACGAGCGCCCAATCCAGCCAGTTGTTCGGCACCACAATGCCGCCTGGGGCCGCAAACACGTAACACAAGGCGGCCACCACAACGGACTGGGAAACCGTCAACGTGACGGCCAACTCCGGCTTCGAAACCCGGCCGGCATACACGATGTGTGAGGCGAACAGCAGCGCTCCGATCAGCGTCAGCACCTCGCCCCAGCCGAACGTGGTCGTGTGGGCAGATGGTTGCATACCTAGAATCGCCATCCCCACAGTGCCCAGAATCACCGCCATCCAGATGCGTCTAGCCACCGACGTGTGAAGCACCACGGCTGAGATCAGAGGTGTCAACACTAGGTACAAACCAGTGATGAACCCGGAGGTGGACGCTTGGGTCATGCCCAAACCAATCGTTTGCGCTATTTGGGCCACGCCGAAAAATAGGCCTAGCACCGCCCCATGAAACCAGACACGGGCGTTCCAGTGCAGAGAACGAAAGCCGATGACCACCAAAACTAGTGTCGTGATCGCGAACCGCGTGGCCAACATGTCCACTGCTGGCACGCGGGTGACTAGGTCTTTGATAGAGAAGAACGTCGAACCCCATAGGGCGCTCATGAGCAGCAAGGCGGCATATGCGAGCCACCTGTTCGTGCCCGAAGTCGACCTGAGAATCACGGGCAAATCCTAGACTGTGGCGGGGCTTTCGTGCGAAATCGATTAGCTCAGGTAGACGGTTACCAGGCTCCCCTTAGGGGCCTTACTTCCGCCCTTTGGATCCGTTTTGCCTACCCTATAGACCGGGAAACTACCGGTGGGCTGTACGATCTTCACCTTGAACCCAGCAGCCTGCAACTTGGCCTGCGCCTTAGCAGCCGACAACAGCCAGGTGTTCGGAACTGTGACCATCTCAGGCCCCTTAGACAGGGTCAAAGTGACTGTGTCGCCGGCCTTGCCGGTGCCACTCTTGGGAGTCTGGCTAGCGACGGATCCCTTGGGTGCTGTCGCGGAGTAGGCCTCGCCTTCTTGGGACGGTTCGAACCCAAGCTTCTTCAGTTGCGCAATGGCGTCCTTCATTGGTTTTCCCGTCAGATCGGGAATCGGAATCGGTTTCGGCCCCTTTGACACAACCAGATTCACTTTTGTCTTCGGTTTGACCTGCTCACCGGCCTTCGGCGAAGACGCGATCACTTTCCCCACAGGGGCGCTCTCCGACCAACCCTTAGTGACCTTGCCGAGTTCGAGTTTCTGTTTGGTTAGAGCCCCGGTGGCCTCGTCAATAGACATGCCCGCCACCCGGGGAACCTCGTAGCGTTCTGCCCCCTTCGAGATCCAGGCTCGGACGGTACTTCCTTTAAGCACCTTCTGGTTGGCTGTCGGTTCGCTCCGAGTGATCTGGCCGGCTTTCTCGGTCTCGGAGTATTCCATCTCGAAAGCGACCTTGACCTGAGCCTCCCCAGCCGCCTTCTCTGCTTGTGGCTTAGTCAAATGGACGAGCTGTGGCGCACTCGTGTATCGCCAAACCGTCGCATACCAGTACGCACCATAGGCCCCCGCAGCCCCGAGTAGCAGTACGATCAAGGCGATGATAGCTACCATCTTCCGCCGCCGCTTATGCACCTCGTCTTGGCTGACTCGATATCCGGGCAATGCGCTCGTCTTCAGGTCTTGGGGAGTGTGCTCAACTGGCGGCTCCGGGTACGGAGCAGCTGCGTCCTCCGCACGCTCGGGCTCGACTGGCGACTTCGCCATGGGCGCAGCCTGCTGACGAATCTCGGCTGCCAGATGCGGATTACTGGCCCGATTCGCCTCCAGGTTTGCCGTTACTTCTCTCGTCCAGTGAAGCATCGTCTCGGCATCGGCGAACCTCAGGGCCGGATCCCGCTGGGTTGCAGTTTCGACAAGGGCATCCAGGTAGTCAGGGATCGCGCCCCGTCCTGCCGAGAGCGAGGGCAAGGGGACGCGCGAATTGCAGTGCGCGTAGATGACCTGAACCGGAGTGTCGCCGATGAACGGTTTCTTGCCGGTGAGCATCTCATACAGCATGACGCCCGACGAGTACACATCGCAGCGCGCGTCGGGCTTCGCGTTCTGAGCGACCTCGGGCGGCAGATAGGAGACCGTACCAACCAGCACCCCGGCAGTTACTGATTGGCTGTGCACACTAATGGCTCGCGCCAAACCAAAATCAGCAACCTTCACTTGCCCGGAGTCTGAGATGAGCACGTTCTCGGGCTTCACGTCACAGTGCACGAGCCTCGACCTGTGTGCCTCGGACAGCGCAGCCAGCACAGGCAGCATCATTTCCATCGCCCGCCTTGGCGCCAACGGGCCTGATTCGCTGATCACGTTGCGTAGCGTGGTGCCATTGACCAACTCCATGACAATATATGGACGCCCGCGGTCCTGCCCTTGGTCAAACACCGACACGATGTTCGGGTGGCTCAGGCCGGCGGTTGATCTGGCTTCTCGATCGAATTTGCGAGCGAAATCCTCACCTTCACACAGGTTTTCGTGCATGACCTTGATCGCGACTTTGCGGTCGAGCCGTAGATCCTGGCCCTCGTAGACCACACCCATGCCGCCGCGAAACCGGCGGACAACCACCTCGTAGCGACCGCCCAGGACAGCGCCAACGAGTGGATCGCTGGGTGACGCTGACATGGCTTTCCTCAAACTACTAGGCACAATCGTTCAAGATGGATTCTAGAGGTTTGGCTAAACGCGAGCCTGTAGTTGGTCGGCGAGTCCGGGGGTTTTTGCGTACAGTTGTTTCTATGACCGTGATGCTGTCACTAACCGCGCGGATGCGCCTGGCCCGGTTGATGCTTGTTGTGAATCCACACGTCGACGATGCGGATTGGCCGGATCGTATCGCTGAGCTGGTCGCCGCCGGCGTGGATTTCGTTTATCTGACGACGCCTCGCGCTGGCGTCGACGCAGTGACCGATGGTGTGGGGCGGCTGGCAAACTTGGTCGCTGGGTCGGGTGTGATCATCGCGATGAATCGAGAGCTGGCAGCCGCTCAGCCTGGGGATGCGGACTGCATCATAACCAGCTCATCCACCGGTCCGGCTGCTAAGTCGCTGGGGCACAGATGGACCCTGTACGGGCAGCGAATCCACGACCGGCACCAACTTTCGGCTGCTGCCAGGAACTCGAGGGTTTCCCTGCTTACGGTCGGGCCGACGTTTCTGCCGAGG
>PDWJ01003366.1_pt1 | contig 15396 bp, 11 predicted proteins | sample 1430881 | NCBI WGS metagenome assembly PDWJ01 (sample SAMN01162460, study PRJNA174530) | Oral metagenome, whole genome shotgun sequencing project. | biome: Marine environment; feature: Marine mammal; material: Swab sample of the gingival sulcus; isolation source: swab sample of gingival sulcus... | reverse complement strand
TGTGAGGATCGGATTGTCTCTGTGTCTCAACCTCATGTTCGTCCAAGGCAGGAAGAGCACTGAATTTGGAGCAAAGAACAGAGTGAGTAGACTGCCGGTAGGTTCGCTTTTGTCGACAGGATTGGCTGGGATGCGTTTAAATGAGAGTACGGATCTTACGAGCCAGGTGGAAGGGTACAGGAACCGCTTTGGCTGTCTGCCGAAGACTGTACTCGCAGACCAGCTGGTACTCGCGACAACAGGCGTTTTCTGAAGGATGTTCAACCAGCTATCCTCTGCCGACCCAACGACAACGACTGCTCAAAGCTCACCGAAAACCGAAAAATTTTTCAGCAAAAAACTCAATTTCTCGTTTTTCTCTGCGCATCTCCAATGGAGAGCACATACGGATGGTGCTTGCGTAGGTGAACCGGCATAGTATTACGGGCCTGGCGAGCCTGGTCCATGGAATCATAGGTTCCGTAAAACACAAAAACCGTTAACGGCGACGTTTTTTTTCTGAGGATAAACAACTCATCAAGCAACTCATAATATTCATCCTGCACCAACATCTTCTTGATATTGGCACTCGCCTGCTTTGACGTCAGCATCATGAGCTGAATGGTATATTTACCTTGATAAGCGCCGCCTAACCAACCTTCGCTTGCCCGAAGGCGCTCCATAAACAGCATATTACCGTCCCGCCCTTCAGGAGTTTTCTTTTCCTGAAATTTAACTACCTTGCCAGGCTCAGGTTGAATCACCGCGTCAGTTATTCGCCGTTTCACCCCATCTGGCATAATTACCGGTAACGCACCTGCCCCGTTCATCACCTGTGACTGGGCGGTGACAGCAGGTTCAACCGTGGCCTCGGGTCTGGAAACCGTATCTTGAGGCATGGAGGCCTGCACAGCTATCCTTGATCCTTGCATGGCAGCCTGTTCACCCGCCTGATCAACAGAAGACAACGCAGTGTCACGTCGTTGTCCAGCAATATCCTGCTCATCTGATAGGCGCTCGGCCACAACATCTTGTGCGTTTGAATCGTCTGGAGCCTGAAGAGGTACTGCTCGTTGCCGTTGAGGCTCTTTTTCGGGAAGTACGTCAGCAGCAGTTCCTTCCTGCTGCCCTGCTGATACCTGCGCTTCCGGTGATAGAGACGGTTTCTCCCTCACCGTCTCTGCGCCGGGATCGTTCGTCTCTTTTTTCCTTGGTTTTACCGGCTCATGAGTGGCAATGATCACAGGGGGGGCGTCATTCGTCAACACCGCACCCTCCCCAGACGGAGACGTCGAAACAGATGACGGATACGAGGGGGGTGCTGATCTTTTTTCCGGAAATGCTGAAGTCTGTGTCAGGTTTTCCTCATCTGATCGCCCTCCCAACATACTCATACACAACAGAACAATGCTGGCAAACGCGATACCAGCGACCAGCAGAACCCGTTTGTTCTGGACGAAGGAAAAAAGGACATCAGGGAGCCTCCATCCTGAAGGCTCAACCATCCTGGCCTGGGGCTCCACGTGATCCAACAGGACCAAAAAAGATTTTTCTGAGCAGGAGATCTGCAGGGCTTCCTCGGCAAGGATGTTGGTCAAACGAAAATTCCCTCTCCCCTCAGCATAAATCCTGTCAACAGCGCCTTCGGTGAAAACCTTCTGATACTGTTCCTCGTCAAGTCCGGCCATGACAAGACAAAAATCAAGATATTTTCCTGTCTGGACGCGATCCATGGGCTCAAGGATATAGCCGTCCTGTACATCAACATTGGCACAGTAGATGGATAATTGTTCCAGATTAGCTTCAAGTCCGTTACGCCCTGCCAAGACAACACAGGGGCTCTCCGTCGTTTCAGCGTCACAGATCATCCGTACCAGCCGTTCCAGTGCAGCAAGAAACAGTTTTTCTGCCTCATCAATAACCAAAACCACTTTTTTCCCGGATTGGGCAAGGTCGGTCAGTCTTTGCTGGAGCTCTTCACGAAAACCTGAGCGATGACTCCCCATATCAAGACCAAGTTCAATGCAGGCCACACGTAACAGGTCATCAAAAGATCCAACAGGATTATCTAGATAGATAGGAACAAATTCTGCCGGCAGACGCTGACAGAGGACCCGACACATAAGCGTTTTGCCTGTTCCTTCCTCACCTGTCAGCTTAATCAAGAGCTGACCAGTAGTAATATCTGAAAGGATGGCGTCAAGCAGGTCTTCCCTGCCCGCTCCCGGAAAAAAAACATCAGGATCAGGCTGCTCTTGAAAGGGAGAATGTTTGAGTTGAAAATGTTCCAGGTACATGATCGTAGGTAAGGTAGATGGCTGACCTTGCTGCTTCACAGACAAAACAACACCGCTATAAATACACAATTATCAGCGAGTTGTCCCGCCATGTAAACCGTTTTTTTGCTGAATAATTATTTTTTCCGTAAAATTGAGAGGTTCTCTTCTCAGTCATCATTTTAGTACGGGGGAACGTTGAGGATTTCTCCAGCCTCTGTTTGACCGGTATCATCATTTTTTACCGAGTTAGTGGTACGATCAAGGGAAAACCGTCGTATACCGCCACCTCGAGGTGTTCGTCTCTCGATATCAACAGCAATTGCGCCAAGGTATCAGGGAAGGAGACTCTCTGCGAGCCAGAGAGGTTACCCACGTCTTTCTCCCTGTCAAGAAAACCCCAGTTTGAGGGTACCCTTTTTTGACAGGAAACGTCTCGATACGCATTGGTTAAAATTTTCCATTTCAGTTTTCCGAGTTTACGGTTTTTCGGAAAAAAAGACTTCCGGGAAACAAGAATTCCCCGACACCACAGATACAACCCCTTAAAAAAACGAAATTATATAAAAATGGCCCGCTTTATGCTTATACTTTTGCAATTAAACAAATTACCCCTGATTCTTTTCTATACTGTAAAAAGGAGAAGCAACATGAAACGCACAACTGCATTCGCCGCAACGACTATTTTTTGTGGCGTAAGTCTTCTGGCAGGAAACGCTCTTGCCGACACCTATACATTTGGTGACACTTGGGTCAACTGGGGCAACCTGCCTGAGTATAACACCAACCTCGGTGACGAATACGGAAACCCGCATATTGACTCGATGAATGTCACGGTCGAAAATAACAGGCTTACCAATGTCACCATTACGGGCAGCGACCGGGAAACATTCGACACCCTGTTCATCAACACCTCCTACACCGGGCAAAACTGGCAGGAATGGAATTACCTTGTCAGAGATGGCGTGCAAAACAATCAACAAAACGGCTATGGCCCTGGCCAGGCAAACAATGGTCTTTACACTGTTGACAGTTCTTATACCTATACAACGGCTCAAAATGGCAACGGTTACAGTGTTCGCGTCGGTAACCCTAACGGTATTCACGCTGACGATTTGACCTCTGCAAGCCTCGATTACGATATTAGCGCCTCAAGCGAAGAAGGACCTTTTACCCTTTCCTATGACTTTGCGGACGGGGGACTGGAGCTCGACGGTGGCTTCTATGTGGGATACTCTCCCTGGTGTGCGAACGATGTCATCGGTGGCGGCACTACCACATCACCGGTCCCCGAACCTGCCACCATGCTGCTCTTTGGCACAGGCCTTGCCGGCCTTGCCGGACTGCGGCGCAAAAAAATGAAAGCCTAGTAGATACCATACGCTGCAGAGCAAAAAAAGGCAGGCCTTTTGGCCTGCCTTTTTTTTCGACTTTTCTTCTTTCCCGTCGTACAACAGGCATACACTACTGGCCGACCAGCAGCATCGGCAACGTATGAACACGTATCGTTTTTCCAGTTTCTGTGTTATACGTTAAAATTACCGTCCACTTTTATTCTCTGAATAGCGCATGCCTGTTTTCCGCCTACCAGAAGAGTATATTTTTCCTCGTCCGGAACGAGCCGAACCCGATGGACTGCTTGCCATCGGTGGAGACCTCGAACCCGCACGACTGATAGCGGCCTACAGGCATGGTATTTTCCCCTGGTACGCTGAAGGTGAGCCTTTGCTGTGGTGGTCTCCTTCCCCTCGACTGGTGCTGTTCCCCGAAGAGTTTCACCTGCCCAGACGCCTGGCAAGAACGCTCCGCCAGCAGCGCTTTACCATTACCGCCGATACCGCCTTTGAGGAGGTCATCGCTTCCTGTGCTGCCTCGCCGGGTCGGCCAAATCAAGAGACGTGGATCACCTCTGACATGCAGCAGGCCTACTGCCGTCTACACATCTTGGGCTATGCCCATTCGCTCGAATGCTGGGAGAAAGAACGTCTGGTTGGCGGGCTGTACGGTATTGCTTTGGACCGTGTTTTTTTCGGAGAATCAATGTTCACGGCAAAAAACGACGGGTCCAAGGCCTGCCTCACCACCCTGGTCAGCCATGCGAGCGCCTTAAATATCGAGCTCATTGACTGTCAGATGACCACTGCCCACCTGCAACGCTTTGGCGCCCGCGAGATTTCACGCCGGCATTTTCAGGAACTGCTGCACCGCGCGATCACTGTCTGCGCACCCCAGAAAAAGTGGCACCTGCCTCAAAATCTGCCAACTGTCTGTTAATGGAGACAAAAAACGCGCCCCAATCCCCCTTATCTTGCCAGCTCAAAGACATACTCCAGCCCTGCCCGTGAAAAATGCCGCAACACCTGCCGCAACCCAAAAAGATTGGGCACCGTGAACAGGACACGCCAGTCGCCGGCTTCTCTACCATGCCTTGCTGCCAGTTCCACATGCTGTACCTGCATCTCCCCGGGTGCCACGGACAAGAGCATAAAAATCCTGCTTCGCGCCACCGCTTTCACGGTGATACATTGCGTTACCCTGACTTTCGTGAGCTGGAGTTTCCAGCGGACCTCGACAGCATCCTCGCGCTGGAACTTGATCTTTTGCAGTTGTTCACACTTGCGGTTATGCAGGGAGAGTCCCCGTATACTGAGCAGACCTATGAGTCCCTTGTCCAAAGGGCTGGGATAGCAACAGGCTGAGGTTTTCACCACCACCGGGTCGAGGGTGGTGAGTTCAATGCGATTGAATACCCCTACCGGCAACTGAAGGATTTCTCCGCCAGTGTTCAGGCGGGTGTGAATCTCCTGGATCAACTCACGCATGCGGACCCTGCCCTCACCAACCATGAGCAGCAGCTCATCCAGGTTTTTGGCCTTGAAGAAAGCGAGAACCTCGGCCATCCCCGGTTTTTCAATAATCTCACAGGGCATGCCGTAACGCCGTATCTCTTGCTGCAGGACCGAGGCACCTACCTTACGGCTGACCTCCTGTCGCCGGGCCCTGAAGGCCTTGGCCAGCTCTGATCTGGCCTTTGGAGTCTGACATTGCATCTGCATTGCCGGATCAAAACGAACGGGATCGTTACTGCGAATAATGTTAACCACATCACCATCCCTGAGCACATGACTACTGTCCACCTTACGGTTACTGATCCAAGCGCCGACACAACCATGGCCGATGGCAGTATGGATTCGAAAAGCAAAGTCCAGGACAATCGAATTCACTGGCAGGCAGAACAGATCTCCTTTGGGAGAGTAAGTATAGATCTCCTTACGGCCACTGGCTGCGATCATGTCCCGGTAACTCACCGACTCACTACTGCCGAGGATATCAAACATCTCCTGGAGTTCCCCAAGGAAACGCCTGCTCATCTTGCTGTTGGCCATCCATTCGCGGACCATCCCGCGCTGGGCCCGGCGCGCCATTTCTTTGGTACGCAGCTTAAAGAGATATTTGCGGCCATTGATGATTGCCCTGGCATGGAGCCCCTGGTAGCCGGTGGGTTTAGGATTGGCAATGAAATCACGAATAGTTCGCGGCACCGGTGGGTACACCCGATTGAGGGCCCCCAAGGCCTGGTAGCAGTTATTCCTGCTTGGCAGTATGATAAGTATCTCCAGGGGGATCTCGATCTCCTTCATAAGGATGCGGTTACGGACATCGTAATAGCCCCACAACCCTTTGACCCTGAGCGAGATCTCCGAATCAAGGCCATCGTCGTTCAGCGCTTGCTTAATTTTATCAATAATTTCAGTAAATTCAACCCCTTCACGTAATGAACGGATCTGTACCTGAAGCTTGGCACCCTGGCGGGGAAATTTGTAGGCCAGGGCGAGGTTGTACAGCTCTCGCTTGATGTTGAACAGCCCGAGAATGGTGGCCAGGGGTGCATAGATATCGAGGGTCTCATCAGCGATCTTCTGCCGTTTGTGTCTTGGCATCGAGGAAAGCGTCCGCAGGTTATGCAACCGGTCGGCTATCTTGACCAGCATCACCTCGGGTTTTGCCGCAGCCCCTGAAAAAATTTTCCGGTGAACCTGCTTCTTAAACAGCTGACGATCGCCACTTACCTTATGTACCTTGGTACAACCGTCAACAATGGCCTCGACATTGGGACCGAAATGCTCGCACACCACCTCGTTGGTGATCTCATCAACATCCTCGACCGTGTCATGCAACAAGGCAGCGGCGAGGATCTCAGGTTCGCGAATATCAAGTTCTTCAGCAAGGATCTCGGCGACACTGCAGGGATGCATGATGTACGGATCCCCGGATCGACGCCACTGGTCGGCATGGGCCTTGAGAGCGAAATCCAAGGCATCCCAGAAGACACCATTTTCTTCGGTACGGTCGCCAAGGTATGTCTCCATTCTCGACCGGTATCCTTCAATGTCAAATGCCTTATGTTGCATACCTGCCACGAAAAGCCTTTCTCTTTCCTTGCGCCTTGGATAAATTACAAAAAATATACCCTGCACTCTAGCAGATCACCGATGATGAACAAAGGAAATTCACTCCAGATGCACTGCTAACGAAAATATTCCTTCGCATCCTCTCCACCCCGTGCCCGGAGCAATCCAGTGGGAAGAAAACGACTCAACAGCCGCCGCAAAAAAACAGCCGTGCTCCGCAGAAGAGGGCAAAAGGCCCACAACCTGCAGAAAGAACTGGGCAAGCGTATCGTCAGCCTGATACAGACACGCAAGCATCCGCTTGATTTTGCTGAGATCCTCGCCGAACTGCATCTGCCACGATCAGCGCGTGCCCGTGTAAAAAAAACACTGAACAAGCTTACCGACATTGGCAAGGTACGGCGAAAGGGCAAGATATACCTGGCGGTTGGCGACCATGGCCGCCAGCTCCGGGCAGTGCTCGACACCTCCTCCCTGGGGGATGGCTTTGCTACCGTGGACAACCAGCGACCAGAGGAAAAGGATATTTTCATTGCTGCCAGACATCTTGGCAGCGCTGTCCGCGGTGACACGGTCATGGTCGAAGTGATCGGTAACAGGCGAGGCCGTCGCGAAGGCCGGGTAGTAAGGATTGTTCAGCGTGCCTTTACTCGGATCTGCGGAATTTTCACCGACGCTGGCAGGGATGGCCTGGTGCTCCCGGACCATGACCAGCTCCCTCAGCCGGTACGTATCCGGCAAAAATACAGTAAAGGTGCTGTCGACGGCCACGCTGTCCTGGTGGAGATAACCGATTACGGAACCCCGGAGCGTGGTCCGGAAGGAAAGGTCGTCGAACTGCTGGGACCTCCGGAAAATGCCGGAACCCAGATCCGTATGGCCATGCTCCGTTTTGCCCTGCCGACAGGCTTTCCACAGGCCGTGCAAAGAGAGACCGACCAGCTTTGCCCTGTCACGCAACCCGATGCCCACCGCCTTGACCTGCGTCACCTTCCCCATGTCACCATCGACGGCGCGACCGCCCGGGATTTCGATGATGCCATCTGCGTCGAGTCTACCACCTCCGGCTTCCGCCTTCATGTTTCCATCGCCGATGTCAGCACCTATGTACAGCCAGACACGGCCATCGACCGTGAGGCCTTTCACCGTGGCACCTCGATCTACCTGCCGGATCGGGTTATCCCCATGCTGCCCGAACGGCTGTCCAATGACCTCTGCAGCCTCGTTCCCTTAGAAGACCGGCCGGCATTCACCGTCATCCTCGACTTTGATCAGCAGGGCCGGCGGCAGAGCAGCCGCTATGTAAAAAGCCTGATCCGAAGCCGTTGCCGCTTTACCTACGAGGAGGTTAACCGCATCCTGTTTTTGCACTGTCCGAAGACCGCCAGCACCCATCAAGACCTGTTGCCGATGCTCAAGGACACCGGCGCTCTTGTAGAGCTGCTCAACCAGCAGCGTCGCAAGCGTGGCAGCCTCGGGTTCAACCTTCCCGAAGCCCGTATCACCCTCGACGGTGACCATGTCTCCGAGATAACCGTAGCTGAACGCAGCAGGGCCCACCAACTCGTCGAAGAGTGCATGCTCGCCGCCAATGAAGCGGTGGCCGAAACCCTCTATAATGCCGGCATCCCTGCGCTCTTCAGGATTCACGAGCAGCCTGATCCGGCCAAGGTGGAGCAGTTTACCGACGCGGCCAGGGCCATGGGATTGGAGCTCCCCCGTACCGAGATGTCGCCGGCCTGGTTTGCCGGCATCCTTGCCAGGGCACAGGGGACAGACGCCGAATACGTGATCAATAACCTCCTGTTGCGGACCATGCAGCAGGCCAGGTATACGCCGGAAAACCACGGCCATTTTGGCCTCGCCGCCCCGTACTATCTTCACTTCACCTCGCCCATCCGCCGCTATCCAGACCTGGTCGCCCACCGGGCCCTCCAGTGCCTGCTCCTGCAGGGGGAGCAGGCTGAAAAAACTGAAGGGCAGGGAAATAGCCTGGCCTCCAGCGGTGTGTACCTGTCCGAGAGAGAGCGTCATGCCGTCAATGTCGAGCGGGACATCAGGGCCCGGCTGTCGACCGTATATATGCTGTCACGCCTGGGAGAACAGTTTACCGCTATTGTTTCCGGGGTGAACTCCTTTGGCGTATTCATCGAACTCACCGACCATTTTATCAGTGGTGCCATCCCCCTCACCACCATGACCGATGATGACTATCTTGTCGACAAGCGCGGCCACCGGCTGATCGGTGAACGCACTCACCGGGTAGTGCAGCTCGGTCAGACACTCGACGTGGTGCTTGAACACGTGGACCTCGCGAACCGGCGGCTCACCTTCAGCTGTGCTGATCATGAAGCCGTCACCTGAACATGGTTGCCCCTGCGGTTTTTCTTGACGAAGTTCGGCCAATACCATAAGTTTCTTTATTTGTATTCGTTGAACCTTCAACCCTGCATTGCCCGACCGGAAGACGGGGCCGTTATTGGCAATCGTCCCTGCCGGTGGTGTGCATAATGTCTGTAGAGTATACCAAGGAGTTCTCCATGGAAGAGTCCAGCTGGATTGCCAACCTGTTCGCCAACCCGTTCATCAAGGGCCTGCTGATTGGCCTGCTGGTGGCGGTGATCCTCTATGTCAGATCGCTGTTGAAAACCCGCGAACTCAACACCAACCTGAAAAAACTCCGTGAACACCTGCATACCAAGCTGGAGATAGACTCCGAGGAGAACGAGCGTCGCAAGAAAGAGATCGACACCATCCGGCAGGAGCGTGACAACCTTCGCAACATGGTGCAGGTGCTCAACCAGAAGCCAGGCCGTCAGGAACTGCGCCAGACCCAGGTCTACCAGAAGGCGGTGGAGATCATGTTTGAAAAGTCTCCGGGCTTCGCCCCGGTCTGGCAGATCACCTTAAAAGAGGCGGAAGAGGAGATGAAAAACGCTGAGCGCGGCATTATTCCCTTTTTCAGGCGAATGACCTCCTCCACCGGAGGTGGGGCGGGGCAGTCTGGTAGTCGTCCCCTGGAACTGGAAGAGTCTTCCGGCAAATGATTCCTGCCCCCCGCCTTGGCACAACAGCATGACAATTCCGGCAAACCAGCAGCACCCCCTGGCCGAGGCAGGGATCATTCTAGTCAACCCCCGGATTCCTGAAAATATAGGGGCAGCAGCCAGGATCGCCCACAACTTCGGAATCAGGGAACTGCTGGTGGTTGGCGAAAGGACGTACGACGAGGAGGCCATGCTCAAAATGGCCACCCACAAGGCTGCCCATCTCATCCGCAACCTTCGCCGTTACCAGAGTACCGCTGAGGCGGCCAGCCCGTTTCACTTCCTTGTGGCAACAACCGCCCGACAGGGCAAACAGCGACTTCCCCTTCAGGAACCGCGGGAAGTCATGGCAGAGGTTGCCCCCCTGGCTGCGCAGAGCAGGGTTGCCCTGATGTTCGGCCCGGAAAATGCTGGTCTGACCAATGAAGATCTTGACCTCTGCCAGTGGGCCTCAACCATCCCCACCGCTGATTTTGCTTCGCTGAACCTGGCCCAGGCCGTGGCCATCCACTGTTACGAGCTCAGCACAGCGGTGCAGGCCTTGGCCTCACAGCGGCACGAACCCGCCACCTCTGACTATGCCAACTCTTTTGACCTGGAAGGCATGTACGGCCACCTTGCCGAAGCACTTGAGCAGGTCACCTTTCTCCAGGAAACCAACCGTACTTTCTGGATGCGTAACATCCGGCAGTTTCTCGGCCGCATGCATCTCACCAAGAAAGAGGCGAGCATGGTCCGGGGCATCTGCAGAAAATTTCTCTGGCACCAGACCAGAGGGCCGGGGGCTATATCGGCAAGGCCTCTTGAACAAGAGTCAATCAGCTGAGGTGCACGCCCTGCAGGGGGCATCCTTCACAGTGGGGTCTGTTCTTCTTGCAGAAGTCCTTTCCCACCTGCACCAGCAGGGCATGATACTCGTTATACAGGGCGGCATCCGCGGGCAGATTGTCCATGAACAGTTCCTGTAGCTGGGCATACTCCCAGCCCTCGAGTTCAAAACCATGCCGTGCCAATATCCTGAACGTATAGGCATCTATAACAAAGACTGGACGATTGCAGGCATAGAGAAGGATAGAATCAGCGGTCTCCGGGCCGACCCCCTTGACGCTGAGTAACTGTTCTCGTAGCACCGCTGTCTCCTCGGCAAAGAACAGCTCCAGATCACCCTGATACGCAGTCGTAATCAGTGCCAACAAGTTGGCAAGTCGCTTTGCCTTGAGGTTATAATAGCCTGCCGGTCGAATATACTCGGCCAGGAGACCATGTGGCATCTCCGCTATGGAGGTGAGATCGAGCCGACCAATGCTTTTTAGATTATCCAGTGCCTTCTCAACGTTGCCCCAGTTGGTATTCTGGGTGAGGATCGCTCCGACCAGCACCTCAAAGCGCGACTCTGCGGGCCACCAGTGCTGTGGTCCGAAGTGCCTGAACAAACGATCATAAATGTCCTGCAGGATGGTGCTGCTCCCCATGCCTCCTCTCCCTTTGTCGCTGTCCTTTTCGGTAGGTTTACCAGGACCGGAGGATAATCGACCTGGAAATGACAGGCAAACATTGAAAAAACGAAAAGTGTTCCTATTATATAAAGCTAAGTCTTTTTTTACCGGAACAATCGTGATAGGATGAGACGTTATGCTAATAGAGTGACGGCTGCCCGGCAACACAAACCTTTTGCCAGGAATGCGGCAGCCCCTTACCCAGGCTACCCATATGGAGGTACTGTATGTTTGAAGTAACAGATTCTGCCAAGAAGAACCTTAAAGCCTATCTGGAGCAGAACAATATTGATTCTGCAATCCGGATAGCCCTGATGCAGGGCGGCTGATCCGGGCCCTCATTGGGCCTGGCTCTGGATGAGCCAAAAGATACTGATCGGACATTCACCGAAGATTCCCTGACCTTTCTTGTTGAAGAAAGCCTGCTCACCTCTTGTGGAGCGATCAAGGTGGATTACTACGATGCCGGCTACAGATCCGGTTTTTCCATCAACCCCGCCATCCCCCTTGGTGGCGGAGGCGGTTGCAGTTCGGGTTCCTGCAGTTCCGGCTCCTGCGGCGGCTGAACCGATACTCTTCAAGGCCCCTTTGAACAAAGGGGCCTTATTTTTTGCCGACACAAAAGGGTATTACACCTTTGTAATAATCGTTGTGACAAAATCTTGACACCTCTCTAAACAGCCTTATCATTTCTCCTGAAAACATTCATAAAAGCGGAGCCGTACAAAGACCACGGCATTCACAGGAGAAAAGATATGCAGCTTGATAAATTCACCCTTAAATCCCAGGAAGCCATTCAGGCGGCGCACTATCTCGCCCAGAATAACGGCCACCAGGAGATTCAGCCCGAACATCTGCTCAAGATTATCCTTGAGCAACCCGAAGGTATTGTTGCCCCGGTCCTGCAGAAGATGGGTGTCGCTCCGGCCACCGTCCTTAGCGAGACCAATCAGCTCATCGGGCAGCTGCCCAAGGTCTCCGGAGCGGCCGCCAATCAGACCTACGCGGCTAGCGCCTTTCGGGCCCTTCTCGACAGGTCATTCAAGACCGCCGCTGCCATGCAAGACGATTATGTCAGCCAGGAGCACCTGTTCATGGCCATGCTCGAGGATGCAACCCTGGCGGTCAACCGCATGCTCAAGCGCCAGGGAGTGAGCAAAGACGCCTTTCTCCAGGCCCTGAAAACCGTTCGCGGCAGTCAGCGGGTCACTGATCCTTATCCCGAGGAAAAGTACCAGGCTCTGGAAAAATACGCCCGCAACCTGACCGACATCTCCCGTCAGGGTAAACTGGATCCGGTCATCGGTCGGGATGAAGAAATCCGCCGCATCATTCAGGTATTGTCGCGGCGCACCAAAAATAACCCGGTGCTCATCGGTGAACCCGGCGTCGGCAAGACTGCCATTGTCGAAGGATTGGCGCAGCGTATCGTCAATGGTGATGTACCCTCCACCCTGGACGGTAAGCAGGTTATCTCCCTTGATCTCGGCGCCCTGGTGGCGGGAGCCAAATATCGGGGCGAATTCGAGGACCGACTCAAGGCTGTCCTCAAGGAGGTTGAGGCCAGGGCCGGGAAGATCATCCTGTTTATCGACGAGATTCACACCCTGGTCGGTGCCGGCGCAGCAGAGGGATCAATGGACGCGTCCAACATGCTCAAGCCCGCCCTGGCCCGAGGAGAACTGCACTGCGTTGGCGCCACCACTCTGGACGAGTACCGCAAACACATCGAAAAAGATGCGGCCCTTGAACGCCGCTTTCAGCCTGTACTGGTGCAGGAACCCAGCGAAGAGGACACCATCGCCATCTTGCGCGGTATTAAGGAAAAGTACGAGGTGCACCACGGCGTCCGCATCCAGGATGCGGCGACCGTGGCAGCGGTAACCCTCTCCAACCGCTACATCACCGACCGCTTTCTTCCGGATAAGGCCATTGATCTCATTGATGAGGCCGCCTCGCGGCTTCGTATCGAGATTGACTCCATGCCCACGGAAATTGACACCCTTGAACGGCGAAAGATCAAGATGGAGATTGAGCAGGAGGCGTTAAAAAAGGAAAAAGACAAGGCCTCCCGTGAACGGCTGGAGACCTTGAAGCAGGAGCTGGCCGACCTCGACGATCAGCTCAAGGCCATGAAAGCGCAATGGACTCTGGAACGGGAGACCATCGCTGCCATCCGTGATACCAAGGCAAAGATCGATGAAGCTCAGGTTGAGGCGCAGCAGGCCGAGCGCACCGGTGATCTCAGTCGGGTCGCCGAGATTCGTTATGGCAGGATTGTCGAGCTTCAGCGTGAGCTTGAAGACGCCAAGGGGAAGCTTGCCCAGGTGCAGCAGAACCAGATGATGCTTAAGGAAGAGGTCGCTGAAGAAGATGTTGCCACGGTGGTGGCAAAGTGGACAGGAATCCCTGTGGACAAGCTGCTGGAAGGGGAAAAGGAAAAACTGGTTCGGGCTGAACAGGTCCTCGCCAAACGGGTCATTGGCCAGAAAGAGGCCATAGGGGCCGTGGCCAATGCTGTTCGCCGAGCCCGCGCCGGCCTCCAGGACCCTGACCGCCCCCTGGGCAGCTTCATCTTTCTCGGCCCCACCGGCGTCGGCAAGACCGAGCTGGCCAGGAGCCTTGCCGAGTTTCTCTTTGATGCGGAGAGCGCCATGATCAGGGTGGACATGTCAGAGTACATGGAAAAGCATTCGGTGGCCCGCCTTATTGGCGCGCCTCCCGGATACGTGGGATACGATGAAGGCGGTCTATTGACAGAGGCGGTACGACGCAGGCCGTATTCGGTCATCTTGCTCGATGAGATTGAAAAGGCGCACCCGGACGTCTTCAACGTCCTGCTCCAGGTGCTCGACGATGGGCGGATGACCGACGGCAAGGGGCGGACCGTGGACTTCAAGAATACCATCCTCATCATGACCTCCAACCTAGGCAGCCCCATCATCATGGAGCTGGGGCAGACCGACCCCGAGGAGATGGAACGCCAGATCAATGCGCTGCTTCACCGCCAGTTCAAGCCAGAGTTTCTTAATCGGGTTGACGAGGTGATCACCTTCCATGGCCTCAGCCGCGAAGACCTGCTGAAAATTGTCGATATTCAGACAGAACGGATGAGCAGGCGGCTGGCGCAGCAGAAGTTCAAGATAACCCTGACCAAAGAGGCGAAGCTACTGCTGGTCAATGCCGGCTATGACCCGGCCTTTGGCGCCAGGCCGCTCAAACGGGCAATACAGCGGCATATCGAGGATCCGCTGGCTATGGAGATTTTGGAGGGAACATTTGTTCCGGGCAACCACATCCTCATTGACGCTGATGGCAGTGGTAACCTGCGATTCAGTCTCACTGCTGAGAGCCCGCAAGCGGTTACGCCCTGACGTTCCCGGTACCACCCCGGGGGGCCGATCCCGGGGTGGTACCAAAACGACAAAAAAAGCGGCAACGATTGTTTTTTTCACCTGGCTGCGATAGGTTGTTGCCCCGTTCATCGCGCAGTGCCTTTACGCGCCGCTTTTCAACCACCACCAGCGAGGTGTTTTATGGCTGCAGATGCCAATGATATCACGATAAACTACGAAGAAGATGGCAGGCTCATTGTCAAAGAACTGGACAAGGAAATTCTCTCCAAAGGGGCATGGACAACCATCATCTTCAAGTACCAGGAGATGAACAGGGGCACCGGAGAGTATGGTGCAGAAAAGTACACCATCCGTCGTTATCAGAAGAGAAACGACGCCTATTTCCCCAAGTCTAAGTTTAACATATCCAGTCCAACCCAGGCGAAAAAGCTCGTTGATGTCCTGGAAAAATGGCTGGATCAGTCGCGATAAAGATGTGAGGGATCTTGGCGCGATATAGCCGCTACCGGCAAACAGGGCTGCTCGGGGAGAAGAAAATCTCCGACCGATCATTTTCCTGTTGACACGACAACCGCTTTCCAGTAGGTTTGCGCCCCGTTGCTCAGCATGAGAGTCGGGCAACCGGGAATAAGCCGTTGACAGGCAAGCGCAACTGAGTTACTTTGATTGTCTACGCTTTTGACTAAAAAGCGTTTCACGTCTTATTGGGCAAAGTGCTCCTTGAGTAGCCCTGCCTTGATCTTTGAAAACTGAAGAGTAGTAGCGAGCGGGCCGATAGAAGTAAATATGGTAGTATTGAATAAAGAGTCGGTCGAAAGTGACTGGCTGGG
>PDWJ01003365.1_pt1 | contig 15400 bp, 11 predicted proteins | sample 1430881 | NCBI WGS metagenome assembly PDWJ01 (sample SAMN01162460, study PRJNA174530) | Oral metagenome, whole genome shotgun sequencing project. | biome: Marine environment; feature: Marine mammal; material: Swab sample of the gingival sulcus; isolation source: swab sample of gingival sulcus... | reverse complement strand
CGCGGCCCGGATCATGCCGGTAGTTTTTCTGATGGTGTGCTGGCCTTGGGTCACCGCCGCCTGGCGATTATCGACCTGTCACATAAGTCCAGCCAGCCGATGGTCGATGCTGAATCCGGATTAGCCATTGTCTTTAATGGTACGATTTATAATCATCCCGAACTTCGCGCACAACTCAAGGCTAAAGGTCATCATTTCTGCTCCGAAGGTGATACCGAGGTGATTCTCAAAGCCTATGCTGAATGGGGCGAGGAGGCACCGAAACATCTGCTGGGTATGTTTGCCTTTGCCATTTGGGACATGCGTCAACACACACTGTTTCTGGCTCGCGACCGTATGGGTATCAAACCGCTGTACTACACCTGCGATAAACAAAGGTTGCGCTTTGCCTCCAATACTCAGGCCTTACTCAGCACACCGGACATCGACACCCGTCTTGATCCACTGGCATTGCACAACCTGTTTACCCTGCATGCTGTGGTTCCGGCACCGCGCACCGTACTGAATGGCATACGCAAACTACCACCGGCGCATTCCCTAATGATTCACGTCAATGGCCGCCAGGAACTGAAACGCTACTGGAATCTGGTCGCCAAACGTCCGGCGGAACTCCGCACTGAACAGGAATGGATTGAGGCTATTCATGAGTCGCTGCAAACTGCTGTCCGGCGGCGTAATGAGATTGCCGATGTACCTGTGGGCGTATTGCTTTCCGGTGGTCTGGATTCCAGCCTGCTGGTGGGCTTGCTGGCTGAAATTGGTGTACAGGATATTCGCACGTTTACCATTGGCTTTGATGACCAGCCGGAAGAAAAAGGCAGCGAATATGAATACTCCAATGCTGTCGTCGAGCGTTTTCAGCCGACTCACCACCAGTTTCATATTCCGAATGAACAAACCCTGTCGCGTCTGCCGGAAGCGGTGGCAAATATGGCGGAACCAATGTTTGGACAGGATGCGATTGGTTTCTACCTGCTCTCAGAACAGGTTTCGCAACAGGTTAAGGTGGTACAGTCCGGACAGGGAGCGGACGAGGTGTTCGGTGGTTATTTCTGGTACCCGCAGGCACAGGCGGATACCCACCCGGACAGACTGCAACGTCTGGCCCCGTATTATTTTGACCGCGATCACAGCGAAATGGCAGCGATGCTGCAACCGGCATTCCAGACCCATGATTACACCGGCGAACTGGTGCGCGAGTTACTGAACAGTCTGGATGCGGATGAAACACTGGATGCGGTACTGCGGGCGGATGTTACCACCTTTATCGTCGATGATCCGGTGAAGCGGGTGGATAATATGACCATGGCCCACGGACTGGAAGCGCGGGTACCGTTTCTGGATCATGAACTGGTGGAGCTGGCGGCACAAATGCCCCCTGAGCTGAAGCTGCGTGACGGCGGAAAATATGTGCTGAAACAGATTGCACGTGGGCTGTTGCCGGATAGTGTTATTGACCGACCGAAAGGTTATTTCCCGGTTCCGGCACTGAAGTTTGTGCGTGGTGAGTTTCTGCAAATGATGTGTGATTTACTGAATTCGCAGCAATGCCGGAAACGTGGTTTGTTTCAACAGGCTTATATTGACCAGGTGATTGCAGCACCAGAACAGCATCTGACCCGGATTCAGGGCAGTAAACTGTGGCACATGGCATTGCTGGAAATGTGGTTGCAGCAGCAGGGCATTTAATACGAATGAAAGCAATGATCCTCGCTGCCGGTTATGGCAAACGTATGCGTCCCCTGACCGACCAGACACCTAAACCACTGCTTAAAGTCAGAGGTAAACCTCTGATTGTCTGGCATATTGAAAAGCTGGCCGCCGCCGGTTATCAGGATATTGTCATTAATATCGGCTGGCTGGGTGAACAGATTCCGGCTGCACTGGGATGCGGTGAACAATGGGGTGTTCGGCTGTATTACTCGGATGAGCAACAGGAGGGCATACTGGAGACCGCCGGGGGAATTATTAAGGCTCTGCCCTTACTCGGTCATGAGGTGTTTCTGGTGATAAACGGTGATATCTGGTGTGATTATCCCTGCCGCCCGATAACCCTGGATCATGGCGATCTGGCTCATCTGGTGCTGGTCGCAAATCCGCCGCATCATCCTGAGGGTGATTTTGCCTTACAGAAAAATCGCGTTATTAATAATCAGGTATTGCCACATTATACTTTCAGTGGTATTGGTTTTTATCGCTCGGAACTATTCCGTCAACTAAGCTACGGTAAACATCCTCTGGGTCCATTATTGCGTGAAGCGATTCAGGATCAGGCCGTGAGTGGCGAACTATATACAGGGGAGTGGCTGGATATTGGCACACCTGAACGATTGCAGGTATTAAACAGCCGTCCCTAAAACGCCCCTAAAACCTTCAGGGACGGCTGTTTAAAAGTTGAAACATTATCTGTGTATCTGTGAACTCACAATTTGGCAAATGTATAATCATGATCCTGTCGACACACCACAATGCCTGCATCCAGGAATAATGCAATCTGGCCACTGTTGATACGGCTGTGCTTTTGATCGACCATGACCTGCTCACTGGCAGTGACCTCACACGGTACCTTGCTCAGCTTGCCTTTACCACCGGCTGTCAGAGTGATTTCATTCTCTGCCGCCAGTTCCAGTTCATCACAGCGACAATCGTCCAGCTCCAGCACCTTGATACGAACGGTAGAAGCAGATACCGGCAATGCCATTTCGGCGCGAATCAGTTCAACCAGCGACTGTTGTACCGAATGTGTCGGTGGCGCATCAGCACGGTCAGTACCGACTATTCCTGAAACGGCTGCCGTTGCTACGGCAGCCACCGTACCGGTGGCTATCCCGGTCAGCTTATGGCTGTCCTCATCTTTTGGCCGGTTCAGATCAACATTGACATCCGGTATGTCAGTATCGGCCGTTATATCTGCATCGTTCTCATCCTTGCCCAGACCGATCTTTGCTGCGATACCGGCACCCACAGTACCGGCTGCAGTGACAGCACCTTTTGCCAGATCATCCAGGCCGATTCCTTCCTGCGCTTCCGGCAGACTAACGCCCGCACCCACGTTCGGAATACCTGCCGCTACTGATGGCAGATCAATTTCCGGGGTCTTAATGTCAACGTCCGGCATATTCAAGTCCACTGAGGGTAAGTCCACATCAGGAACCTTGCTGGCAATATCCGGAATATCAACATCGGGGGCTTTAATATCCACATCCGGTATATCCAGATCAGCTGATGGCAGATCCACATCAATTTTGGACATTCCGGCATCTATTTCCGTTTCTTTCATACTGAAATCAGAAAATTTCGCCTCCGGAAAATGTGCATCCGGCAGATCCACATCCAGTTCGACATCTTTAACCTCAGCCTTCGGGCTATCGGTGTTCAATGTCGCTGCTGCCAACCCAACTGCACCCGCCGCCCCGGCACCTACCGCTGCCTCGCTCAGGTGAGATTTATGGTTTTTATCCGCCTTTGGCAAGCCATAGTTAGGCTTGTGATAAGTGGAATCCTCATCTGCTTCACGACGACCATAATCAAAATGCTTAACCGGACGGCAAAACAGCTTGCGTAACAGTTTGCCGAGTACCAGACCAATAATAAACGCGACCAGAATTAATAAAGCGGTCTGAATCCAATAAGTTCCCATACTTTAATCCTCGCTGGCTGCTTTATGAAACAGGCCCAGCAATAAACCCAACAGAAATGCGGCCAATAGCCAGATATATAATTGAGATATTAAATACATCATTGTACCTGCTCCTTATTGTTGCTTGATTTCAAAGGTGATACGACGATTTTGTGCCTGACCCTGCGCAGTCTTGTTTGAAGCAACCGGTTGTGATTCACCGAAGCCTTTTGCTTCCAGCAGGGCTTCATCAATCTGCTTGCCTCTCAGGTAGTCGCGCACCGAATTGGCCCGTCGTTGACTCAGATCCAGATTGTAGGCGTCCTGACCCACACTGTCAGTGTGACCACCAATCACAATTACCCGACCAGCCATTACATCACTGCATTCACGGATAATTTGCGCCAGATCATCCAGTAAGGCATTACTCGCACTGTTAATACTCGCATCATTAAAGGTAAACTGAATTTTCCTGTCCTGCATCGCGGTATTCAGGCGCGACTGACACGCTTCTGCCCGCACAGTGGCAGTCTGTTCTGTCAGTTTTTCTGCATTACCGGCTTCCGCTGCTTCATCAGACAAGGCCGACGGATCAGTATTCGTCTTCGGTTCACCACTACTCTTGCTAATCTCGGTCTGCATCGTTGCGGGCAACTCCGGTGGTGATAATTTGCCTTCAGTGTCCGCATTTTCCTGTGCCACAGGCTCAGTCGGTACCTCAGTAGCATTTTCCACCGCGGGCTCCTGTTCTGCCGAAACCATATCCTCGTTTTTATTCTCACTATCTGGTACCGTCAGCTCAGCCGTTTGCTGCCCGGCCTGATCACCTTCGGAAGGTTTGTTAGTTTCTTCGACCTCTTCCTGTGCCATATTTTGTTCGGCCTGATCATCTTCGGCGGGCTTGGTCGATTCTTCGGCATTCTCCGATGCCATATCCTGTCCGGCCTGATCATCTGCTGAGGTCTCTAATGTATTCGACTGTCCTGGTGTCATATCCTGTCCGGTCTGATTACCGGCAAAGTCCACCCTGTTCACGCCATATACACCCAAAGCGACCTGCTGAGCATGTTCGCGCTCAATGTCACTATCCGGCTCACCCTGTAGCAGGACATCACGCCCACGTTGTTGCACGTTGACTTCAGCCCAGTGGATATTTTCTGCGGCCAGTGCAGCGGATACCCGTGTGGTGAGATCAGCCTCAATCTTCGGCTGCTGAAAATAATTCATCAGGAACAGCAATAATGGCAAGCCTAACAAGGCCAATAACCACCACCAGAAACGGGAGAACGAACTGCACCAAAATGAAGGCCTGTCTGACATAACACTCATCCTTTTGTGTGACTTGAATCAGAGGGGGTTCCGGATTCTTGTCATATTGAAAACATTAATGATTTAAAGAGATTACTCAGGATAATAGCACCCACAGATGAAAAAACCACAGACCGTTCAAAGATATTCCACTCTGATGTGCAAGAAATGATGGAATGGCCTCAACAATCCGCATCATGGTGCCATTCCAGTGAAAACTACCATCATTTCAATTGATACCGCAAAAGCTACTTTCGAGTGCCAGCCAAAATCATGCTGACATTGTTACCCATATTCATTTTTTGCTGCTACATGATGGCAGCATCCAGTGCAGCATTCGATCATTCAGCCCCCGGTGGCATTCATGTGGCGGAACAGAATCGGTTGTGTATCAAGATCAAAGTCATGGCCCTGGGGTTTAATCTGCATGGCATTCTGTAATGCTGCTAACAAGGGAGCATCGTCCAGCGGATTGGCCCGCAGCACACGACGCAAATCCACAGAATGCTCCTGCCCGAGACAGAGCAGCAACTGGCCTTCGGCGGTCACTCTGACCCGGTTACAGTCATCGCAGAAATTATGACTGTGCGGCGAAATAAAGCCGACACGGGTATCACTGTCAGCCGCTTGATAATATCTGGATGGCCCACCGGTTTGCACCAGAATCGGTTGCAAATCAAAACGGGTGCGCAGATCGTGCAGAATCTCATCGCTGGAATAGTAAGCTTCTGCCCGGTCATGATCACCAATCGTTCCCAATGGCATTTCCTCAATAAAGGCAATATCCACGCCCTTGTCCCGTGCAAACTCGACCAGCGGAATAATTTCATCGTGATTACGGTTTTTCAGAATGACTGCATTGAGTTTAATGCGCTCAAAACCCGCCGCAATCGCTGCATCAATACCCTGCAAGGTTTGCTCAATCCTGCCGATGCGGGTCAGCCTTTGGAAGCGTTCCGCATCCAGCGTATCCAGACTGATGTTAATCCGCGTCACGCCAGCTGCCTTGAGTTGATCGGCATACCTGGGTAACTGACTGCCATTCGTGGTCAGGGTCAAGTCACGCAAACCCTCCAGCCGCCCCAAATCATTAAACAGCCGCATAACATTACGCCGGGTCAGTGGCTCACCACCGGTCAGGCGAATCTGCTGCACACCCAGCTGCACAAAAACCCGACCCAACCGTGCCATTTCCTCCAGTGTCAACAGCTGTTCACGCGGCACAAAGGTCATCTGTTCATCCATGCAATACACACAACGGAAATCGCAGCGATCAGTGACAGACATCCGGACATAGGTAATGTGGCGGCCAAAACGGTCGGTCAGGGTTGTTTGTAGTTTAGTCATAAATGCTTACCTGATTCAGGTGATTTTTACCAAACATAACACGGAACCGCCGCAGGCAAAACCAGCCGCGAACCCGGCGTGTACTTTGCCGCCTTGATGATCAAATCCAACAGTGCAAATCCTGCCGGTTAATATGGATGGTTGGATAATATTTTCTATTCCGTTCCAGGCATTTTGGCTTATGATGGGCTGTAATGCTATCTTTTACGTTTTATCGCGGCTTGGATGTGCCAGCAATGCACTTGAGGAGAGGATTATTTAATTTATGACCATGTCGCCGTTATACCCCCCAATTCGTGATAATCAGCATTTTTTTCTGCCGGTTGATGATATACATACGCTGTATGTAGAAGAATGCGGTGAACCGGATGGCATTCCGGTGGTTTTTTTGCATGGCGGGCCGGGTTCGGGCTGTGAAAAGTGGCATCGCAGCTTTTTTGACCCCGAACGCTACCGGATTATTCTGTTCGATCAGCGCGGTTGTGGTCGTTCAACGCCGCATGCAGCACTGGAAAATAATACCACCTGGGATCTGGTAGCCGATATGGAACAGATACGCCGCCATCTGGGCATTGAAGAATGGGTGGTGTTTGGCGGTTCCTGGGGCTCCACGCTCGGGCTGGCTTATGCACAGCAGTATCCGGAGCGGGTTAGTGGCCTGATTCTGCGTGGCATTTTTCTGGCACGCCCGCAGGATGTCAGCTGGTTCTATCAGGCAGGTGCCCATCGCCTGTTGCCAGATTACTGGCAGGATTTTCTCGCACCGATTCCACCGGAAGAGCAGGGTAATCTGTTACAGGCGTATTATCAGCGGTTGACCGGAGAGAATGAAATTGCCCGGATGCAGGCCGCCAAAGCCTGGTCAACCTGGGAAGGCCGGGCAGCCAATCTGTTACAGGTGGATGCCACCGTTGATCATTTTTCCAATCCACATACCGCAATGAGTGTCGCGCGGCTGGAAACCCATTATTTTGTGAACCATGCCTTTCTGGAGCCGAATCAGTTATTGCTGAATGCCAGTCGGCTGACCGATATTCCCGGTCACATTATTCATGGTCGTTATGACCTGATCTGCCCGCTGGAACAGGCTTACGCCTTGCATCAGGCCTGGCCAACGGCTGATTTCACCATTGTGCAGGACAGTGGCCATGCCGCCAGCGAACGGGGTATTCAGGAAACACTGGTCAATGCGACCAATTTTATGGCGGATGAACTGGAGTGATTGGTTTAATCCAGCGGGTCAGTCGCTCGTCAGTGGTCATAGACGGCCAGACGGTTGCCGCGATTGGGCGAGGGATTACCTTATTGTTCGGGGTGGAGAAAAATGATGGCCATGCGCAGGCTGATCGATTGCTACAGCGGGTGCTGAACTATCGCATTTTCAGTGATCCGCAGGGACGGATGAACTGTTCACTGCTGGATAAGGGGTATGAGTTACTGATTGTGCCACAATTTACCCTGCCTGCGGACACCCGTAAGGGAAACCGCCCGGGCTTTAGCCCGGCTGCCCCGCCAGAACTGGGTTCTAAGCTGTTTGATTATTTTTGCACAGAGGCAGAGAAACAGCTGGGGCAGCGGAATTGCGGGGTGTTTGGTGCCGATATGCAGGTACACCTGATTAATGACGGCCCGGTTACATTCTGGCTGCAACAGTAAGTCAGCAGAATCAAATCAGTCCCACTTCAATGCGCCCCCCGTCTGATACTCAGTCACGCGTGTTTCAAAGAAATTCTTCTCCTTGCGCATATTCGACTGCTCATCCAGCCACGGCAGGGCATTTTTAGCCCCCGGGAATGGCTCATCCATACTCAGTTGCCGCGCACGCCGGTTCGCAATAAACCGGAATTGCTCATGGTGATCCTGCTGGCTGTAGCCGAGAATCGGTTTGGGTAACAGGAATTCAGAATAAGCGGCTTCCGCAGCATCGGCCTCATCCCACATCTCACGAATATCACGCGGATCAAGTTTAACCCTTTCTTCCTGCATAATCTGGCGCACCACCCGAATCCCGAACGAACAATGCATCACCTCATCGCGCATAATGTACTGAAACTGCTCAGCCGTGCCCTTCATCAGGCCACGGCGCTGTAAAGCAAAAATCGGGCTGAAACCATTATAAAACCAGCATCCCTCAAAAATGCTTGCGAAGAACGTGTAGGAGAGCACGAACTCCTGCAAGTCATCCGGGTTATGCAGATCAATATCCGGCCTCATCACTGCGTTTAAGCGACGATTAGCGATCTGGATTTTCTGATTGATCTCCGGCACCACACGATAGCGATTATAGATCTCACTCTGATCCAGCCCGAGGGTCTCGATACAGTGCTGATACGTCCAGGTATGCAGCGACTCTTCATAAACCTGACGCGCCTGATAAATCTGTAACTCGGGTGCAGTCATTTTCTCCATCACTGCCAGCCCGATATTGCGCATCGCCAAAATATCGGATGTTGTTAAATAGGCTAGTACATTTTCGTAGACATGTCGCTCTTCCGGCTTCAAATTGTGATGATAATCATGCACATCTGACGCCATATTAATATCGAGTGGTGTCCAGTGGTTCTTATTGGCGTTGATAAAGAAATCCCAGGCCCACGGGTATTTAAACGGTGCAAGCTGGTTAATATCGCCCATACCGTTAATCACTCGTTTGTCTTCGGGATTGACCGGTGCCATCGGTGTAAATGGTTTTGCCGCCTCTGCCTCACGACGCTGTTGCAGCCTGGTCGGTGTATCGTCCACCTCCGCTGCGGTGGTTTTCACCAGATGCAACTCCGTTTTTGCAGTCGGAGCCACCTGTTCCGCTAGCGGTGTTTTTGTGTCTGTGTCTTTTTCATCCTTATTTGGCTGTACCCGTGGTACCGGTGCCGCCAGTGGATCATCCCAGTTTAACATCATCATTATTTCCTCTGTTTGACAGGTCAGCTTACTGACAGGCTTCACAATCCGGATCAAGAATCGAACAGGCCTGTGGTGCTGCTGATCCCACTTTTCCCGTATCCGGTGCCACTTTTAGACTCGGCTGTGCCGTATCCGTCGTCGAGGCATCATTCAGTTTCTCCGCCCCCGTTGCACCAATTGAGCGCAGGTAATACGTCGTTTTCAGACCCCGCACCCACGCCAGTTTGTACAGATTGTCCAATTTCTGGCCGGAAGGTTCCTTCATATACAGGTTCAGTGACTGACCCTGATCAATCCATTTCTGGCGACGGCTACCGGCTTCCACCAGCCAGCGGGCATCAATCTCAAAGGCCGTGGCGTAACGGGCTTTCAGCTCATCCGGCACCCGATCCAGCTTCTGTACCGAGCCATCGAAGTATTTGAGGTCATTGATCATGACCTCATCCCACAAGTCCAATTCCTTGAGTTCCTGCACCAGATAAGGATTAATCACCGTAAACTCGCCGGACAGGTTCGATTTCACAAACAGGTTCTGGTAGGTCGGCTCAATCGACTGTGACACGCCGCAAATATTGGAAATGGTTGCAGTCGGGGCAATCGCCATCACATTGGAATTACGCATGCCCTGCTCTTTAACCTTATTGCGCAGGCTGTCCCAATCCAGCGTCTGGGTCTGGTCAACAATAAAATATTCACCACGCTCCTCACCCATCAGCGCCAGTGAATCAATCGGCAGAATACCCTGACTCCACAGCGAGCCTTTAAAGGTTGAATATTGTCCACGCTCAACTGCCAGATTACTGGAGGCATCAATCGCAAAATACGACACTGCTTCCATACTGCGATCCGCAAATTCCAGCGCCTCTTCCGAGGTATAGGCCAGCTTCTGCTTATACAGCGCATCCTGAAAGCCCATAATTCCCATACCCACCGGGCGGTGCTGCCTGTTGGAGCGTCGCGCCTGTGGCACACTGTAATAGTTATAATCAATCACATTATCCAGCATGCGCATCGCCGTGGTCACGGTACGTTGCAACTTGTCCATGTCCAGCCCGTCGGCGCTAGTGTGTGCAGCCAGATTAATCGAGCCCAGATTACACACGGCAATTTCATCATCATTGGTGTGCAGGGTGATTTCGGTACACAGATTCGAGCTATGCACCACCCCGACATGCTGGTTGGTATAACGCACATTGCACGGGTCTTTAAACGTCACCCACGGATGCCCCGTTTCAAACAACATGCCCAGCATCTTGCGCCACAGCTGATTAGCCGGTAGCTTGCGGAACAGCTTTATTTCGCCACGAGCAACCTTTTCCTCATATTCGGTGTAACGCTGCTCAAACGCCTTTCCGGTCAGGTCGTGCAGATCCGGCGTATCATCCGGCGAAAACAGCGTCCATTCCTTGTCTTCAGCCACCCGTTTCATGAATAAATCCGGAATCCAGTTCGCGGTATTCATGTCATGGGTACGACGACGGTCATCACCGGTGTTCTTGCGCAGCTCAAGAAAATCCTCAATGTCAATGTGCCAGGTTTCCAGATAGGCACAGACGGCACCCTTGCGTTTTCCTCCATTGTGAGCCAGACCGGAAGTCGTCATATACGACTCATCACCTTCTACGATCAGGTCAAAGACAAACGGCTGTGTCTCAATGGTTTCCACACTGCGCACCCGGCTGAATACACAACCCTGATGTACCAGCCAGTTATGCTTGGTCACCGGCTGGCAATTGACCCGTGCTGCCAGTTCCGGAACCGCAGGAATACGAATATCGAAAGCACAGGTCGTACCACTGAATTCGACAGTGCTGCCATCGGAGCGTGTACCTGTGTGTGCATTATCACGTTCACGGTACTGACCGGCAGTCGGTACACCCAGACGTAAACACTGATAACGCACTCCCTCAGCCAGTGCACGGGAGGTACTGGTGAAATAAATTTCCTTGCCACGACTCACCCCGCCATCGGTTTCCAGCAGCCCCTGTAATAGGGCCAGCGTCTGCGGACGTGGCAGATGATTAAAGCGCCGGGCAATTCGCTTTTCCCTCTGGGCGTTATACAGATCCTCATAGGTAAATGGCAGCGTCGCTGCACCCGCTCCGACAATACGTCCGGTTGTCGCATCGCGTACCACACCACGACCACTGGCCCAGTGTATCTGGGCATAGGTCTCACCCCGGCCGGTTTCCCAATAATGGATACCCCGCATTTCCAGATAATCACGCACAAACTGTAAATGCTTATCAGACTGTGGATTACCTGAAACACCCCACTGTCTGCCGTCTTTGGCAAGATGACCATCGCCCAGTAAAATACCGTACAAATGGGCATCATCTTCATCAAAATCATCGACCACAACGGTTTCTGTCGGGATTACCTGTGCCACATAGTCACCTTTCTGTAACTGTCCGGCATCCACCCATTCCGGTTGTACCTTACCTTTTTCCAACCATTGGTAACTGCGGCTGTTAGCCTGCTCCATTGGAATGCCACGTAGCGCATAAAACGGGTGACCTGCCGTAACCTGTACAGGATCAATCGCATGTTTGACATTGACTTCCACCATGGCATCCTGTTGGTTGTACACCATCGACTTTTGTACTTCACGGTAAGTGCCGCTGATACCCAGTACCAGATCACCCTGCTTCACCTCACGGATGGGCTTAATACACTCCGCTGTATGAATATAGGTCTCGGGGGCAAAACATTGATTCACTGCGACCGCCGTATCATTCGCCACCTTCAGAAAGGGCACCACACCCTGCGACTTACCATTGGTGCCCGCGATATGTGCCCCCATACCCCGCACCGGTGTCCAGTCATTGCCCAGACCACCAGCAAACTTGGACAACAGCGCATTATCCTTAATCGCACCATAAATCCCATCCAGATCATCCGGCACGGTGGTCAGATAACAGGAAGACAGCTGCGGGCGCAAGGTACCGGAGTTAAACAGGGTCGGTGTACTGCTCATAAAATCAAAGCTGGACAACAGGTTATAAAACTCAATCGCCCGTTCTTCACGATGCACTTCATTAATCGCCAGCCCCATTGAGACGCGCATAAAGAACACTTGCGGCAATTCAAAACGAGTACCGTCAGCATGCAGAAAATAGCGGTCATACAGGGTTTGCAGGCCGAGATAGGTGAATTGCAGGTCGCGTTCCGGTTTCAGTGCTGCACCGAGTTTTTCCAGATCGTAACGCAACAGTTCCTCATCCAGCAGCCTGACCTTGACACCACGTTTGAGTGCCTTTCCCAGCATTTCTGCATACAGGTCAACCATTTCCTGCTGCGTGGCTTCGGTTTGTCGTCCATTGAGAAAGGTCAGCACTTCACGGCGCAGACTGTCCAGCAACATCCGTGCGGCCACCTGTGAGTAATTCGGATCACTGTCGATGAGTACACGGGTGCTGATAATCAGTGCGGTCGCGACTTCTTCTTCGGAAATCCCGTCGTACAGATTGCGCATCGCAGCCTGGGTAACCTGCTCCGCACTGACACCTTCCAGTCCTGCAACGGCCTCAGCGATAATCTGATGCAGACGCTCCTCATCCAGCGGCACGGAGCTGCCATCTGACGTTTTTACATGAATCTGCAAGGCATCGGATTTTTTCTTGTTCTTCTTCTCTTTTTTCGCCCGCAGTCTGGAACGCTCTTCACGGTACAAGACATAACTGCGTGCAACCTTATGCTCACCCGCCCGCATCAGCGCCAGTTCCACCTGATCCTGAATATCCTCGATGTGCAGCATACCGCCGTCCGGCATGCGACGGAACAGTGCCTCAACCACCTGTTCGGTCAGCTGCTTTACAGTATCATGAATACGCACCGAACCGGAGGCCGACATGCCTTCAACCTCCAGAAACGCCTTGGTCAGGGCAACATGGATCTTGCCAGCGTCAAAGTCCGTGACCTGACCGTTGCGGCGGATGACTTTACACATTGGCGTGATAAATTCGGGAATCTGGATTTGTGCTTCGTCTCTGTTTTCAGGTTGATGTTGTACATTCGCAGTTTGCATAGAAATCCTCAACCACGGCCCACAGCGTGGTGATAAAATTATTGTTCGGATGTGATGAACGTAGGGTACAAAACCCGGTAAACACACTATAGGATGTGTTTCAGAAAAGGGTCAAGCACTATATATTGTTATAAAGCTGTGAATAGCCTGTGGATAAACCAATGGAAACCCGCTGTTATGCGGGCTGGGCCAAGCCCGGTCAGCATGTACATTTTTTTAGACAAAAAATCGATTTCAATCGAAATAACAGATCAGTAAAAAGGAAGTCTGATGGCGGTTAAATTAATGTCGTTACGCGATGTATCCGATGAAGAAGCCGAAGAAATTCGTGCCCTGCTCAACGAACGTCGTTTCGATTATTACGAAACCCCTGCCGGAAACTGGGGTATCTCCGCACCAATGATCTGGCTGCGCGAACCGGAAGATCTGGATATCGCCAGGCCAATGCTGGAACGCTACCAGCGGGAACGCAGCCAGCGCATTCAGGCCGAATACCAGCAACGCTGCAAGCGTGGTGAACAACGCAAACTGCTGGATGAAATCCGTGAATATCCACTACGGGTCATTGCCTTGTTGGCGCTGGCGGCGGCAGTGGCTTATTTTTCGGTAATGCCGTTTATCGAATTTGGGCACTGAATCCAGTGAATCAGTGCTGAAACTCGCCATATTGTAAAAAATACAGCGTCTGGCGGATCACGTCCGGATGACGCATCATCAGCGGATGTGTCACCGGCAATACCAGGTGATCCGTCATTCCGGCCAGTCTGGTACTCTCCACCGTTACCTTGCCGTCATTCGGGCCGGGTAGCAGGGTTGATAACAGCCAGTTAATACTGCGCGAACCGGCGATGACCCCTAATTCAAATTCAGCTGCCCCCAGGGTCCTGGGCACACTTGCCATATCCGTACCCAGCTCGACACCCGCCGGACCATTGATCCATCTGAATACCGGCCAGTCACGCAGCTTGTCCACCACCTGACTGCCCTGATTGGGCGGGCCGAGCATCACAACTCGCCCCAGCTGATTGAGACGGTGCTGACTCAGATACTGCCGCACCAGAATGCCACCCATTGAATGGGTGACAAAGTGGATTTTATGATCCGCCGGGCATTGTGCCAGTGCTGCACTTACGGCACTTTCTGTCAGTTCAGCAATCGGGTATTGAGTCGACGGATAGTCATTATTCACCACATGGTAGCCCTGTTTGCGTAATATCGCAGCCATGCGCCGCAAGGAATGCGACCTTCGTGCCAGACCATGCAGCAAAATCACGGATTCGTGGTCAATCATTTGGCTATATCACCTGAATCAGCGGCTCACCGGCAACCAGACGCCCCATTATCGCGGCCTGATAACCGGCCTGCTGCAACTGTGCCAGCTTATCTTCCGCAGTCTCCGCTTTCACCGCTGCCAGCAAACCACCGGCTGTCTGTGGATCAAACAGCAGGTTGATTCTGGCATTCATCACCTCATCATCACTTTCCGGCAATATCATCCGTATTGCCACCTGGTGATTATCCTTGAAGAGTGAGGAACGCACACCCTGCTGTGCCAGTTTCACGGCCCCATCCAGTAATGGCAATGCGGCCAGCTTCAGCTCAGCACCACACTGTGAGGCCTCACACATCCCCAGCAAGTGTCCGGCCAGGCCAAAGCCGGTGACATCGGTCATTGCCTGTGCATCCTGCAATATTGTGGCCGCCGTTGCCTGTTCCTGCTGCATACACTGCAATGTAGCGAGTACATCCTCACCATTGGCCTGCATCGCCATTTCCGCTGCCAGCAGTGTGCCACTGCCCAGTGGCTTGGTCAGAATCAATACATTATCAGCCTGCCCGCCGGACAGCTGTATCGGTTCCCGCTCACACTCTCCGCTGATGGTAAATCCGATAGTCAGCTCCGAACCCAGCGAGGTATGCCCACCGACAATCGTAGCACCCTGGGCACTGAATACTTCAGCGGCTGCGGCCATAATATCTGTCAGCCAGCGTTGCTGCAGGGTCGCCGACATACGCGGCAGAATAATATGGGTCAGTACTGTCTGTGGTTGTGCGCCCATGGCCCAAATGTCGCCCAGCGCATGAATCGCTGCAATCCGCGCCTGTAGTGCCGGATCCTCGGTGAAGGCCCGTAAATGATCAGTGGTCAGTACCTGATATTGCTCACCCCGGCGCAGAATCGCCGCATCATCACCGGG
>PDWJ01008180.1_pt1 | contig 15410 bp, 12 predicted proteins | sample 1430881 | NCBI WGS metagenome assembly PDWJ01 (sample SAMN01162460, study PRJNA174530) | Oral metagenome, whole genome shotgun sequencing project. | biome: Marine environment; feature: Marine mammal; material: Swab sample of the gingival sulcus; isolation source: swab sample of gingival sulcus... | reverse complement strand
GAAGGGCGCCTGCTGGTCGCACGCAACCGACGAGCGACAACCGCTGGGATGTCGCAGACCAGCGCGGCGACGGGAGGTCAGCGGGTCAGCGCTCTAGTCTTGGAGCGCGGCCTGGGCGGCGGCGAGGCGGGCGATCGGCACGCGGAAGGGGGAGCAGCTGACGTATTGGAAGCCCAGCCCATGACAGAAGATCACGGAGCTCGGCTCGCCACCATGCTCACCGCAGATGCCGATCTTGATGTTCGGCCGCGTCGCTTTGCCCTTCTTGACGGCCCAATCCATCAGCTGTCCCATGCCCTCCTGGTCGATCGCCACGAAGGGATCGACGCCATAGATGCCATCCTGCACATAGTGAGGCAGGAAGCGGCCAGCGTCGTCGCGAGAGAGGCCGTAGGTGGTCTGGGTCAGGTCGTTGGTGCCGAAGGAGAAGAACTCGGCGTTCTCGGCGATCTGGTCGGCGGTCAGCGCGGCGCGCGGCAGCTCGATCATGGTACCAACCAGGTAGGACAGCTCGACGCCCTGCTCGGCGATCACCTTGTCGGCGACGGCCACCGCGAGCTCACGGCTGCGGCGCATCTCTTCTTTATGACCGACCAGCGGGATCATGATCTCCGGCGCGACGGCTCCGCCGGCCTTCTTCACCGCGCAGGCGGCCTCGATGATCGCCTGGACCTGCATCTCATAGACCTCGGGATAGGTCATGCCGAGGCGGACGCCGCGATGGCCGAGCATTGGGTTGAACTCGTGGAGGGCGTCCCGCCGCGCGATCACGTCCGCGGCGCTCATGCCCATCTCTTTGGCCACGAGCTCGACCTCCTCGTCACCGTGGGGCAAGAACTCATGGAGGGGCGGATCCAGCAGGCGCACGGTCACCGGGCGGCCCCCCATCGCCTCGAAGATCCCCTGGAAGTCGGCCCGCTGGATCGGCAGCAGCTTCGCCAGCGCCGCTTTTCGATCCGCGAGGGTGTTCGAGAGGATCATCTGGCGGAAGGCCATGATCCGCTCCCCACCAAAGAACATATGCTCGGTGCGGCAGAGGCCGATACCCTCAGCGCCAAAGGCGACCGCCTGGCTCGACTGCTCCGGGGTGTCGGCGTTGGTGCGGATCTTCAGCCGGCGGACCTCATCGGCCCAGTTCATGATCTTATCGTAGAGCTGGAAGCTCGGCGCGTCCTTGGGGTCGAGGCCCTCCCCGAAGAGCACCTGCAGGGTCTCCGAAGGCAGCGTCTTGAGCTCACCCTGGATCACCTCGCCGGTGGTGCCATCGAGAGAGATCCAGTCGCCCTCTTTGACGGTCGTGCCGTCGACGACCATCTCGCCCTTTGCGTAGCTGATCTGCAGCGCGCCGCAGCCGGCGACGCAGACCGTGCCCATCTGCCGGGCGACGAGCGCGGCGTGGGAGGTCATCCCGCCCTGGGCGGTGAGGATGCCCTCGGCGGCCTTCATCCCGGAGATGTCTTCAGGGCTCGTCTCACTACGGACCAGGATGACCTTCTCGCCCTTCTTCGCCCACGCCACGGCGTCGTTGGCTGAGAAGACGACGCGACCCGACGCGGCGCCGGGACCGGCGTTGAGGCCCTTGGCCAGCGAACGACCGCCCTCGAGGGCGGCCTTCTTGTCGGCGGCGTCAAAGATCGGGCGTAGCAGCTGGTTGAGCTGCTCCGGATCGACGCGGCCGATCGCGGTCTTTTTGTCGATCAGCCCCTCATCCACCATCTCGACCGCCATGCGGATCGCCGCGATGCCCGTGCGCTTGCCGACGCGGGTCTGAAGCATCCAGAGCTTGCCCTGGTCGATGGTGAACTCGAGGTCCTGCATGTCCTTGTAGTGGTCCTCGAGCTTCTTGTAGATGTCGACCAGCTGGTTGTAGCAGTCGGGCATCACCTCGTTGAGCTGATCGATGGTCTGCGGCGTGCGCGTGCCGGCGACCACGTCCTCGCCCTGGGCGTTCATCAAGAACTCGCCATAGAACTTCTTCTCACCGGTGGCGGGATCACGGGTGAAGCAGACGCCAGTACCCGACGTCTCGCCCGAGTTACCAAAGACCATCGCCTGGACGTTGACGGCTGTTCCCCACTCGTCCGGGATGCGGTACATCCGACGGTAGGCGATCGCGCGTTCGTTGTCCCAGGAGCCAAAGACGGCGCTGATCGCGCCCCAGAGCTGCTCTTTCGGGTCCTCCGGGAAGGTCTTACCGAAGCGCTCCTTGATCATCGCCTTATACTCGGCGACGAGCTCCTTGAGCGCCGTCGCGTCGAGCTCGTTGTCGAACTTGACGCCCTTGGCCTGCTTCTTGGCGTGGAGCAGAGCCTCGAAGGGGTCCTCCTCCTTCTCGCCGGCGCGGCACTCCATCACCACGTCGCCATACATCGTAATGAAGCGACGGTAGCTGTCGTAGGCGAAGGCCTCATTGCCGGTGACCTTGATCAGCCCCTGCACGGTGGTGTCGTTGAGACCGAGGTTGAGCACCGTGTCCATCATGCCGGGCATCGACTGCCGCGCACCAGAGCGCACCGAGAGGAGCAGCGGGTTGTCGACGTCGCCAAACGTGCGCCCCATCACCGACTCGACCTTGGCCATCGTCTCGTCGACCTCTTTCTCCAAGGCCTCCGGATACGACTTGTCGTGCTGAACGTAGTAGGTGCAGACATCGGTGGTGATGGTGAAGCCGGGAGGCACCGGGATGCCGAGCTTGTTCATCTCGGCAAGGTTCGCGCCCTTACCACCGAGCAGGTTCTTCAAGTCGGCCTGGCCGTCGGCCTCGCCGCCACCGAAGAAGTAGACGTTCTTTTCACTCATCGAGTCCTCCAAGGGTCGGAGCCATTGGCCCCGCGCGCGTTCTTGTCTGCTGCGAGCCACCCAACACTCCGAAGAGGGCCGCAGCATCTGTCAGCTCTACATCACTAGCGGTTGGCTACGCGAAACAGGCCGTAGCCCAAGATGGCCCCCACCCCTCCCCCGAGGAGGCGAAGAAACCACTTGGCGTTGGGTCCGAGCCCCGCTCGCGGCACGTCTGGAACGAGAAACCAGAACTCATCGGTCCAGACGTCCGGATTGAAAGTCCCACGGTCGAGGCAGGTCGCCAATCGCATCCCGCCATCGACGAGCAGCAAGCTTGCACCCGCGAGCAACAGAATCGCAAAGAGGGCCAAGATCTTCACTGTCGGTTGCTTGCTACCAGCAGGCGCCCTCCTCGCTCCTACGCTGTGATTCCGCATCCTTCGCGCAGCTCGGTCCGGTAAGCTGATCAGCGCTCTAGCGCCCACCCCCTGTCAGCTGGGCGAGGAATTGCCAGGCCTTGAGCTCTCGGCCAAGGTGATGGCGCAGGACGAGCCTACAGAGCTCGCGCAGCTCCAGCGCCGTCGTTCGCTCGCTCGCCTCGCTCGCAGCTTCTCTTGGCCTGAGCGCCCCGAGGATCCGCGCCTCGCGCCACACGTCCTCGGCGAGCGGCCAACCGTGCGGTCCACATGCAGCGCAGATCGCGCCACCAGAGGTCGCGCTGAATCCGAGCATCCCGACCGTCCCCGACGCGCCCGGGATCCCCTCGCCGCAACGCACACACTGGTCGAAGCTCGGCGCCAAGCCGATCGCCGCCAGCAGCCGGAGCTCGAAGCAACGCAGCAGCCGTGGGCTCGGCGGCACCTCGGCGATCGCCCCTAGCGTCTCCATCACCAGGTGAAAGAGCGCGGGATCGCTCTCTTCGCTAGGCCAGAGGTCTCGGGCCAGCTCGAGCACATAGCTGCCATGGGTCATCTTGCCCAGATCAGCGCCGATGACGCCGGCGAGGTCGGTGATCGGATCGAAGCGCGCCAGTGGCCGCAGATCGCTTCCCCGCCGCGGCGATCCGAGCTCGGCCCTCCCCAGCACGAAGAGGGAGAGCGCGGCGCCGAAGCGTTTGCGGCTCCTGCGCGCGCTGCGCGCGAGCGCCGAGACCTTGCCACCGTCCTCGGTCAGCAGGGTGAGGATCCGGTCGGCCTCGCCGTAGTCGACGCTGCGCGCCACCAGCGCGCGGGTGATCACCTTCTCGGACACGGCTGCTCACGCGCTCTCGTGTTCATCACGTCGGGAGGCACGAGGAGGTTAGAGCCAGACGCTGCCCAAGGCGAGGAAGGCCAACAAGGCCAACAGGTCGACCGCGATCGCCCCGATCGGGCCCGCGGCGAGCGCCGGGTCAACCCGACCACGATGAAAAACCGTCGGCAACAACGCCCCAACGGTCGCGGCGAGGGTCATCGCCGCTGCGACCGCCGCACCGAGCGCCGCCGAAGCGCCGAGGAGCGAGAGCCCGTTGGGCGGCCCTGCCGAGAGGTGGGCGTTCCAGATCCAAAAAATGAGGCCACAGAGCGCGCCGAAGAGGACCCCGAGCAACAAGCCGATCACCGACTGGGAGAGCACGCTGGGCCAGAGCCGACCGCCGAGACGCCCCACGAGCATCCGCTGGGTCATGACGGTCGCGCCCTGCAGCCCGATCACGCCGCTCAAGCCGAGCACGAAGGGCACCAACGAGACGATCGGGATGAACGAGGCGAAGCGCGTCGAGTAGGTCGCCAAGAGCGCCGCTCCAACCACACCGCCCACCGCGACGATCAGCAGCCAGGGGGCCCGCGAGAGCGCGGCCTTGAGCACCCCCTCCTGCTCGGCGAGCTCGTCGCCAGCGCCAGCCATGCGCAAGATATCCTCGGTGGCCTCCTCACGGAGCACGTCGATCACGTCATCGACGGTGACGATCCCAAGCAGCTTGTTGGCGTCGTCAACGACCGGCACCGCGAGCAGTCCATAGCGTGAGGCGATCTTGGCGACCTCCTCTTGGTCTTCGTCGGGCTCGACGCTGACGATCTCCGAGGTCATCAGCTCGAAGAGCGTCGTCTCGGGCTTGGTCGTGACGAGCTGCCGCAGGGAGACGACCCCGAGCAGCTGCTCGACCTCATTGACCACGTAGACGTAGAAGACCATCTCCATCTCGTCGTGGACGCGCTGCAGCTCGACGATCGCCTGCGCCGCGGTCATGTCCCGATTGAGGGCGAAGAAGCGCGGGCTCATGATGCCGCCCGCGGTCTCCGAGTCGTAGCGATGGAGCTCCTCGACCTCGTCTCGCTCCTCGCCGCGCATCCGCTGCAGCAGCTCGTCGGCGACCTCCTCGCTCATCTGCTGCAGCAGGTCGGAGGCGTCATCCGGTGCGACGTATTGGAGCAGCTCGACAGCGCGGTCGCGGGGGAGCGCCTCGAGCAGCCGCGCGGCGACGTCGATCTCGGCGGCGGCGATGATCTGAGCGCGTCGCTCGTCATCGCCGGCGTAGGCGATCAGCTGCGACTGTTCGTTGTTGGTGAAATGCGGCAGGAGGTAGCCGAGGTCGGCGGCGTGAGCCTTGGCCAGCACGTTCTCCAGCGGCTGCGAGGCGCCCCGCCGGATCAGGCGCTTGAGCGTTCGCTCGAGCATCTGCAGCTTGGGCGTCAGCATGCGGACCTCCTACTGGTGGGCGACAGACGTAACGAAGCGGCCCGAGGACCGCCTCGAAACGAGAACGGTTTTCTGGGGCGCGGCCTAGCCGAGGAGAGCGCCGAGGGTCGAAGAGAGCGCGGATGGGGGCGTGCCGAGCGACGCCTGCGTGTCGGCGTTCGCGCCGCTGCCCCAGAGCAGCGAGAAGGTGATCGTGACGATGATCAGCAGGATGATCACGAAGAGCGCCAAGCCGAAGTGGCGACGCGTGCTCACCTCCGCGGCGGCCTCACCGACCGCCTCTGTGGTGCGTCGCTCCTCTTCGGTCTTCAGCGTCGAGACGACGTCGTTGTAGCGGCCGTAGGCTTCGCTCTCGGGCAACCCCAGGTGCCTCGCGTACGACTTCACGAAGCCGCGAACGAAGATCTCGGCCGGCAGATCATCCCAGCTGCCGTTTTCCAGCAGCTCGAGGGTGCGAACGGGGATCTTCGTTGCTTCCGCGACCTCGCCCAAGGGCATCTGCCGCAGCTCCCGCTCACTTCGCAGATAGTGTCCAAAGTCCCGTTGTGCGTCCATGCCACACTCGCGACAGTGATCCACGGCCGACCCCTCCAGCGAGGTCGGGCAGCTTCAGATCAAATCAGCTGAGCGTAACGCTTGCATTCCTGGCTGATGCAGCTCTTCGGATTGCGCGTCACGCATTGTTGAAATAGGGCTCGAGCTTCTTCCGACTTACGTTGCTTCAAGTAGCAAAGGCCAAGGAGTTGATACGCTTCTTGTAGCGGGCATCGCTTGTCCGCCGTCACCTTCAGCAACTCCGCCGCGGCGGCGTCGTACTGTTTGCGCGCGTAGTAGACTTTGGCAAGCCAATAGCGCCCCAAACAGAACGTGGGCTTGTGAAAGAGCGACTGACGAAGGTCGCGCGCGGCGCTCTTCAGATCACCCTGTTTGAAGTACGCCTGACCTCGCGCGCCCAGCGCGAGGTAGCGATCACGGTAGAGGATGTTGTCCAGCGCCTGGTCGCAGAGCTTGATCGCCTTGTCGTAGCGCTCGAAGTGGAGCGCTATGTTCGCCAGGTAGTTAAGGGCGTCGGACTCCGCTTTCTTTGTTTTTTTCGAAAGCTTGACGACGCGATCGAGGTGCTTGGCGGCCAGCCGAAACGCGGCGTTTGCCTCGGCGAGCTGATCCTTGGCGGCGTCGCCCTTGATGCACTGGCGCCGATCGATGAAGTTCGACGCGTGTACACCCTCGAGGAAGAAGATCACGCCGAGGAGCTGATGCGCCTCACCGTTGTCCGGGTTGTGCTTGATCGCCTTCAAGAGCTCGGACTTCGCGAGCGAAGGTTGTTTTTTTGCGAAGTAGTCCCGACCGAGGAGATAGTAGGAGCGAGAGAGCTTGGGATTGCGTCGAGCGGCGGGACAGCCGACCTGAGACGCGCACACCAGCGTGAGCGCGAGGGAACGCATCACGCTCGCGTAGCGTAGTGTTCTCGCAGCTCTCCGCGTCGAGGTCGGGCGCGTGTGCATCAATGGGCGGCTCGTGTCGGCTCCTTCGCCGTGATCTGATCGAGCCGCGCATCTCGCGTCGACACTCGGATCACACCAAAGGCGAAGATTTTCAGCTTGCTAGCAAACAAGCGGACAGATTGTCAAGCGGACAGATTGTCGCGCGTGAAGTCGCCGCGTGACGCGGCGCGTCGCAGCCCCTGTCAGTCGACTTGGATGGCGATCGCCTGACCGAAGTTGGCCACCTTGCTCGCAGGAGCGCGGAAATCCGCGAGGGCCTTGGAGATGCTGACGGTGCCGCCACCTGTGGTGCCAACGCCGACCAGCACTCGGAGGTAACGCGCGGCGCTCGTGGATGCTCTGGGTTTGCCGCCATAGTTCTTGGTCGCCGTAAAATGGATCAGGTTGCGCCCCTTCTTGAGGTGCTGACCGATCTCGACGACAACCTGCGCCTCCGAGGAGCGGACCTTGCGGATCCACGTCCCGTTGATGAAGACATCGACGTCGTATTGCGCCGACTTCGGCTGCTGTCCAGCAGAGACCAGGTAGTAACGCTTGCTCAGCGCCTTCGCTGGACCCGCCTTCCCTGGAGCCCTCTTGGATCCCTGCCCCGATCCTTCCTGCCCGGCCTGTTCCACGGTCTTGACCGTGTAGCCCTTGGCGGTGATGTGGATGTTCCCCTTGGCATCGAAGCGTACCCTGCAGCCGTTGAATCACGGCGTAGGAGCGAGGAGGGCGCCTGCTTTTAGCAAGCAACCGACGAGCAACAACCGCTGTGATGTCGCAGACCAGCGCAGCGACGGGAGGTAAGGGGGTCAGCGCTCTAGCAGACACCTGTGCATCAACGTTTAGTCAGCTATTCCATGACGTTGCCACCAAGGCTGTTTTCGGTTGGTGGTCAGCGCAGCTCCGACCGGTATACTGTCTCGTATCACGTTTCGTATCTCGTATACTGTCTCGGCGGTCGGCCTGGTGCACCTCGCGCCGGTGGTTGGCTTAGCTCCTAGCCGTTTCAGTCTCGCACGGATACCCACACAGCCCTCAACGACCCCTAACGGCCCTAACGTACCCTAACAGACCCAAGCGGACCCTAACGGACAGCCATGACGATTCCTTGCTTTGCCCTCGTCTGCAGTGACTCTGCCCTGCTCGACACTGCCATCGCCCCCTTCGCCCCCAGCCTCCTCACCGATGGCCCCCAGGGCTGGGGTATGGCCTACTACCAAAACGGGCAACCCCTGCTGCGCAAACAACCCCGACCGACCGAGGGCCCCCTCGACCTCGCCGCGGCGGCCAGCAACCTCAAGACTTCAATCCTCATCGGCCAGCTTCGAGAGCCCTCCGACACGCCGAACCTCAACGAGAACACGCCGCCGTTCCGCTTTCGCCATTGGACCTGCTCGCTGCTCGGCGCCCCAAAGAACCTCGGAGACGCCCAAGCCCAGGTCGAGGACGCGATCCCGGACTTCATCCGCCGCAATATCCGTGGGCAAACGAGCGGTGAGGTGCTCTTTCATCTGCTGCTGGCCTTCCTCAACGACGCGGGGAAGCTCGACGATCCGCGCGCCCCAGCGGCCAACGTCGCGCGGGCGCTGAGCTCGACGTTAGCCTACGTAGACAGCCTGGTCGGCGACGACTGGGACTATTGCTGCATCGCCAGCAACGGTCACACCCTGGTCGCGACCCACCGGGGCCTGCCGCTTCACCTCACCCGCCACTCGTCCTATCGCAACGTCGGCACCGGACCAGATGACAAGCCCCTGAGCTACCCCCACCTGAGGGCGGCGATGATCCTCGGTGGCAAGATGCCCGAGGGTGAAGGCTGGGAGCGCGTCGCCGAGGACGTCGTGCTGATGGCCAACGCCGACCTCGACATCGAGCTGACGACCCCGCCGAGCTCCTCGAGCCCGGTGAGCTAACCGTAGGCATGCTGTGGTGGCTCCTCGCTTCGTTGGCCGCCGCGCTGGGCTGCCTTGTTGGCGCCCGCTACATCGACGCACCGATCTGGCTCGACCTCCTCTGGGGTACCCTCGCCGCGGCGAGCCTGGCGGTGGCCTTCGCGATCGCCCTCGCGCTCCGACGGATCGCCACGGAGCGCTGGCACGCGCCGGCCGCGTTGATCCTGGCTCTGGGCGCCGCGATCGGCCGCGTCGGGGCGCTGACCCTCCTCCTTCGCGCCCCCGAGCGCCAGCCGAACATCGACGTGAGCAAGATGGCGCTCGCCGCCAGCTCGATCGCCTGGAGCGCGCTGGCGTTGCTCTGGGGCGTGCTCGCCGTGGCCGACGCCCTCGAGCGGCCAGCCGATGATCCCTTGCCCAAAGCCCGCCTGGCGGCCTCCGCCCTCGCGGTGACCTTGGCGCTCTTCTGTGTAGCGCCGCTCTGGCGGCTGCTCGGGCTCTCGATCAACGCCACCACCGTTGTCGGGCTCTTCGGCCTCGCCGCGGTCGCCTACGGCGCCGCCGTGCTCTACCGACGTCTCCGGGCGGCGTTTCGCAAGCATATGAAATAAAATCATTTCTCTTCACCACCTGACGCCATTTCTCGAACCGGAGCAGGCCGATCCCGACTCCTCCTCCGAGGCTCTTTTTCTTAAAAGCGGCCTCGAGCAGAACCCATCGCGACCTCGCGCGTTCGAACGTACTCGAGCAGCCTTGTTTCAGCCTTGTTTCCGGGAGGATGAGCATGAACCGCACCAAGGGCATCTTTGTCATCGCCACGATCCTCGTAGGGCTGGCGCTAGCTCTCGCATTCCAAGGTCGGACCCCTCCGCCTCCTGTGGCTCCTGCCCCACCGGCGCCCCACAACCCCATCGTCGAGAACACCTCGGTCAGCCTAAAGAGCAAGGTCTCCCACCCCTATATACCCGCCGGCCGCGCGCAAGACGTCTTCATCCAGATCGACATCCACGGGAAGAAGGGCAAGACCAAGACGCGCTTGCCGCTGAACGTCGGCCTGGTGATCGACCGCTCGGGATCGATGTCGGGCCGCAAGCTGACCCACGCCAAGGCCGCGGCGCGACAGCTGGTCAGCAGCATGCATGATGGCGACCGTATCGCGATCATCACCTATGGATCCGACGTGAGCGTGCTCGTCCCCTCACGGAGGCTCGACGATAGCTCACGCCGCGAGATCCTCGGCGCCATCGAGCGCATCGTCGACCGCGGCGGGACCTATCTCTCCGGCGGGCTCCAGCAGGCGACCCGGTCGATCGCGTCGACCCTCGAAAACCAGCAGCTCTCTCGCGTCATCCTGATCTCGGACGGCCAGGCCAACGAGGGCATCACCCACAAGGTCGGCCTCTCGCGGTTGGCCCGGCAAGCGACCAGGCGCGGCATCGCGGTCACCACCATGGGCGTGGGCCTGGACTTCAACGAGGACGTGATGACGGCGATCGCCGAGCACGGAAACGGCCACTACTACTACATCAAAGACGCCGCCTCGCTGGCTGGGATCTTTACCCGTGAGCTCTCCAAGCTCGTCGCCACCGTCGCGCGTCGGCCGACGCTGACCATCACCCTCGACCCGAACGTCGAGCTGCTCGCGCTCTACGGCTATGAGTATCAGACGCGTGGTCGCGTGCTCGAGCTGCGGCTCCCAGCGGTCTTCGCCAAGCAGCGCCGGCGCGTCACCCTGAAGCTCCGAGTCGCCGCGGGCGGCGCGACCAAGCGCTCGCTGGCGCGGACCGAGCTGGCCTACGACGACGTCGACGACTCGCGGGGCCGCCGCCTGCTCAGCCTCATCGAGGTCTCGGCGACGCGGGACGAGGCCTTGATCCAACGCAGCCTCGCCTCGGCCGTGCTGGCCCGAGGTCAGCAAGTCGAGCTCGCCAAGACCGCTCAGACCGCGCTGAACGACTACCGCAGAGGCGACGTCGCCGCCGCCCAAGCGCAGCTGAGACGCCAACTCTCCGACGCCATCCACGCCAACAAACGCCTCCGCTCGCGCCGCCTGAGGCGCACCATCCGCAAGATGCGCCGTGTCCTCAAGAGCACCGCCGCCCGCCCTAGCTCGGCCGCCGGCCGCGCCGCGATCAAAGGCGGCAAGGCCGAGGCCTATGAGCTCGCCAAATAAGGCCGCGAGCCCGCTGCGGGGTTAAGAGCACCCCCACACATCCCTCCCGTCGCCGGGCAGCGCACTGCCGGCCGCTTTCGACACCTCAGAACGCTCGCCGTACCGCCCGTATGGCTCGCCTCTTCGGCCACGAAATCGGCGCGTCTGCTCACGGCTCGGTCCCGACGTTGGAGGGGTGCTCTCAGGGGTGTTCTCAGAGGCTCTGCGAGGCTCGAAGTGGCTCACCAACAAGCCGGCGTCGGGATCCGAGTGGCTAGCGCATAGGTCACCCTGGGGTCCCCGCGGATCCAGGCTTTTCACTAAACCAAACAATCTCAATTCATTGCGCAACTCACCTGCGGCACTCCGCACTCTGGCCCGGTGTGTGCAAATCTGACCGCTGTCCCGCGTTGAAAGGAAGGGTCACATGAAGCGTACCGTCACGGTGGTCAGCCTCTTCGCCATGGGCCTCGCGCTCTTTGCATGCGCGGGATCCTCCATGGGTCCTCAGAACGCCGACGGCGGCTCGACTGACCGGTACGTTCCTCAGCCAGACGCGCCAGGGGCCAGCCCCGACGTGCTCTTGGCGAAGCGCTACCGCCTGACCATCGTTGGCTGGCAGCAGATCGCGCTGCAGCAGAGCCAGCAGGTCGTGCTTCAGGTGCGCCTGACCCAAAACGAAGAGAGCGCCGCCAACGAGCCCGTGACCTTCGCCTTCAAGGGCAGCGCGGGTGACGCCGCGCTCTCGACCTTCACCGCGATCACGGACTCGCAGGGCTTCGCGGAGACGACCCTCACGGCGGGCAGCATCCTCGGATCCTTCGATGTCGAGGCCAACCACTCCCGCGCGCAGGCGCCGGTGCTCTGGGCGATCACCGTCGAAAAGAAGCCCGACGTCCCGCCCGCCACGGCGAAGCTGGCCGGCACCTTCACCCTCTCGAATACGTTCAACATCACAGGCCAGTTCTCTGGCTCCGCGCTAGCGGACGTCCTGAACCTCCTCGAGGACTTCTCCGACGACCCCGACGACCCGGGCAAGTTCATCGTCGACCTGATCCTCGACGAGATCCAGTCGCAGGTCGACAGCGGGATCTTCAACCAGATCAGCAACCTCTTCCGCTCGCTGCTCTATACCGAGACCAACAAGCTGCTGCAGAACCTCACGTTGGTGCAGAACATCAAGCAGATCGCCAAAGACCTCTCGGATCTCGCCCGCCGCTTCACGATCGTCTCGCGGATGGTCAGCGCCGCGCCGCAGCCCGGCAACGCTCCAATGACCGTCACCCACACCCTCGACCGCATCAAGTGGACCATCGGCGGCCAGACCATGGCCTACACCTTCGCTCAGCTCGGCATGGCCGACCCGACCGTGTCGAACCTAGAGCTGACCCTCTCCAACGGCAGCAACCTGGCGATCGCCAAGCATCGCTTCGACCTCAAGTTCGGCGCCTTCCTGCTCGTCGGCCTGAACTCGCTGATCATCCCCAAGGTCAACAGCTCGGCCAAGAGCATCAACGACCTGCTCAAGGGCTGGGTCGACTGCGTCTCTTTGGGCAAGACCATGGATAACGCGACGAACAACCTGATCGGCCCGACGATCTGGCAGCAGGGCTGCGAGAGCGGCCTGACCATGGCTGGCAGCTACATCGAAAAGCAAGTCCTCAAGCTCGGCACCGACCAGAGCAAGCTCGAGGTCCAGGGCCAATGCAAGCTCACCGACCAGGACTCGGACACCTACTACGACACGATGACAAAGGGCGTCTGGACCGGCACCTTCAGCCTCAACGGCAACCCGAACGTGATCGCCGGTTCGGGAAACGAGTTCGCTGGCGGCCGCACCCAATAAGACCGACTGCGCTGTCGCTCCGCTGGCCCCCCTCCCCCTTTCCTTCGCACGCGCCCTCTCGCTGCCCCGCGACTCGTCGTCGTCGTCGGCCCCGCTACTCGTCGTCTTCGTCGCGCGGGTCGAGGGGCACGCCGGACTGACCGATGCCGAGGCTGCCAGCCAGCAACGCGGCGTTGATCGCGTCGATGTCGGCGGCGATCGCTGGCTGCTGCCCGGGGAGCCGGTATCCCTCGGGAGAAGGCAGGTGCTCGCGGCGGGTTCTCCGACAGACAACACGCTCGGCGACCGGGACGAGCGGCTGGGGCTCGTCGCAGCAGGCGCAGGCGCCTAGCGGCAGCGCCGAGAGCCTCAGGATCTGCCTCGGCGCATCGTGGGGGCGAATATGCACTTCATCGGTCGCGGGGCAGACCAGCGTCTGACCGCGACCGTCGCGGATCAGGGGCTGCTTCCGCCTGCAACAGAGACAGTTGCCAAAGGGTGTCCGGTCGGCGCGAAAGACCCGGCCATTGCCCGCCTGCACGTACTCGCTGTCACAGTCTGGGCAGCGCAGCTCTTCCCGTTCGCCTGCGTCGACCCAACCCAGGCTGCCACCGCAGTCACAGCGAGGCTGAAGCTGCCGGCTCCATCGGCCCTGACCGTCGCTGCCCGCGGTCACCGCCGCGTCCGGATCCAGCCTCGCGAGCGCCTCGGCGCCGAGCCTGGAGGCGCTGCGCGGGCTGTTGGCCAAGGTGATCAGGCCGTCGACCGCGGCGACGCCACCGATTCGCGTCAACGCCTCGCAGGCGGCCTCCACGGTGCTCACCTCCGATGAGCGCAAGAGCCGCACGAGGAGCGCCACGGGCGCTTCATCACCGGCCCGAGCCTTCCGCCGCAGGGCGTTGGCGATCAGCGGCTCGGCCTCCGGATCCCGCTCCAGCAGCTCGTGGATCCGCGCCAGGAGAGCGCCATCGAGCTGCCGTGAAGCGGCGAGCACGAGCAGCAGCGCCGCCTCTCGTACGGTCTCCTCGTCGCTCTCGAAAAAGAAGCTCACCGGGCCGACGACGATCTGGTCGTCGGGCTGCGGTGGGTCGAGGATCTTCGCGAGGGCGCAAAGCAGGTGCGTCTGGGCGCTCGGGTCGGTGATCCGCACCAGGCCGCTGAGCAACGCATCGCGGAGCACCCGATCGGCGCCGGTGGCGACCTCGGCCAGCGCTCGGCCGCCCGCCACGTGGACCCACTCCTCTTCATCGTCGACCAGCGCCTGCACGCCGAGGCGTCGCGCGTCGCCGCCCGCGCGCACCAAGGCGACGACCGCCGCAGCTCGCACATACCTGTCAGGGTCGTCGAGGTGCGCCTCGACCAGCTCGAGCGGGAAGGCGAGCGCTGGGACCTCGCCGCGGCGACGCGCCCCCTCGGCGGCCTGACCGAGCGCGTAGAGCGCGGCGGCGCGGAGGCCAGCCTCGAGCTCGTCGCTGTCGAGCAGCCGAGCCAGCTGCGCCACCGCCGGCGCTGTGCCGACGCGGCCGAGCACCTCCATGGCGGCGCGGCGCGTGCTCTTCTCATGAACCCAGAGCAGCCGCGCGACGTGGGGGACGACGCGCCCGCCATGAGCCACGAGCTGCTCTTGAGCCTGACGCTGCACCGCCGGATCGAGGCTACGTAGCTGGGCCAGCTTTGGCGGGGGAGCGGCCTCGCCGCGGACGACCAGCGCCTGCTCTGTCGCGGGCGGGTCTGCGCAGACGTCGCCCGGCGCTGGCCCGCCAGCTTCAGCGTCCCCCTTGGCGGCTTTGCGGAGGTCAGCTGTCGCGAGCGCCTCCCGCGCCACGTCGCGGACCCACTGCTCCTTGTCTTTGGTCGCCAGCTGCAGCGCCTCGCGCGAGGTGGCGTCGCCGATCTTGCCCAGCCCGCGGCAGGCCAGGGCTCGGACGAACATGTCCTCGTCGCCGAGGCGTCGGATGAAGAAGATCTTCAGCTCGTCTGTCGCCTCGGGGCCGGCGATATCGCTGATCGCCCGCAGCGCCAGCGGCCTCACGGAGCTGTCCTCGTCGTTCTCCGCGATGTCGATCAGCTTCGTCGTGGCCCGGACCTCGCCCATTCGACCGAGGGTCAGCGCGGCGCCGACGCGCAGCCCACGGCGCGGGTGCTCCAGCGCCCGCAGCAAGAACGGGACAGCAGGCTCGCCCATCGCCGCGAGCTTGCCTTGGGCAGCCTCGGCGAGCTCTCGCGCGGGCGCCTCGAGCTCACGGATCAGACCTTCGATGGCAGCGTCTTTTTCGCTCATGCGTAGCGGTTCTCACGTTGTGTGGTGAGGTTCGACGGTATCACTGGGATAGCACAGACGCATCAACGGCCACCACGTCTTGTAGCGGCCACCACGTCTGCCTCGTCGCAGCAGCGGGCCCTCCGGCGAGGAGGCGTCGACCCGAAAAAACCGTAAGCGTTCGCTGACGGGCTGGCGGGCGGCAACAGGACGGAAACGGACGGAGGAGAAAACCGCTAGAGCGCTGATCAGCTTACCGGACCGAGCTGCGCGAAGGATGCGGCATCACGGCGTAGGAGCGAGGAGGGCGCCTGCTGGTCGCACGCAACCGACG
>PDWJ01003360.1_pt1 | contig 15410 bp, 10 predicted proteins | sample 1430881 | NCBI WGS metagenome assembly PDWJ01 (sample SAMN01162460, study PRJNA174530) | Oral metagenome, whole genome shotgun sequencing project. | biome: Marine environment; feature: Marine mammal; material: Swab sample of the gingival sulcus; isolation source: swab sample of gingival sulcus... | reverse complement strand
ATGGCAAAATTGGGTCACAATATCGAAAATTTGGGTACAAACACCCAAAATTTGGCTTAAAGTATCGAAAATTTGGCTCACTATATCGGAAAATTGCTAAGTAATATCGAAAATTTGGCTTACAATATGAAAAAATTGGCTTGCGATATGGGAAATTTGGCTTACAGTATGGAAACTTTTCGATAATTTATCGAAAAGTTGCTCTAATAGATAGAAAGATCGGGGTGACTGATGCAAAAATAGCTATAACTATTTATACTAATTTTACCCAAAAGAAAATAGAACTTTTTAATTGGTTAAATTTGGGTTACAAATAGTATTATAACCGATACAAAATAAAAAAAATAAAGGGAAGCCATAAAGACTTCCCCTATCCATCTAAATTAAATTACTAACATTCTATTTCATTAGAGCATATTCGCATTTGAATACTTTATTTTTCTTTTCTGCTCCGCCCCAGAAACCGATAAAACGCAATTTATAAATATCGCCGTTATTTCTTTTTACAATAAAGAAAGCGTGTAAATTAGGTTCGTAGTTTCCCATACTCACCATTGTTCTAAATTTTGTTCCTATGGCATCTACGTTGTTTTTGTATTCAACGGTTGCTACATCGGCCAATTTTAAATCGGCAAAAGCCTGTGCTAATTCAGTAACCGATTTATTTTTATCTTCCACAACCAAGCCTACTTGAACATTATCAGGATTGATTAAAATTCCGGCTAAGAAATAGGGCATAACTCCGGAAGAAGGATCCAGATCTCCAATATATTGAGTAAATACCATATCCCAATCTTGTACTTTATCGGTTTTTGTTTTGTATAAAGGATTATCGATTAACTCTTTACTTTTCTTTGATTTAGGAACTTTGGGCAATAAATCAAATCTTGTCCATGTATCGGTTCCATGCTCTCCAATAAAAACTGCATCGGCTTGTCCGAATTTAAAAAAGGTTTGTTGTTTACAGTTAAAATCTGTAGCCATTCCATGACCTACTTTTTTGTATTTCATATCAGCAGCAAAGGTTTTCATTCCATAATCTTTAGGGATAACCTTGTTGTCGTCGCTACATGATGCCATTAACACCACTGCAGCCAATAAAATCATTAATTTTTTCATTTTGTTTCTGTTTTTAATTAATTATCTGATTATCTTGAAAATTTAAAACTTACTTTTGCAAAGTAACTGGTTCCGAAAGCTATCGACTCTCTGTCGCTAGCCCCATGTCCTCCGCCTCCGGAAGAGGGAACTCCATTCATCTTTACATCTTTTACATTTAACAGATTCTTAGCACCAATGGTAACATTTAATCTGTTTTTTAGGAAACGGCGATTAACCGAAACATTTAACATTTCATAAGGTTCCAAATTCGCTTTTTTTACATCTTCGCCGTCTAAACGGAAAAACTCTTGTTTGCCATACAGTTTAATATTAGCGTTTAGTTGAATTTTGCTTCGAGGCTCTTTTACTTGTACGCCGGCAATAATATCCATTGTTGTGGTAAATTTATCAGAAGCCTTATATTCACTTATTCTATTATAGCGAGCAGTTACAATTCCGCTGGCATTTATTCGTAGAATATCTTTAATAAACAATGTAGCCCCTAAACTTCCTCCACGTGTTTTATGACGAGCAATGTTGTAATATTTCGAGGTATCTCTTTTGGCACTAGTATATGTTTGTGCAATCATGTCGTAAACATCATTGTAGAATAATTTAGCACTAGCTTTTAAACAGTTTTCTTTCCATCTTATGTCATAATCTAAAGATGTATTATAGCTGTTCGATTTTTCTGCTTTCAAATCTTCGTTACCTAGCATCCAAAAACCGGCATGAAAAAAAGAGAGATACATTTCTTTTACATTTGGTGCTCTGTAGCCTTTCGCAGCAGATACACGCCACGATAAATTTTCAGCCATATTCCACTTGGCATTTATGGAATAAAGAATGGGAGCATCGAATTTTGTATTGTGTATAACACGAATACCGGGCTGTAACTCAAAATTGTTCCAAGGGCTATAGCGTATATTTAAAAAAGCCGCATAATTATTTAATTTTTTGCTTTTATTAACTCTGTCGCCATCCATACTAGACAGGCTGAAATCTAAACCGGTTTCCATGCTCAATTTTTTAGGTTGGAACTGATGATTCCAAACCGTACGCATCAAAGTATTTTTTTCAGATTGAGCTGAAACTTTTTCTCCTTTTTCTTCCTTTAATGTGGTCATATCTTTTACAGCTGCCTGCACCGAATGATCATAGTAACTATGGGAAAATAAAACAGATAGGTCGTTATTGCTATTCCATTTTCCTTTAGTGGTAATGGAGCCGGTATATCTGTCAGTATAATAATAAGTATCGCGTGCTTTATACTCTCCGTCAATTTTTCCTTTAATGGTAAGCTTGCTATTGTAAACACTTCCTTTAACGGCAACATTCCATTTGCCCAAATCTATCAAGTAACGTCCGTTTATTGCGTATTGCTGTTGAGGTTTCCATTCCATAGGACGGTCTGCCTTATTGAAGTCAACACCATCGAATTTGGAATAATTCCCCGATATGCCAATGGTGCTTTTACCTACTTTTTGAGATACGTCTAAGGCTCCATTGTAGCGTCCTACCGATTCAACATCGGTGCTTGCGTTAATTTCGGTTGTATGGTATCTTTTTTTGTCGGTAATAACATTTATGGTTCCTGCCAAGGCATTGTTTCCATAAACCACTGACATTGGTCCTTCAATAATTTCCACATGGTCGATATTATCTACTGAAATTTGTGAAAGGTCGATATTTCCACCTAAACGACCAATAACAGGAACGCCATCAATCATTACTTTTACATTTTGACCGCTCATTCCAAACATTTCAATCCTTGTTCCTAGTATGAGGTCTGAACTTAAATTGATATTCGGTTCAGTAAAGAATAAATCTCCCAAACTGGTAGCTCCCGAACTTACTATTTTCTGCTTGTCGATAACTCTTACATTATATAGCGAACTATCGATGGGAGTTGGTGTACTGTGTCCGGTTACCACCACCTGTTTTAAGCTAAAAATATCTTTCTCCATTTGAAGAATATTTATTTTTTGCGTTACAATAGTATCTTCTAAAGTTTTGTAACTGATATGCGATGCTATAATAAGTACTTTTTCGCCCAATGCCACTGGCAATATTACCTTACCTTGCTTATTGGTAATTGCAAAACCTCTCATTTTTCTATTTTTTGGCATTTGCCAGCAAATATTTACATCCTCTATGGGTTTTGCATTTTTATCTTGTATTATAATAGTGCTTGTGTTATCAGCAAAAAGTAATTGTGGAATTCCCAAACAAATTAGCAATAGTAATATTTTATTTTTCATAAATTAATTAATTTTTAATTTCTGTATTATAACACACAGTAAAGCATTTAATTATTAGAGTACAAAAGTAAGAGGTCTATTACAGGTTCACAATCATTAGCATTAAGTAAATTTGATGAGGTCAGTCACTATATATTGTGATAAAAATTGTTTAAGAAGTAATGTTATATTTTGTTCATAGTATATAACTTGAAATGATAGATAAATTAAATATTAATTGGAGTGTTAAATAACATTGGAACATTTTCATTTTACATTACCCTCAGTATGCGTTTATCTAATAAAAATGGAGTTTCCTCAAAAATATCATCTTTAGTAAATTCCCAATGAATTAGATTATATCTATAGTAATTAATGTTTTACACGACTTTTTTTGATATTTCTTGTTAGATTGATTCTAAATAATATTGCTCGATTCGATAAAATAGAGTATCTTTGCATAGATTTTCATGGTGAAAAAAGATAAAGGAATATAAAATTAAAACAATTTAAATTATGAAGAAGACATTATTAAGTCTATTAGCGGTTATGGTATTTGTAGGTGTAGGTTTTGCACAGCATTTGCCACAAAATCCTCAACCGGGGAAGTGTTACGTAAAATGTATTACAAAAGATGAGTTTAAGGAAGTTACAGAAACAATTGAAATTAAGCCTGCTTATACTAAATTAACTGTAATTCCGGCTGTTTATAAAACAGAAAAGGAAAAAGTTCTTGTAAAGGAAGCTACTAAAAAGATTATTTATGTTCCTGCTACTTTTAAAACAGTAGAAGTTCCCTATATTAAAAAGGAAAAGGGGAATAAATTAACAATTGTTCCTGCTACCTTTGGAAAGGACGCAAGAACTATTGAGATTTTCCCTAAAACTTCAGGATGGGAATATAAGCAGTTAGATGATTGTCCTTCTATAAATAAAGAAGCTTGTGTTACAGCTTGTTTTGTGGAATATCCAGCAAAGTACAGAACGGTTCCTTTTACAACTCTTGTAAAAGATGCTTATACTACAGAGTCTGAAATTCGTGAGATTGCTGCTACTTATAAAAAACAAGTGGTGGATGTCCCTGCACATACTAAAGAGGTACCTATTCCTGCACAGTATGCTACCATTACAAAAACAGTATTGGTTTCTCCTGCTACAACTAAATCGGTAACTGTTCCTGCAGAATATAAAACTATAACCAAGAAAGTGTTGGTTAAAAAAGGAGGCGATACAGTTTGGGAAGAGGTTAATTGTGATTTATTAGAGCCTACTTTACTACCTGTGTTTTATGAGTTGAATAGTGCTCGTTTGACCGCTGCTTCAAAAAAGATTATTGACGAAATGTTATTACCTTTATTAAGAGGTAAGAATACTAGTGTTGAAATTATGTCTCATACCGACTCTCGTGGTAACGATGCTTACAATTTAGCGTTATCTCAACGTCGAGCTGAGTCTGTAGTAAACTATTTGGTGGCAAAAGGTATTGCTCGTTCAAGAATGTTAGCAAAAGGTTATGGCGAAACTCGTTTGAGAAATAAGTGTGCTAACGGCGTATCTTGTACCGATGCTCAACACAGACAAAACAGAAGAACAGAATTTAGAATTTTAGGAAAATAATATCTAAAAATTTAATTCAAATGAAAAGGGTGTGCGTAAAACGTACACCTTTTTTTGTGCTTTTGAGAAAAAACATTTTATGGCGAAATTAATTTTATGTGAAGCATATGTATTTTATTTTTTTGTTGTAAATTAGCGTCCTGTTAAAAATTAATCAAAAAAAGATGACAAACAAAAACGTAAAATTATTGATGACTAAGTTACTGTTGATAGCAGCAGTGGCTTTGTTCGGAATTTCATGTTCAAAGACGAGCAAAGAATTCAAAGCAGAAAAGCATACCGATGCAAACGGGTATAGCTACGAAGAGGTTACTAACGACCCTACCGCAACAAGGATTTATACCTTAGATAATGGGTTAAAGGTTTATTTAAGTAGAAATACGGATAAACCTCGTATTCAAACTTTTATTCCTGTTCGTACAGGTTCGAATAACGATCCTGCCGATAATACAGGTCTTGCTCATTATTTGGAGCATATGTTATTTAAAGGAACCAGTAAAATAGCTGCTCTCGATTGGGAAAAAGAGAAAGTTTTGTTGAAAAAGATTTCTGATTTGTATGAAAAACACAAAGCTGAAAAAGATCCTGTAAAACGTAAAGTTATTTACAAAGAAATTGATGCCGTTTCTCAAAAAGCAGCTACTTATGTGGCAGCCAACGAATACGACAACTTGGTGTCGGCATTGGGTGCTAGCGGAACAAATGCTCACACATGGTACGAAGAAACCGTTTATAAAAACAATATTCCCGCTAATGAATTAGAGCGTTGGATGCAAATTGAAAGCGAGCGTATGAGCGAGTTGGTATTGCGTTTATTCCACACCGAGTTAGAGGCGGTTTACGAAGAGTTTAATAGTGGTCAAGATAACGATTATCGTTTGGTTAATTACGAATTAATGCGTGCTTTATTCCCAACGCATCCTTACGGTCAGCAAACCACCATTGGTACTTCAGAGCATTTAAAAAGCCCTTCGATGGTGGCTATTCACAAATATTTCGACACCTATTATGTGCCAAATAACTTTGCAATAGTATTAGCCGGAGATTTGGAATATGAATCAACCATTAAAATGGTAGATAAGTATTTCGGTAAATTCAAAGCTAAAAAATTACCTAAAAAAGTTTTCCCTCGCGAAAAACCAATTGAAACACCTATCGCTAAAGAGGTATTCAGCAAAGAATCGGAAAGATTAAGCATGGCATTCCGCTTTGACGGAGGAACAGGAAGCGAAGATGAGAAATATATCACTTTAATCGATATGATTTTGGCTAACGGAAAAGCCGGTTTAATTGACCTTAATATTAATCAGGCTCAAAAAACATTATATGCCGGTTGTTCTCCTATGATTCTAAAAGAATATAGTACCCACAGTTTCAGAGGTGCTCCTAAACAAGGACAAACCTTAGAAGAAGTAAGAGATTTGCTTTTGGCTGAAATTGAAAAAGTGAAAAAAGGCGATTTCCCCGAATGGTTAATCAATGCAACCATTAACGATATGGAATTAAATGCAATTCGTGCGTTAGAAAGACCTGCAACTGTTGCATCTCATTTATACGAGAGTTATATTCACGAAGTTAATTGGGCAAACCGTTTGTCTTTATACCAAAATTTACGCAAAATCACCAAAGAACAGTTAGTGAAATTTGCAAACGAGCATTACAAAAACAATTACGTAATTGTTTATAAACGTCAAGGCGAAAACAAAGCTCTAGTAAAGGTAGATAAACCATCAATTACCCCAATTAAAATAGACCGTACTAAAAAATCGGAGTTTGCAAAGAAATTGTTAGCTCAAAAGAGCGGTAGATTAAAGCCTCAATTTATCGACTATAAGAAGAAGATTAAAACCACTACGCTAAATGGCATTAAAATTGACTATATAGTAAATGAATCGAATGATTTATTCGATATGGAAATCATTTTCGATATGGGAAGCTATAACGATAAAATGTTATCGCTTGCAGTTTCTTACTTAACTTATTTGGGAACCGATAAATATACTCCGGAACAAATTAAGGAAGAGTTTTACAAATTAGGAATTAGCTATGGTGTATATACCGGTGGCGAGAAGTCGTATATCTCGCTTTCGGGATTAAAGAACAATATGGCAAAAGGTGTAGAGTTGTTAAATCATTTATTGGCTAATGTAAAACCAAATCCGGCAGCCTATAAAGAAATGGTAAAAAGCATCTTAAAGTCAAGAAAAAATACTAAGTTAAGAAAAGGAAGCATATTAAATGGTTTAGTAAATTATGCCAAATACGAAGCCGATTCTCCTTTAAGAGATATATTAACTCGTAAGCAATTAGAGGCTGTAAACCCACAAGATTTAGTGAATATCTTAAAAGGTTTATTGGACTATAAGAACCGTATATTCTATTACGGAAATGATTTAGAGGGATTAAAAGATGCTTTAACAAAATACCACAATTTCGGTAAAGGAAAAGCATGTCCTAAGGCGAAAGATTATGCCTCAGTAGCAACAGGAGGGAAAGTATATTTCTGTAATTACGATATGGTTCAAACACAGTTATTGATGTTGCGTAGAGCCGATAAATTCACACCTAAATTCTTTGCTTATGCCAATATGTTTAATCAATATTTTGGTTCGGGACTTTCGTCAATTGTATTCCAAGAAATTCGCGAATCGAAATCATTGGCTTATTCGGCTTATGCACATTATTCAATGGCAAGCAAGAAAAATAAGCACGATTATGTAATGGCATTTATTGGTACACAGTCTAACAAATTAAGTGCGGCATTAAAAGCCATGAACGCCTTAATGCACAATATGCCCGAAGCTGAAAAGAACTTTAAAGCAGCAAAAGAATCGGCATTAAAGCAAATAGAATCGCAGCGTATCACCAAATCATCTATTTTCTGGAACTATGAAAGTTTAAAAGAAAGAGGAATTGATTACGATATTCGCAAAGAAGTGTACAAAGAGTTACAGAAAATGACCTTAGCCGATTTACAAAAGTTCTTTAAAGAAGCCGTAAAAGGAAACAACTACACGCTTGTTTTACTTGGCGATAAAAAAACTTTACCAATGAGAGAACTAAGAAAATTCGGAAAAGTAAAAGAATTAGATGTTGATTTCTTATTCAATAATAAAGAATAATGTAATTTAATTTTAGTCGTTTAAAAAACTATAACATAGAGAAAAATAAAAAGTCGCCTAAAATTTTTTAGGCGACTTTTTATTGCTACCTTTGTCGCTGAAATTACTACTGCAGAATCTTCTATAATCAACCATTTTTGACACAAATCGTAGAATTTTATAAACAAAATAATTATAAAAAATAAGATTATGAGTGCACATAACGGAGCAAAAATGGGCGATATCGCTGAAACTATTCTATTACCCGGCGACCCTTTAAGAGCAAAATACATTGCTGACAATTTTTTAGAAGATGTTGTTTGCTACAACACCGTAAGAAATATGTTTGGTTATACCGGAACTTATAAGGGAAAACGCATTTCGGTACAAGGAACCGGAATGGGAGTGCCTTCAATAGGAATTTACGCCCATGAGTTAATTAATCAATACGGCGTAAAAAATTTAATTCGAATTGGTACTTGCGGTTCTTTTAATAAAGATGTGAATGTATTCGATGTTATTTTGGCAATGACCTCGTGTACCGACTCGGCAATTAATCGTAATCTATTTAAAGGTATGGATTATGCACCTTGTGCCGATTTCGGACTGTTATCCGACGCGAATCAATCGGCAAAAGAGTTGGGAGCAAATGTAAAAGTAGGTAGTACTTTAACTTCTGATGTGTTCTATCACGACTTGGAAAATAATCCGGAGCCATTTAAAATTTGGGCTGATTACGGCGTGTTGGCAGTAGAAATGGAGGCAACTGTTTTATATACGCTTGCTGCTCGTTATAATGCTAAGGCCTTGGCAATATTAACTGTTAGCGACCATATTTTAACCGGAGAAGAGACAACTGCCGAGCAACGTCAGACTGCGTTAAATGAAATGATTACCATTGGTTTGGAAACAGCTATTAAGCAGTAAGAAATAGAAATTGGAAACAATTTCTTAAACCAGGCACATTTAGAAAATTCTCTTAATATTTCCAAATGGAGGATATAAAATCAAAAATCCGAGATAAAAAATCTCGGATTTTTGGTTTTATAACTAACGGTTTTACGTTGTAAGATTACTAAGTTTTTAATAACAAGACACAGCTATCCCATAAAAAGTACAGTAAAGATAATCTCTTAATTGAGGAGTAACATAGGGCGACTTTTAGTCGCTAATAACTTTATAGTCTATAGCGATTTAGTTTTTACACTCTTTTAGGGATATTGTTTATTTTTTTAGTTTTAACTGTTCTTGTAATTTAAACATTTCATCGCGATATTGAGCAGCCTGTAAAAAATCCATTTCTTTTGCAGCTTTTTGCATTGCTTTTTTTGTTTTTTCGATGGTTTTCTCTAAGCTTTCTCGACTCATATATTGAACCACCGGGTCGGCGGCAATCTCTATTGATTCGGCACCGGAATATGCTTTTTCTTCAATGGAAGATTTTTGCTGCTGTTCAATAATGCTCTTTTTCGATTTTACAATCTGTTTTGGAATAATACCGTGTTCGGTATTGTAACGCAACTGCTTTTCTCGTCGGTAATTGGTAGAATCGATGGTTTCCTGCATAGAGCGGGTAATTTTGTCGGCATACATAATAACCTTGCCATTTACGTTGCGAGCGGCACGTCCTGCAGTTTGCACCAACGCACGAGTAGAACGTAGAAAACCCTCTTTGTCGGCATCGAGAACTGCCACCAGCGATACTTCGGGCAAATCTAATCCTTCACGCAAAAGGTTTACGCCAATTAACACATCGAACAGACCGTTTCGCAAATTTTCCATTATCTTCACTCTGTCCAGCGTATCTACATCGGAATGAATATAACGACAACGTATTCCCATTTTCGCAAAGTATTCGGTTAATTCTTCTGCCATTCGTTTGGTTAGCGTAGTTACCAACACTCGCTCATCAAGCTCGGTACGTGTATTAATTTCATAAATCAAATCATCGATCTGATTCAGGCTTGGACGTATATCAATCTGCGGGTCGAGTAATCCGGTAGGACGAATTACCTGCTCTACAACAACGCCGCCGCTTTTTTCCAGTTCGTAATCGGCAGGCGTAGCACTTACATAAATGGTTTGGTTGGTAATTTCCTCGAACTCCTCGAACTTTAAAGGTCGGTTATCCATTGCCGACGGCAGACGAAAACCATATTCCACCAAATTTACTTTTCGGGCGTGATCGCCGCCATACATTGCTCTAATCTGCGGAATGGTTACGTGGCTCTCGTCAATCACCATTAAGAAATCATCGGGGAAATAATCTAACAAACAGAAGGGACGGGTTCCGGCGGCACGTCCATCAAAATAGCGGGAATAGTTTTCGATTCCCGAACAGTGTCCCAGCTCCCGAATCATCTCCAAATCGAAATTTACTTTCTCTTCCAACCGCTTTGCTTCCAAATGTTTGCCATTCTCCTTTAAAAAGGCGGTGTGTGCTGTCATATCATCTTGTATCTGTACCATTGCCGATTTTACACGCTCTTTGCTTGTTACAAAAATATTGGCAGGATAAATGGTAATTCTATCGAAATCTTCTATTTTATGTCCGTTAATTGGGTCAAAAGAATAGATTTCATCAATTTCATCGTCCCAGAAAATTAAACGGTACGCAAAATCGGCATACGCCGGATAGATATCAATGGTATCGCCTTTTACTCGGAAATTTCCTCTGTCGAACTGCACTTCGTTACGGGAATAAAGAGCATCAACAAAACCTAACAATAACTTGTTGCGAGAAATTAACTGTCCTTTCTCCAAAACAGTTACATTGGCGTGAAAATCGTCGGGATTTCCAATACCATACAGACAAGAAACGGATGAAACCACAATTACATCTTTTCTACCCGACAATAAAGCCGAAGTGGCACTTAAACGCAGTTTTTCAATTTCATCGTTAATGGATAAATCTTTTTCAATATAGGTATCGGTAACAGGCAGATAGGCTTCGGGTTGATAGTAATCGTAATAGGAAACAAAATATTCTACCGCATTATTGGGAAAGAAATTTTTAAACTCGCCGTAGAGCTGTGCCGCCAAGGTTTTATTGTGGCTTAATACCAAAGTGGGGCGTTGCACCTGCTCAATAACATTGGCAATGGTAAATGTTTTTCCCGAACCGGTAACTCCCAATAGGGTTTGTGCTTTAGCCCCCTGTTCTAAACCGTTTTTTAGCTGTTCAATGGCTTGCGGCTGGTCGCCTGTCGGCTGAAATTTCGATGTAATTTTAAAATCCATAATTTGCTAATCAATAGTAAGCCTTTACATCGGTAAATTTCATACCGGCATTTTGGGCTGCTTCGAAACCGAGTACGGCATCTTCAAACACCTGACAATTTTCAGGAGCAACCTGCATTAATTCGGCACATCGCAAAAATGTATCGGGATTTGGTTTATGTTTTTCCACATCGTTGGCAGTTACCAAAATAGGAAGATACTTATCTACTCCAAGCAATTCCAAGGTTTTTGAGGCAATCTGTTTTTGTCCGCCTGTACCCACTGCCATAGGTAATTTATTATGATACCGATACACCAAATCGACAACAGCTTTAATGGGTTCTACCTTATGAATATTTTCTATTACAGCCTGTTCTTTTAACAACATAAACTCTTCGGGATTAATATTTGTTTCATACTTATCGTTCATTACTCCCACTATTTTATAACAGGGCATTCCCGCACAACTCATCAAAAAATCGAAATCTACATCAAACTGTTTTAAGGTCTCTTTCCAAGCGGAAAAATGTATTGGCATAGAGTTTGCCAAAGTTCCGTCTAAATCAAAAATTAATGCTTTTGTAGTTGAAAAAAGTTCTATTTTTTTATTCATTTGCTTTTACTTTTTAAGTAGGTACAAAGCTAATAAAAAAAAATCTGCTCCATATTTATGAAGCAGATTTATTAAAATCCTTTTTTCTCTTTTATATTTTACTCCTCGTTAAGCGATTTAAACCCTTCGCCGATTATTTCGTTGGAATCGGTAACGTTAAAAAATGCTTTTGGATCAACAGCTTTTACGTGAACTTTTAAAATCTCCAACTCACGACGGTTCATTACCGAATATACCATTTTTTTGTTATCGCCCGAATAAGCACCTTTTGCCTCGAAAATAGTAGCTCCGCGTTTTAAATCGTTGGTGATTTTTTGAGCGATAGAATCGAACTGTTCCGAAATAATCATAACAGTTTTATGGTAACTTGTTGCACCACCTACAACCATATCAATAATTTTACCTTCTATAAAGATAATAATTAACGAATAAATAGCAAACTCCCAACCTATTGCACCTGTTTCGGTAGGCTGCACCAAAGTAAACAGCACAATAAGACCATCAACTATCATCACTAATTTACCCAATGATATTTGTGTATATTTAGCTAAAATCATTGCAACAATATCGGAACCTCCCGAAGTCGCTCTCGATTTAAAAATTAATCCTATAGAGATACCGTAAAAAACTCCGGCAACAATCGTATTTAACATTGGATCTTCAATTATTTTAGGATAACCGGGCGAAATATAAGTCTCCATAAACCAAACAGTTACTATGATAGTCACGATACTTAAAAAAGTTTTTATACCAAAACGAGGACCCAAAATAATTGTTCCGATAATCACTAAAGGAATTTCCATAGAGGTAGTACAGTAACTAATTTTCCACCCAAATAAAGTGTTTAAAACCGTAGCAATACCATAAACCCCGCCCGGAGCTAATTTGTAGGGTACAACAAACCAAATATCAGATACTGCAAAAATAATACTACCCAAAATAAGATAAGTGTAAGCTTTAATCCATTCTTGCGATAAGAATTTTTCTTTTGTAATAAATGCCATTTTTTATTCTATTTATTTGTTTATAAATTTCAGTCCGCAAAAATAGAGATGTAATAGATATAAACAAATTTTTTAAAGAAATCTATTGTGTCTGTAATTAATTGTTTTTCAATAGGATGTTATTGTTCTGAAATATATTTTTTAGGTCGGTCTATTTTTATGGGGAAAAAAACATCAATATTGAAAAAGCATACGGGAATTTAGGTTAAAAATAGCTTTTATCTGATTAAATAATTCAGATAAAAACAAAAGGACTTCTAATGATGAATGGTTATAATTTTTTTGCAATTATGCCAATCCATTTATCTGATTTTTTACAGGGGGTACCGTGCAAATCGGCTCCGGTATAAATGGCGTTGAATCCGGTATTTGTTAGCATTGAATTTACTCTTTTTAGAGAGAAATAGTGTTTCCAAATATGATGCGTTCTAATGGTGCCATTTTCAAATAGAAGCGTGTATTTATCAAGATAAACTTTCTCTTTTTTATAACGATAATGTGCTTCCAATACCAAATGAGGTTGTTCTGCCCAAAAGCCATCTTCGGTGCTAATATACCACGATTCTTTTGGTGTGTTTTTAGGGATATAATGCTTGGTAAAAACATCGAAAACCAAATAACCTCCGGGCTTTAATGCACGATATACTTTTTGCAATAGCAGATGGCGTTCATCATGCGAAAGCACACATAAATCGCCGTAAATAAGGGTAATTACATCAAATTGATTTTCATAATCTATTTCTAAATAGTTTTTGCAGATATAGTGAATAGATTGTTGATTAATTGTGGCTTGTTCTATTGCATAATTTATGGAATTTTGAGAAATATCAATGCCTGTAACAGCAAAACCTTTTTCGGCAAACAGCTCACTGTAAAGTCCCGGTCCGCAACCTAAATCCAAAATATGACTTGGCAACGACATATCTACTATTCTACAAATAAACTCTACTGTTTCTGTAATGGTTTTATAATTTCGTGAACCCTCTTCGGTATCGTTATCAAGATGTGCATTTAGCAGATGTTCCGAGATGTAGCTATCTGCCCAGAAATTACCATTATCGTTGGCAAAAAGTTTTGGTTTTGCACTTAGTTTTTCGAGTTGTGTTAAATCAATTTTTTGCATTTTTATTTGTAATAAATCATCAATTAATTCTCTAAACTATTTGTCTGATACTTATTTTTTGAATTGATTGAAGGTTGCTCAATTGTGTAATCATACTATTAACATCAATGTTAGACTTAAATTGTATGGTTAACGAAAAATTAGTTTTGTTTTCAGTATAAAAGTGTTCTATATCTGTGTTATGCACAATTACGTTATGTGTTTGTAAAATAGGTAATAAATCGTGTATGGATACATTATTGTCGAGTGTATAAATATCTAGTATTTTATAAAATTGTTTGGTAAAATGTTTTTTTTCTGTATGATTTAAAAGTACCAAAGCAGTTAATAAAATTGCGGTGCCTATAATTGCACCTAAATACATTCCTGCTCCTACAGTAAGTCCTAAAGCGGCAATTACCCAAATAGATGCGGCAGTGGTTAATCCTCTAATGTTAGTTCCGTATTTTATAATTGCTCCGGCTCCTAAAAAACCTATTCCAGAAACCACTTGGGCAGCTATTCTTGAGGGGTCGCCATTTTGAAAATCAGGAAAAGTCTGCGGTACAAAAATAGAGAGCATCATCAGTACCGTTGAACCAATGACTATCAATATATGTGTGCGTAAACCTGCCGGCTGGCGACGTATTTCTCTTTCTATCCCCACTAAAACGCCTATCACAAAACTTAGCGATAATCGAAGAATAATAGTTGTAGTATTGATATCATTGTTATTAATGATATTAGATAGGTAAGTAATAATATCTTGAAACATAAATTAAATTTTAAAGGTTTTATAAGTCTTGTTTACGGCAATGGTTCCGGAAACAACAGCAACAACGGCGGCAAAGCTCGATAAAAATATTCCTATAAACGGAATTAGTAAACAGAGTGAAAATATAAAGCCGTTGGCAACCACCATTCCTTTATTGGTTTGTATAAATTGTACACTGTTATGGATATTTAATCGTTTTCTTTCTATGGCGTAATCCATAAATGAAAAACCATAAAAATACGACGAGACAAAAAACAACACAATGGGAGATAGCCACCCGATAACCGGAATAAAACTACAAAAAAATAGAATTACGGTAAAAAGTAGCTCTAAAGTAAGATTGCGTAAGGCAATAATTACACCGCGTATAATATCTCGAATAAATTGGCGGAAATCAAAAGGATACTTTCTGCCGGTTTGTAGCTGTTCGGTTCTTTCTGAAAGGAACGAAAATATGGGCGATAACAGTATAATTATAATATAGCCGCCCAAGTAGGTAAACAGTAAAAAAAATAGTAACTTGAAAACCAACCAAACTAAACCTGTTAATAAGAATTGCAAAATGCCTGCTCCCCAGAAATCGGCATCTTCTAAGTTGATATAGGTTAGCATTTGCTGTTGTATGTCAGAAGATAAAC
>PDWJ01003359.1_pt1 | contig 15414 bp, 13 predicted proteins | sample 1430881 | NCBI WGS metagenome assembly PDWJ01 (sample SAMN01162460, study PRJNA174530) | Oral metagenome, whole genome shotgun sequencing project. | biome: Marine environment; feature: Marine mammal; material: Swab sample of the gingival sulcus; isolation source: swab sample of gingival sulcus... | reverse complement strand
GGCAACAGATGGTCAGTTTGTAGTAGAAAATGAGCAATCAAAACTGATTTATCTTGGAAAACATGGTCAACCTTGGATTTGATGAGAAATGCGGGTTAGAGATAATGAGAAAAAAATTTTTATTTTTTTCTTGACAGGCAGATTCGATCACAAGTAACCTTGTACGCGGAAGAGGAATTTGGTTTCATTATGGCGAACTGGGGAGGTCTAGATTGCCAAAGACTGGCTATGGCTAAGAGCTTCAGGTGTTGAAGGCGCAGTTTTCACCCCAGATGCAAGGTTTTTTAGAATGGTTCAAACCTGCGCTTTGAACAACGTTGTAAAAGAGTCTTGTGATTACTTTTAAGAAGTTTTTGGGGTGTCTGTGTATTTTTTTTTCAGAAATTCCTGAAGGGAGGGCTTGGAAAGACCGATTGTAACAGAGCGATACCGCTATTTCAAAATAGTCAAAGTGGCCAGATAATGGAGACGGCGGAAGAAAATTTTGTCCCGTTAATGTCGGAAAATGCCCCAGTTGGGCGTGATTCAGGTGTTTCGAGGAAGGAATTTTATACTTCTTGCTTAAAAAATTATTCTTAGCTGGTGAAAAAGGGAGCGAAAATCATTATGACTTCGAAACCAACTCATGCTATTGGCAACACTGCTTGGAGAAAAGACGGAATAGCCAAAGTAACGGGTACCGAGCAATATGCATCGGATGTTACAATTCCAAAAGGCTGGTACGGAAGGGTACTCCGTAGTCCACATGCACACGCAGAAATTGTATCTATTGATACCAGTGAAGCTGAGGCTATGGGGGCAGTCTGCTTGACCTTTGCGGATATTCCAAAACTCAAATACAACGAACGTATTGTCAGTACACCACCCTGTCTCTATCGAGACCGAACGGTACTCGCTGACAAGGCCCGGCATGTTGGAGAGGCGGTGGCTGCCGTAGCCGCGCCCACCCAAGCTTTGGCTGAAAAAGCTTTACGCACGATCAAGGTTGAATATAACGTGCTGCCAGCGTTGCTAAGTGCGGAAGACGCCCTTAAAGATGGTGCTCCAAAGATTCACGATACAGTGGAACTGGAAGGTGAGGAGATTCCTATCGTAAATAACATTGCGGTTTCCCGTTTTATTGACGTTGGCGATATTGAAAAGGGGTTTGCGGAAGCCGACCAAATCATCGAACGAGAGTTTAAAACCCCGCCCATCTATCATGCCCAGATGGAAACCAAAACAATCGTTTGTAAGCCTGCCAGAGATGGTTCCATTACAGTCTGGTGTACCACTCAGTCGATACATAATACCCGTCAGCTCTTGGCCGAAATATATGGTCTTTCTCTGCATCAGGTAAATGTCAAGAAAAATGCTATCGGTGGTACCTTTGGCTCCAGTATTCAGTTGAATTCTGTGGCACCGATCTGTGTCGGCCTGGCATTGAAATCGGGTCAGCCGGTGAAGATGGCAACAACCCGTGAAGAGGATATGTATGATCATGTGCGTTATCCTTCAAGTATCAAATTGAAGTTGGGTTTCAAAAACGATGGCTCCCTGACTGCTGGGCATATGAAGGCTGACATTGAGGTCGGTGCTCACAATATTCAGAATTTTCCTTTCCTTGGAGTAGTCTGTGGTTTCTGGGTATCTCTTTACAAACTGGCGAATATAAAATACGAGGGCCGCGCCATTTATACGAACCGGACGCCGTCCTGTGCTATGCAAGGTTTTGGTGCACCCCAGGCAACCTTTCCCACCGAGGTTATGATGGATGAGATTGCTGAAATACTCGGTAAAGATCCGATGGAGTACAAACTCGAACAGTATCGAGGCTTGGGTGATACCTTCTGGGGCCACGGTCCTACGGTACATACTCAAATTCTCAGTGATGGGGTGCCAAAGTTGTTGAAGATTGGTGCAGAGAAGATTGGTTGGGCCAATCGTCCCAAACCAGGTTCTCAAACTGGACGTTATCGTCGAGGTATTGGTCTTGGGCGAGGATTCCACTGCAGTGGAGTCGGGCATCCAAAGGCGACAGGAGCGGAGATGATAGACTACTCCGGCGTCATCATCAAAGTGAACGAAGATGGATCCATTGATTACATCCAGTCTTTGATGGATCACGGTGGCGGAACAAGTGAGGCAATCAGGCGGATCGTAGCTGAGGAGATCGGTGTACCGCTCCATAGGGTGGGCATTTCTGATGTCGATACCTGTACCACTGTCTATGATGTGACCACCCACGCGACCCGCGGTGTTTTTGCTGGTGGTACTGTAGCTCAAAAAGCGGCAAAAAAAGTTAAAGAGCAGATTCTGGCTTATGCTGGTCGTGTACTGGACATGATGAAGGAATCTTTGATTATTGAGCCCGATTATGAGCTGGGCCAGGGTGTTATCTACTGCCCAAGTTATCCAGAACGAAGGATGACCGTAGGTGAGCTGGCGAAGTATCTGCAGGTGAACAGCTGGGGAACCATAGCCGCTGTTGAGAGCCTGCGTACCGTGACCGCTCCGCCTGCTTACGTTACCAAATTTATAGAGGTGGAGGTCGATACCTGGACAGGCCATGTAAGGACCGTAGCCGCAGCCTTGGGAAGTGACTGCGGAACTGTTGTTAATCCCAAATTGGCTGCAGGGCAACTGACTGGTGGTCTCTCGAAGGGCTCAGGTTATACATTGACTGAAGACAGCGTATGGGATCCCAAAACAGGTGAGTTGTTGAACAAAGGCTTCTGGGTTGATGGTAAAACACGGTCGGTGACTGAGATGCCGTTGTTGGAGAATACCCATGTCGATTTTGCGCACACTTACGAGCCTACCGGTCCATTTGGCGCGAAAGGTCTTGGCGAGGCAGCGAAAAACCCAACAGCGGGAGCGTACGCTAACGCTATTTATAACGCTTTGGGTATTCGTTTCCGTGAAATGCCGATTACACCAGACAAGATTCTTGCAGCGCTTGCTGAAAAAGGGGAGAAATAATGTATAAACAAACGAATACACGCATTTTAGTGCCAGAGTTTGCTTACGAACGGCCAGAGACACTCGACGCTGTTTTTTCTCTATTGCTGGAACACGGGAATGAAGCCTCGTTGATAGCCGGGGGAACTGATGTCTTGGTACAGATGAAAATTGAAAAAATAGCTCCCTCGGTGCTTGTCAGTCTCGCAGGTATATCTGAACTTAAAGGTATCAGTGGTGAGAAGGATCTGGTTGTAGGGGCGATGACGACTATTAAAGAATTATCCCGTAATCAGATAGTTGGTAGTAGCTTTGAAGCCCTTAGAGAGGCTTGCAACGCCTTTAGTACTGTTCCCGTTATGGCAATGGGGACGGTTGGTGGCAATTTATGTAACGCATCTCCAGCTGCTGATACGGCCCCTGCTCTCATCGCTTTTTCTGCCCAGGTCAAACTGGTATCGACAGATGGTGAGCGAGTCATTGATCTACAAGATTTTCTGGTCGGACCCGGTCAAACTGCCTTAGCTGTTGGAGAGGTTCTGCACTCTGTTCTGTTATCAGCCCCTGTAGCCCAGACGGGAAGCGCATTTGTAAAAGTTGGTCGGGTAGTTGCTGATATATCTCAGGTTTCTGTCGCAGCGAAAATTGTTCGTGATGGTGATAAGGTTGCCGATTGCCGTATTGTTCTCGGATCGGTTGGCCCAACGACTATGCGTGCTTTTACTGCAGAAGAGTATTTAATTGGCAAAAAGTTTGATTCGGTGGTCCTTGAAGAAGCAGCACGTCTGGTTAAAGAAGAGGTGCGACCAATTACAGACGTTCGGACAACAGAAGGGTACCGAAGACAAGTTGCAGGTGGAATTACTATTGAAGCACTGAACAAATCCTGGGAACGTACACAGGGAGGAGCGACTCAATGAACAAACAAATATTACATTTTACCCTTAACGGTACACCTGTAGAAATTGCCGTAGAGCCAAATGAGCTCTTGTTGAATGTGTTGCGTGAAAAGGAGCTGCTCACTGGCACAAAATACGGATGTGGCATAGGCGAGTGCGGTGCATGTACCGTACATATCGATGGTGAAGCCATGCTTTCATGTCTCCAGTTGGCCGTTTCCGTTGAGGGCAAGTCTGTAACCACCATTGAAGGTATCGGTGAAGGCAATACACTGGATCCATTGCAGGAATCTTTCTTGGATAATGGCGCAGTACAGTGTGGCTTCTGTACCCCCGGTATGGTGATGTTGGGTCGTGAATTGCTTGATGAAAAACCTCACCCTACCGAAGAGGAGGTTCGTCAGCATATGCGCGGTGCTCTCTGTCGATGCACGGGTTACACGTCGATTGTTAAATCGGTAATGACCGCAAACGATACGGAGTCTAAGTAATTGTAAACAAAAAAATAGTGGAAGGCCCAATGTCTTGAAAAAAGCACAGTTATTTCTTGGCATTGTAAGAGTCTGAAGGTTACTTGCAAGGCCTTCACAGAGAGGAGGAACGATACATGACGTGTGATATTCAGATCAAAGGCGGTGTGCTGGTGAACAGCAAAGAGCTCAAGAAAGGAGATGTCTTTATTCGGGACGGTGTTGTTGACAGTATCGAAGAGCCTGATAGTGGCAAAAAGGCAAACAAGGTAATCGATGCTTCCGGAAAGTTTGTGATGCCAGGGATTATCGATTGTCATCAGCATCCTGTCTATGCGGATCGTTTTGATACCCTTTCTAAAGCTGCCGTTATGGGAGGGATTACCACTATAATCCCTTATATCGGGGCCACCAAGGCCTGGGGCGTTGATGGCAATCTCTGGGATGCTGTGAATTTTTTTATCGATGAAGGAGTCAATGATTCTATTATCGACTTTGGTCTGCACTGTTCTCTGATGGGTACCGATATTCCTCATTTGGACAAGTTAATCCCAAAAATCTGTGAACGTGGAGTACGCTCCTTCAAGGGGTTTATGGCTTATCGTAAGCGAGGCATGTTGTTGAGTGATAACGATCTGATTCGTATTCTCAAGGCCCTCAAAGATAACGGTGGTCTGTTCGCTGTTCATGGTGAAAATGGTGATGCCTGTGATTTCTTGGAAGATCAGTTTATCGCGGAAGGAAAAATCGGACCCGAGTTTTTTGCTCCATCCCGTCCTGGCATTACCGAGGCTGATGCTGTCTTTCGTATTTTGAGTTTGGCTAACGTGGTTGATGCTCCGATGTATCTTGTTCATATCAGCACCGGACTTTCGATGGAAGTTATTGAGATGTTCCGTAAAATCAATAAGCAGCCGGTCTTTGCTGAAACCTGCACCCATTATTTGACCCTGACCAACGAAAAAATGCTGGAGATGGGGTCTTTGGCAAAAGCCAGTCCTCCGTTGCGTGAGATGGATGATATCGATGCTCTCTGGCAGTGTGTCAAAGATGACAAGATTGATGTTATTGGTTCTGATTTTGCCGGTAATACAAGCGCCAAGAAGGAACCGCATTTTGGTAATGTGTTTACTGCCCCTTCGGGTATTCCTGGTCAGGAAACCATGTTTACCGCAGTGTACGATGAAGGATATAATCGCCGCGGTGTAAGTCTCTGCAAGCTTGTGGAGCTTTGTGCTGAAAAGCCAGCCCAGATCTTCGGTCTGTTTCCGCGCAAAGGAATTTTGCAGAAGGGTGCAGATGCTGATGTGCTGGTCTTTGATCCTACTAAAGAGCACACTGTACGTGCAGAAGATCTGGTCACTAACTGCGACTATACCATGTATGAAGGACGCAAGATTCTCGGAACTCCAGAGCTGGTGATGCAGCGTGGTGAAGTTTTACTTGAAGAAGGTGAAATAAAGGTGAGCAAAGGGCGGGCACAGTTCTTAGAGGCTCGTAAGATGGAGTGGTAACAGTGTTGTATTTCTCCCGCTCTCATGGGGCGGGTCATGAGGGAGAATGATAAGTAATGGTAGTCCCATAAGGGATTGCTTGAATCGGATTGGAAGAACACAATTCAGATAATCCGTACACCAACAACAATAGGAGATGCACATGTCTAGAGTTATGCGAATTGCAGTCTTGCAAGAGTTGGCAATGCCCCGTTCCACAGTGCAGGCAAAAGTGGACCGAACCCTGAAGCTGATTGAGGAAGCCTCAGAGAAGGGCGCCAAGATCATTTTGGGTGGTGAGCTGAGTACATCTGACTACGATCGTTGCTATGGTCCTAAAGATAACGATATTTTTGCTGAAGCTCTGACTTTCCCAGGTCCAGAAACTGAGCAAATCGGTGAGTTGACCAAAAAGTATGGTAACTACGTGATCTTCCCGGCCTGGGAAAAAGGAGCTCCTGGTATTTATTACAACGCTGCGGCGACCATCGGTCCTAATGGCAAAGTTGTCGGTAATTATCGGAAGACCCAGGTCGCTGGTGTACAGGCGCTGGAAAAAATGTACTTCCGTGCAGGTCAAGATTTCCAGGTGCTTGAAACTGATTTCGCACCACCTGAGGTCAACGCCAAGTTTGGTACCATCATCTGTCACGATCGTCGTTACCCAGAAACCGCTCGTATTAACGCTATGATGGGTGCTGAGATGCTGTTTGTGCCGACCGCAGCTCCTGGTTATGCCCACGGAGTTCACTGGGGCAATTTGAACATCATGCGTGCGGTTGATAATGGTATGTTCTGCATCTACTCCAATCGTGTTGGACCTGAAGGAGACAATAACTACTTCGGCGAGAGCATGGTTGTTGATCCCATGGGTGAAGTAATCGCCAAGTTGGAGAAGGAAGAGAATGCAGTTCTGATCGCAGATTGCGATTTGGATCTGGTGGACAAGGCACGGATCGCGGTACCGACGTTGCGCGATATGCGTGGTGATTTCTGGATGAAATACTATTCGCCAACGTATGACAAGCTGATTGGTAATAAATAATCAGCAGGCATAAAGTTGTCGTAGAAGTATCCCTGTCGTACAGGATCTTGAAGGGGTCCTCTTGAAGGAGGACCCCGATACTCTGGTTATATTTGAGTGATACAGGATCTGAACTTTTCCCATCGAGTAGCCTGCGATTGGGCAGGTTGCTCCCGTTACATATACATCTTTTATCGAAAAAAGGAGGCGAAACACCTAAATGTTAAGTTGATCTTAAGATCGTCTTTTCTAGCACTGTTTTATTTTTTTCTTTGACCCCCAAAACGATAGAAATTAACTACAAAATTTCAGAAAGTGAGGAGAAATAGTTATGAAAAGAATAAACCCAATTATGTGGATCGTTGCTGGATTGATTTGCTTACCTGTATCGCTTGCAAGTGCTGCAGATATTGTTTGGGATATGCCCAATGAATACCCTGCAACCTCAGTGCAGGGTGATGGCGATATCTATTTTGGAAAAGCTCTCAAGAGAACAAGTAAGGGAAAAATTGAGATTGCTCATCATTTTGGTGGTGCCTTGGGGTTCAAGTCAAAAGACCAATTAGATGCTGTCGCCGATGGTGCTGTGGTTTTGGCCAACACCTTTGTTCCGACCCTCGGTGGAGTTGATCCAATTTTTCTGCTTTCCGCACTTCCCTTCTTAGTTGCCGATATTGAGGAAGCCAAGCTTCTCTTCGATGTGGCGAAACCTTATTACGACGAAGTCCTCAAAAAACATAACCAGAAACTGTTATATGCCTCTCCTTGGCTTTCGAGTGGACTCTGGGGGAAAGAGCCTTTGAATAGTGTTAAAGCAATTGCCAATCTGAAAATGCGAACCTATGATCCTAACGGAACTAAGGTGTTCCTTAACGTCGGTGCCGCGCCGATTCAGTTGAGCTGGGCCGATATTGTTCCTCAGTTGAGCACCGGTGGTATAGATGGTGTGTTGACTTCAGTTGAGGCGGGTTTGAGTGCGAGTTTTGATGACTATACAAATCACTTCACGGCGATTGTTTATGATAGCACTATCAATATGATCACCATGAACCTTGATACCTGGAATAGCCTGTCTCCTGAGCTGCAAAAAGCCGTCACTGATGCGGCCAAAGAAGCAGAGGAGTATGTGTGGTCTAGTATCCCGAGAGTAACTGATGAAGCTTACGCTGAAGCCAAAGAAAAGGGTGTCACCATAGTGACTGATATCCCTAAGGAATATCGGGAAGCGCTGCAAAAGGCTTCTGATCCTGTGATCGAAGAATGGGCCCAAAAGGCAGGTCCTTTAGGAGCGGAACTTCTGGAGAAGTATCGTAAGGCTTTGAAATAAAGGAATCGGCTCCCCCCCTGCGATTGCGAGAGCTTAAATGACCACACTAAAGAGGGAGGATGTGAGGATGAACTCATTAAAAATATTCATCAATAAATTCTGTGCAATAAGCTCATTTATAGCAAAGGGGGGAGCAATTGTTTCTGTCGTTTTGATGGTCTTTATGACTTGTCATGTCATTGTTGAGATTACCTTAAGAGCGTTTTTTAACAGTTCAACATATGTGTTGGATGAGTTTGTGGGTTATGGGGTTGCGGCAATGACATTTTTGTCGTTGGGACATGCGCTGGAGTCTGCCTCTTTGATTCGGGTTAATTTTCTGTTGATTAAATTGAAAAATAATATTGTTCGGCGGGTTGTCGAGCAAATTGTCGTGTTGCTTACATTAGGCCTGACCCTCTTTATTGCGCGTTATTTCTTCAAGAGTATTGTCCGTAATTTTGAAAGAGGGGCTGTTAGTGAGACTATTGCCGAGATTCCACTCTGGATTCCCGAAGGCTTGGTACTGGTCGGACTGATTATTATGGTGATGCAGCTTATAGCCTATACCCTTAAGATCCTCTCTGGTCAGACACTTATCGGGCAGGATGCCTGTGAGTAGATCTTATCAACGGAAGTCTTTGTGAGCTGTTGGAGGGAATACTATGGAAGTTCTTGTGAATATGGGTGTTATGCTGGCGCTGATTGTATTGTTTCTCGGCTTAGGTGTTTGGGTCTTTGTTGGTTTATTTTTGGTGGCGGGCTGTGGATTGGTCTTTATGGCGGATTTTTCAGTAGATCGAGTTGGAATTATTCTCAAAGCGGTAACCTGGCGTAGTGCCAGTACCTGGGAATTGGCGGCGATTCCACTTTTTATTTGGATGGGAGAAATTATCTTCCGTACGGACATTTCCGATCGGTTGTTTCGTGGTTTGTCGCCCCTTGTTCAATGGTTTCCTGGACGTCTTTTACACACCAATATCCTTGGGTGTACTCTCTTTGCTGCGGTGAGTGGTTCGACCTCTGCGACAACGGCAACGGTAGGTAAAATAACGACTACTGCTTTAGCTAAGCGCGGCTATGACAACAAGTTGGCTGTGGGATCACTTGCCGGAGCCGGCAGCCTCGGCTTACTTATTCCACCTTCAATTGTTATGATTATTTACGGGGTGTTAGCGGAGGTGTCTATTGCCAAGTTGTTTGCAGCAGGGATTATGCCGGGCCTACTCGTGGCATTTTTGTATTCTTTTTACATTATGACCCGTTGTCTGTTCGATAAGAGTTTGGCTCCGGAAAAAAAAGAAAAATACTCTTTTGTTCAATATCTGCTGGCCTTTAAGGATTTGGCTCCGATCATTGTTTTAATCGTTATTATTCTCGGTGGTATATACAGCGGTATTGTAACCCCTTCGGAAGCTGCCGCTGTCGGTGTTGCGGCAACCTTTATTCTGATCGCTTTGTTGGGTTCTTTTTCGTGGCAAATCATTTTTGAATCGGCTATGGGAGCAATAAAAACATCGGCTATGGTCTGCTCGATCCTTATTGGTGCTGCTTTTCTTTCATCATCTTTTGGGTATCTGCACATTCCTGCTGAATTGGTAAAAGTGATAAATAAGATGCAGCTTAGCCCTTATTCATTGTTGCTTATCTTGGTGCTCTTCTATATTTCACTTGGTTTTTTTCTGGATGGTATCTCCATCATAGTTATGAGTCTGCCGATAACTCTGCCGTTGATCGTTTCTGCTGGATTTGATCCGATCTGGTACGGAGTTTTTCTTGTGTTGATGATAGAGTTAGCCCAGATGACACCTCCTGTTGGCTTTAATTTGTTTATTCTTCAGGCACTCACAGGAAGATCGATTGGTAGTGTTGTTAGGGCTGCTGTCCCTTTCTTTATCCTTATGTGCATTGCTGTAATTCTGATCACCATCTTTCCACAAATTGTACTTATGATCCCCAATGCTATCTTATAGGGAATTTTTGCTGCGGGATATGAAGCCAAACTCTTATCGGACCGACAACGGTTGTGCTGCAGAAAACGTAAAACTAGAAAAAATGCTATTGACAGAGGCAAAAATGCGGGATAAATGTTTACATGTGGACGCGAATGTGATACTAAGTTTCTTATTGGCGGACAGTTTTGCTGTTGATTTTGTCTATTATAACTGATCTATGCTGGGAAGGAGTTGTTTAATTGCTAAATAATTAAACTGGGGAAGTCTTATGCGCTGAAATTTGTCGTGGACTAGTCACTTCCTCAAATGCCTCGGAGGCCTGATTATGTACGCACAGTTTGATCTCAAGACGCCTGAAGCTCTAGATAAGGTACTCAATGCTTTGGCGTCAGGTAACAATGGGGATACCTTGCCTTTAGCTGGCGGTACCAACGTGTTGATTGATTTACGTGCTCGAAGAATAACCCCTAACTGTCTGATTAGCTTGAAAAAAGTACCTTCTTTGCGGGGGATAAGGGAGGAAGACGGGCAAGTTATTGTCGGTGCAACTACAACAATATCTGATCTACTGCGTCATCCCGAAATGCCTCGCCTCGCTTCGTCGATAATTGACGCAGGAACCGTTTTTGCAGGCCAAATGGTACGCAATGCAGCCACTGTGGCTGGCAACATATGTTGTTGTTCTCCCGCAGCTGACCTGGTTCCACCGCTCATGGTATTAGATGCAGTCCTAACCTTGCAAAGCAGCACTGGAAGCCGGGAGATACCGCTGAGTGAATTTTATACCGGTTTCAAAACCACCGTTCGCCAGCCTAACGAGCTGCTAACCCAGGTTTCTTGGCCCACTCCCACAGCAGATTCTACCAATCTGTTTTACAAAATAGGCCGTCGCAAAGGTGATGCAATTACTGTTGCGGGTGCTGCTGTGTCGCTGACCATCAAGGATGGAAAGTGTCAGCGTGCACGGATCGCGCTTGGCTCTGTAGCCCCATTTGTAATTCGTGCAGTCGAAGCAGAGGCAATGTTGGAAGGAAATGTTCTGACCAGTGAACTGATCGACCAAGCCGCCAAGAAGGCGATGGAGGCCTCAAGTCCCATCAGTGATATTCGAGCTTCAGCGGCATATCGCCGTCAGCAAGTTTATGTACTAAGTCGGCGCCTGGTGAACCAGGCCTGGGAAAAATTGTCGCGAGGAGTTTAAAGCCATGAGTAAAACAATACAGATGACCTTGTCTATAAACGGAGAAAAACGTGAAGAAATAGTGGCTTCCAATGAAACCTTGTTGGAAACTTTGCGTCGCTTGGGGTATGTGGAAGTAAAATCTGGTTGCGAGAAAGGCGACTGTGGAGCTTGCGCTGTTTTGCTGGACGGCCAGGCTGTTGATAGCTGCCTTACACTTACCGGTACTTTAGACGGTTGCGAGATAACCACGGTAAAAGGGCTTGGTTCTGTTGATAACCCACATCCATTGCAGACCGCTTTTATTGACCGCGGAGCGGCTCAGTGTGGCTATTGTACACCGGGTATGGTCATAGCAGCCCAATCACTCTTGACCAACGACAATGCCACTCCCTCTGAGGAAGAGATTCGTGTTGGTTTGAGTGGGAATTTGTGTCGATGTACAGGATATACAAAGATATATGACGCTGTTATAGAGGCGTCTGAAGTGTTGAGCAAAAAGGAGGCATCATGAGCAATCTGAGTCAGAAGGAGTCAGCAGGTAGTAACATAGGCTATCGACAACTCGGTAAGCCGTTGGTGCGAACAGATTCTCCAGGTAAGGTTTTTGGTAAGACTCCGTTTGCCGGTGACTATTCGATTCCAGGTATGTTGCACGGTAAGGTATTACGTAGCCCTTTACCTAGTGCTCGTCTGGTCAGCATAGATGCCAGCAAGGCCAGAGCCCTTCCCGGTGTGTCGGTTGTACTGACCCACAAAGACCTGAAGAACAATATAGTAGCAACTGATATCCCGGGGCAGACAGGGTTCAAGCGTCTGAATACTGACCAGCAGATCCTGGTTGAAGATATCGTTCGTTATCAGGGAGAGCCTCTTGCTCTAATTGCAGCCGAATCTATTGAGCTTGCGCAGCAGGCCTGTGAGCTCGTTGAATTTGACCTCGAGCCAATACCGGGGGTATATAACGTTCATGATGCACAAAAACCCGATGCCCCCAAGGTGTTTGGTGATAATAACATCGTGGCCAGTTATAAGGTACGCAAGGGCGACATAAAAGCTGGTTTTGAGGCCGCTGATGTAATTGTGGAAAATACCTTTGTCACCCAGTATATCGAACACGCCTTCTTGGAACCGGAGGTTGCCTTATGTTGGATTGACGATCAGGAGGTTATTAATATCCGCTCGTCAACCCAGTGTGTCGAACATTTTCGATATGTGGCTGAGGCAATTGGTGTCCCGCAGAGCAAAGTGCGGATTCGTGGTGCGCTTGTCGGTGGGGCCTTTGGTGGTAAGAGTGATGTTACTGTGGAGCTCTATATTGCCTTGTTGACTCAAGCAAGTAAACGTCCGGTGAGGCTGTGCTATAACCGTGAAGATTCCTTTTACGGACATGCCAAGCGGCATCCCTTTATTATCAGCCACAAGACCGGTTTTAAAAAAGACGGTAAGATTACAGCTTCTAAGATTGATATTACTTCAGAGTCCGGTCCGTATGCTTTTATGTCTCCTTACGTGTTGATGTACGCTACGGAAGCTGGCCCTGGCCCGTATCGAGTGGATAATGTTCAGGTTGATTCCCGTTCGGTTGCAACCAACAATATGTATACCAGTGGTTTTCGCGGGTTTGGTGCAGCTCAAGCCTGTATTGCTTATGAGCAGCAGATGGATGAGGCCGCAAAGGTGCTGGGAATGGACCGTCGGGATTTACGTAGGCGTAATTTTCTTAAAACCGGAGATCCAATGACGACAGGCTTTAAGATTCCCAGCGCTGTTTGGTCTGAGGCCTGTATGGATAAGGCCTGGGAGGCCCTTGGTGAACCAACCAAAGCCAGCGGTCCGATCAAAATTGGCCGTGGTATCGCCACCTATCAGCAGGGCTATGGTCGCTTGATCTGGTTACATGATACTGCTGAAGGTTGGGTGAGCGCCGAGATGGATGGAACTGTGGTGATACGCTCGGGTATTACGGATATTGGTCCTGGTCAGGGTTCTTCTCTGGCCCAGATTGCCGCAGAGATTCTCGGTGTAGATATGAAGAAGATCACGGTTTACACCAGTGACTCTGTTTCAACGCCGCTGGCGGGAACTTCTACCGCCAGTCGAGGCCTCTATATGAGTGGTAATGCAATTAAGCTTGCTGCTGAGGCCGTTCGAGGACGTCTTGTTGATCGGGCTGCTCAGGAATTCGGAGTAGAGTCGGATCAGATTGATATGGCAAACTCCGAGGTGTTCGTGATTGATGAGCCAGAGCGGAAGATGGCGCTCAAAGATCTTGTCGCCATCTGTGCTTCGGAAGGAATCCATCGCTCTCAGTTGTCCATTACCCGTGCACCTTTTGGTGATTGGATTGACCCTGAAACCGGACAAGGCCAAGTGCATCCGGACTACACTTACGGAGCGCATGCTGTGGAGGTTGCGGTGGATACTGAAACCGGTGAGGTCACTATCCTCAAAAGTGTCGGTGCACACGATGTTGGACAGATGGTTAACCGAGCTGCGGTCGAAGGTCAGATTCAAGGTGGTGCTGCCCAGGGACATGGGTATGCCCTGAATGAAGAGGTGTTGTACGAGGAAGGTATGTTAAAAACGCCGGATCTTGGTACCTATCTCTGTCCAACCTCTAAGGATTGTTGCAGGATTGAAGCAATTATTCTGGAGTCTCGTAGTGGTCTCGGACCATTTGGAGCCAAAGGTATTGGTGAGCCTGCGCACACTGCAGCAGCTCCAGCAGTTGCCAATGCAGTGGCTGATGCGATCGGCGTCCGGGTCATGGATTTTCCGATCACTCCAGAAAAAGTGGTTAATGCTTTAGCAAAAAAACAGAACGGTTAAAACTTGGTATGCACAGGTGGTTCTCGCCTATATGCATACCTTTTTCCCAAATAGGTGCTGGCCAGTGATTCTGTACAGCACCTACAATTGACTGCTTGTTTTTTCCAGATAAACATCTAAAAGATGTGCGTAGAGGAAGTTGATGTTCTTTGGAAGTTTACCGATTGAACAAGTTGAAGGCTGTTTGCTGGTTCATTCTCTAAAAATTGAAGGCCTGTCCCTAAAAAAGGGTTGTTTGCTGTCTGAAGAAGATATTGTCAGATTGCGAGATAAAGGAATTGTGAGGCTAGTCGTCGCCCGACTTGATCAGGACGATGTCCACGAAGATCCTGCCGCACAATCGATAGCCAATATCGTAGCAGGCTCCGGTATTTTTGTCGACTCAGCCTTTGCTGGTTGTGTCAATTTGATAGCAGAGAGCCGGGGATTGTTGATAATTGATAGTCAGCGCCTGTTGTCTCTCAATACAATAGATGAATCTATCACTATAGCAACTCTGCCTAATTACATCCAGGTAGAGAAAAATCAACTGGTGGCGACAGTAAAGATTATTCCTTTTGCTATCTCTAAAGACAAACTTCATCGGTGTTTTGATATTGCAAGTAAAGACAGGGCATTGCTGCAAACAGCTCCTTTTCAGTCGCGTCCAGTAGGGCTGATACAGACACAGTTGTCCGAAGAAAGGCACAACATTTTCGATACAACCAAGCGTGTATTAGACGTTCGGTTACAAGCTCTGGATTGTTCTGTTAGCGTTGAAATTCGTTGTCAGCATCAGGTAACCGCAGTTGCGGAGGCAATAGCACAAGTACGAGCAGAGGGCGTTCAGCTGGTTGTTATATCAGGAGCATCTGCAATCATGGACCGTCGTGACGTGGTACCTGCTGGCATTATTGCTGCAGGAGGTGTCATTGACCATTTCGGTATACCCGTTGATCCAGGTAACCTGTTGCTCATTGCTCACTGTGACAACACAACTATACTTGGCATGCCTGGCTGTGCACGATCGCCAAAACTCAACGGATTCGATTGGATACTGCAACGACTTATCGCAAATCAACCAATTGGATCTGAGCAGATTATGGCGATGGGAATCGGAGGGTTATTGAAGGATATCTCTGGTTGATCTCGAAGAGTTCGAACTGCTAGCCCGGATATTTCATCAGTTCAGGCGGTGTCAGGTTCGAAGTTTTTTGCATTACGTAAGAGTAAACTCTATTTAGAGTTTCCTCAGAAAATCATAATGCTCTTCTAAGGAATATCCCTGGCAAGCAAATTGACAGAAGGAATTGATAAACAAAATCCTCTAATTTCT
>PDWJ01003358.1_pt1 | contig 15415 bp, 14 predicted proteins | sample 1430881 | NCBI WGS metagenome assembly PDWJ01 (sample SAMN01162460, study PRJNA174530) | Oral metagenome, whole genome shotgun sequencing project. | biome: Marine environment; feature: Marine mammal; material: Swab sample of the gingival sulcus; isolation source: swab sample of gingival sulcus... | reverse complement strand
CAACATTGTGCCCTACCCTGTAGCGAGGCCAGCCCTCTGGCCGACGGATTTGGCAGTTTTCCCCAAGCCACGTCGCTCACGGGGTGAGCTCCAACATTGCGCCACCCTGTAGCGAGGCCTACCCCCTGGCCGATGGATTTGGCAGTTTTCCCCAGGCCACATCGCTCACGGGGTGAGCTCCAACATTGCACCTCACCCTGTAGCGAGGCCAGCTCTCTCGTCCGAGCTAAAGCCCTCGCCTAAATAGACCGATATCTGATACCTTTGGCCCTCAATCAACTGCATGTGTTTCATGACTGTATCCTGTTTGGTTTGGTGACTGATAGAGTAACGCCAACAGGCAGTTGATATCTGCTCACCGTTTAACCACGAGTGAGGCACTTACTATATTAATTTGCGTAAATTTGCAGAAAAGGCGGCTTTTTGGTGGAAGACTCTGTATATTCGGATATTGTAAAATTCTTAGCAAAAAAGCCAAGTTTAAAAGAGCTTATAGCATTCCATACCACGTATAAATATTTTATTTATTCAAAATCGCATAAAGCCTACAAGAGCTTAGGAGCTATTGTAGCCAACCCCAATAAAGAGCCTATCGAAGTCATCTTAAAGAAGTACGAGAGTGCATTTTTAGAAGCCATTTCCATAGAAGGAAGCGTTTCCAATATTCATAATGTGCTTTTACATATTTTTGGATATTTCAAAAAGCTCATGAGCAAAAAAGAAAAAGAGGAAGTTTTAAGTTTAATTCAAGAATATAAAGAAGAAAGAATTCCTTTAAAAACCATTGTTAATAAAATTAATTTTTATACCAATAAATATGATGTTAAGTATTTAAAAACACAAAAATTCCTTGAGATTTTCAAATGAAGACCGCTGCATAACCGAACAAAAAATCGGGACATCAAGATAAATTCACGGACCAGGCATTTGCCCTGTAGCGAGGCCAGCCCTCTGGCCGATGGCTACGGTATATTGGCAGGGGCTATCATGGATAGTCCTTTATTCTGGATATGGGTAGTGGCTGTTAGGCACGCCCCCATGAAAAATCGCCGCAATCGCTTCCGGGTTTGACGCAAAAAACAAATGCAGATAGCTCGCTGTCAGTCTCTTTTCACGGTAAATGGCTTCCCCCGGCGCCGGGTGGCGTTGGCGACGGCCGTAGCCTATCGGCTCGGGTGTGCCGGCGCTGCGGGAACGATGATGGGCATGCGCCTGTACTTCACCTTCCGGCAACATTGCGGTTTGCATGCCCTGGCAACCGCGTTTGCCACGCATGGCACCATGCCCCTGGAGCAGCCCGGCCATAGAGTAACAGTGATCTTCCAGATCGGTCAGGTCTTCCAGGCAATACAGGAAGCCGCCACACTCAGCCAATATCGGCTTACCCGCAAGATAGAAATCCCGGATTTGCCCCTGCATGGCATGATTATCTGCCAATGCCTGTGCATGCAGCTCCGGATAGCCACCGGGTAGCCACAGACTATCGGCTTCGGGCAATTCAGCATCATGTAAAGGTGAGAAAAATACCAGCGTTGCTCCCATTTGCCGGAGCAGGTTCAGGTTGGCATCGTAGATAAAACTGAATGCCTCGTCCCTAGCAACAGCAACCGTTTGCCCTTGCAGTAACGGCGCAACTTCAGGTAATTCGGCACTGAAGAACTCGACCGCTTCGGGCAGTTGCGTAATTTTGTTTACTTCTGTAAGCGGCCCTTTGATCCACTCGGACCCTAAGCTGAAGCGCTGTTCAAGTTCATCATACACTTCGGCCGCCTGTACCAGGCCCAGGTGGCGTTCGGGCAGGGCGACATCAGGGTCACGGGCCAGCGTCGCCAGCAGTGGCAGTGTTTCCGGCAAGGCATCACGAATCAGTTGCGCATGGCGTTCAGTGCCACAATGATTGGCGATTAGACCCGCCACTGTAATATCTGTACGGTAATTAGCCAAACCGACCGCAATGGCTGCGCCCGTCTGTGCCATCCCTTTCACGTTCATAACGATAGCAACGGGTATATTAAAACGGGCAGCCAAATCAGCGCTGGAAGGCTCTCCATCAAACATGCCCATAGCCCCTTCGACCAGAATCAGGTCGGCTGCCTGGGCAGCTTCAAAGAGTTTCTGCTGGCAGTAGTGTTCACCGGCCATCCACAAATCCAGCTGTTCAACAGGCTGGCCACTGGCCTGCGCCAGAATTTGGGGATCGAGATAATCAGGGCCGCTTTTGAAAACACGCACCACTTTACCCTGATCACGGAAGTAACGTGCCAGTGCAGCGGTGATGGTGGTTTTGCCTTCACCGGAACTCGGGGCTGTCAGAAAGAGTGCTGGGCAGCTAACAGATTGCAGGGGTCTCATCAGAATTCGATCCCGGCTTGCGCTTTCACTCCCAGACGAAAAGCATGACGTTCATCCCGGATGTTGCTGATCGTATCGGCGATCTCTTCCAGTGCTTCTGGCATCACCCTGCCGGTAATGATCACGCTCTGGTGTGCAGGGCGATTTTGTAACGCTGCAAGCACAGGCTCAAGCGGCAAATAGTTATACTTGAACATATAGCTCAACTCATCGAGAACCAAAATTGCATAACGATCATCCTGTAAATACTGCCTGGCCAGTGCCCAGGCTTGTTCAGCCGCTGCAATATCCTGAGATTTATTCTGGGTTTCCCAGGTAAAGCCATGCCCCATCACATGCCAGTCAATCAGTTCATGATCACGGAACAGTTTATATTCGCCCGTTTCAGTTCGGCCTTTGACAAACTGAATCACTGCCGCTTTTTTATCGTGTCCGACACAGCGGGCCATAGTGCCGAATGCGGAGCTGCTTTTTCCTTTACCGCTACCTTTTAGCAGAATAAGCACACCGCGCTCTTCAGTGGCCCGGGCGATTCGCTTATCCATCACCGCTTTCTTTTTGGCCATACGTTCCTGATGCGTTTTCATGTCAAACATCCGGTTAATGCCAGGTACGTTGCATTCAATTCGTCTGCAAAACGGCGGCCTCTACCCCGTTTTACCTGGCTGAGTTCAGTGTCGATCCAGATCAACTCACCTGGTAACTCAATGCCTTGCAGAGTGTTACTGCTACGTCCATCCGTTAGAACATAAATTACAACATCCAGCTCCGGTTGCTGCTTATGCAGTTGCTGAAGGTAGCAGTGCGCTGCCAGAAAAGCGTCTCGCATTGGCGTACCGCCACCGGCACCCAACTGATTCAGCCAGCTACGCAGGACTTTAGGGGCACGAATACGTGAAAGCAGGTTTTTCACTGCTGAATTGCCAAAACCAAAAAGCGCAATCTGTTCACGGTTTAGATAAGCCTGTTCCGAGATTTGCAGCACAACCGCTTTTGCGTAGGCAAAACTCTGCTCTGCTAATGTCGATGCGGAGGTATCCAGTAAAATCAGGTGTAAACGGGCAGCACTTTTAGCTGATTTTTTAAACGCCAACTGCTTCGGTGGCCAGCTGGGTAAGTTACTTATCAGGGTACGAAACCAATCCGGGCGGCGGGTCAGTTCAGGTGATTGTCGAACGCCCTGCTTTTCCCGGTTATGCTCGGTCAGCTCAGGCAGCTCAACCCTGACTTGATCCATGGTGTGCTGCTGCCGGGGCTGCATCACGCCCCATTCACCTTCAGGCTGTCTGGGCTTGCGGCTCTCCTCCGGGCGTTTAAAGCTTCGGGGCGGTTGCGCTGGCGGCGGATTTGAGGGGGGCTGATCAAGTGTGGCTTTCCGACGATGGGCCAGAACCAGTTCCTCTACTGCGATAATATCTTGCAGGGTGACGGCTGTTTGTTGCGCCAGCGCGGCATGCGCCAACGCGGCCTGGTACCAGACGATATCAGCCCGCAGACCCTCCACCTGTGCCGCAGCACAACGCTCTGCAATTTCCAGGCGCAACGCATCGGAACAAGCAACTTTCGCCAGAGCATTTCGTGCTGTGCGTATCTGTGCAATCAGGCGCGTTTGTTGTCCCTGGTAAGCCCGTAAAAACGCCTCCGGGTCACGCTCAAACAAATCACGGCGTTTAACGATCTCCACACGCTCTGTTGGAGCGTATTGGTTACTCAAATTCACCGACAGCCCAAACCGGTCATGCAACTGGGGACGCAATTCGCCCTCGTCCGGGTTCATGGTGCCAACCAATAAAAAATCAGCCGGGTGACTGTGGCTGATACCGTCTCTTTCGATCAGGTTAACCCCGGAGGCCGATACGTCCAGCAGCAGATCAACCAGATTATCGGGCAGCAGATTCACCTCATCCACATACAGTACACCGCAATGGGCTTTGCTTAACAGGCCAGGACTAAACGTCACTTTTTTCTCATTTAGCACCTGCTCCAAATCCAGCGTGCCCAGAAGCATTTCTTCACTTGCGCCCAAAGGCAGGGTAACAAACCTGGACTGGGCCGGTGCTTTGCTCTCCCCCGTCGGGAGGGATTCAGGCAGCAGGTCGGCCATGCCACGCGCCAATGTCGACTTGGCGCTACCACGCGGACCACTGATGACCACACCACCGATAGCGGGGTTAATGGCCGATAAAATCAGCGCAAGCTTGAATTGCTCCTGACCGCAAACCGCGGTAAATGGAAAATGAGGCTTACTCATTCTGTTACCTTTAAACTCCCGCCGTCAGCGGAAATGGATATATTTGCTGTCTTTTACCAGCCCGGTATACGCCGAAAGCAGGTAAGCTATTTCACCCTTTAGGGCATCCGCCTGGCTACTGTTTGGGCCAATGCGCATGATGTTCGTCTATCACAAAGCGGTGCCTGTGCTTCTGTTGCGCATGATAGTGGGGGTGCACATGAGGCTCTGGCCCCTCCCAACCTTCATGCTCATGCTGATGGTGTTCGTCATGGACATGGGGGTGCAGGTGATTCATCTCAGGGTGCTCATGCCATAGCACCTGCTGATCTGATTTTTTCCAAATCAGCAGCGCAACCAGCAGCGCTGTTGCCGCTAACAGGCCCAGCCCGAAAAATGCCCCTTGCATCCCGACACGACTGCCCAGCCATCCAGCCAACAAGTAACCCACTAACCACATCCCGTGGGTCAGGGCAAAATTAGCCGAAAAGTAATCATTACGATCACTCTCCTGACAAGAGTAACGCACCACGCGACCTGTGGGGATAAGGATCAGACTGGTTCCTGCACCAATTAAAAACCAGATTGGAAACAGCCCTGAATAATCAGGCAGCGTCAACCCACTGAGCAGTGCCCCTGTTAACACTACACCCCCGGTGAGCATCACAGAGCGATCATGGATTCTTTCCAACAGCGTTGGCAGGAACACCGCAACCACCATTGAACCGATGCCCGCCGATAGCATCAGCAGAGGCACCTGTTCTTCCGACAAGCCCAGCACCGCTCGCACATACACAACCGTGTTCACAATCGTCATCGCACCGGCTGCAGACAGCACCAGATTCAGTAACAGGACCGCTTGCAGACGGGGCGTTTTCAGATAGCTACGTACGCCAAAACTGACCTTTTCCCAGACCCCGCCATTACGGTCACTTACTGGGTTGTTGGGTACAGCCGCCAATAGCAGGAAGCCCGCCGCAATCACAAAACCGACGGCATTCAGTTCAAACAACAGGTTATAGCTTGTGAATAGCAGGATAAATGCAGCCAATGCCGGGCTGAGAAAACTCTCCACCTCCATTGCCAATCTTGACAGAGAGAGCGCCTGGGTATATTCCTTTTCATCCGGCAGTACATCAGGCAATAGCGCCTGATATACCGGGGTATAGCCTGCCGCCATGGCATTTAACAGGAACATCAACACAAACAGTTGCCAGGGTTCCTGACACAAGGGCAATAATGCCACCAGACCTGCGCGTCCAAGATTGAGGCCCGCCAGCCATTTTTTTCTTGGTAATTGACTGGCGTAACCACCCACCACGGGTGCAACACTCAAATAGGCAACCATTTTTATCGCCAGCGCAATACCCAATATCCAACCGGCATCCTGTGGCTCAAGCTCAAAGGCCAGCAAAGCCAGGGCAACGGTAGACAGGCCTGTCCCGATCAGGGAAACCAGTTGCCCCAGAAACAACCAACGAAAGACCCCATTAGCCAGTGGTTGCAAGATCGTCATCAGGCTTCTTCCACTGCGGATTGCATCACGGGTACTGTGCCCAGTTCACCTTCCTGCAAACGGAGTTTGCGGGTCGCTAATCGGGCAACCAGATCGGAATCGTGGGAGATAATAACCATCGCCTGAGGCAGGCTTGACAGGGTATCAAGCAGACGTTGTCGTGCTGCAGTATCCAGGGCATTGCTCGGTTCATCCAGCAATAGCACGTCGGGGCTCATGGCCAAAACGGCGGCCAGTGTGACCATGCGCTTTTCACCACCGGAGAGGCGGTGCGTAATGCGCTCTTCAAAACCTGCCATTCCCAGAGAAGCCAGGGTATCAACCGCTATCTGCAAGGCCTCACTCCGGCTTTTGCCCAGGTTTAACGGCCCGAAAGCAACATCTTCCATCACCGTTGGACAAAACAGTTGATCATCCGGATCCTGAAATAACAGCCCTGCCCGGGCACGTACATCAACAAACTGCTTTTCTTCTTTTCGGACTTCACCAAAAGCCCAAATCTCACCGGCCTTGGGCTTTTTCAAGCCAACGAGCAGATGTAAAAACGTTGTTTTACCGGCACCGTTTGGCCCGGTCAAGGCCACTCTTTCCCCGGCTTTCAGCGTAAAGTCCACCTTATCCAACACCCTGCCCCGATGCGGATAGTGATAGCTTAAGCCGGTTACTTTGATGAGATCATCCTGCCCGCTCATATAAAATTCAATCCCGTCAAAAGGCACAGCAACGGTATAGAGATTAGCATAAAGCGGTAATCTTCCCATCCCAGGCACATATCATCAAATAGATAAAACTGACCTTTATAGCCACGGCATTTCATCGCAGCCATAATTCTTTCAGACCTTTCAAGCGAATGAACCAATAACATGCCAATCAGATAGCCCACAGACCGCCAGGTATGCAGATTTGTACGTAGTACAAAGGCACGCGCCTGCATCGCCCGGCGCATCCTTTTGTACTCCTGCCCGATCACCTCAAGATAACGCACCGTAAATAGCATCAAGTGTACAAGTTTATCGGGCACCCGAAGGTGAGCCAGTGCATGCCCAAGGTGAGTCGCACTGATCGTCCCTAACAACGCCAGAAGCGACAGAACAACCGCATGTGCTTTAAGCAGAATCATAAGGGCATGGAGAAAACCTTCTTTACTGGCAGACAGGCCAAAGAGACTGAACCAGGTTTCACCCGGTGTCGTAAAAGGCAGCAAAATAACCAGAAAGAGCATAAACATATCCATCGCGATCACGCGACGAAGGGTGCGCTGGACATCCAGACGCGCAAGAAAAGCCAACAGCAGGCTGACAACTACAGCGATGGTTAAAACGATAAAGTTATAGGAAAGGACAGTCGCAAAGGCAAAAAAGGTCACCCACACAACCCGCATGCGCGGGTCAAGATGGTCTATAAATGACAGATCGTGCTTAACCTTCTGCCCTTTCCAGGACGTCGCGCTATGCTCAAGACGCTGCGGCATTGTCCTTTTCCTGCTGTTTGTCTTTCTGACGCTGACGCCACCAGATCCCCAGCCCACAAAGTCCAAAGATATAGCCAATCCCGCCAATGATATCCTGCAAACCTGCTTTCTCTTTGTAAGCCGTCAACTCCTGGCGCAGGGGCTTAACCTGTTTTGCGACCGCTTTTTCGATCATCAGCTGTAATTCAGCCTGATCAGCGTCAAACCGGGCAGAGGCAGGCGCTGGGGCCGGTTGTTGCTCTGCAGGCTTTACAGCCTTGCTTGCAGACAATGACTCAGGGAGATCTGCAGCAGGCAAGGTTAATTCCAGTACATGCCCGGAACTTAAATTCGCCATAAATTTATGGTCGATACGCTGTTTCGCTTCGAATTTAAATAAGCCTTCAGCATCAATCAGCACACGACCCAATTCATTCCCGGCTGCATCCGTCACGAGAACCTCAGTACCTTCTGCAGCCATATCGCCATTGGAAAAGCCCACTTCACCTTCGATTGTATTGCCGATGGCATAAACGCCACCGATCACATTGTGCGCCTGGGCAAAGGGGGAAATCACTAACAAAAGTGGGATCATCAGGCCAAGAATGCCTGCAAGAATAAGGTTCCGCGTGAATACAACAGTATGGTGCACGCAATATCCAGCACAAAAACCGCTTCCTGCAATCCGGTTAACCATAAGCCCGCTCCTCATCAATCGCTAAAAACTCCGGCTTAACTTTGCGGATAAGTAAAACCGCCGCACCGGTGACAAACCCTTCCAACAGCATGATCGGAATATGGGCAATAAAGGTGGCCTTCGCTGCCAACTCAAATGCTTCGCCCGATAGCATCAATGAAAAAGCCACCATGATTGTGGTCATTACAATCGCACCGGCACCGCCAATAGCGCCCCAGATGGCAGCAACTTTGGCTGACGGTGAACTGATCCCATGGCGACAGAGGTAATACGCCAGCACTGCTGGCAAAGCAATATTCACCACATTGACCCCAAGAACCAGAAAGCCCCCGAAGCCGAAGAATACTGCCTGTAAAAACAATGCCACCAATAATGCCGGAAAGGCCGCCCACCCCAGAGCCAGCCCAATTAATCCATTCAGGATCAGATGCACACTGGAGAAGCCGATTGGCAGATGAATATAGGAGGCAATAAAGAACACCGCAGATAACACCCCCACCTGAGGGAGGTGATCATAGTCCATGTTCTTTAAGCCTATCGCAACGCCTGCCACCGTCAGTGCAGCGCCCGTCGCTAGGACAGGAACCGCAAGCGCACCATCAACAATATGCATCGCCTACCCCTTCATTATTTAACGGGATGCGCCTGAACCCAGATAACAGCATCCTGAGACAGTTCTTTGCCCTTGAACTCTTTATCCGTACCAACACCCAGTGCCGCAAACCCCCACTGACCCGCCTTGGGTATACTGAAGGTAAAGGTGCCGTTGGCATCAGCGAAAATAGTCATGGTAATAAATGCATCAGCCGGCACTTCGATATTGCTCTCTTTGGCAAAAGCATTTGCCTGCATATCCGGCTCATAATTGACATATTCCACTTCAATCTCGGCAAATGGAACCGGCTTGCCTTCACTTTTAACCACACCGGTGAAAGAACCACCTTCATAGATTGCATAAGGTTTGGTCAGAGGCACAATCTCGGCCTTCAGGCCAAAGTCTTCATTCCAGTCAGACGGCAGGCTGCCAACATTGACAATGGTCTTGGTGATTTGCTGAATGTAAATATCTTCAGACTTTTCAAAATAGGGTGCCATTTGGTAAATAAAAACATAGTCACCCAAGCCACGCAGCTTCACATCGGCTTCGTATGACTCACCCGTACCGGAGCCACTGGTCCATTTTGCTGTTTTTACACTGTCCAGCAGTTCAGTCTTTTTGCCCTTTTTAACCATATAAAACTGTTCTGGTTTATCAACAGCCATAACATGACCACTTTCAGCCGGGTGGGTAAAAGGTAATTTAAAGGTAACCTGACCACCCCCTTCACGCAGCAGATCAGGCGTATACACCATCTGCAAGTGAGCCGAAGCAGCAGAAGAATAAAGAGCAGCACTCGCCACTACTGAATAGATCATTTTTTTAAGCACAGAAGTTCTCCAACAAAGTCACGTGTCGGAGTTGGGAGGACAAGCATGCCCAGGTAGCCTGAACTATTACTCAGTGAAGCCCTCCGCAACACCATGGTAAACATCTATCAGGCTGGTATCCGGACTCATTGGTGAAAGAACACTTTCTGTTGGCTCACCTTCCCATGTATTTACACAGTGGTATCCGAACCAATTTGACCAATTTACCGTTGCGGGGGCAGTGTCGGGATTGCTCAATGCTTTGCCGTACTTTTCACAGTGCTCTTTGCAGCACCCTCTACAGCACCTGAGCGCACCAACTTCCCGGGCCATGCATTACGCTGGCCTGTACAGTGTACGACCTGATAGGCCGCTTAAGATACCGCTGGCAGGGCCTGATTGCAATTGAGTTCTGCTCTATTCCATATGAATGGGATACATACGCAACTTGAGCTTTTATAATGGGATTAAATCCAAATTGATTGATAGGCTGTAAATGTTATACGTACTTCCCGAAACCACCGGTGATATTATTGTTCTCCAGGCCAATGACACTCTGACTGCGCAAGACTATACAGAGACCTTCCTGCCGCTGTTCAATCATGTAAAAAACACCCATCCAGAGGTGCGTTTACTTATCACTTTCGCTGCGGATTTTGCCGGTTTCGAGGCAGGGTCAATCTGGGAAGCTGACCGATTTGGCCGCCAACACACAGGTGATTTCTATCGCATTGCCCTAGTCAGTCATGAGCAGTGGCTAGAATGGATGACTCAAATCACCAACCTGCTGACTCAGGGCGAGATGCGCCACTATCGCATGACCCAACTACTGGAAGCACTGCGCTGGATTAATGATGAAGGTGAGGATGACGAAGAAAAAGCCCTATATCCGTTCAATGAATAGCCGTAGACGAGAAAGTATTGTTAAGGGTTCACAACGTACGGTAGGTACAGGATTTGTTCGTACCCGCCTTAATTAACGCTGCGAGTTGTACACTATGGGAAGTTCCTGAGTCTCTTTGACTTCTTCCATCACAATATAACTCTTGGAATTTTTTACACCCGGCAAGGTTAACAAGATATCACCCAACAGCGCCCGATACTCAGACATATCATTGATACGCGCTTTAATCAGATAATCCGCATCCCCTGAAACCAGATGACATTCCAGAATATAGGGCAGCTGCACAACCGCATGGTTAAATTTATGGAAGGCATCAGGCGTTTGGTAAGACAGGGAAATCTCAACAAACACCAACATGTTATAGTCCAGAAGATGAGGGTTAAGCCGTGCATAATACCCTTCGATATAGCCCTCTTTCTCTAGGCGCCTGACGCGCTCAATACAAGGCGTGGAGCTAAGCCCCACTTTTTCAGCCAGATCCACATAACTGATACGCCCTTCTTTCTGCAGTATGCGGAGAATGCTGACATCTAGTCGATCAAGTGTACGCTTCTTAATATTCTGCATTTATAACTATCCACTACAAAAAATAGATTTTACAACCATAAATCCTACAAAATAACAAAAATACAAAATCTTTTGAGCCAAAAAATCCAATAAACTAGTGTTTTCTCACTTACAAAAAAACATAAACGGGGTGGCATTATGCACGTTTTGGTTTTAGGTGCAGGTGTAGTTGGCGTTACCAGCGCCTGGTATTTAGCCAAGGCTGGCCACGAAGTAACTATCGTCGACCGCCAGGTCGATGTCGCGTTGGAGACAAGCTACGCCAATGCAGGACAAATATCACCTGGGTGTTCAGCCCCCTGGGCAGGGCCAGGTATTCCTGTAAAAGCCATGAAATGGCTCATGCAGGATTTGGCTCCTTTTATGATTAGCCCTAAAGCACTGGATATTCATACGCTTTCCTGGCTAACGAAAATGCTAGCCAATTGCACCGAAAGCGCTTATCAGATCAATAAGGCACGTATGGTTCGCCTGGCTGAATACAGCAGAGACTGTTTTGTTGATTTACGCAAAGAGCTGGACATTCATTACGACCAACGCAGCAAGGGAACTTTGCAAGTATTCCGCACCGAAAAGCAGATACAAGATTCAAGAAAAGATATCCTGGTTTTAAAAGAGTCCAATGTGGATTTTCAGGTTTTGGACACAGAGGGCTGCATCAATTACGAGCCCGCCCTGGAGCACGTGAAAGAAAAAATTGCCGGTGGTTTGCGCTTGCCAGGTGATGAAACGGGTGATTGTTTTAAGTTTACCAATGCACTGGCAGATGAATGCAAAAAGCTGGGTGTCCGGTTCATCATGAAAACCGATATTTTAAATATCACCACAGAGGCCGATCAAATCGTCAGTGTGAGCACTTCTCGCGGCAAGATGACAGCCGATGCCTACCTGGTTGCGCTCGGTAGCTACACAGCGCCGCTTCTGGCAAAGATCAAGCTAAAAGTTCCGGTTTACCCTGTTAAAGGCTACTCCTTAACCCTACCGATCCTTGCCATAGATAAAGCTCCAACATCCACAGTCATGGACGAAACTTACAAGGTTGCTATCACTCGATTTGATGATCGTATCCGAGTCGGCGGAACCGCTGAGATTGCATCCTATAACATAGCATTGGAAGAAAAGCGTAAAACCAATGTGGAATTTGTCGTGAACGACCTATTCCCGGAAGGCGGGGATATCAAACAAGCCGAGTTCTGGACAGGTCTGCGCCCAATGACACTCGACGGAACACCGATTCTTGGTGAAACCAGGTATTCCAACCTGTTTCTGAATACAGGGCACGGCACCCTCGGTTGGACCATGTCGCTGGGTTCCGGCAGGTACGTGGCAGACATTATAAGCAAGAAGCAACCTGATATTGATAAGGAAGATCTTGCCATCACCCGTTACGATTAACATTTACCGGGCTAACACAGACTCTTCTGTAATTATCAACGGGGATTAAGGGAAGGTGTAAACAAGCCCCGGAGGGCTGTTAATATGTTGCAATAATGTGATTAGATAAAAAACGCTTACTCTACGCTCACCCTAAACCGGAGTTCACAATGGCACGTGCTGCGACTGCGACAATCAATTTGCAAGCGATCCGCCATAATTACAATTTGGCAAAATCCCTGGCTCCCGAGCAGAAAGCGTTAGCCATCATTAAAGCTGATGCCTATGGTCACGGTGCAGTCGCGGTTGCCAATGCCCTAAGTGATATCGCCGATGGGTTTGGCGTTGCCTGTATTGAGGAGGCAATAGAACTCCGCGATGCAGGTATCAGCCTGCCCATATTGTTGCTGGAAGGCTTTTTTCAGCCCGATGAACTGAAGCGTATCAGTCAGAACAATCTCTGGTGTGCCGTGCATAGTCTGGATCAGATTGACATCATCGCACAGGCGGATCTGCAAACACCGATGAATATCTGGTTAAAAATGGACACGGGCATGCACCGCTTGGGCATAGCGCCACAGGACTATCTGGCAGCCTACAAGCGCTTAACACAGCTTAGTCAGGCTGGCGAAATTGTACTGATGACGCATTTCTCATCTGCCGATGAGCCTGAACTGGCGGTTACGACCCAACAGATTCAACTATTCGATTCCATCACACAAAACCTGAACGCCCCGCAAAGTTTAGCCAATTCAGCGGGCGCAATGGCTTACCCCGATGCATGCCGCACCTGGCAGCGCCCAGGCATTATGCTCTACGGAGCGACCCCTTTTACAGCGCCACAAGCAATTGCCGAACAACTCAAACCGGTGATGACGCTCAGCTCGGAAATTATCGCTGTTCGCGACTTGGAACCCGGTGCTGCCGTGGGTTACGGCGGCACTTGGGTCTGCCAACAGCCGACCCGGGTGGGCACTGTCGCCATAGGCTACGCTGACGGTTACCCACGCCATGCCCGAAGCGGTACACCCGTGTTTGTTAACGGGCAAAAAAGCCAGATTATTGGTCGGGTTTCTATGGATATGCTGGCAGTCGATTTAACCGCTATTCCTGATGCTGCAGTCGGCAGTTACGTAGAGCTCTGGGGTGACACTCTCGCAGCCAACGAAATCGCCACCTGTTGCAACACCATACCCTACACCTTATTTACCGGGATCACCCGCCGGGTTCATAAAAAATACACCTGAAAAGCCGTTATCCGTACTGCAAAGTGCTAACCCGGATAGTGCACCCGCTACAACGTCCGGGATAGCAGAGTCGGTGTGAACTTGTGCGCTTAAATTAAGTGAAAAACGAAATGCACGGGTGCAACGCCCAGAATAACGCTTTATCACGCAGAATACCCGGCTACAAAGTATTGCGTTTATATATCAAATCGGTAAGATACGCCTATCCAGCCGCTTGCGTGGCAGATGATACCTGAAGGACTATAGCTCAGTTGGTTAGAGCGCTACCTTGACATGGTAGAGGTCAGCAGTTCGAATCTGCTTAGTCCTACCAAATTTATACTGATAGTTCAGTAGCTTAGAAGCCGAATCTTTTGATTCGGCTTTTTTGTTCCCCCCTGCAACCAGAAGACAAGCAGATCCAACCTAAAAGAAAGAGCCTTACTCCTCCGAATAGCCTGCCAGGCAATACATTAATCATCAATGTCAGTTTATACCGCCAGATAACAACATATATATTGCCATTTGTGGCCAAATGCCTGAATAGTGAGCTTCTATTGATTACCTCAAGACAAGCTTAATGCTGTTCTTGCTGTTTTAGACGGAGATATATCAGCAGCGACGTTACGGCACACAGCATAACCCGACGAAAAGCCTTTATCTGAGAACCCGTGGCAGGGATTATTAGGGGATGACCAATGACAGACCTTCGCAGTGATGAACTCAACGCACTTAAGTTAACTCTTCATGGTCGCTTGGTTGGTTACCTCGCGGGCTTCAAAACTGGCGCCTGGTCTGCCCCGATCAGGTTACCCCATGCCTTTCTCCCGCCTATGATATTGTGACCACCCATGTTTATATCGGGAATGAAACAAAGTCCGCTTTAAATCTTGGCGAAAATAAAGAGTGGTATGCGACTTCAATGTCGCAGGCAAATCAATCTCAGGCGTACAATGGCGGGTAATCAAACCGCATTTAGATGATGTAATGGATAAAGCGCGTACCCTTTGGTCAACGAGTGCAATGTCCGAGCTAAAGTTCAAGCGCAAACACATGACCAAAAAACCGCAGTGCGAGGAATACTCTCAGCAGTACCAACCGCAATTACAGCTACTCACAGTTCAGCGTGTAGCTCCCTATTCTATTTAACAATTTACAAAAAATATCTTGACGGATTTCAGCCTGATCATTAAGATACGCCGCACTTTCGAGCTGTTCCCCGATAGCTCAGTTGGTAGAGCAGTAGACTGTTAATCTATTGGTCGCTGGTTCGAGTCCAGCTCGGGGAGCCATTTCATAATAGAAAACCGAAAGTACGACTGATAATCCCTGATAGCTCAGTTGGTAGAGCAGTAGACTGTTAATCTATTGGTCGCTGGTTCGAGTCCAGCTCAGGGAGCCATTTAAGATTCCGTTCGGAGTGTAGCGCAGCTTGGTAGCGCATCTGGTTTGGGACCAGAGGGTCGGGGGTTCGAATCCCTCCACTCCGACCATCTTAAAATCGGCAACCATCCGCCGGAACAGACCTGTAATATCGGAGTGTAGCGCAGCTTGGTAGCGCATCTGGTTTGGGACCAGAGGGTCGGGGGTTCGAATCCCTCCACTCCGACCATTTTTACATCACCCTTACTTCAAACCACCTTCAATAGTAATTTATCGCTCTTCGTTTCGAGGGATGAGAACACCCGAAGG
>PDWJ01003357.1_pt1 | contig 15415 bp, 5 predicted proteins | sample 1430881 | NCBI WGS metagenome assembly PDWJ01 (sample SAMN01162460, study PRJNA174530) | Oral metagenome, whole genome shotgun sequencing project. | biome: Marine environment; feature: Marine mammal; material: Swab sample of the gingival sulcus; isolation source: swab sample of gingival sulcus... | reverse complement strand
GCGCGAAGGATGCGGAATCACGGCGTAGGAGCGAGGAGGGCGCCTGCTGGTAGCAAGCAACCGACGAGCAACAACCGCCGTGATGTCGCAGACCAGCGCGGCGACGGGAGGTAGTTTGTCAGCGCTCTAGAAAGCGGCCGGCCGTGCGGTGCCCGGCGACGAGAGGTATGGGTAGGGGTGCTCTTAGCGTCTGCAGGCGGTCTTCACGCCGAGCTTGCAGGCTCGGCTTCGGTAGGCTCTCGCCTCTCTGCTCGTCGGGGGATAGGTGTGCGCGGCTGCGTCGCAGCCGACGCCGAAGGAGAGCTTGCAGGCTTGGACGTAGCGACGGCGCATCTCCGTCGGCTTGCGCAGCTTGGTCGCCAGCACGCCGAGGCGGAAGCAGGCCACGGGGACCTTCTTGTCATCACAGGCGCGCGACCAGAGCTTCTGCGCCTCGACGCGTTGAGCCGGCGTCGCGAGCTTGCAGCGCTGACATGCGCGCAGCTCGCCTTGGGCGCAGCGCTCTATGAGGCTCGCGTCGGGCTTCGCTCGCAGGTCGCGCTTCGGCCTTGAAGCCTGACCTGCGTCCAGAGCCTCCGCGCCGGCCTGTTTCGGTGGGGCGGCGCTGCCGGCGGCCGAGGGGTCGGCCGGCGAGCCGGGGAACGCAAGCCATACCCCAACGCCAACGCCGACGCCGAGCACCAGCAGCACCCCGACGATCAGAGGAGCGCGGCGCGTGTTGCCCTCGTCGCCTTGGGGCGGGTTGATCCGCGTCGCGGGGGTCGCGGGCCTCGCCGCCGCGGAGGTCGCGGGGGTCGCAGGCGCGGCGGTCGCCGCCGCGGGGGTCGCAGGCGCCGCGAGGGCCGCAGGCGTCGCGGGGGTCGCGGGCGTCGCGGGCGTCGCGGGGATGGGCGTCGCCAACGTCGCTGGCACAGGGGTGGGCTGTCCGGCGTCCAGCCCATGCGGCGTCGCATGCGTCGCCGCCAGCGGATCAACGGAGGCCGCGTCTACGGTGCGCGTCGAGCTCAGGCGGGTATGGGAGATCCCCACCGCCGTGGCGACCGCGTTTCCGAGGCCGGCGATGGTGACGAAACGCGCCGAGGGCTCTTTCGCCAGCGCGCAGAGCAGCGCCTCCTCGAGCGACAGCGGCAGATCGGCGACCCATTGCCTCGGCGGGGGCGGCGCCTCGAACATATGGGCGCTCATCAGCCGCCCGAGGCCGTCGTAGGCAAAGGGCGCCTTGCCACAGAAGAGCTCATAGGCCAGCACGCCGAGGGCGTAGACGTCGGTGCGATGGTCGAGCGCCTTGGCGCCGTGGCATTGCTCAGGCGACATGTAGCGCGGCGTGCCGAGCAGCATCCCGGTCTGCGTGCGCTGCTCGCTGTTGTTTCCCTGGGCCTTGGACTCGAGCTTGGCGATGCCGAAGTCGAGCAGCACCACGCGCTCCTCTCCGGGGTGGTCCGGGTCGGGGACGAGGAACACGTTGTCCGGCTTGAGATCGCGATGGACGATGCCCGCGTCGTGGGCCGCCTGCAGCGCTGAAGCGATGCGCAGGACGATCCGCGCCGCGGTCGCTCGCGGCAGCAAGGGCTCGCGCACCAGGCGCTCGGAGAGGGGCTCGCCCTCGAGCAGGTCCATCACCAGGTAGGCGCCGACCTCTGGATCGTCGCCAAAGTCGAAGACATCGATGATCCCGGGGTGGCCAATCTGGTTGACCGCCCGCGCCTCGTTGAAGAAGCGCTGCACGACCTCCGCGTTGCTGGCGATCTCGCGGTGGAGCACCTTGATCGCGGCCTTCTTGCCGATGCTCTGATGCTCACCGAGGTAGACCGCGCCCATGCCGCCGACGCCGAGCGCCTCGAGCAGCCGGTAGCTGCCGAGGGTCCGCCCGATGAGATCGCGCCGCGCGCCGCTCTTCGCCATCAGGGTTGCCACCCCGGCGGCACGTAGAGCTGGATGTGCATCGCTTTCGGGCGCCGAGATCGCTTCGCCCGCCGCCCCTTGCAGGCCTTGCGATAGCCGTAGCGGCAGGCCTTCTCGCGCGCCGCCTTGGCCTCGACTCGCTTATCGCCCTTGCGCCCGAGCAGCCTCGAGAAGAGAAAGCAGCCCTTGCCGCTCTTCCAGCGGCAGGCCTTCTCGAGCGCGGTGTACTCCCCTACGCCGTTGTTCTGCTTGCGCCGCTCGAGGGCGGCGAGGGCGAGGCAGCCGCCAGCGTGCCCGTTGACGCAGGCCAAGTCATGGAAGCTCTTGGCCTTGCCGAGGTCTCTGCCGACGCCGTGCTGGCCGCGCTCGTAGTCACGGCCTAGATCGTAGCAGGCGGGGCTGATCCGTTTGAGGCAGGCCTGCTGAAGCCGCATCAGGGCGCGCATGGGATCCTTGGGCAACCCGTGGCCGCTGCGGCGCATCTTCGCCACCCCATAGCAGCCCATGCCGTCGCCCTTGGCGCAGGCACCCAGGTAGTGGCCCACGGCCGTCATGATGTTCTTGGTCACACCGATGCCGCGCTCGTAGCAACGTCCCAGCTGCCCGCAGCCGGCCGCCATGCCGCGCTTGCAGGCCTTGCGGTAGATCGCCACGGCGCGCTTGATGTCGCGCTTGACGCCCACGCCCTGCTCGTAGAGCGCGCCGAGGTTCGCGCAGCCCAACCCGAAGCCTACATCGCAGCCCCGTTGAAACGCCGCCAGCGCCTTGGTGGTATCTCTCACCGCTGGGATCGAGCTGCGTAGCCGCAGCAGGCCCTCGACGAAGCAGCCAAAGCCGAAGCCCGCCGCGCAGGAGCGGTGGATCAAGGCGATGCCACGAGCCGGATTGGCCGTCGGCAACCCTTGGCCGTTGAGCATGGCCTTGCCATATTGCATACAACCCTGGCTATCGCCTTTGTCGCAGGCCTTCTTGAAGAGCGGCGCGGCGCGCTTGAACTGGCCGCTGCGGTTGAGCTGCACGCCCCACGACGTGCAGGCCGGGGCGTAGCCCTTCTCGCAGGCGCCGCGGATCAGCTTCAGACCTCGGCGCGGATCGGTCTTCAGCAGCACCTGGCCGAGCTCCAGACAGCCCCCCTGGGAACCGCCGTCGCAGGATTTCTTCAGCATCGCGAGGCTCTTGGTCTTGTCTTTGGTCGTGAGCCCCAACACCGCGCATGAGTTGGCGTCGCCGAGCGAGCAGGCGCTCTTGAAATAGCCCCGCGCGCGCTGGGCGTCACGCGGCACGCCCTCGCCCCGCCGATAGCGCACGCCGAGCTCGCGGCAGGCGGCGCCAAAGCCGCCCTTGCAGGCTCGCTCGAGCAGCGCACCTGCCCAGCGCAGATCGTGTAGCACCACCCGCCCGCGCAGCTCGGCGGCGAGGTTGGTGCAACCTGACCACGTCTCGCGCTCGCAGGCGCGTAGGTAGAGCGCGACCCGACGCAAGCGGGTCTCGAGCGACCGCGACTGGGGCAACGCCAGGGCGAGATCGACGCAGGCGGCCGAGAGCCCGTCTTCGCAGGCGCGGCGCAGCAGCGCTCGCGCCTTGGCCTTGTCTTTCTGCATGTGGGCGAGGCGGCGACACCCGCCGATGTCTCCACCGTCGCAGCCCTTACGCAGCAGCGGCTCAGCGCGGGCGAGGTCTTTGGGCACCCCGGCGCCAAAAAAGAAGATCGAGCCCGCGTTGGTGCAAGCGAGCGGCACCCCCGCCGCGCAGAGCTGCTCCAAGCGCTTGCGTGCGGCCGGCTGGTCTCGCTTCCCACCCACACCGGTGAAGAGCGCGGTCGCCTCGTTGAGGCAGCCCTCGCGCAGCCCCGCTCTGCAGGCGCGCTGGTAGAGCTGCACAGCCCACTTGCCATTCTTCATCACCCCGAGGCCTGCCGCATAGAGCGCGCCGAGGCTGACGCAACCACGGGCCGAGCCGAGATCGCAGGCGCGCTGCAGCGCACGGGCAGCGCCCGCGTCGTCTTTGAGATAGTTCGACAGCAGGCTGCCGTGGGCAGCGCAGCCGTGGGCATGCCCGAGGCCGCAAGCCAGCCGATAGGCCGTCAGCGCCGCCCCACGGTTGATCGCCCTCACGCCAATGCCTGCCTGTAGCGACAGGCCGAGGCGAAAACAGGCCTCTCCGTCTTTGGCCTCGCAGGCGCGCTTGCACGAGCTGACGTGGCCCACGACGCAGCGGTCGCCAGGCATCATCTTGGGCGCTGGCTTCGACGCCCCACAAGCCAACAGCCCGAGAGAGACACACACAAGAGGCGCCCCGCGCCAGATCGATTTTCTTCGCATTTAACGTCCCCCTTTGGACGCCGCGTATGTTAGTGGCGTCCATCCGCGACCACAAGGGAAACGCCAATAAGGTATGCTTTAGCACACCCGCGGTCGACTCACCTGGAGAGGTATAGGTACAGGGATCTCGAGACAGACAGGGATCCGCGGACGCCGAACCCTGGTATCATGCTCGATCATGTCCCCCCAAAACCCCCCAGAGAAGGGCGCCGAGCTGCGCAAGCTGCGCGCACAGCTGAAAAACCCCGGCGCGCCACCCAAGGATCCAACCGTCGTCGATGGCACTACGCCCACCGGTGAGACGGACACCGAGCTGCGCGACAAGCCCCCCCATAGCCGCGATCGCCCATCGCCGATCAAGCGTTCAGCAGAGATGGCGGTGGGCGCTGAGCGAAGCAGCGGTGACGAGGATCCGGCCAATATCGCCAGCGACGGCCACGAAGACGATCCCACGGTGGCGACGTCGCGGCCACGCCGCCCCTCACGCATCCCCGCCCCTCGCTCGAAGCGCGCCACACCCATCCCGCTGCCCAAGGCCAGCGGCGCGACGATCCCCAAGCCCGGCGCGCTGGATTCGTCGGCGCCAAAGGACAGCTCGACCGCGACGATCGAGTCGAGCACGCCTCTTCGCGACGACGCCTTCGAGTCGACGATCACCCTCGGCGTTGACGATCTGGAGGTGATGGCGAACAAGCCCGACTCCGCGCCCCCGCCTCCCCCGACGCCAACGACGAAGAAGGCCAGCAAGGGGCCCACGGAGCAAACCGCCGAGCATCCCGATGAGAAGGCAGGCGATGGAGCGCCCAACGACGGGGCCGACAAGGCCCCCGACCAAAGCGCGAAGCCCAGCGAGAAGACCCCAAGCCTCGAGGCGAAGCCGAGCCAGCGACCGGATGGGAGCCCAAAGACAAAGCTGGCGGCGCCGCCCACCAAGCCCACCCGACCACCGAACGCGCAGCTGACCGTCAAGCCGACCGACAAGCCGCCGCTCTCGGACCCGACCAACAAGCCCTCGCCGAGGCCGGCGGCCAAGCCGCCGCGGACTCACCCCGTCGGCCCCCCCCTCGACGAGACGACCAATACGCGCTCGACCTTGCCCTTCGGCTCACCCGTCGCGTCTACGATCAGCGAGGCCGATCCAACCGAGGTCTATGCTCGCGGCAGCGTCGCGGCGACGCTCGGTGAGGGCAGCGCACAGGTCTCGCGCACCGTGGTGATCACGCCCGCCCCGGGGATCCCAACCCATGGCGACTCGCGGGTAATACCGCCGCTGGATACGGCGGCCTTCTACGAGCGCGAGGCTCACGCCGCGGGAGGCGCCCAGCCCGACCGCGCCGCCGCGATGTGGATCGAGGTCGCCCGGACAGGCGAGCATAACGACTCCGCGCCGCTCGCCGTCGAGCGAGCCCTCGACCAGGCGGCGAAGGCGGCGCCGAAGAACGTCGCCGTGATCGGTCAGCTTCGCCGGATGAGCCTCGCGCGTCGTGACTTCGAGCGAGTGCTGGAGCTCGGCGAGCGACAGATCGAGCTCGGGGGGCCGAACCCCACCCGGGTCGCCGTGCTGCTCGAAGACGCCGCCGTAGCTCGCCTCGAGCGCGGCGATCCCCGCGGCGCGATCGATCGCCTCGATCGCGCCTTGGACCTCGCGCCGGCCGACACCATGGCCCTCTGTCATGTGGTCGGCTTGCACCTCGAGCTTGATGAGGCGCAGGCCGCCGTCGAGCGCCTAGAGCAGCTGACCGAGACCTCGAGCGTGCCCCGCGAGCGCGCCCGCTGCCTCTACACCACCGGGCTGCTCCTGGAGGGCAGCATCCGTCAGCCGGCTCGAGCGCTCGAGGCCTACGGTCGCGCCTTTGAGGCTGATGAGCGCCACCTCCCGGCGTTGACAGGGACGATCGAGCTCAGCAGCCAGCTCGGCGAGTGGCGCACCCTAGCGCGACGGCTCGAGCAGCTCGCCGAGCTCGCGCCGGGAGATGCGGCCCGGCTCTACTTGCAGGCAGGCTCCATCTACCTCGACCGCGTCGGTGATCTGGAGGCGGCGGTGCGCGCGCTCTCCGCGGCCTCCCGCGCGGCGCCACGAGATGCCGCCCCGTTGGCGCGCCTCGCGCTGGCGCTGGATGCCCGTGGCGCCTACCCGGAGCTGATCGAGGTGCTGCGACGCCTCGACACGCTGACCTTCGACTCGGGCAGCTGCGCCGCGTTGCGCACCCGCATCGGCAGCCTGGCCGAGACCCAGCTTGGCGACAGCGAGGCGGCGATCGAGGCCTACCGCCGAGCGCTGGAGATCGAGCCGCGCTACCTCCCAGCGCTCTCGGCCCTCGGCACGCTGTACCAGCGTCGCGGCGCCTTCGAGCCGCTGCTCGCGACCCTCGCCCCAGAGGCGGAAGATGGGCAGAGCCCGGTGGCCCGCGCCGAGCGCTGCCTCGAGATGGCGAGGCTACTCGATGGAGAGCTGGGCCGGCCCGTCGACGCCACCGAGCACGTCCGCCGCGCGCTGGAGCTCACCCCTGGCGCTTGGCCTGCCTTCACTCTTCAGCGTCGCCTCCTTCGGCGGCTGGGCCACGAGCAGGAGCTCGGCCAGCTGATCGACGCTCAGATCGGCGCGTGCGCCGACATCAAGACTCGCCACCACTGGCTGCTCGAGCTGGCACGGATGCAGGCGGGCCCGCTGGCCGTCCCAGAAGACGCGCTGAAGACCTATCGGCAAGCCCGCGAGGTCGAGATCAACCGCAGCCCAGCGCTCGAGCTCATCGATCTGCTCGAACGAGAGGAGCGCTTCGCGGAGCTGCTCGAGCTGCTGTTGGAGGAGGCCGCTGACACCCGCGACCCCGCCGAAGCCGAGGGTTATAAGCTGCGGGCCGCGGAGCTCGCCGAGGCCCGCCTCGAGGAGCCCGACCGAGCGTTGGCGCTGCTCGCCGAGGTGCGCGCCGCCAACCCAGGCTGCGTCGCGGCGATCCGGGCCGCTGGTCGGATCCTCGATCGCCTGGAGCGCTGGCGTGATCTCTGCGCGCTCTACCGCGAGCAGCTCGACCGCGCCACGGACGACGGCGAGGCAGCCGAGCTCTATTGCCGGATCGGTCGCCTCGAGGCCGAGCGGCTCGGTGAACCCGCGGCGGCGATCGACACCTACCTGCAAGCCCTGGCCCGCAAACCGGAGATCCCAGCGGCGCTGGCGGCGCTGGAGCGGTTGGTGCGCCATGAAGAGCGCCATGACGACCTTATCGACGTGCTACGCCGCTTCGCCGCGGTGAACAACGACCCACACCAGGGCGCCGACGCCCTCTGCCGTGCGGCGGAGATCGCCGAGACGCGGCAAGACGATCGTGACCGGGCGCTGAAGCTCTATGACGAGGCTCTCACGGCGAGCCCTGGTTTCTTCGCGGCGCTCTATGGCAAGCTCGGCCTGCAGCTGCGAGGCCGGCAGCGAGCCGCAGCGGCGAGCACCCTCGAGACCCTGGTGACGGTGGAGCAGGAGGCCGAGGCCGACGACGCGGCTGGACTGGCCGAGCTGGCCCTCCTGCGACACCGCGAGCTGCGGTTGACCAGCCCGCCACCGCCGGAGGAGCTCTGCGCGGCGCTCGCCGACTGCCGGCACGTGGAGCTGCTCAGACCAGAGCAGCTCCGACTGGCTCGGCGCGGCCGCGATGAAGCGCTGCCCAGCTTGCTGGTGGAGCTAGCAGAAGACACTCGCGACGCGGGGCTCGCGGCGGCGTATTATCTGGAGGCGGCCCAGCGCGCCGAGCTCGTGGAAGGAGATGACGATCAACACTTGGCGTTGGCGACCCAAGCCTTCAGCGCCAGCGACAGCGCGCCCGCGATCGTCTGGTCGCTGCAGCGCGCCCTCGAACGAACGAACAAACAGCCCGAGTTGGCGGCGCTCCTCGAGCGGGAGGCCGCCGAAGAGGGAGAGTTCGCGGTGCGGATCCCGATCCTCGCGGAGGCGGCGAACGCTCACCTCTGCGCAGGTCAGGCCGAGGACGCGGCGCGCGTGGCACGCCAATGCCTGACGGGCGATCGCCACCACCTACCATCGCTGCTCTTGCTCGCCCGCCTCGCCGAGGAGCAGCGCGGCTGGACCGAGCTGGCCTCCTATTGTGACCAAATCGTGGAGGCCTGCCGCGACGCTGACAACCGCCTCTCGGTGGCCCTGATCGCGAGCGACACCTGGGCTCATCGGGTTGGCGAGACCTCACGCGCGCTGGCGAGCCTGCGACCCGCGCTGGCTGACGACCCGGGTCAAGCCGACGCCTTCGCCCGAGCCGAGCGGCTGCTGATCGAGCTGGTCGACGATGAGCAGCTCTCGCGCCTCTACGCCCGCCGGATCAACATCTGCGACGACCAACACCAGAAGATCGAGCTGTTGCGGCTCAACGCGCGGTTGCTGCGTGACCGGCTCAACGACGGGACCCGAGCGATCGGCGAGCTGACCAACTTGCTCGCCTTGGCACCTCGCGACATCGACGCCCTGCGCGAGCAGGCCGACCTGCTGCGTCAACATCAGCGCTGGTCCGACGCCGTGGCGACCCTCGGCACGCTGCTCGAGTGCACCGATGACGAGGCGATCCAGCGCAGGGCGAGGCTGACCCAAGCGGAGCTCCTGCTGCGCCAGCTCCACGAGCCGCGGCGCGCTCGCCAGGTGCTCGACCAGTCGCTGGCCGAGACCCCAGATGACACCGACGCGCGGAGGCTGCTGGTCGAAGCCCATATCGCGGAGGGCAGCTGGGACGACGCCCGCGCCCTGCTCGAGACCCTGGCCAAGCGCCCGGGCGAAGAGGAGCGGGCGCTGCGGGTCTGGGCCTACTGGCAGCTGGCCGAGCTCGCCCGCACGGGGCTACGCGAGGACACGCTGCGAGATCGTGGGGAGCAGATGGCCTTGGAGACGGCGGCCCCCGACGCCGCGCTGCTCAAGGAGCTCGTGGCGCGCTTCGTCGATCGTGGCGAGGCAGCGCGGCTGCGCGAGCTCTCGACTCGCATCGTCGAGCGCTCGACCTTGGTCGAGGCCTTGGTACCGCTACGCCTGGCCCTGGCCCGGCTCTCCCTCGACACCTTCGGCGACCCGACGGCGGCGCTCGAGCAGCTGCGGGCGGCGTTGGTGGTCCACCCGGAGGACGAGGAGGCCCGGCTGTTGTCGGCGCGGGCGCTGGAAGAGCGAGGTGAGACGGCGGCGGCTGCGCAAGGCTACCGTGCGCTGCTGATCGACCACCTGACCAACGCCGAGGCGGCACGGGGGCTAGCGCGGACGATGGGGATGTTGGGGCATCCGCCGGTGACGGCGGTGGCCTGCGCTGTGCTGGAGCTGGCTGGAGAGGCGACGGTGGCCGAGGTCGAGCAGATCGAAGGGCTCGATCGGGCCGGCGCTCCGCATGGCAGGCTGGAGTTGACAGCGCTGCCGCTCTCCGATGATGAGGCCGACCACGACCTCCTAGAGACCGAGCGCTTCCTCGAGCCGCTGCTGCCGCACCTGGCGAGCGTCTACAAGCTGCCGTTGGCGGCGACCGTCGGCGCCTCTCATCCTGCGGCCACCGCGGCGCGACAGCTCGGAAGCGCCCTCGGCTTGACGTCGGTGCAGCTGTCGATCGAGAGCGGGCGCGCGCCGGCGGAGGCTGGCGTGGGTCGGCCTGTGCCACTGCGTGTGTCAGCCGAGCTGGCGGCGCTGCCCGAAGAGGCGCCGTTCCGCTTCTGGGTCGGGCGAGCCCTGGCGGGGGCCGCGGGCACGGGCGCGCTCCTCGAGCAGCTCGACGACCGCGCCTTGGAGCGGATGCTCGACGCTCTGGCGACGCCCAAGCCGCTGGAGCCGGCGCTGGCGCAGGAGCGCAAGCTGCTCTGGCGGGCGCTACCGCGCAAGCTGCGCAAGCTGGTCGAACAAGCCGAGGTGCCGCAGCTGCGAGTCGAGCGCTGGGATCGCTTCCGTCGCCTCGAGCGACAACGCGCCGACCGGATCGGGTTGCTCTGCAGCAGCAACCCGCGGGTGGCGCTGCGACAGCTCGAGCTGGCCAACAGCGAGCGGCTGCGCGCGCTGCTCGAGTTCAGCTTATCAGAGCAGCTGAGTAGCGCCTATCGACTGCTCTGGACAGCGCGCGCCTAGAGCGCTGACCCACGGACCTCCCGTCGTCGCTCGTCGGTTGCCTGCGACCAGCAGGCGCCCTCCTCGCTCCAACGCCGTGATGCCGCATCCTTCGCGCAGCTCGGTCCGGTAAGCGGATCAGCGCTCTAGCAGCCTGGGGCAGTCGCTGGGTCGCAGGAGTTAGCCTCTCCGAAAGCGCGCCGTACACTTGCGCGTCGTCGGGGCAGCGGTGAGGATGGCGCCATGTGCGTTGGACTGCTCCGACGTCTGCGTCGCTGCGCCCTCTTGGCGGCCCTGCTGCTCGCAGGTTGTGCGACGTCGACCCCGCTACCACCGCCCCCGCGAGAGCTGAGTTGCCCACGACAGGCGCCGGCGCCGCCGCTGATCCCGCTGCAGCGCGCGGAGCATCTCCTGGCGAGCTTCTGGCTCGACCGAATGCCCGAGCCGGAGCGCCCGCTGCTGGACAGCGCCGCGATCGCCGCGTTGAACCAGCGCGCGTTTCGCCTGGCACCGCCGAGCTCGGTCATCGCGCGCGTCGACCTGCTGCGCTCGAAGACGAGGTTTCCGCGACAGCGCCTCGAGCGGGACCTGCAGCGGCTGGCTCGGGCGATCGACCAGGGGAAGCGCCTCTTCGCGGGGGGGCAGCGCCCAAAGAGGCTGGTGGCGACGTTGCAGCAGCGCCTGGCGGCAACGCAGCCAAGCGAGGAGCTGCGGGTGGCGCTGAGGAGCACGCCGCTGCGCTGCTACGCCGACCACCGCGCGCTCTATGAGGAGCGAGGAGACCGGGCCTTCGACCTGGCGCAATGCGCGGAGCTGCGCTTCGGCGAGGCCGTTCGCGTGCTCGGAAAGGGGCCGCGCTACTGGTACGTCCAGGCGGCGTATGGTGGGGGCTGGGTCGATCGTCGAGCTCTATCGCCAGCGCTGAGCAGCGAGCAAGCGCGGCGCTACCTGCGCTGGGAGGACATGGCGATGATCGTGGCCGATCGGGTGGGAGTCTGGAGCAGCGCGCGAGGGGGGAAGCTCCTCGGCATCGCGCGGCTCGGGCTGTCCCTACCGAGGCTGAGTGGGGCGGAGGCCGACCGAGACGGGGTGGTGGTGCGCGTGATCGGCAGCCGCGGACCGCAGCGAGGGTTCATCCGCGAACGCCGTGCGGTGGCAAGAGCGGATCAGCCGCTGACACGGGCCGCCCTGGTGGAGCGCGCGTTCCGCCTCCTCCACACCCCCTATGGCTGGGGTGGCACGGGCGGCAAACGGGACTGCTCGCGCCTGCTGATGGACCTCTTCGCCTCCTTCGGTGTGCTGCTGCCGCGCAACTCGAAACAGCAGTCGAAGTCCGGCTCCGAGCGCATCGACGTCACGAAGCTCAGCGACGCAGCGAAGGCGAAGGCGATCGAGCGAGCGGCACGACGGGGGCTGGTGCTGCTCTTCCTCCCGGGCCACATCATGCTCTACCTCGGGCGCGACGGTGACCACCTCTATGCCCTACACCAATTCTCCGGCTACCTCACCCCCTGCCCAGGAGGTGGCGAGACCATGCAGCGCGTCAACCACACCACGGTCACAGCCTTGGAGCTAGGCCGAGGCAGCTCGCGCCGCGCGTTCATCGAGCGCATCACCAAGCTGATCGTCTTCGGCTCGCCACCCTCTCCACAGGGCTCCGAGTCGTCCCGATAGTCTCTTGATGAACAAGACGTCGAGTCGACGCGAGCAGCGAGCTGCTCTTTCGCGAGCTGCTCTTTCGCGAGCTGCTCCTTCGCGAGCTGCTCTTTCGCGAAGCACGTTCCCCGTCGTCTCTAGAACGGTCCCCAAGTCGTTTCGCGAACGTCGGGGAGCCCCGCTGGCGTAACGCGCTGCGCCATGCCAACAGGTCGAAAGCATTGACGACGTATGTTATTGATGGCTGAGGACTGCGCCCCGGATAGCTGTAGCGCCAAACGTTCACGTTTTTCTGGGTACGTTTTTCTGGGGAGCTGTCCTTAGCTCGAGTGGTGTGCGACTTGGAGGTCACCGAGAGGTCAAGGAGCGCAACGCCACCAACACGATAGTCCGATGAGCGATACCCCCGAGAGCTCTGCCGCGCCCCGCGAGGGCGAGGCTACTGGTCGCCCTCCTACCGGCGAGACACCTGCGCCACGGCGTGAGATCCATCTCGTGGATCCACCCACGTCGGTGCTCGTCAATGCAGCCGATTGGACCACCACCGTTCCGTCTGGTCAACAAACGGCCTCGGCCGGCGCGAACGCAGACGCCCCCAAGACGGCGGCGGGGGCAGCTGAGCCACGATCCGACGCCGAACAGCCGGCGCGAATCGAGACCACAAACGGCAACGCTCGCGCGCTAGGTCAGGTCGACGAGACCCAGACCGTGCAGATCCCGACCACGGTCGACCTCTCCCCCGATGCCACGGCGCGGACGTCGACCCGCGATTCGCTAAACGCCCCCGAACCGGAGCGCACACCCCACCCACAGCGGATGCTGCACCGCTGGGGCTTCATCGGCTGGCTGATGGGGAAACTCTTCTTCTCGAAGGTGTTCTTCGCCAAGGAGCACGTCGAGCGCATTCGAGAAGCGTCCAAGCTGGGCACCGTTGTCTACGTGATGCGTCTGCGCAGCACGGTGAATTTCCTCTATTGGAACTACGCCTTCATGGCTCATGGGTTGCCGCTGGCGCGCTTCGCGAACGGCCTACGTCGCTACTTCTGGCAACCCATTCGCATGATCTTGAGGCGACTCTTTTCGCGCACACCCGATCCTGTGAACACGCTACGTGAGCTCACGTCGACCAACCAGAGCTCAGCGATCTTCCTCCGCTCGCACGCCGTCTTCGGCACCCCGGACTTCGACGGTCCGTACCTCCGCACGCTGGTCGAGCTGCAACGTGATAGTGAACGACCGGTGGTCCTCGTGCCCCTGACGCTTCTCTGGGGCAAAAAGAACGTACGGGACGTACCGCGCTCGGCGCTGGTCGATACGCTCCTGGGCAACCAAGACGAGCCGCGTACCTTACGCCGGCTTTGGCAAGTGCTACGCCATTCGCGCCGTTCCCATGCGGTGGTGTCCACACCGCTGCGCCTCGACGCGTTTCTGGCGCAGCAAGATGACACCACACGAAACGACAATCACCGCGCTGCAGACGCGCTCGAAGGCGAGCTCTGGGATCGCATCGAGGGCGAGCGACGGGTCCGCATCGGCCCGCGGCGGCAACACTTCCTGCAAATCCGCCGGCAGATCCTCGAGCAGCCCAATATCCGCGCGCTGATGCAGCAGCAGGCAGACGAGACGGGACGTAGCGTCGACGCCGTCCTAAGACGCACCGCCAAGACCCTCAAGAAGATGCAGGCACAGATGAGCTCAAGGGGTCTCGCGCGACTAAAGAGCGTGGTCGACAAGGTCTGGCGACGTATCTACAGGGGGTTCGAGATCGACGAGGCGGGACTAGAGCAGCTTCGCGAGGCCGGCCGACAGGGTCCCTTGGTCTTCCTGCCGACCCATCGCAGCCACATTGACTACCTGGTGCTATCCGATCTCTTGGTCACACGAGGCCTGCTGCCGCCACATATCGCGGCGGGGATCAACCTCTCGTTCTGGCCGATGGGGTGGCTCTTTCGCGCTGCGGGAGCGTTCTTCATCCGCCGTCGCTACCAGGGAGACGCCCTCTACAGCGCGCTGCTCAAGGCGTATGTGGGTGAGATCCTCAAGGAAGGCCATTACCTCGAGATCTTCATCGAGGGCGGACGCTCTCGCACGGGGAAGGTCTTGCATCCGAAGCTGGGCCTTCTTTCGGTCATCGCTGACCTCTGCGCCGCCGGTGAGGTGCCACCGGTGCATATCGTCCCGCTGTCGATCGGCTATGAGCGACTCGTCGAGCTGAGAAGCGTGACGCGAGAGCTCACAGGAGGCGACAAGCGTCCCGAGAGCATAGGCGGGATCCTCCGGGGGGCGAAGGTGCTGCGCTCGAAGCGCGGCTATGGCTACGTGAACGTCCAGTTCGGCGAGGCCTTCGAGGTTCAGCGCTTCCTGGGCGAGCGAGGCTTCATCGGCCCAGAGTCGAACCCCGAGCTGCGGAGGCGTGCGATCCGGTCGCTCGGCTACCATACGCTGACTCGAGCTGGACGACTGACAGCCGTGACCCCCACCTCGCTGGTGGCATCGGCGGTGCTTGCGCCGGGGACGCGAGGCATACCGCGGGAGCTTTTGGAGCAGGCCGTCCAGCTCTTCGCGGTCGTCGCCAAGAGCAGCGGAGCCCGCTTTGTCACGAGGATCTGGCGCACGGAGGGCAAGGCGCTCGATGAAGTGCAGCTCGAAGAGGCTATCGAGCTCTTGGTGCGCGATGAGGCGCTAGCGGTGCGCGGAGGAGAACACGACCGGATCTACGTCTCAGAGGATCAAGCCCGCGTCCGCCTCGAGTACTACAAGAATCAGATGATCGCCCATCTGCTCGGACCGTCGCTGATCTCGATTGTTCTACGAGCGATGCAGAGCCGCGACTTGGCTGCTGTAGATCTGCCAAGCCTGCGCGACGCGACGCGTTTCGTGATCTCGCTCGTGCGCCTGCACTTCGTTGAGAACGCTGGCGAGAAGCCCGACGCGACCTTCGAGCGATGGCTCGAACAAATGGTCGACCTCGAGCTGGTACGGGTAGACGAGGGAGAGGGGCTCGTCTACGTCGACGACTCCTGTGTCGCCTCGCTGGACCTCCTCGCGGGGCTCGTCGAGGGGACGATGGAGACCTACAGCGCCTGCGCCCGCGCGATGCTGCAGATGCTCCGCGGGGGATCACGTCGCCGCAAAGAGCTCGAAGCCGAGCTCCTGGGGCGACTGCACCGCTGGCACCTCACGGGCAACCTGCGGCGCTTCGAGTCATGTCAAATCCCACTCGTCGCTGTAGTGATCGACTGGCTCTGCGAAGAAGGGATCCTGACCCAGTCTACCGATGAAGGCGACGTCAAGGTCTCCCTCGCCCGACCCCACGCCGACGGCCGCGCCCTCCAGATCCTCGTCGAACGCGCCGAGCGCCTCCTGATCAAACGCTAGAGCGCTGACCAACTTACCTCCCATCGCCGCGCTGGTCTGCGAAATCACAGCGGTTGTCGCTCGTCGGTTGCTTGCTACCAGCAGGCGCCCTCCT
>PDWJ01003355.1_pt1 | contig 15418 bp, 11 predicted proteins | sample 1430881 | NCBI WGS metagenome assembly PDWJ01 (sample SAMN01162460, study PRJNA174530) | Oral metagenome, whole genome shotgun sequencing project. | biome: Marine environment; feature: Marine mammal; material: Swab sample of the gingival sulcus; isolation source: swab sample of gingival sulcus... | reverse complement strand
GGAATGGTAAAACGAGATTTTTGCACCACACTGAGTTGGCAGCCATTCTGCTTCCCGGATGGTGCGTGGTTAAATGCGTTGTTCAGCAAACCCTAATTAACTGCAATTAACGAAATGATTCCGTCTGTGCTTTACAGGGGCTTGGCACCTTCTGTCCCGTGAACAGGTCGGTTGTCAGCAACGTTCCCCCGGCCGCACGCAAATGACCGGGGATTGGGATCGGCCGCGCAAAGCATTTGCGAACAATATCCATGCGTCTTGCGGCGCCCATTTTCAGGCGGGGCTATTTCCGGCCATCATCCAATTTCGCCAGGGCCTTGAGCAGCCCCAGCGGAGACTGGTGCATGGAAAGATGCTGAATCGCGGCGAGCTTCTTTTCTTGCCGTTCGAATTTTTTATTCATCCGAGCCTGGTAGGCCTCCCGGAGTGCCTCCACCAATTTGTCGAAATCGTAGGGCTTCTCCAGGTATTTGAAAGCGCCGAGTTTGGTGCACTCAACGGCAGAGTCCACCGTTGCGTGGCCGGTGAGCATGATGATTTCGATAAACTCATTATTCTCTTTGAGAATTTTCAGGACCTCGGTGCCGTCCATGTCCGGCATTTGCAGGTCCACCACGGCCACGTCGAAGTTGCCTTTTTTGGCGGCGGCCACAGCATCGTCGCCTTTGTTCGCAGTCGTTACGTCAAAGCCCTTTATGGAAAGCCGTCCGGAAACCGCCTTCAGAAATTTGACCTCGTCATCGACCAAAAGAATTCTTATCGTATTGCCCGTTTCCATGGCACCCTCCGGCTGCTTATGGGTTGAGGTAAGTTGTTCCCTGACGTTGATCATATATCTTCTATTCTGCCCGCGTCCGGCGGACTTTCTCTTTCGCCGCTTTGATGGTTTTGCTCAATTCGTCGATATTGACCGATTTCGACATAAATGCGAAGGCGCCCAGTTCCATGCACGTCTTTTTGTCGGCTTCCGATCCCTGGCTGGTCAACACGATCACCTCAATGGCGGGATGGGTCTCTTTTACCTGGCGAAGCACTTCGATGCCATTGATTCCCGGCATTCTCAGGTCAAGAATCATCACATCGGGCTCGTCTTCCTGGTCCACCAGGCTAAGGGCCGATTCGCCATCGTAGGCCACCGCAGCGTCCAGTTCTCTCACCATCAAACGTTTGGACAGGGTTTGTACATATTTTTTCTCGTCGTCCACCAGCAGGATCTTCGACGAGGTATCGAAGTCATGGCGCCGATAGACGTCGGTCTGGTAATACCCCGACCCGACCCTGGTCTCCACGGCGGTTACCCCCGGCACCTTCAGGGCGATTTCCTTGAGTTCCGCTTCAAGACGGTTCAGTCGCAATACATGCTTGTTAATGGTCAGGGTGGCCAGCCCTTCCTTGACTTCCACCGCAACGTCATGGCCTTTTTTAACCAGGGCAAGCTCCACGTTGGCGGCGGTCATGAAATCGTGGACGGCCGATTCGGATGGACCGGCAAGTTTGAACACGGGGTTCGCGATGGTCTGTTCGATGGTCATCCCAATGTCTTCCAGCGATGTCTTGTCGGTCGGCAGGCAGATGTCGTAAAGCGATGAACTCCACGGATCGTAAACGCCGTGGAGCATATGCACCCACGCGGCGGCCTGCACATCGTCGCGGTGGACAATCTTGTTGGCCTCGGAGGATGAAACCTTCAATTCCTTTTCCGCTACGGCCACACGAAAGGTCATATCCGCAATCAGACAAATTCGAAGCACGTGGCGGATGTCGGCCGGAATCAATTGCCCGACAAAGCCGCTGATGATCAACGCGTCATCGGCCAGGCAGGCTGCCAGGGCCATCCGCAGGTAGGCCAACGACCGTTCCCGCTCATGGGTCAGCCGGTTGAACACCGAAACCTTGTCGGAAAGAACGCGCACGATTTTATTTTCGGGAATATGGGAAAGACGGCTGGCCTCGGCAAAAAGGTCCCGATCCGTCAACTGCCGGTAGCCGGTACGCGAACCGATTTCCTCAACGATCTGTTTCTCGTTGCAGTAACTGCCGCTGAACACGGTGATGACTGGCATGGATAACTCCTTTGTTTAGGCTTCAACAAGTTTGCATTCGTTTAACAACGGGCAGTTCGCATCCGAATTGTTCTCGTGAGCGATTCGATGGACGGCGACGAGCCCTTTTTCCAGGCTCGGGAAGATATGGTCCCGGCCGATTTTCTCCAGAAAGTGCGTCCGTTCGAACACCTCCATGACCGCCTCGTTGACCCCGCACATGGAGATGTCGATGCCGTTGCTTCGAACCCGATCCACGATCAGGGACAGGGCTTCTTCACCCGATGCGTCGATATCGTTAATGCCCTGGGCGGCAATAAGGATATGGTTGAGCCCTTTTTTGGTGCGGATCATTTCGGTGATCGTATCCTCCAAGTAGCTGGCGTTGGCAAAAAACAGCGTTCCGTCGAAGCGGACAAGACTCACATAGGGGCACTCGTCGAGGTTGTTGCTGCTCGCACAGCGCAGTTCTTCATCCTCCGAGCGGGACAAGAAAACGACCCTGGGACGCATACTTTTATAGAGAAAAACCATCAAGGACAAGGCCACACCGATCATGATCCCCTTATCCAGGTGGGGGGCGAAGGTCAGGGTGCTGACAAACGAAATAATGGAGATGGCGCCGTCATACCACTTGGCCTTCCAGGCATGGATGAAACCGGAAACATTGAGTAGACCGATCACCGCCATCATGATGACGGCCGCCAACACCGCCTGGGGTAAATGATAGAGCAAAGGCGTAAAAAATAAAAGAACGATCACCACCGCAAGACTGGTAAATACGCTGGACAGTCCTGAGACGGCCCGGGCCTGCAGGTTGACCGCCGAACGGGAAAACGAACCTGATGTGGGATAGCTTTTGCCGATGGCGCCGAAGATGTTGCCAAGCCCCTGCCCGATCAGTTCCTGGTTGGGATCCAGTCGCTGCCCGGTTTTGCTGGCCATGGCCTTGGCGATGGAGATCGCTTCCATAAAACCGAGCAGGGAGATAATCGCGGCATAGGGCAGCAGATGCAGCATAATTCCGATGTCGATGGGAGGAACGCTCATTTTCGGCAGTCCTCTGGGAATTGAACCAACGACAGCGCCGCCGCCCGTCATTTTGAGCTTGCCGGTATCCAGCGCTCGGTTACCGACCTTGACGCGCCAGGTACGGCCGTCACTTTGCATGCCGGCCGGAACCTTATCCTGCGGATAGAATTTCATGGAGCCATCGTCCTGTTTGACACCGGCCAGCAGGACAAACCGGAGTCTGGTCCGGTAGTCGTGAACTTCCTCCTGTAAATGAGAAATACTCAGGTTGGTTACCTCCAGCATGTGTACGGCATCCAGAACGGCAACTTCGTCGTGGCGTTTTTTGGCCTTGCTGGATTCTTCTCCGAATTGGGTGCGCTCTTTGGCAAGCGGTTGTATGGACGCGGAGGCCTTGTTGAAACCTTCGATCAGTTGGCGCACTTCGGGTGACTCGATGGCCTCGATGCCAACGGTTGTGTCGTGCTGAAAGTGGGTGGCCCACGAGATGGCCGTTGTAATGACAACGGCAACGAGAACGTTGGGGATTCTGGGCGACAGCCACTTGAGACCGTACATGATGCCGAAGGCGAACGCGCCCATTAAAAGGGTCGGCCAGTGGGTATAATGGAGCGCCGCCTCGATGACGTGGAAGATGGTTTCGTAATGATGCTGCGCCGTGTCCACGTATACGCCGAACATTTTGGAAAGTTGGGAAGAGGCGATGATCAGCGCCGCAGCGTTGGTAAAGCCGTTGACCACCGGATGAGATAAAAAATTTACCACCAGCCCCAACCGCAGAACACCCAGGCTGAGCTGGAAAAGACCGACCATCAACGCCAGCAAGACGGCATAGGCGATGTATCCGGGACTTCCCGCCGTGGCCAACGGCGAAAGGGATGCCGATGTCATCAGGGAAACCACGGCCACGGGTCCGGTGGCCAATTGGCGGCTGGAGCCGAACAACGCGGCAATCATGGGCGGCAAAAACGAGGCGTACAATCCGTAATAGGCAGGCAGCCCGGCCAGTTGGGCGTAGGCCATGGATTGTGGAATCAGGACGAGGGCCACGGTAAGACCTGAAAGCGCGTCTCGCTGGAACGATGTCTTGTCGTAGTTTTTAAACCACGCCAAAAAGGGAAAAACCTTTACCAACATGTGCGACTCCTCTCCTTGAAAGAAATATTCGCTTGCCGAGTAACGACTCAGCACATTTTGCAACAAGACTTCAAATCATTCGACAAACTCAGGTAATTTTTCACAGAACAGCATTTGACAAACCCGTAAAAAGTCGAGAATGATCGTCTTTTTACCGCCGATCATACGAATACATATTATTGTCAAATAGTTATATGATATTGTTTGCGCGGGCATGACATGCCTGGTGATTTTTTACGAAACGATCAGCATTTACAGGATCGTGGCTGCCTCTGTCCCGTGAACAGGGATTACATTTTTAATTGACGGTGCGCCCTCAAAGATCCGTATCGATTGTCATCGGCACGAAAATCTCCAACCGATTTTCGTTGCTGTCGCAATTGATGGCAACACCGATGGATGCTGCCATGGTATCGAGTTCGGTATCGGGAAAATCCTGGAATTCTCCGGGTCCGAAGTTCGAAAAAAGGATTTTCCACCCCTTTTCGTCTGTGTTCCCGACAATGGAAATCGTCACCTCGCTGCCTGCGCCGACTATTTTGAATGCATCAGCCAGGGTCCGGTAGACAACCGCCTGAAGAAGGAACGGACAGGTCTCTACCATTGGCGTCGGTCCATCACAGGGACGGACATCGACCTTGCCGGCAAAGCTCAGATAGCTGGAAAGGTTGACCGACAAATCCAGTATCTCCATGAGATCAACGGATTCGACAGGGTGGTCGATGCTGTGGGAAAAGCGGTTCATTTGCCGGATAACGGAAAATCCACGCTGGATTTCTTCCACGATGCTTAGTGTACAGTCTTTCAGCATATCCGGTTTAACCGAGGCCCCCGACGATGCCATGTCGGAGAGATCGCTGAGCAACCCGGCCGTCTCGGAAATGATGGCCATCACGTTTTTCAGCTCGTGGGAGATGGAGGCATTGACTCGGCCGAAAAATGCCAGGCCCTCATATCCGAATCTATCCTTGGTATCGTTCATTGGTTTTCCTCAACCTGCGGTATTGTTCTCGAACACGGCAGCCAATCCGATTACGGCATCTGTGGCCGGTTTTTGTTCATGCATCGGGAACCAACCGGTTCAGGGTTTCAATCAACTGTTCGATTTTAAGCGGTTTGGGAAGACAATCTGCCACTTGAATATCACCCGCCTCATAATCCGTACCGGATCCGTGGCCGGTCAGAAAAACGAACTTCATCTGTGGGTCGATGGCGCTCAATCGTTGCTTCAATTCAACCCCACCGATTCCGGGCATTTTCACATCCAACACCGCCACATCAAAGCGGCTGCCGGCCTCGACCTCGGCCAGGGCCTTTTCACTGGAGAAAAAAACCTGTAACGGAATCCCTCGAAGTTCGAGACGTTTGGACAACATCAGGGCAAACTTTTGTTCGTCATCGACCAATAAGACCTTCATGCGTGGGTTTCCTCTTTGGCTTTGATGGGCAAGGTGACCACGAACGTCGTGCCTTGACCGGTATGACTCTCGACCGTTATGTTTCCATGAAGTTTCTGGACCAGGCCGTAGGTGATGGAAAGGCCCAATCCGGTGCCCTGTCCTTCTTTTTTGGTGGTAAAAAAGGGATCGAAGATTTTTTTCAGATTCGCTTCGGAAATGCCACAGCCGTTGTCCCGGATAGACAACCGGACGTGGTCGTCGCCATCTGACCGGGCCTGGATATCCAGAAAGCAACCGTTGTCGATGGCCTGAAAGGCGTTGTTGACCAGATTGAGGACGATCTGCTGCAACTTGCCGCGATCGGTTTCGATCTGCGGCAGGGTATCCGGGATATCGACATGAATGGCAATATCCCGGTATTCGGCCTCTTTTTTATGGAAATTAATCACATCGGAAACCATGTCTTTCAAATGGATGGTCTGGCTCTGAACATCAAAATGCCGCGCAAATCCCAATAACTGGCGCGTAATGGTGCCGCAACGTTCCACGGCCTCGATGATGGACTCGATATTTTCCAGCAGTTCGGGATCATCCTTGTAATCTTTTTTCAGGGCGAACAGGTCCTTCACGTAGCCTGCGGTTTCGTTAATCAGGGCCAGGGGATTGTTGATTTCGTGGGCCACCCCGGCGGCTAGCTGCCCGATGGACGCCAGCTGGGAATTCTGCTCGGCCATGGCCATGGTTTTGGCCTTTTCACTGTCGGCCTGAAAAATTTTGTTCACCATGAAAGAGGACGTCAGTGTGACCACGACAACGAGGACCAGGACACTGAGAAACAAAAACCAGTTGATCTGGCGGCGCAGGTCCAGCCAAGCCTTCATCATTCCGGCTTTCTGTTTGACCACCATGAGGATGAAAGAGGTCGGAACGATTTTGGTGGAAATGTAGGCGTAGCCGACCACAATCGGCCGGCCCTCGGCATCGCTGTCGATCTTCGTGCGGGTTCGCTCATCAAAAGGTGGCACGGCAATGGTCATGTGTTCGGCATCGCCTGTATAAAATGTGGAGGGCGTTTGCAGCATCCCCTGGTGGTTGACAAGAAAGATATCCGAATGCTCTCCAGTTTTATAGGATGAGAGCGTTTGGATGAGCCTTTCCGTTTCCAGTGTCGCCCGCAACACGAAACCGTGGCCATTCGGCAGGGTGGATTTCACCGCCACGACGATATGGGGAACATCGCGATGCCCGAAAAAAATTTCGCTGACACAGGCATTGTTCTTCATACAGTCCCGGAACCAGGATTGATCGCTGTAATCTTTTCCCTCCAGATTGAAAGGACCAGCATAGGCGACTTGGGTGCCACTATCGGCAATCACACTCAGGTCGGTCAGTCCGCCGAAACCCAGCTTCAGATTCTGCAACACCTCCCGCAACCGTCCGGGATCGGTCAGACGGTCGTAGTCCATTTCGTTGGCGGTGAACGTCAGGGCGGACAGACGCTCCTCCAGGAAGAACGTCACTGCCCGGCGTGCATTGGAAGCCACCCGCTCGGTGCGCAACAGGGATTCGGTGTCGATGGACCGCTGGCTGAGCTGATAGTAAATAAGCGTGATGACGATCAGCGGGATCAGGGCGGTAGAGATCAGGATAAAGATTCCCATACCCCAGATTTGTCGGTAATCTTGGAAGGTACGATAATGGCTGAGGCGGTCGTCGCCGTTCTGCTGAAAACGTGGCCAAAGGGCGTTCAAAAAACTGGTTTTCCTATCCGTCATGGCGCTCGCTCCTCGATTCGGTCCATGATGGCCAACAGTTGATCAATATCCAGTGGTTTGTTCATGAACGCCCGGGCACCCACTGCCATGCACTGCTCCCGGTCCTCCGCGTTGCCGTGCCCGGTCAGAATGATGACTGCGATTTCGGGGCGGCAGGCTTTCATCTGCTTCAGCACCTCTATTCCGTACAGATCGGGAAGACGGAGATCCAAAATGACCATCGGGTAAAAATCCTGATGTACACAATCAATGGCCGTCTGACCGTCGTAGCAGACCTTGCAGGTCATCCCGCGCAATTTGAGCCTTCGGGCCAGCATGTCCGCATAACGGCGCTCATCGTCAACAATCAGTAGGTCAAAGTGTTTCATTGTACAATTTAATTTTATTGACTGCCCGATAAACATACTTTATATGAAACACATATACAATAATGTTTAATTTGTAAACACTTTGATAGTTTGTTTTTAAAAATATGCGACATTCCTTCACCCCCATGGGAGGAATTCGGAAATGACCCCACGGAAGAAACGGATCCTGTTGGTCGACGATGAAGAAAAATTGGTCCAGTCCATCTCCCGACGCCTCACCGTACTGGGATTCGAACCTTACACGGCCACCAGCGGCATGGTGGCCGTCGCCATCGCCAGGCAGCGGCCCGTAGACTTGGCCATTGTCGATTTTCAAATGCCGGAAATGGACGGGCTGGTGACAATCACCAAACTCAAGGAGATCCAACCCGGTTTAAAAACCGTCCTGCTCACGGGCCACGGCAACGAAAAGGTCAGGCAGGCCACCGAGTCGCTCAACACCATCTATTTCGAAAAAGACGAAATGGGAGATTTTTGGCGTTTCATCAAGGCCCTGAGCACCGGCGGCAACGTTGTTGTCATCCGTCCACCGGGGCCGGCGGACGCCACGGACAACGCTGCGGGCGGCTTGTCTCCGAACACCATCGAAATTCATGCTCCCGGCCGTTATCCCGCTGGTGGCGACAAACCTTTGTCGGCAGTCGGAAAAGCCATGCAAGCCGACGATTTGTCGCCGTTGAGGATTGTCGGCGAGACGGCGGCCATGCAGGATTTAAGAAAAGCCATCGACCGGCTCGCACCGTTGGGTTTCACGATCATGTTGTCGGGAGAGGACGGCACGGGCAAGGAACTGGCTGCCAAGGCCATTCACGCCCGCAGCACGCACCGGCGGCAACGGTTTCTGGCCATCGGCTGCGGTGATCTGGGTAACGCGCAATTTGTGCGCCAATTGCTCGGCAACGAAACCGGCGATCTGTGCGAGGCGCTTTTGTCCCGAAGGGGCATTTTCGGAGGCGACCCGGTGGGCAGCCTTTTTCTTGATCGTGTGGAAGCCCTGCCCCGGCCCATGCAGGCGCAACTGCTCAACGCCATCGACCGCATCGATCTCGCCAGGGCTGATGCGGAGCGGACCGGGTCTCTGGACGTACGCATCCTGGTGGCCGCGGAGTCCAATCTGGCACGGCTGGTCGAAAACGGCTGCTTCGATGCGGATCTGTATGACCGGCTGATTTTTTTCAACCTGGCCATCCCTCCGTTGCGGGCGCGAAAGGACGACATCCCCCCCCTGTGCAGTTTTTTCCTGAAGAAATATGGCGAGGATCTCAACAAACCCATAGAAAAAATAGCCCCCGAAGTAATTGAAATTTTTTTGAATTACCGCTTTCCGGGCAACGTCCGCGAATTGGCCCATATTATCGAACGGGCCGTCATCATGGCTGGCGGGGATACGATTGAGCGGGAACATCTGCCAGTGCGATTTCTCGAAACATCTGCCGAAGCCGGTGTACCGTCGAACGAAAATTTCGTCACCCTGGCCGAGCTGGGAAAGCGCTACATCGTCAATGTACTCAAAGCCTGCGGCGGAAACAAGTCCAAAACCGCGGAGATTTTGGGGATCAGCCGGGCGGCCCTGTGGCGCAAACTCAAACAGCTCAAGGACGCGCAAGCCGGGCAGTGATGCCAATGGTGCCGGCTGGGCGTTCTTATACATCAATGGAAGATATATTTCGAAGGTCGTTCCTCTCCCCAGGTCGCTGGTAATCTTGCCTTTATGCTCCTTACAGCCCACATTCGGAAAGCGACCATGTGTTTCCGGATGTTTTGCCGTCAGCACCATGACCAGGCCTTCAACGGATTTGGATTTTGGCGTTATTGTTTCGTTGGCGATCGTTATGGAAATGAAATCTGTTAACCCTTTTCCGGGTGGCCCACCTGCCCCGAAAGCCCGTCAACCCGATCTTTACAATCCTTGTGGTTGGTGGTACCTAGTGTTTGTACAGAAACAGGCAAATTGGCCATTTCCGGATGGACGCGACCTAAGTGATGCGCTGTCAATGGTCGTAGATTCGCATCCAATTCGCTTTTGGGATGCAATGAAAAATCAACGTATAAAAGAAAAGATATCCGAGACAACCCATGGAATTTACACCCGTCATCGGCCTGGAAGTTCACGCCCAATTAAAAACGGAAACCAAAATATTCTGCAGTTGTTCCACCCGTTTCGGCGCGCCGCCAAACACTCACACCTGCCCGGTATGCCTGGGTATGCCCGGGGTGTTGCCGGTGCTCAACAAAAAGGTGGTCGACTACACCATCAAAATGGCGCTGGCGACAAATTGCACTGTTCAGCCGGAAAGCCGTTTTGCACGCAAGAACTATTTTTATCCAGACCTGCCCAAAGGATATCAGATTTCCCAGTACGAACTGCCCATTGCCCTTGGCGGCCACTTGGATATCGATGTTGCCGGCCAGGCCCTGCGTATCGGCATTACGCGTATCCATATGGAAGAAGACGCCGGAAAGCTGATCCATGATCCGGACCGGCCGATCAGCCGGGTCGATCTGAATCGTACCGGTGTGCCTTTGATGGAAATCGTCAGCGAGCCCGACATCCGCAGCCCGGAGGCGGCCGGTATCTATCTCCGTCAATTGCGGGCCATTTTACGATACTTGGATATCAGCGATGGCAATATGGAAGAGGGCAGCTTCCGCTGCGATGCCAACGTATCGATCATGCCCAGGGGCTCCACGGTCTTTGGTACCCGCACCGAGGTGAAAAATCTCAACTCCTTCAAGAATGTCGAAAAAGCGCTGTACTATGAAATCGCCCGCCAGCGGGAAGTCCTGGCGGACGGCGGAGAGGTGGTCCAAGAAACGCGCCTGTGGCAGCCGGATAAAGCCCGGACCGTGTCCATGCGTGGTAAGGAAGACGCCCATGACTACCGCTATTTTCCCGATCCGGATCTGTTGCCCCTGGTGATCGACGACGCGTGGGTTCAAAAGATGCGCTCGCAGATGCCGGAGCTTCCCGCCCAGCGCAAAGCGCGTTACATGAATGATTTCGGCCTGCCGGCGGACGATGCGCAGGTATTGACCGGCAGCCGGGAGCTGGCTGACTATTTCGAGGCTTGCCTGGCCTGTTTCGATCAACCCAAAACGGTGGCCAACTGGATCATGGGTGACCTGCTGGCCCTGCTCAACGCCCGGGGGATCGGTATCGAAAACCTGCCGGTATCACCCGAAAATCTGGCAGCATTGCTCAAGCTGCTGGACAAGGATGTGATCTCCGGTAAAATTGCCAAAACGGTGTTCGAAGCCATGGCCGACAGCGGTAAACCGGCGAAGGTTATTGTAGAAGAACAGGGCTTGGTTCAGGTCTCGGATACTTCGGCCATTGATCCCATCGTGGAGGCTCTCATGGCCGATCATCCCGATGAGGTGAAGCGATACCGCAGCGGCCAGAAAAAGCTCATGGGCTTTTTTGTGGGACAGGTGATGAAACAGACCCAGGGTAAGGCCAATCCGAAGGTGGTTAATGAGATACTTCGGAAAAAGTTAGGTTGAAACAGAACGATCAATATAAATGCCTTGACTTACCAGGACTGTCGAAAACAGGAGAAACCATTGAAAACTAAAGTAAATATAAAACGCCACTGGATACTTTTGGTTGGATTTATTATTTTCGGCGCCATATGCACCGCCCACGCGGCCCCATACCGCGTAGCCATTTTGCCATTTGACATGAATGCCGAAAAAGACCTGACTTTTCTACAGGAAGGGATCATGGACATGCTCGGTTCCAGGCTGGCCTGGCCAGACAAGGTCGAGGTGATCAATGAAAATGAGACCCGGGCGGCCCTTATGGCTGCGGACGGCTTCGAAGGAGAAAGTCGGGCATTGTTGATTGGCGGAAAGCTTCAGGCCGATTATGTGCTTTCCGGCAGTCTGACCGTGTTCGGCGAGAGTGTCAGCATTGATGCCAACATGTTGGATGTCAGCGGGCAGCAGGAGCCGCTACCGTTTTTCGTGCAGACCCGCGGAATGGGCGAGGTGATTCCCCAGGTCAATCAATTTGCTACCAATATCAATGCCACGGTCTTCGGCCGTGGTGTGGCCGTACGATCGGCAACCACCTCGGTTCCGGCCGCCCAGGCACAACCGGCAGCGCCGGCTCACGACCCGCGTATGCATCCGGAAAAGCTGCTGGAGGGCGGTGTGCAAAACGAAACCCGGGTTCCGGTCGTCGAACAACCCAATCAGTCTCCCAATCCGGCTTTCAAGGTGGCCACGCGCACCGTCGTCAACGGCCGCAATGCGCCCACGTTCTGGAAAAGCCGCAATTTCAAAATGCTGATCACCGGATTGGACATTGCCGATGTGAACAATGACGGCCAACTGGATGTGATTGTCGTTTCCGCCAAGCAGGCGGCGGTTTATACCATGGCCAACGGTCGTATGGTCAAATCGGCAGAGATCTCCAAAACGCGAAACAGTACATTCATCAGTGCTGACGCCGCCGATATCAACGGCAATGGAATCCCTGAAATTTATGTGAACCGTCTGGGGCCCAACCGGACGTCGGTGAACTCCTTTGTTATGGAATTTGACGGCAGTGGGTACAAAACCTTGACCGACGGTCAGAACTGGTTTTATCGGGTCGTCCGACCCAACGCAAGGGGAGCCCTTCTGCTGGGACAACGTCAGCGCATGAACGATGAATCGATTTTTTTCGGCGCCATCCAGGAAATGAGCTGGCAAGGTGGGCGTATCGTGCCAGTCGCGCAGCTCCTCAAGGGCCGCAAGGCCAATGCCCTGGGGGTCGTATATGGAGATATCATGCAAACCGGACAAAATCTGATTGCAGCCTATTCGAATTGGGATCGCTTGCGGATTTATAACGCTGCAAGTAAAATGATATGGGAAGACGGCGAGCGATCAGGCGGCAATGCGATTTCATTCAAACTTCCCAAAACCGATCCGGGGCAGGAAAACTCGCAGTTTTTTCCGTTGAGAGTTCGGACCGTGGATATTGACAGGGATGGAAAAACCGAAATCCTGGTGGCGCGGCACGAAGAACTGGCCAAGAGCATGCTCAAAAATTTTAGACTTTTTACCAAAGCCCGAATCGAATCCATGACCTGGGACGGATTGGGGATGGTTACCCAGTGGAGCACGCAGACCTTCGGTGGCCGGGCTAGCGACTTTGTTGTCGGCGATTTCGATAGCGACGGTAAGGACGAACTGGTCATCGCCGTGGTGACCAAGGAAGGCGCCATCATTTTTACCGATTCGATTTCCAACCTGATCGCCTTTGATCTGGATGGTTGATTGATATTGATCTTCCCCTACGCCGGCGCTCTCCCCCAGAGGCACGGGCGCCACGGTTTGGCTCGGCGTTTTACCCCCGTTGCATCTTTTCCCCCGAAATTGCTTTCCGGGGCAATCTGCATCCCTTGAGGGGGTGCCTGCTTTGTAAAACGCTTTGCCCTCCCTGCAATGACGACTCGTCACGATAACAACCTTGATCCAGCAAAGGAACGAGAGTTTCCGTCTAACTGTCTCTGGCTTTTGCGAGGCTTTACCGTATTGCCATGGTGTAGCCCTTCCATCTGTTGATTCGTGCCCAGCCAGAACTGGCCAATTTTCCCGATATCTGCGTTATACGATTTTTTATCATCGGAATATCAAGCATAGCCTGCGGTAACACCCAAGATAAATTAGGGCGACCGCGTTGAATATAGAAATAAAAAACCCGGGGCAAACGCTCCGGGTTTTTTATTTCTATTTGCTAATCAGGCGATGAAATCGCTCGAATTAGAAGTTGATCTGCCATTTGGCACCAAAGTAAAGAGCGTCCGGTTCGGCGCCGGGGCCAGCGGGATCCTCAACGATCATTCCAACTTCGGGAACCACGAAGAAACCCGGGGTGATGTTGATGGTGCAATTCAGATAGTACTGATCGACAGCATCTTCATCATCGGCGCCGTCGATTTCAGCCTGCTCGTGTCCGTAACCGGCTTCGATGATGAATCTGTCGGAAGCGTTGAAACCGAGGACTGCCAGGTAGCCCAGGCCGTCGCTGTCTTTCAGATCACCGCCGACGACGGTGGCTTCGTCACTCAGTCCGGACGGATTGTAGGCACCGTAGTTACCCAGGTTCTGACCCATGTGGACGCCGGCTTTGACGAAAACAGGACCGAAGGTCACGCCGCCGCCAACGCCGAATACGTAGGAGTCGTAATCATGGTCGTCACCAGCTGTTTCATCGGTGAAAGAGTTGTAACCACCGAAAGCATTGACAAAAAATATGTCGGATTTGAATTCATAGCCGGCTTCGATTTTGGGCAGGGTGGTGTCGATATCGGAGGTACCATTGGAGGTTGCGGTGCTGGGCTCGATGAAGGCAATTTTGAACCCACCGAACTTCAACTGGATCATTTCCTCACGGCCGGCGTAGAATTCACCGCGGCCGAGCAGGTCGCCGTCAACATCGTACACGCTGTTGGAGAGAAACCAAGCGTGGGGGGCGTTGGTCTGGCCAAGCAGAAGCTGACCGGCGCCGAAGTCATAGGTACCGTAGAGTTTACGTTTGCCGAAGCTGTCGTTCATCTCGAAAGCGCCACCGATTTCGTCGTTGAACTTGACGGTCGCGCCGATACGGCTGTTGCCCTGCTGTTCCCAAACGGTGTCTCTGTCACTGTCAACACCGTTGATATCCGGATCGATGTCTACACTCCAGGTAGCCATACGTGCACTGCCGTAAAAGTTCCAGTCAGCAGCCATAGCCGGAGCGGCCAGGCAAAGAATAGCAAAGATAATAAACAGTTTTTTCATTTTAATTTTTCCTCCTTAACGGAAATAACACTTGTGTTTAATGCAACCTAATAATTGTCATCGTTATGCTTAATAGAAAAAGTACCGCTGTCTGCTTCCCAAACACCTCCTTTCCAAGCGTATTTATCTCGAATTATCGGATTTTCAGCGAAGGCTCGAACACCCGGCGATTCGAAACAGTTTGTTTTCCACTTCTAAAGCAGGTTGTAAACGCATTTTACAACGACATAAGTCCTTGAAAAAAATGCTAAAGTTTTTCTATCGGTGCAAATATACCCGATAATTTATCAAGATTCCTACCAGTGCGCCCTGCGCCTGTCAAGGCTTTTTGAACGTCAATTGATCCGTTCGCAGGCAAAGCCCTATCCTCGGAAATATCCGGTTGGAGCTGTTTTATACCATATCCTGGGGGTGCCTGTGATGATGGAAGTAAGATTTAGTATTTTGGAAAATTGCTCTTCAATTTCATAATAAGAGCATATTTTTATGCTTAATTATCCATAATTACGTATTTTCCCCACTTTTTTGGTTTCAGGGCCGGTGTGCGGCGCAAGGGGCTGGGAGAAAACGCCCGACCTCTTGTTAGTGCCCATCCGGAAATGGCCAATTTATCCGATATCTGCTTTATATGAACATTTTTATCCTCGGAATATCAACCATATACCTCCGGTAAAAATGTTCGACAGCCTTGATCTCGGCCCAATTTGCCTATTTCCTGGACAGACACTTGTTATTGGTCGATCCGTCCGGTATCAATTCAATCCTTCAATTTTGATGCCCCGGTAAAAAGCCGTCTCAGAGTTTAGGCCGCTTTCAGCATCGGAGTCCATGATCCAGTTGTAACGCGGAGAACTTTCGGCAATAATATAGAAAAGCTTGCCAATCGCTTT
>PDWJ01003354.1_pt1 | contig 15422 bp, 11 predicted proteins | sample 1430881 | NCBI WGS metagenome assembly PDWJ01 (sample SAMN01162460, study PRJNA174530) | Oral metagenome, whole genome shotgun sequencing project. | biome: Marine environment; feature: Marine mammal; material: Swab sample of the gingival sulcus; isolation source: swab sample of gingival sulcus... | reverse complement strand
ACTAAAAAGCTGTGCGATAAATGGCATTCCATGCATAGTAAAGGTCAATCCCGAAAATGTAACTCCCATCATCGAATAAGCACTTCCTAACGACATTGCTAAACGCAAATTTGACGTTAGTGCAACAAATAACAATCCCAACAATTGATAGCTCAGAATTGTAACAAACTGTCCTACAAATATTAACAAGTACGACCCATTCAAAGGCATTCCGTCCTCAACATATAGTAAATAATTGATAAACACTGCAAAGCCTGTGAAAATAATGGTATAAGTAAAAGTCTTCGCTACAAAAGCAACAATCACACTTCCCCCACTATGATTCAATAAATCCAATCCGGTACTTCGTTTTAATTCATTTCCCAATGTATAAATGGAGCTCAACAAAACAAACAAGTAAAGCATCACATACAGCATTGCAGAATTTAAGAAATAGTTGTAGTTCGTGTAGGGATTAAAAAGTGCATGACTTTCAACTTTTACAGGCAGCACCCTTCCCATAGCCTTTTCCTCGCTAAAACCTTGCATTCGCAGTCTTTTAAATTGAATACCGGCTGAATACGTTTTCAATGTTCTCAAGATAGCTTTCTGCATAAGTCCTGCTTTCAACACATTTGTTCCATTAACATACACAGGAATAGGGGCTTGTATTTTTTGATATATTTTAGTTTTCGTACCCTTAGGAATCACAACAAAGCCCTCTATTTCTCCCTTTCTCATCATGGATTCAGCGATAGAAACATCCGGAATTTTAGCTACAACCTTCACCTCCTTTGGTGATGAAAGTGCATTCGAGATTTTTACAGACAAGTCACTACCATCTAGATTAATAACAGCGATAGGAATATCCGTAACCGTTCCTTGTCGGAAGATAAAAAAGAGCATAAAAATACCTATCAACGGACCAAACAGAAGCATAAAACGATATGCCGGGTTTGTAAGTATTCTGTAAAGCTCCCTTTTAAAAACACTATATAAAGGGATGTATCGCTTACGCATTATTCTACATTGTTAAAAGTGATTACTGCAGTCATTCCCGGACGTAGACCATCAATTTTAAGCTCAGGTCGTAACTCCACTTCAAAAGATTTCAAGTCAAACTCACCGGATGTTTTCGTTGCATTCCATCGTGCATAATCCGCCGCAGGACTGATGTAACTCACCTTAAAATCATGTTCTTCATTTCCAAGAGCAGGAATCATCACTTTTACTTTACTATTCATTTTAAACTGCGGAAGATAATCTTCTCGGATATAAAATGTTAACCAAATATTATCCAAGTCTAACAAAGTAACAACAGGATATGCTGTTCCAACCAATTCTCCTTCTTCCACATTTACGGCACTCACCTCACCTGTTCCGTAAGCGGTAATTCTGGTTTCGTCCAAATAAGCTTGCACTTGCTCAATAGCAGCATCAGCCCTACTCACTAAAGCTTGTGCAGCATCCTTATCTTCCTTACGAGCCCCTTTACGAGCTTTGTTCCAAACAGCTTTCGCAGCATTCGCATTTTCTTGAGCTGCTTTTAATTTTGTTTCAGCTTCATCTTTCTGTTGTGCCGGAATCACACCTTTGTCATAAAGATTCTGTATTCTTTCAAAGGTTCTTTCTGCAAATTGAGCTGCTGCCTCAGCCTTAACATATACACTGTAAGCTGCTGCAATATCCTCACTTTGTGCACCGTTTTGAGCCTTCCGACTTTGTGCTAAAGCCGCATCGTGTGCAGCCACAGCCTCTGCCATTTTCGCATCTATTTCAGGACTGCTAATTGAAAATACAAACTCTCCTTCCTGAATCTGCTGCCCTCTTTTCACGGCAATCTCCTCAACTCTACCCGGAATTTTTGAAGCAATACTTATTTCTTTTGCTTCAACCTCTCCTTGAAATACAAGTGGTTTTTTTTCGGATACAACTATAAATGTGTACGCTATAAATGCAATAATTGCTATTAATACTACTACTGAACCTATTATCTTCTTCATCTGTTTATATTTTTTATTTTATTGATTTTAAATATATAAGCATCCCAAGTGATATTTTAATACCTATCTCAGGCATAGTTTACTTATGATGTCTATTCCAATTATCTGTGATTATTTTTAATTAACTGATTTAAAATCTTTTGAAACTCCGGCTGTTTGATGTAACAATACCAAAGTAACATCGTATTCATACATGGTTTTAAGAATCAAAGCCTCAACTTGCGCTATTTTCAACTGCGCATCCACCACTGATAAAGATGTTGCCATTCCTTGATTGAAGGCTTCTTCGGTACTTTCCAGATATTCCTTGGTCATGTCAAGTGTTTTCTCAAGTTGTACTTTCTGATCTTTGTACATGTTTAATTTTTCATTCAAATTTGTCAAATAAGCCTCTAAATCTAGAAATGCTTTTTCCTCAGCATAGTCAACCTGATCCATCATACATTTCTCACTTTTAATTTTGTTGTGACGTTCAAATCCATTAAAAATCGTCCATTTCAAACCTACTCCCAACATCCATTCCGGCACATGAGGAGAAAGGTTCTTTTCAACAAGGTTGTAAGTTCCCATCAAAGCGACATTCGGCAAGTACTCACCTTTTGAGACTTTATGCTTTATTTTCAATAATTCACGTTTCTTAGCAATTTGCATAAGCTGTGGATTATTTTCAATAGCTGTGGTATACCAATAATCAGTATCTTTGGTATTTTCGTTGATGAACAAAGGACTGCTAGGGTTTACATGATTCAAAGAATCAACATTTAACGAAGCTTTCAATGCCGACTCAACAATATTGACATTACGCAAAGCCTTCTCATGTTCTCTTTCGGCTTCTGCCAATGAAACGGACGCATGCAACAACTCCAATTTTGCAATCATTCCATTCTCGAAAAGTATCTTCGCATCTTGGTGGTGCTTTTTCATAAATTCCATGCTCTGTCGACGAACATCGGCAACCTGCTTCGCAAGTACCAAACCATAATATCTTGTAGCCAATTCACTCGTCAACTTTGCTTCAGTTTGCTTCAACTTTTCATCAGCAATCTGAATATTTATTCCGGCAGCTTTGTTAGCTCCATAAATTTTCCCACCTGTAAATATAGGCCACAAAAAATCAGCTGTCACCGAAGCAAAGTTCTTATCTTGCAATAAAATGTCCCATTCACTTTGTTCAATCATCTTTCCTGCTTCAAGCAATTTTTGTCGCACCGCCTGAGTACTGATCTCATCCGGCAAAATAGGCATTATTCCATTTGTTTGAGGATCAGGGTTTGGCACTCCGCTAAAGCTACCATAGTTTCCCAATGTTTCATAAAGAGGAACAATGGCGTCCCGAACAGGAGTTAAATCCAGATGCAACGATTCCGACATCGAAATTGCTTTCGCATTGAGCGATAGTCGAGGCATATAAAGCGCGTTTTTTGCCCGTCGTTCATACTCTTTTTGTCGAATCTGTTCTTTCGCCTGCAACAATGCAGGGTTGTTTGACTTCATCAATTGCAATGCTTCTTCAAACGTTAAGTCATCGTTTTTTTTCTGTCCGTAAATTGTTACGGAAAGAAACAGCAACACACTACACAATAAGCTGCTGATCAAATAATTGTTCTTGTACATACCTTATTTTATTAAAACCTTTTTTAAGAGATATAATAAATGTTCTTCATCCTCTTTTGTCAATTTCACACGCTTCCGTCCGGCAGCAATAAATCGTTGATTTATATACTGAATCGTATTTTTATAGAGAAATAAAAATAAATCATCAGCAGTAATGCGCTCATCAAGCTCACCGCTTTTCAGACCTATTTCTTTGAGCCTATCAATGATCTTGTTGCTTTGCTCCGAAATATTTCTATCAATTTCAATACTGTAATCATTCGTCAATACGTACAGAAATTTAACTTTCACCGGTTCTTTATTTGCCAAATCCAAAAAATTATGCAGCAAACCTTCCAAGATCCGTTCAAATGATTCTTCTGCCTCCGTATACTTCTGAAACCAACTAAATATTTCTTGATAAACATCATGTAAAAGCGCATTCACCAACTCATACTTCCCCTTATAGTGCATATAAAAATACCCGGATGCAACTTTCGCATCTTTAGCAATAAGAATCGCACTCGCTCCCCCATAGCCTTTCTCCACTACGAGTTTCATCGTACTCTTCTTAAGCCTTTCGATTTTTGATTTATCTGTTATTCGTGCCATGTTTTTTCTAATTAATAAATGAATGTTAATTCATTTATTTTGTGCGACAAATATATCAAAATTTTGTAATACGCGATCAAATCATAAATAAAAAAATAAATATAAAAACCAAAAACCTGATAATCAGAAAAATAAATTACGAAAAAAAATGATAACCCGTGCTGTTATAAACGCGAATATTTGAGAGGCATTTGTTCGATACATGCTCATTCTATGCTGACACAGATTGAAAATTATTAAAATAATAGGTTACCACTCCCCCTTTGATAAAAAGGAGCTAACGAAAAACCTCCCTGCATTCACCTATTTTACTACTTTTGTTTCACAAAAACTTCAAGTATGAATATTTCAGATTTCACAATACAATTCCTCAATGATTTTGTAGTCATTCTTAGCGAAATGTCTCCGTGGCTATTGCTTGGATTCTTTTTTGCCGGACTATTGTATGCTTTTGTCCCAAAACAAAGAATTGACAAATATTTCAACGGAAATCCTTTAAGGTCATCAGTTTTGGCAGCACTTTTTGGTGTTCCTCTCCCACTCTGCTCATGTGGAGTAATACCTACCGGAACAGCATTTTACAAAAATGGTGCATCAAAAAGCGGAACAATATCCTTTCTTATTTCCACTCCGCAAACAGGTGTAGATTCGATCTTGGCGACTTTTTCATTAATGGGTTTGCCGTTTGCCGTAATTCGCCCAATTGCGGCACTTATCACGGGAATTACCGGAGGCTTGATTACGAGCAAAATCACTAAAAACGAAACAGATACTGTCCAACCGGAGCACGAAGAAATCAAGAACAAAAGCCTCAAAGAAAAAGTTTGGGATGTATTTCGCTATGGCTTTGTTGAATTTATTCAGGATATTTCAAAATGGTTGGTAATTGGTTTAGTTTTAGCTGCAATTATTTCTGCCTTGATACCTGATGATTTTTTTAATCTTCTGAATTTACCGCCATTTGTACAGATGTTATTAATCCTCGTAGTTTCGATACCCTTATATATTTGTGCTACCGGCTCCATTCCTTTAGCTGCCGTATTGATTCTGAAAGGAATAAGTCCGGGAGCAGCTTTTGTGTTGTTAATGGCGGGTCCGGCAAGCAATGCTGCCACCATCACAATGATAGCCAAAGTCTTAGGTCGCCGAAGTTTGTTTGCTTATTTAGCAACAATCATTATCGGTGCTTTAAGTTTCGGTCTGCTTATCGACTATGTTTTACCCATTGAGTGGTTCACTCAAATGATTCATAATCATGCAATTCATGAACATGGAACATCTATTCAATGGTGGCAAACGGCATCCGGCATCCTTTTGTCGGCGTTAATTATTAATGGCTTTATTCAAAAATACCTGAAATCAAAAACAAATAATCAAACTATAATCAATAATATGGCAATTCAAACAATTAAAGTAGACGGAATGACCTGCAATCATTGCAAGGCTAATGTGGAAAAAAACATTGCAAAAATGGACAATGTTACAAATGTTGAAGTAAACCTCGCAGACAAATCTGTAAGCATTGAAGGCGAACACATCGATTTACAAAAAATCAAAGCGAGAATTGATGAAATCGGGTATTCGGTGTTAGAATAACAACGACACCACCCAAAACACCCATTGATATATGACCAGTTTTCTTTAATACTGCTGACATGTCGGAAAATAAATATCTATATATTTTCAACTATGACACCATTGACGAGTCTCTTTGCAAATTAGAGTCTCGACAGCTTTTTAATGAAGAGGAGAAAAACAAACTACTGTTCTCAAACATTGAGATTGATCCTTCGCACAGTGCTTTTATCAAGAAACGTTTAGACGTATGGATTTTTTCAAATAATTATTCATCATTAATTTCAAAGATCAAACAACTAAACATTCACCAAGAAGGCTTCAAGGTTGAGTATGTTCTTTTGAGTGGCGACAAAACAAACTACAAGGATCGATTGTCTAAATTAAAGGATATTGGTTATAATATCAATGGGTTTCCCGATTATTATCATCCGTCCATTACCTACGGCCTATGCTTTCATTGCGGAAGATGGTATTTCGGAGAGTTAAGAAAAAACACTTTTGCGTGGCATAAGCACAAAACAAAGCCTTGTTCGTACAGCAATTCTATTTCGATTCATATTGCAAAAGCTCTGGTAAATATTGCCGCACAATCAAACAAAGATTGCGAATTATTAGATGCTTGTTGTGGTGTCGGAACAATTATGTTAGAAGCTTGCTTTGCCAAAAAGTCAATTGAAGGTTGTGATATTAATGAGAAAATCAGTGAACATGCACGCAAAAATTTATCATTTTTTAACTACGAGGCAGACGTTCACCATTCGGATATAAAAAACTTATCGAAACACTATCACGCAGCAATTATTGACCTTCCGTACAATCTAATGAGCGAAGCCGACGATGCGTCAACGTTACACATTATTCAATCGGTTGCCCGAATTTCAAGACGAATAATCATCGTTTCAATTACTGATATTGAAAAACTTATCACTAAAAGTAATTTAGCAATAACCGACTATTGCAGTGTTCAGAAAGGTAGAAAAGCAAGCTTCCAAAGAAGAATTTGGGTGTGCGAATCCAAAATTAACACACCACAATCTTAGCGTACCAACTGTTTTGCCTTTTTCGTTGCCAAGTTAAAATTATCACATATTTGCTCCTCCGGAATCAAGCTTGTAAGCTCGTAACGAATGATTTCTTGTTTTATCTCTTCATTCACGCCCGAAAGAATAATTTTAATCTTTTTATTTTTGAGCATTTCCATTGTTCCTTTAAGATTACGCAGTCCTGTTTGATCAATAAAAGAAACATGACGCATCCTAAGTATCAAGACATTGCAATTCAAACCAACTTCTTCGATAGCCTCAGAATATCTCCTTGCCGAAGCAAAAAACAAAGGACCGCTAATCTCATAAATCTTAATTGTTTCAGGAAGGTCATTGTAATTTTCAATCAAATCGCTATCAACAACATTGTTAATTCGTTTATCACTAATATCTGCCATTCGTTTCATAAACAAAACAGCAGAAAGGACAACACCTATTTCGATCGCCAAAGTAAGGTCATAGAACACTGTAATAAAGAAAGTTGACAGCAAGATAAGTATATCGAAATAAGAACCTTTGAGTATGGACACAAAGGAACGCCACTCACTCATATTGTAAGCCACCAAAATCAAAATTCCGGCAAGGCACGACATGGGAATCAGTTTTGCCCACGGAGCGAGGAAAAGCATAATTAAAAACAAGGTAATGGCATGAACAATCCCGGCAATTGGTGTACGACCTCCATTTTTCACATTCGTTGCCGTACGAGCAATAGCTCCCGTAGCAGGAATGCCGCCAAAAAATGGAGTAACAATATTGGCAATTCCTTGCGCTATTAATTCGGTATTCGAGCGATGTTTGCCGCTTATCATACCATCAGCAACCACTGCCGACAACAATGATTCAATTCCTCCCAACAGCGCAATGGTCAAAGCCGGAGCTAAATAATTATGAAGTTCACCAAATTGAAAAGTCGGGATGGAAAAGTTGATATTATTCGGAATAGACCCAAAGAATGTTTCAATCGTAGCTACTTCAAGATCAAAAAAGTAAACAATTGGCGTGAGAATAATTATGGCTAAAAAAGAACCCGGAATTTTAGAAATAAACTTTTTAGAATAAACAGCTATCAATATTGTAAGCACAGTAAGTGTTGTTGCTGTCCAATTAATACTTGAAAGTTCAGTAAAATAAAGTTGCCATTTTTCATAAAAACCGGATGGTACTTTATCAATGGATAGTCCTACGGCATCTTTTATTTGTGTTGAGAAAATTACAACGGCTATTCCACTGGTAAAGCCCACGATCAGAGAATGTGGAAAGAATTTTAATAAATTACCCAATTTCAGCAGTCCGAAAACGATAAGCATTATGCCTGCTAAAATGGTAGAAATAATCAGTCCGTCAATTCCATACTGTTCAATGATCGCATAAACAATAACGATAAAAGCCCCCGTAGGTCCTCCAATCTGAACTCTGCTACCTCCTAAAAAAGAAATTATAAACCCGGCAACAACAGCCGTTATCAAACCCTTCTCCGGCGAAACACCCGAAGCAACTGCAAAAGCAATGGCAAGTGGCAATGCAACAATGCCAACTACAACTCCTGAAAGCACATCATCAGTAATTTGCTTTCTGCTTATTCCTGAAGCTAATAATGTGAATAGCTTTGGTCTAAAAATCGTATTCATCACCTCTTTTTCTTAATGAAAGCCGCAAAATTAAATCTAAATCAAATAGATTATACTTTCAAGAAAAAGTTTTTTTGTTGATTTAAGTAGTGATAAGTTGTAATCCTTTTTCAATCAAATCACCATGTTCCTTATTTTTCTTGGCAATTTTTGTCATGGCTTCTTGCGATTTAGCAGCAATAGCCCTATTCTGAAATCGGGCAATCTCATATATTTCGAGGTACAACAACCATTCGTTATGATAATGATTCTCTACTTCCTTAAACAAAGATTCCAAATATTGAGCAGCTAATTTTCCCTCACGAATATCTCTTACTTTTTGATAAATAAGGTGCATTCCTTTTGCTTTTTCATCATGCTCAATTTTGTGTGTAAGCTCATTCGGAACAGGAAATTCAAAACCATACGCATCAGGATCGACAGGTCCGGAAAATGCAGAAACTATTTTTGTTCCAACCGCCATATCATAAGTTCCCCATTCCGGCAAAAACAAATACTCACCTTGGTAACTCACAAAACAATCCTCGAAAGAAATAAGAATAACCTTCCCTTCTTTTCGAAGAATAGAACTCACCTTTCCCTTCACTTCAACCCCCGACTGAAAAGACAGCTGCGCCCTCTCTCCCACTACGATACTTAAATTCCTAAGATCGCTATCACTCATATTCTCAAGAGGAATAGCACTATTATTTAGGTAGCCCACCGGAGAACCAAAGCCCTCAGCATGAGCATCAACACCATGATTATCAAGCTGCTTATCAGCAAAATTTAAGGAAGTCTTTCCGGTAGTTTTCACATAAGCACATTGACCATGAAAATCGATATACTCGGAAAAACGACCGCTGACCTGCAAACCACTACTAAATACCGCTGTAGCCGTATTCTCAGATTCAACGGCTTGCCACAATCCATAAAGCCCACCTCGGCGTAGCGACATTGAAGAGGCAAATTCCTCTAAAACAGTGTTTAAGGTCTTAAAATCAGGAGTAACAAATAACTGTGGCTGCATGGTTGTGATGTCGAAAGTATAATCAGCCGCAGCAACGGTGTAAGGAATTTTACTAACGTCTTCCTTCAAACATGCCATACTTTCGCCAATACTCGACAACAATCCGGCACCATAGATTTTAGGTTCTTTTAATGCTCCCACCAAGCCATATTCGACCGTCCACCAGTGCAAATTACGCACTCTGGACATTTCTGTCAGCGTATAATTTTTCTTTCCCAGCTCACTAAGCGCATGTTCGGCATTATCAATATCTTTTGCAGGAGTATAAGGATCAGCTTTAAGAATACTAAGATGACGTATAGCCTCATAAATCTTATAATTCAAAGATGAACTAAAAGCTTTGTGTCCTATTTTACCAAATTCACGCAAATAATCTGCGTATTCCTGATCTGCAATTATTGGAGCATGACCTGCCGCTTCGTGAATAATATCGGGAGCCGGCGTATAATTTATTTGATCAATCGGACGAATATCAGCAGCAATTACCAAAACATTGTAAGCTTGAAACTCCATAAATGCCGCAGGAGGAATAAATCCGTCAACAGCAACAGCTGCCCAACCAATTTCCTTTAAAATACGGTTCATTCCATACAAATGAGGAATTTCATCAAGACTAATTCCTGTTTGCGAGATGCCGGGAATATATGACTCGTGGGCTACCCTCGAAAGATAGTCCATGTTTCGCTTCATAACATAACGCCACACCGCATGATCCTGAGCAGTATAAGAATTATAGGGCTGATCTATCAGCAGATTCATTAAATGTTGAGGTAATTTATCTAATATTTCGTTCGATTCCATAATTATTAATAGTTTGAATATATCTGTAAAGTCGAAATTTCGAAGAACATGTCGACCTTAGTTAGTGTCTGCCCACAAACTTGATGATTTGTAAAGCAATAAAAGAGCTTCTTCTACCCTATCGTCTTGAATCAATTGTTTTGCAGATTCTTCAAGTCGGGTTCGGTTTTTCAAAACAGCAGGTTCTAATTCTTTGTAGAGTTTACTATTTTTAAATGCCTGTATTTCTTCCTTGGTTGGTAAGCTTTTCAAATTGCCCAATCGTCCCAAGTCGTTACCACTGAGAACGTGTGAATTTCGTATTGCTTCGGGCAAAACATCAACCCCAATCCCCACTGAGCTTAGCGGTTTTTCAACCTCGAAGATCGCTTGTTGATTGACCCTCACATAGGCATCACCACCCAATCGACCCACATGATCAATTTTTGCAACATCAATCAAATTATTTTCATCCAACACATCGTCATCAACATGTATTTTCAAGATTTCGCAAATCACCAAATTGCCTGCTCCTCCTTGGTCGCCGGTTTCTATAATATTCAAAACTTTACATTCAAACTGCACAGGCGATTCCTGAACACGATCAGGGCGAACTGTTTCGCTGCTAAGGGCTGTGAATCCGGCTTTGACAAATTCATTTTCTCCCTGAGGGAAATCACTGCTTGCAAGGCTCATCTGATGAACCATATTATAATTCACAACATTAATAACAACTTCCGGAACGTCCTTAATATTGTCAAATGTATGCTTTGTGGTATTGTCTTTGCCTCGGCGGGCAGGTGAAAAAACCAATATCGGGGGATTTGCTCCAAAAGCATTAAAAAAAGAAAAAGGAGCTAAATTAGGGCGACCGTCTTTGTCTACCGTAGAAACAAAAGCGATGGGTCTCGGTGCAATTGCTCCCAAAATTATTTTGTGAATATTTTGTGTTGTTGTGTTTTTTGCGTCTAGTATCATATTATGCAAAATTTGGTTATGGTAAGTTGATAAATCATGTTCCAATCACACCAAAACATTTCATAAGCCTCGGTGTAATTATTGTTTCGGACAGTCAAAAAAAAAGAAAGCGACAGCCGGTAAATTAACTTACGAGCTATCGCTTGCAATTAGAGTATTTAGTCACGTGCCGGTAAAAGTTTCACACGACTTTCACCAAATCCAATCCGTACTTGATCATTTTTAGCAAAAGCACGCATGATAATGCTATCATTATCTTGCATAAATTTTCGCTCAGTACCATCACTTAATTTGATAGGTTTTGTACCTTTCCAACTGAGCTCCATCATTGAGCCATACGAGCTCTCGACCGGTCCGGAGATTGTACCGGAGGCATACATATCACCATCATTGATGTTACAGCCGTTTACGGTTTGGTGTGCTAATTGCTGATTCACACTCCAATACAGATATTTCGTATTGGATTCACAGATTTTATTTTCTTCACCACCTTCGGGTTGTAAATATGTTTCCAGATGAATATCCAAATTTTTATTTCCGTTTTGTTTCAAATAAGGAAGTACTTCCGGATCTTGTTTTGGTCCGGCAACACGGAAAGGCTCAAGAGCTTCCATCGTAACAATCCACGGACTCACTACTGAACCAAAGTTTTTCCCGAGGAAAGGTCCGAGAGGGACATACTCCCATTTTTGTATATCACGTGCACTTAAATCGTTAAAAATCAACATTCCGAAGATATGATCATCCGTTTTTTCAATAGGAATGGTTTCGCCCAACTGTGTTGCACCACCTGTAACAAAAGCCATTTCAAGTTCAAAATCCATAAGCCTTGAAGGTCCGAAACTTGGCATCTCGGCATCATCAGCCTTGGTTTGCCCTTTCGGACGATGAATTTCTGCACCCGAAACCACGATGGAAGAAGAACGTCCGTGATAACCAACCGGAATATGTTTCCAATTTGGAAGTAGTGCATTATTCGGGTCACGGAACATAATACCAATATTGGTTGCATGTTCTATACTTGAATAAAAATCGGTATAATCGCCAACATGAACAGGCAATAACATCTCAACATCCGCAGATGAAAAAAAGCAGGTTTTTAGGCTTTCTTTTTCCTCGTCTGATAATGCGGCATCAGCTCGGAACAATTCTGAAATTCGATTACGAACTGCCGACCACGACTCTTTACCCAAGGCAATAAAACCATTCAAAGTACGTGCTGCAAACACTTTAGGGTTTTCAAGATCCAAGGCTTTGAAATATCCCAAATCAGCCAGTTTAGCCAAATCAACAATAGTATCACCTATTCTTGTTGCTGTTGAAATATAGTCTTCCGACTTAAAAACTCCAAACGGAATATTTTGAATAGGGAAATCACTGTTTTCAGTAACTCCAATCCAGGAGCTTAAACTTGTATCATTTGCTTTAATCATTCTTATTATTTTTAGTATTATAAAGTACCTCTTCGTTCTTGTTCCAGTTCAATGGATTCGAATAAGGCTTTAAAGTTTCCTTTACCAAAAGATGTAGCACCTTTACGTTGAATAATTTCATAGAATATCGTTGGTCGATCTTCCACAGGTTTTGTGAAAATTTGCAATAAATAACCGTCTTCATCACGATCTACCAAAATACCTAACTCCTGCAATGCTGCAACTTCCTCGTCTATAGTTCCCACTCTAGCACGAAGTGCTTCATAATAAGTATCAGGAACACGAAGAAACTCAACACCTCGATCACGAAGGTCTGCAACAGTTTCTATAATATTATCAGTAGCCATAGCCACATGCTGAACTCCCGAGTCGCCATAGAAATCAATATACTCCTCAATCTGACTTTTCTTTTTTCCTTCCGCAGGTTCATTGATAGGGAATTTAATACGCATATTGCTATTTGCCATAACCTTACTCATCAATGCTGTATATTCTGTTGAAATATCTTTATCATCAAAAGAAATCAATTGTGTAAATCCCATGACATTGGCATAAAACTCAGACCATTTATTCATTTCACCCCAGTTCACATTGCCCACCATGTGATCAACATATTTCAAACCAACTGAACTCGGTTTGTAATGAGGATCCCACTCGATAAAGCCCGGCATAAAAACTCCGTTATAATTTTTTCTTTCAATAAAAAGGTGAACAGTTTCTCCATAGGTGTAAATACCTGATTTTACAACTTCACCATGTTTATCTTTCAATGTAACGGGTTCCATGAATGATTTTGCACCTCGCTTGATGGTTTCTTCATAAGATTTTGTTGCATCATCAACCCAAAGGGCAACAAATTTCACACCATCTCCGTGTTTATTACAGTGTTGTGCTATGTCAGAATCGGGAATCAAGGAAGTGGTAAAAACAAAAGTAATTTTTCCCTGACGAAGAACATAAGAAGTTTTATCCTTTATTCCGGTCTCAAGACCTGAGTAAGCCAGCGGTTGAAATCCAAAAGCGGTTTGGTAATAATGAGCTGCTTGTTTTGCATTACCGACATAAAATTCTACAAAGTCGGTTCCATTTAATGGTAAAAAGTCATTCGTGTTAGCCATTTTTTATAATATTAAGGTTGAATCCAGCCCAAAAAGCATTATATCTCTCAAATTGAACTTTTTGGAACAGGCTCAAAGTTAGTCTATCCATGATTTATAATAATCTTTATCTTCAAACTCCAAGGCTTGTCTTGTAATGTGTAAAGGTTTGAATGTATCAACCATTACGGCATATTCCTTCGTTTCGAGTTTTCCTATACTTTTTTCTACAGCCCCCGGATGCGGTCCGTGCGGGATTCCGATAGGGTGTAATGTGATCATCCCTCGCTCCACATGCTTACGGCTCATAAAGTCTCCTTCAACATAGTAAAGCACTTCATCCGATTCCACATTTGCATGATTGTACGGTGCAGGAATCGCTTGAGGATGGTAGTCGTACAAGCGTGGAACAAAGGCGCAGGTCACAAAGTTACGTGCTTCCCATGTTTGATGTACGGGTGGTGGTTGATGAATACGCCCCGTAATAGGCTCAAAGTCATAAATCGAAAAAGCATACGGATAGAGATATCCGTCCCAGCCTACCACATCAAAAGGATGATTGGCATAAGTATACGGAAAAATATAGTCATTCTTTTTTATCAGAATTTTAAAATCTCCTTTTTCATCTTTCGGGTTTAGCCTTTCAGGCTTGCGAATATCCCTTTCACAAAATGGACTGTGCTCCAGCAACTGCCCCTGATCGTTCGTGTACCGCTTCGGAAAACGCATGTGACTGAACGATTCCACAATGAAAAGTCGATTATTCTCATCTGCAAACTCCAATTGGTACGTTGTACTCATCGGGATAATGAGATGGTCTCCTTGCCGAAAAGGCAATTCTCCATACATGGTATGCAACACTCCACTACCTTCATGTACGAAGATCATCTCTGTAGCCATTGTATTTTTAAAAAAATACGTTGTCATTGACTTTGTAGGTGCTGCAAGACTTATGTAACAATCGTTGTTCACTAGCACAGGAATTCGGCTTTCGAGATAATCTTCAGTTTTTGGAGCTTGAAAGCCTTGAAAACTTCTGTGTTGCATATTGTTATCAACAGCTATATCAGGTTTTACCGACCATTCCTTGCCAATATTTTTTATTGCAGTAGGTGGAAAGTTGTGATATGTATTCGAGTACAAATCAGAAAATCCTTCAGTAGACACGAGTTGTTCAGCATAAAGCGTTCCGTCATCTTTACGGAATTGGATATGTCGTTTTTTAGGTATTTTTCCTAAACTATAGTAATGTGGCATATATGTTATTTTAATAACGGGGAAACCCGTCACGGTTACACAAATGATACCCACCGGAGGAAAAAATATATTCCAAATTCAAAAACGTCAGGCGTGCATCTACATGTACCGATTCATTTAATGCTTGTAGAACGTTCAAAAGACTAAGAAGGTTCAATAATTGTTTGTTTCCCACCCGAAAAAAGTCCCAAAAAGACAATAAATCACCAAAAAAGGACAAAATATTGTTTTAGGACAGGTGGCGTTTTTTTTATTTCACATTTTAAAATACTGATTATAAGATAATTGACATTTTATTTGATTTTTTAGGTATGTGGTTTGCACTTATACCATCAAAACCTGAAAAAATTAAAGTTATGAAAAATATAGTATTAGTAGTATTAGTCGCATTACCTTTTTTATTTGCATCATGTAACAAAAAAGCAGAAC
>PDWJ01003353.1_pt1 | contig 15428 bp, 13 predicted proteins | sample 1430881 | NCBI WGS metagenome assembly PDWJ01 (sample SAMN01162460, study PRJNA174530) | Oral metagenome, whole genome shotgun sequencing project. | biome: Marine environment; feature: Marine mammal; material: Swab sample of the gingival sulcus; isolation source: swab sample of gingival sulcus... | reverse complement strand
CTAGCATTTATAATATCATCTCCAGCTATGGTATCAACTGTTAGGGTTCCTGCATCTGCACTTGTATCTACTGTAATATCTTTACTTACTTCACTTGTATTAATTACATTTTGAGCAGTATTAATATCCGCTTGACTTAGGTTTGTATTTTCTTCTAAAGTATTAACAACTTCATTTTCATTTGCTATTGCCTCATTTGCTTGAATTGCTGTATTTAAATCTTCTTGAGCTTGTTGCGTATTCCCTACTGCTGTTGTAATTTGTACATCTTCACCCTCAGTTTCTGCTTTTGTGTCATTTGCATTTGCTATTGCTTCATTAATTGCATTTTGAGCAGTATTAATATCTGATATGTCACTATCTAATTGTTCAGTTTCAATAACATTATTATCGCTATTCGTCAAAATCTCATTATTTGAATTCCCAAAATTATATTCATGTGTTTCTATTTGACTATTTACATACTCAAAACTTGCAAAATCACTTATAGTTGTAATAGATTCTTCAAAAGTTCCCTTATTAAAAAAAGAACTATCCAGATTAAAAGAGACTGGCCCTGTAACTTCTACTTCTCTACCATCTTCAAATATAATTTTTGCAAATTCTTCTATAGTAAGAAGCCCACCATGTTCAGAAATCATATCTCTATTTTTTAAAATTTCTTCCGAATTTTCTCCTAAAGTTACTAAACCTCTTATATCACTAATTCTTGCAATAGCCATAATAAATCCTTTTTAATACTATTATTATTGCTATGATATAAAAATTATTTCAATTTGTAAAGTATACTTTGGTATAAATTATTAGTTTAAAAAAACGATATTCAGGATTTTATATATAATATAAGCTAGGAAAGAAATTAATTATTTTTTTCCTAACTTATTTAAGACTATTTCTTTTTTACCATCTAAAACCACTTTGCCATTTTCGATAACTATAATTCTATCAACTAATCTTAATAGTGATGTTTTATGAGTTACTAATACTACAGTCTTATCATTTTGGTATTTTTTAATATTATTTATAAACTTAGTTTCAGTAGAACTGTCCATAGAACTTGTTGGTTCATCAAAAAGTACAATTGGATATGGTAAAAGTATTGATCTAGCAATTGCAATTGCTTGTTTTTGACCACCAGAAAGAAAAGAACCTCTTTCACCAACAGGCATATCAAAACCTTTAGGATGCCTATTAACAAAATCTAAAACACCACTAATCTCAGCTGCTTCAAGAATTTTATCATCATCAATATGAGGAGTTCTATAAACAATATTTTCCTTTACAGTACCGTCAAAAAGTAAAGCTTCCTGAGAAACATATGCAATATTTTTTCTAAGTTCAGCAGGATCTAATTGTTTCATATCTATATTATCAATTAAAATTGAACCACTTTCTGGTTGGTATAAAGAAACCAATAATTTTTGAATAGTACTTTTACCTGAACCTATTTTCCCAATAATAGCGACTTTTTCACCAGGTTCAATGGAAAATGAAACATTATTCAAAATTTCTTTATCTGCATTAGGATAAGTGAAAAAAACATTTCTAAAATCAATTTTTCCCTTATACTCTGGTCTAGCCACAAATTTCTTACCATGAGGATGTTCAACTGGTAGATTCATAATATCATTTAAAGACTCATATGTAGTTTTCGTATGTTGAAAAGTTGAGAGTAAAGAAGAAACTTGTCCCATAGGAGAAATTGTTCTAGAGGATATAATAATTGTAGCAATAAGTCCTCCCATGGTTAAATTATTATCAGCAATCATATATGTACCAATAATAACTAAAGCGACTGTATTTAACTGAACTAAAAATGAAGTAACCGTAGTAATCGAGGATGAAATCATTTTAGTATTTATACTTTTGTCAGCAATTTTTGAAGTAGCTTCTTCCCATCTCCACTGAGAATATCCAGTTGCCCCTAAAGACTTAATAGTTTCTATAGAAGACAAACTTTCAATCAACACTCCATTTTTATTTGAACCTGCATCATAAGATTCTTTAACAGCATTCGCTAACTTAATCTTTGCATAATAAGTATAAATAAGTATTACTACAATAATAGATATTGGAACCATTACTAAAGCACCACTGATAAAATATATAGCAATCAAAAATATAAAAATAAATGGAATATCAATTAAAAGTGCAATAGTAGTTGAAGTTAAAAATCCTCTAATACTTTCAAACTCTTTTAAAACATTTGCTAAAGAACCTACAGAATTTGGAACTGAAGACATTTTTAGGTCTAAAACTTTTTCAAAGATAATAGATGAGGCAATAATATCTGTTTTTTTAGCAGCAGTTTCTAAAAAATAAGAACGAAGAAACTTTAAAACTATATCTATCATATAAATAACAACAACACCAACTGCAAGGAGCCATAGGGTATCTTTTGCATTATTTGGAATTACTCTATCATAGACATTCATCGTAAAAAGAGGAGTTGATAAAACAAATAAATTAATCAATAAAGAAGCAATAATAACATCACGATAAACATCTCTTACAATTTTAACACTTCCCCATAACCAATGGCTTTCTTTTACACTAGATAAAGCTGTATTATTTTCTTTAAAATCAAGCTCTTTTTTTAATAATATAGAAAATCCAAAATAGTTTTTTTCTAATTCTTCTATTGGAATCATATTTTCCACATCTGGTGCCTCAGGAAGAGTTACTCTTGCATTTTTAAACTCATCATCAAAACCTAAAAGAATACATCCTTCTAAAGAATCACTTTCTTTATCATTATCTAAAAGTAAAATACAAGGAAGAGTTAAAGGATTAATTTTATTTAATCTAGTTTTTAAAATCTTTGTTTTAAAACCAGCCTTTGAAGCTGCTCTTGAGAATAATGACTTTGAGCTAAACTTTGAAAAAAGTATAGGTGTATTTCGCCCTGACTCAACAGGTAGTCCAGCTACTAAAGAATCTTTAGAGTAAGGTCTACCATTCATTTTACAAAATATTACAAGACAATCTAGAATAGAATTTTCTCTATCATATTCTTTAATTAAATTAAAATTTATATTATCGTTAGTTTGCATTGTTTAATTAAATACTCCTAGAACTTTTTAGATTAGATTTATTACCATGATATTTATAAAAAAGATTTTGTTTGATAGTTATTCTTTCAACAATAGGTCCATTCTTTTTAAGCTTATAAGGTAAAGATATTAAAGCTTGTCGTGCATCTTTTTTAGAATCATAAACTCCTAGTAAAATTTTTTGCAGTGGTCTTACTTTTCTGAAGCTAAAGAAAAAAGCATTACTATTTAATTTATATTTATTTATAAGGTTTTGTGCTTTTATTTCACTATCAGAAATAGCTAGATTAATTGTATATTTATCCTTTGAAGCACTTAAAAACTTATCTTTAAAATCACTAAATTCTCTTTTAGGTTCAAATTTTTGAATTAAAGAATTATCTTTCATAATATTAAGAGATACTTTTTGAATATTTTTGTCTTCCGAAAAAGGTACTTTTGTATCAAATAAAGATATATTTTTCACTGATGGTTTAGTTTTAAGAATTTTTATTTTATCCTTACCATCAAAAATTTTATTATTAAAACTATATTTACTATCAGTAAATAACTCTTTTTCTACACTATTAGTATCTATTTTTTTAAGTTTAGGTAACTTATTTTGAAGAGCGTCAACTAGACTACCTGTTGCATCAAGAATTTTATACTGTGATAATAATAAATCATATGAATTTGAAATTAAATCTTTTTTTGCATCTATATAATCTATATGAGCATCATACAAAGATTCTAAAGTTTTAAGTCCTAAATCAAACTCTTTTAAAGTAGCATCAAGGATATCTTCTTTTACAAGTAAGAATTGTTTTAAACTTTTTTCTTTTTCTTTGTCTAATTTATAACTATGCCAAGCTAATCTAATTTTATTTTTGATTTGATACTCAGTTTTCTTGATTAAAAGCTTTTTTTCTTTAACTTTCTGTAATGCTTTTTTAGCTTTTAAACTATCCATACCACCATTATAAAGGTTGTAACTTAGTTCAACACCTAATTTATACCTATTTGATTCATCATTTTGAGTATAAATGGCATCATTTATGTTATAACTTGCTACAAAGTTTACATCAGGATAAAAATTTTTATCTATTTTTTTCTTTTCTGCAACTGATACATCTACATTAATTTTTGAAACGTTTATTGATGGATTATTTTCCAAAGACAAGGCAATTGCTTCATTTAAATTTTTTGGAAAGTTAAAAAAAAGATTAGGCTTTATAAGTTCACTTGAATCAAAATCTGTCTGAACATAATATCTTAAATTTTCAAGACTTTCTTTAAAATTTATCCTTTGAACGTTTAATTTAACCCTATTCTCTACGACATTTCCTTTAGCTTTTTCAAATTCAAGTTTTGTACCATACCCCATTTTAGTCTTTTTATAAACTTTATCAAAAATATCTTCACTTATATTCAAACTTTCAATATTTAAATTTAATAAATCTCTTTGCCTTAAAGTATTAACATATGCAGTACTATAGTCAATAGCAACTTTTCCTTGACTCTCTTTTAAATAATAAATTGCTGATTTAAATCTATATTCTTGCAATTCTTTTTCATTTTTTGATTCAAATCCATCAAATATTGGTTGAGTGACTTTAAATTTATATTCATCACTCTTTAAGTAAGAAGAATTAGCTGAAGACTTATTTTTAGTAGTTTTTGTTCTTTCCACTTTTGCAGAAAAATCAACTTTAGGATACAATAGAGCTTCAGCAATATCTTGATCTAGCTTAATATTTTTTAAATTATTTTCATTAACTTTTGAATCGATATCATTTTCTAGTGCATATTTAAAACCATCTTGCCAGCTAAAAGCATGTATTGATTCTATTAGAAAAAATAAAATCACTACTAGAAGAAAAAATGATTTTTTCATTTTTAACCCCAAATATTTAGATTTGTCTCACCATATTACCGAAATTTTATAAAGTTTTGTATAAAATTAGTGAAAGTTTAATATTTTTATTTAAAAGTAGGTTACAAATGGAACAAAATCAGCTCATTGATGAACAGCTTACAAAAAGCTTCAGATTTCAAAATAGAGAATTATTAGACAATTATGTTGTACTTGCAGTGACGGACATAGATGGTAATATAAAGCATGTTAGTACGAATCTTTGTAATACTTTTAAATATAAGCCTTCTGAACTTTTAAATAAGCCTTATACCTTTCTTATAAAAAAAGATTCAATAAATACTTTTAATAATCAGTTTAATGATGCAAAAGTTTCAAAAATAATATGGAAAGGTGAAGTTAAACATGCTGCACATAATGATTCAACAATTTGGACAGATACAATTATAACTCCTTTATTTAATGATGATAATGAACATATTGGATTCATTTTAGCTAGTGATGATATAACAAAAGAAAAAACTCTTAAAAAGATTAATGAAGAAAATTTATTGAAAAAAAAATATGATGATTCTATTCTTGATTTTATGCCATCTATATCATCTGCTGTATTATTAAGAACATCAAGCGGTCTTCACAAAGTTTTATGGTTAATTGCATTTACAATAATTTTTTTACTTGCATGGGCTTATCTATCAGAGATTGATGACATAGTTAAAACACAAGGAAAAGTTATAACAACAACAAACATACAAACGATATCTTCTCTTGATGGTGGTGTTTTAAAAGAGAGCTATGTAAAAGAAGGGGATAAGGTTAAAAAAGGAGATATTCTATTTAAATTATCAGACTTAAACTATAAAAAAGATTTTGAGAAAAATAGATTTAATAAAATTGCGCTTTTATCAAAGATTGAACGACTTAAGGCTCAAGCAAAAAATAAAAAAATAGTTTCAAATGATGAAGTTTTAAAACTTGATCCAAATACTATGAATAACGAAATTGAACTATTTAATACAAATGAAAAAAGATTCAAAGCTTCTATAAATATCTTAAAAGAAAAATTGAAACAAAGAAAAAATGATTTAGATGATGCTTATAAAAGTTTAGAAGTTAATAAAAGTAATTATCAGCTAATATTAAATGAAATGAAAATTAAAAAGCCTTTAGTAGAAGAAAGAATTATTTCAGCGGTGGAACTTCTTCAACTAAAAAGAAAAATGAATGATACTGAAGCAGAATTGAAAAAAATAAAAGGTTCAATACCAACACTTAAATCGTCCATAAATGAAATTAAGAAAAGTATTGAGGAAACAGAGGGAAATTATAGATCTTCAGCAGAAGATGAACTAATCATCGCTTATAATGATTTAAAACAAGTAGAAAAAGATATAAATTTCCTATCTGAAAAAATTAATGAAACATTTATAAAATCTCCAAATGATGGTGTAGTAAATAAAATTTCTATAAAAACCAAAGGTCAAGCCGTTTCACCAGGTACTGTATTAGCAGAGATTATTCCTGAAAGTACATATACCCTCGCAGAAGTAAAGGTTAATCCATCAGAAATAGGTTTTTTATATATTGGACAGCCAGTAAAACTTAAATTTAGAGCCTATGATTTTTCTCTATATGGTTCAGCAGATAGTGAGATATCTTATATATCAGCAGATACACTTATAGATGAAAAAGACCAAAAAAATGAAGTTTATATCGTACATATTAAATCAAAATCAAAATCAAAATATTTAAATAATAATAAAAATTTAGAAATAAAACCAGGTATGACAGTTGACGCGGACATAATTACAGGAAAAAAATCTATTCTAGATTATGTTTTAAAACCTATTATAAAATCATTGGATACAAAATGAAGATAGTTCTTTTTTCAAATGCAAATTTTTTAATTAATGAATTACAAAAAACTACAAAGTTAGGTAATATAGAGGTAGTAAATAAGAAAGGTGACTTATGTAATTTAGAAAAATATAAGGAAATCGTTTTTTTATATCATCTAGATTCTAATGAAAACTACTTAGATATTTTAGATGAATTATCAAAAATATTTATTTCTTATAAACTAATTGCACTTAGAAATAATACAAACAATATAGAGGGTTGTAGTTTACTAAAAATAGGATTTAAAGCATATTTAAACTCAATGTCAAATATAAATATAATTGAAGATGCTATCAAATCCGTAGAAAAAGGAAAAGTTTGGATTTATCCTGAATTAATGGAATTTTTAATATCATCCATTCCCTTAAATGAATCAAATAAAGAAACTATTTTAGAAAAAGTTACAATTAAAGAACTAGAAGTTTTAGAATTAATTGCCCAAGGATTAAATAATAATGCCATTTCTAAAAAACTAAATCTTGCAGAAGTTACAGTAAAAAAACATGTAGGCTCTTTATTAAAAAAACTAAATAAAAAAGATAGACTATCTCTAGCTTTATACTTTAAAAATATGTCTTAAACTACTCTTTTTTTATCTAATTTTTTTAATTTTGTTTTTGCTTATTTTATAAATAGAAGATGAATTTTTTTCACTAAAACCATCTTTAGAAAAGACTATTACATCTGATTTTTTAAAAGCATATTCATACTCAAAATTGTTTTTTGTAATATTTGCTGAAGTTGAATACAAAGACCCAAATTTTGAAATAAAATCATAAAATAGTGATTTTTTATCTATTAGTCTAAAAGATTTTCCATTTGGATAGATATAGCTTATTTTATTGCTATTTCTTACTCTTCTTCTAAATTTTTTAGGAACTCTTGTATTTTTCTGCAATTCATAAAAAGAATCTACCGTTTGCAATATTTTTTGAGATTTTGGGCGTTTTTTTATAGCTGAGAGTTTTTCATCATCAGCTGATGAAAAACCCACTGTTGTATCGGTTTGAACTAAATATACTAACTTCTTATCCATCAGTCATTTAAAAATTCTTGAATAGATTTTACACCTATCCCATCTTTTTGTTTTAAAGCCTTCATAGCCTCAACACAAGCAAGAGCAGCCGCTGCTGTTGTAACATAAGGTATATTTTCTTTTAAAACTGCTCTTCTAATTTTTTGTCCATCTGTTTTTGAAGAACCTTTACCATCACTTGTATTAAACGCTAAGGCAATTTCTCCATTTGTAATCGAGTCTGTAATATTTGGTCTTCCCTCAGAGATTTTAAGAACTTTTTCGCACTGTATTCCTTCATCTACTATGGTTTGATAAGTTCCACCAGTAGCAACCACTGAAAAACCACTTTCAACTAAACCTTTAGCAATTTCAGGGGCAAACTCTTTATCTAAATCACAGAGAGAAATAAATACTTTACCCTCAGTTGGTAGGTCATTTTTAGCTGAATTTTGAGCTTTTGCATAAGATACTCCAAAATTATCTGAGATTCCCATAACCTCACCTGTTGATTTCATCTCAGGAGTCAAAATAGGATCTGCACCAGATAGTTTATTAAATGGGAAAACTGCTTCTTTTACTGCAATATGGTCTTTTAAAATAGGTTTTAAAACTCCATTTTCTTCATAAACAATCTCAGAGTTATAAACATCAAGAGCATTTCTTAAACTCTCACCCCACATAACTCTTGTAGCAACTTTAGCTAATGGCATACCAGTAGCTTTTGATACAAAAGGTACTGTTCTAGAAGCCCTTGGATTCACTTCGATTAAGTAAATTTGTCCTTTATGAATTGCATATTGAACATTCATAAGCCCAACTACACCAAGTCCAAGTGCCATATTTTTTGTTTTTTCCTCAAGTTCTCTAATTAATTCATCTGCAATAGAGATAGGAGGAAGAGAACAAGAAGAATCTCCAGAGTGAACACCTGCTTCTTCAATATGTTGCATTATTCCACCAATATATACCTCTTTTCCATCACAAATACAATCAACATCAAGCTCAACAGCTCTATCTAAGAATTTATCTATTAACACTGGTGCATCATTTGATACAGAAACTGCTTCATCCATATAGTGTTTTAGTTCATTAGTTGAGTAAACAATTCTCATACCACGACCACCTAAAACAAATGATGGTCTAACAAGTACAGGGTATCCTATAGACTCAGCTATTTTAATAGCCTCTTCCACTTTTACAGCTGTTCCATTTTCTGGTTGTAAAAGTTCTGCTTTTTCAACAAAGCTTGAGAATTTTTCCCTATCTTCTGCTAAATCAATGGTTGCAGCTGTTGTACCTATGATTTTTCCACCCATATTAGTTATTGCATTTGCAAGTTTTAAAGGTGTTTGCCCTCCAAAATGAACAATAATACCATCAGGTTCTTCCTCTTTTATTACAGCTCTTACATGTTCAAAATCAATAGGCTCAAAGTATAATATATCAGAAGTATCATAGTCTGTACTTACAGTTTCAGGATTACAGTTGTACATGATGGTTTTTACACCCATTTCATTTAAGGCAAAACTTGCATGAACACAACAATAATCAAACTCAATACCTTGACCAATTCTATTTGGTCCTCCACCTATGATTAAAACTTTTTTGTCATTGTCTTCTTTTTGTTTTTTAGGAAGTTTTGTAATATTTGTACTTGAGTAAAGATAAGGTGTAAGGGCTTTAAATTCTGCTGCACAAGTATCTACTTCATTGTACTCTAATTCAATACCTAAAGCTTGTCTTGCAGAATAAACCTCTTCTTCTGTTTTTCCAATAAGTAAAGCTATCATCTTATCAGAAAAACCATTTACTTTTGCTTCTCTCATAGCCTCTTCACTACTTAAGATTTTTTCACTTATTGAAGTCTCTATATTAAATATTTGTCTAAATTTTGCTAAAAACCAAGGGTCAATATTACATAATTCAAAAATTTCTTCATTGCTAAGACCTTTTCTATATCCTTCCATTAAGTATCTTAGTCTATTTTCATTTGGTCTTCTAATCTCTGCTTTTATTTTCTCTAAATCATCGCAAATAGGGTCAAAACCGCAAATTCCAGTCTCCATAGAACAAAGTGCTTTTTGAATAGATTCATTAAAAGTTCTACCTATTGCCATAACTTCACCAACAGATTTCATACCAGTTGTAAGTGTAGAATCTGCTTTTGGAAATTTTTCAAAGGTAAATCTTGGGATTTTTGTAACAACATAATCAATAACAGGCTCAAATGAAGCAGCCGTTCCAGTTATATCATTTGTAATTTCATCAAGGGTAAATCCAACAGCAAGAAGTGTTGCTACCTTTGCTATTGGATATCCAGTTGCCTTACTTGCAAGAGCTGATGATCTTGAAACCCTTGGATTCATTTCAATTACTATCATTCTTCCTGTCTTTGGACAAATTGAGAACTGAACATTAGAGCCACCAGTATCAACACCAATTTCTCGCAAAATTGCAAAAGAAGCATTTCTCATATCTTGGTATTCTTTATCAGTCAAAGTAAGGGCTGGTGCAATGGTTACAGAGTCTCCCGTGTGTACTCCCATAGGGTCTAAGTTTTCAATAGAACATACAATAATACAGTTATCTTTGTGGTCTCTAATAACCTCCATTTCGTACTCTTTCCAACCTAGCATAGACTCCATAATTTCTATTTCATTTATAGGAGAGGCTTCAATCCCAGCTTCGGCAAGTTGTTTAAACTCTTCCATATTATAAGCAACACCAGAACCACCACCAGCAAGAGTAAATGAAGCCCTAGAAATCACTGGAAAACCTATCTCTTTTGCTACTTTTATAGCTTCATCGACACTGTAAGCATTGGCACTTTTTGGTAAATCCATACCTATCTTTATCATAGCTTCATTGAAAAGATGCCTATCTTCACCCTTTTTTATAGCATCGGGATGAGCTCCTAAAAATTTAACTCCCTCTAGCATACCCTTTTCATACATAGAAGTTGCAACATTTAGTGCTGTTTGACCTCCCATAGTAGGCAAAATCGCATCAATATTCTCTTTTTTTATTATTTTAGCAACAACTTCTTCATTTATAGGTTCAATATAAGTTTTATCAGCAAATTCAGGATCAGTCATAATAGTCGCTGGATTTGAATTAATCAATACAACCCTATATCCCAACTCTTTAAGTGTTTTAGTAGCTTGAGTTCCCGAATAGTCAAATTCACACGCTTGCCCAATAACAATTGGTCCAGAACCAATAAGTAAAATAGATTTTATGTCTTCTCGTTTTGGCATTTAAGTTCCCCATTAATAGTAGTAAAATTTAGAGATTCTAGCCAAAAAGTCCTTAAAAAGCCTTTTAATTAATACAGAAAAATAATCTTACAAGATTATTTTTCTGGAAGATTAAATTTTTGTGTTTGGAAAACTCCATCTTCATCGAAAAAAACATAGTACAAAATATCTTTTTTAACAGAAAAACCACATAGATATCTAAGAGCTAGATTTGCTTGTATTGAAGCTATATTCATAACAATAGGACAAGCTATACCACTTGGTTTTCTATCATTTATTTGAAAAATAGCTTCATATGAAGAGTTTTGAAAAAAACATACTTGACCGTGAAACTCTTCAACAGATCCATAAATCCAAGGTTGATTTTTTTCTATGCAGTAGCTATTTATAAATGCTCGGCTAGGAAGGTTATCTGTTGCATCTATTATTAAATCAAATTTCAAATCTCTTTTTGAAAAAGTTTCAAAATCTTCAATATAGGCTGTAACTTTAGTATAAGGGCATCTTGATTCAACAAGCTCTTTTAAAACTTCACATTTTGCTTTGCCTTCATCACCTGCTTTAAAACCTATTTGCCTATGAATATTATGAACTCCAACATCATCAAAGTCCACAAAGGCAAATTCTCCAATTCCACTAGCTCCAAGGGCAATACCAAGTGAACAACCAAGCCCACCACTTCCTATGATGGCTACTTTTTTATCTTTTAGACTATCTTGAATGTCTTGTCCCCAAAGCTCTATTTGTCTATTGAAATATTCATTAAATTCTTTTTGCATAATTTTACTTTTATTAAATTTTGCATAATCATAGCAAAGTTAAATTAATCCTATATAAGTTTTATAAAATAGAATTACTCCATCTCAAGGCTCATTAAAAACATATCTTCACCATCAATAACTTTTATATGATTTGATTGGCATTTTGGGCAAGAAAATTCATGTTTTTCAAGGGTAGATTGAGTATCACAATCCAAACAGGAGATTACAACTTTTTGATGATTTATAATAAACTGGGCATTATTACAAACGGTACCCTCTTTAAAAGTATCAAAGGCAGTCTGTAATAAATCAGGCTCAACCCCACTTAAAACCCCAATTTTAACTACTACCTTTGTAACATTTGTTGAATTATTTTGTTGTGCGTGTTCTTCACAACTTTCTATCAAAGATTGAACTATACCATACTCATGCATAACCCTTCTCCTTTAAAAATGTTCCATTCTTTAAGGCAAACCACTAACAAATCCTTGGAAGAAGTTCACCACTTGGCATTTCTAAAAATCTTTTAGTTCCCCAAGATGATTTTAATATAACTTTTTGTGCATATTCTTTTGTTACTTTTCCTATAATAGAAGCGTTTTCACACTCATCAAAAGTTTGTAAAATTTCAAGTGCTTTTTGTGCATCTTCTTTTTCTATAGCTAAAACAAAAGTTCCTTCATTTGCTAATGCTGTAGCTTCAAATCCCAACATTTCACAAACTCCCCTAACCTCATCAGAAACTGGAATTTTATCTTCATCAACCTCTATACAAATATCACTAGCCTTTGCCCACTCATTTAAAACAGCACTCAGGCCCCCTCTTGTAGCGTCTCTTAAAGCTTTTATTTTAATATTTCCATCAATCAAAGCTTTTACTTGGGGATATAAAGAGTTACAATCACTTTTTAGTGTACTTGACAACTCTATTCCCTCCCTTGCTGTATATATTGTAGCTCCATGAGTTCCTATATCTCTACTTACAAGAATAAGGTCATCATTTGTGATATTACTTGAACTAATACCTTTATATAAAACTTCTCCAATTCCAGTGGTATTTATAAATATCTTATCAACACTACCTTTTGGTACTACTTTTGTATCTCCACTTACGATAATAGCTTCATTTTTAGCCAGTTCTTCTTTCATAGATGAAACTATTTTTTCAAGTTCTTTTACTTCAAATCCCTCTTCTATAATAACAGAACAAGTAAGATACTTAGGTTTTGCTCCCATCATTGCTAAATCATTGCAGGTTCCACAAATAGATAATTTTCCTATATTAGCTCCACTAAAAAACAAAGGACTGACTGTAAAAGAATCAGTAGAAAATACAAGTTTTCCATCTTCTATAAGTGCCGAATCTTCATTTTTGTCTAAAACATCATTTTTAAAAGCTTTATAAAATACCTTTGTTATTAGTTCATTATTTTCTGCTCCACCATTTCCGTGGGCTAGTGTTATTTGTTTCATTTGTTTTCCCTACTTTTAGAATATTTTTTACTTCCTGCTTGACTAGATGAAATAGGATATTTCTTTTCATTTTTATCCATCTTATTTAAAATAGCTTCTTCTAAATCAATGTCTAGTTTCATACAAATTCTAAGTAAATAAATAGCCACATCAGCCACTTCTTCTTTGGTATGTTCAAGTACATCATCGGGTAAATTTTGAGATTCTTCAAAATCAAGCCATTGAAATATCTCATTTAACTCCCCAACTTCTCCTGTGAGTGCCATCACAAGATTTTTAGGATTGTGAAAATCTTCCCACTTCCTATCATCACCAAACTTTTGTATTCTTTGTTTTATATTTTCTATGTTCATATTTGCTCTTTATTTAAAATATTTGAAAAAAACTTTTTTATTTTTTTACCAATGCTAGTATTTTTTTTATTGGTTTCATCATCATTTTTTATAGTTTTTTCATTGATAGCTCTTTGCCACGCATTATAAGTCCTCTCACCGTGAAGATAAAAAATAACTTCTAAATCATCATACAATTTACAAACATCAACAGCTATTTTTGCTGCTTTTGCAATAGGAAAACCATAAACTCCACAAGATATAGCAGGGATAGCTATACTTTTACATTCCTTTTCTCTTGCCAAATCCAATGAGTTTTTATATGCATTTTTTAATAATTCATCAGCTTTTTCTTTCATCTCAAAATAAATTGGTCCTACTGTATGAATTACATATTTTGCATCTAAATTACCAGCACCTGTTATTCTAGCTTCACCAAAAGGACAACGAACACCATTTATTACATCTATTTTTTCACATTCTTCTAAGAGTTTATATCCTGCTTTACTATGAATAGCTCCATCAACTCCACCTCCACCCATTAGTGTTTCATTTGCAGCATTTACTATAGCATCAACTTTTGCTGTTGTTATATCTCCTCGGATTATTTTTATATTTTCCATAACCTATCCCCAAAACTTTTTCTTAATTTTCAAACAATTTAAAAGAATAATACTTTTACTTTAAAATTTGTACCATATACAAACATCTGATAATTATTCATCTTTTTTAAACCATCCTTATTCTTTACTAAATTATATTTAATATCTATTATCAAATTTCCTATATAAATATTTGAGATTAGTTTTAAATTCCCAAAGTATTTTGCATATTTTTCCATAATTTCGCTGAAAAATATACAAAATTAAGGATAAATTTCAATCCATAGCGCATAGTGGAATCCACACTTGCAAATTCCACTAATTGAGCTGGCTACGCTAAATATGATACAGAAATTAATAGATTCTAAAATTAAAATAAACTAATTAAGAAAAGTCATGTCAGGAAATAAATATAGTGAAGAGTTTAGATTCTCAACAAACTGATTTGCAAGAATTTTATTCAACTATGAATTCAGATAATCCAGAACTACAAAATGAACGTGCTTATTGGCAATATTATTATAATTGCATAGACCTCATAGTTCATTTGGAAGAATCTCCGATGGAAAAATATGATGAATTATCAGAAAAAACTCTCTTTTGGGATGAAATCATAGATAAATATGATTCATTAAATAAAAGGATATGGAGGGCAAAATTACAAATTAGATTTACTATAGATAAATTGAAGCCATCTCTTTTTAGTTTTTATTTTTCTCTTATAAAGTTTTTCAAGATATAAAATAGCAATTTTGTACTATAAAGTATTTTTGATTTTAGCTATAATCTCTTATGATAAAAAATATTTTAAAGCAAACTATCTTTGAAGATGTAAGAAATACTAATCAAACTTTTACAAAACATTTCCACGATACGTATACTATAGGTATCACTTCAAAAGGAAAGTTTAAATCCCATCATCTAAATAAAAGCTATTTATCCTATGAAAAATCTACAAAAGTAATAAATCCTTATGAAGTACATGGTGGAGAATCTAACTCTTGGGATTATTTAAATTTTTACCCAAATATCGGTACTTTAAGTGATATTTACGAACAAATATTTTTTGAAAAGAAAGTACCTATTTTTGAAAAACATATAATAGAAGATATAAAACTTTATGAAAAATTTTATAAGTTTTTTTATCTAGCTTATTTTACAAAAAATTATATGCAAATAGA
>PDWJ01003352.1_pt1 | contig 15431 bp, 13 predicted proteins | sample 1430881 | NCBI WGS metagenome assembly PDWJ01 (sample SAMN01162460, study PRJNA174530) | Oral metagenome, whole genome shotgun sequencing project. | biome: Marine environment; feature: Marine mammal; material: Swab sample of the gingival sulcus; isolation source: swab sample of gingival sulcus... | reverse complement strand
ACCTGCAAAACCATCTTTGCGATGATTTAAACTTCCACATCTTGGACAATCCATATAAACTTTTTTTTGCAAAGATAATAAACTATATTAATTTGACAACACCATGAGTTATATAATATTGAAGCAACAACTTTGCCTAACAAAAACCTATGATAAAAACCAAATTTTTTCATATAAAATTTTATAATATTTTTACATCGGCAAAAATAAGGCACAGTATGATTCTTTATATTGGTGTCTATTGTGTTACTGACTTCGCACACTAACCACCTCTATAAATGTCTAAAATCTTAAAACTATACGACATAAAACACCTGACAACTCCATACGAAATTATTTTAAAATTTGTAGTGTCTTATTAAAAATGTAAGTCGTTGATAATCATTGTATTGTTTTTGAAAATGTGCGAAGTCAGGATAGTTTACGACAAGGGAGCGTAGCTCCCTTGTAATAATAAAAAATCCTATCTTTTCATAAACTCCCAAGATATACCCGCTTGAAATTGTATTCCCGGCATTTTTACAGATGCAATTTCGTGATACTTAGTATTTAAAAGATTATTTACGAGAAAATAAATACTAAAATCTGAAATATGATAGGTGGTTTTTAAATCAACCAATACGTAAGGAGCATATTCCGTTTCGGGAGAATTATTTGTATCGTAATCTATGTATGTGCCTGCGCGGTCTTCGGCGCGAAGCGATAGAGCAAAATCAAATTTTCGATATGTATAAGCTGACGATATTCTTAAAGAATGCTTCAGATAATCTAAAACATATTTTGAAATCATGGGGCTTTTCGGTTCAGAAGTGTGTGCAAAACTGTATGATGCAAACAAATATCTGAACCCTTGTCGCTCTGAAAAATGTATTTGTACCCCTGTTTCCAAACCAAGAGTATTTAGCTCAGTTATATTCATACTTTGCCATTTATCGGTTTTTTCTTTCTTCGCCCAGTCTATGGTGTTTTCTCCGTATCGATAAAAACCATTTAAAAATGTAAGAACTTTTCGAGTATGTCTTTTTATACCAATTTCTCCGTTTAGGGCTGTTTCCGGTTTCAAATCGGGATTACCTATATTTAAAGGACCGGCATAATATAAATCGGTATAGGAGGGTAGGCGTGTGGTACGATTGGCAGAAGCATATAACATGTAGTTTTGTGTAATATCAAAACTAAAGTCTAAACCACCTGTTAATACAGGTTGCCAAACGTTGGAAAGCGTTAGAGCAAAACCACTTGAGAAAGCAAATTTATTTTTCTTGATATAATATTCTGCAAATAAATTGCCCCGTGTGCGTTCGGCAGAACGTGTAAAATAAGCATCTTTATTAAATGGAACTTCACGTTTTTCGTCTAAATTATCACCCAGTACATTGCTGAATAACAGTTCTTTACGAAATTCCACGCCCAATGTACTTTTGGAATATTTGCCCATATAGCGCATGCTGAATTTCCCGCCTGCAACATGACTTAGGTGGTGGTTGTGTCCTTTGTAATAGTATCCGCCGCCAAAACCTGCCGTATCGTTTCCGTTAATGTAAAATCCGTTTGAGTGTTTGTATACCTCTTCTCTAAATAATTCAAAACGATCTTGATTACGTCTGTAAAAAATAACAGGTTCAAATTGTATTTTATTTCCAAAAGCACTACTTAAAATAATAAAACCGGTATTTAATGCTTCGTATTGCCAAGGGTAAGCTGGAGTGTAGAAGTCATTAGCTCCAAATTCTTTATGTACGAAGCCTGCATCTATAATCAACGGTGCAAACCCCATATTTGCACTGCCCGATAAAAAAATATTAGTTGTTTTGTAATCCGTATTATTTATTTCCTCGCTTTGTAAGTAGCCGTCGCTTTGACGATGACTTGCCGAAATTCTGCCTGCAAATTTTTTCGATTTAATAGAACCTACACCGGAAACACCAAAACGATTGTTAGAGCCATAATAAGCTGATAGTGAAGAAGGTGAGTGCCGCTTTGTAATGATATTAACAGCCCCGCTATATGAATTTATACCATAAAATCTATTCCCGGGACCTTGTAGTATTTCAATTTTACGAACATCTTGAATACTTACGGGTAAATTCAAATTATGATGTCCTGTTTGTATGTCATTAAAAGCTATTCCGTTGATGAGCAATAATGTTTGTTCAAAATTTCCTGCCCTGAAAGCTATATCTGACTGTATGCCGTCGGCACCTCTACTACGAATATCGGCTGCACCTATTTGTCCTAATATCTCGTGTAGATTGTCGGCAGGCATAAGTTGCACTTCTTCGTTGTCTGCCGTTTGAATAATCTTGGCTGCTTCTTCAATAGGCTGTGGCATACGATTGCTGCGTATTTCTATTTCCTTTAAGAAAACAGTGTCTGTTTGAGCAAATAATTTACCAGTGAAAGAGCTTAGTACCAGCGCAGTAAGACTTGCCAAACTGATAGTTTTCCCAATAGAAGCGAACACAGCTGCTTTAAAGCGTTTCCATTGTTTGAAACGCATAGTTTTGTTGAAATTTTTAAAATTTTGTTTCATTTTGTATAAATTTAATGATAAAAATGTCGAACTCATTTCGACTTTAATTCCGCAATTGTACAAATAATTTGAAATATTTTTATAAAAAACTTGTGATTTGAAAAAAAGGGATTAAATTTGCACCCGAATTTTGGTCCCGTAGCTCAATTGGATAGAGCAACGGCCTTCTAAGCCGTAGGTTATGGGTTCGATTCCCGTCGGGATCACTTTTTTTTTAGTTGTCAAATTTTTTTGAGCTGTACAATAGTATGATATTGTACGGTTTTTTTATTGCTTTTTGTAAAAGTTTGATAATTTGTGTTTTTTAAGACGTGTTAAGTCTAAGTCTTTGGTAATCAATAGGTAATTGTTAGGGCTTCGTTGTTCTTCTTTTTATTGATTTTTAACCGCAAAGTACGCAAAGGTCGCAAAGAATATTTTGCAAAGGGGGCATAGAAAGGATTTAATTTTGTGAAGTGATTTTATGAAACATCACATTTTCAATTCTTTGTCAAGTCCTAAAAAAAGTTTACAGATTAATAATTTCTTTTTCTTTTAATTATTATGATTTTAGAATGTCTATTTGTGAAAATCGTTAAACTAAATTATTTTAAAAGATTTTTGTTATTTGAAAACTATTTATCACCTTTGATGCTTTATTAATTAATTAACTAAATATTAAAAAAATGAACAAACCAATTAAATTTATTGCAGTACTCGCAATCGTAGGAATGGTATTTACAGGATGCCAAAAAGAGCAAATTACTATCAAAGAACAACAAGCTCCATCTATTGAAGAAGTTTTCTCCAAATCAAACATTGTTTCTACGACTGAGAATTACACAGATACTGAACTTGGAATTACGGGAACGCTTTACATGATTAAAAGTGCAAATAAAAGAACGTCGCAAAAAATTTTAAAAGTAGAAGAAGAAATTAACAATGTAGATGAAATGGAAGCTAAAGGATGGATAATAAAAAGAGGAACTGTTGTTACAGCACCTGATCATTTTAGCTGTACGGGAAAAGCAGGAAACTGCTTAAATGTTTTAAATAAATTTATTATAGCATGGTAAATAATAATATTTAATAACAACATTAGAAAGTAATGATAATTTAATGTATCATTACTTTTTAATTTTTTATTTTTAATCAATGAAAAAGAAGCTAATTTATATAACAATACTTTCATTTTTTGTTATAAATTCTTGTTCTGTTTTCAATAGTCAAAAGCAAAAATATTTTGAGTTTAGCAAAGAAATTAAAAATATAAAAATTGTGGAGTTTGATATTATTGAAAAAATTACACTAAATAATGACACAATGTCAAATATGCAGATTGTAGAAGATGACAGTTCCATGTTTTTTATTGCTTTGAAAAGAGGAACAAATAAGGTTCTAAAATATAATCTACTGAATAAAGAAAAAAAAGTAATTGATTTTAGTAAAACCATAAAAAATAAATTCTCAAATTATTATGATTACCAAAGTCCGAGTAATTTAAGATACATAAACAAAGATTCTATATTTCTTTTATATTCAAGACATTATAACGGAAACCATGATAGCATATTTTTACTGTGTGATGAAAATAAAGAAATAAAAAATATTTATTCCTTGAATGCTACTTATGTTCAGAATTTAGCAAATCCTCAAAATGCCAATAGTGACGATGCCGTTATTTGGATGCCTAATATTTTTCATAACCCTGTATTTTGGAAAGATAAACTATTTATACATTTCGTTTCTAACGCCGATTATTTAGGTGATGAAATATATCGGAATTTGCCCATTGCAGGCTATATTGATACACGGAATAATCAATTTCGTTCCATAAATATTAATTATCCTGCCGTGGAATATGAAAAAACTTTTTATGCAGATTTCAATAAATACTTCTTCTCAACTCTTGCCAACGACAATAGTATCCTCTACGGCTTCAAATATACACCTGAACTTATTAAATATAATTTCAAAACTAAACACAAACAGAATGTAAGTATAAAATCAACTATATACGATACCGTTTATGTCGCCAAATCTGAAAAAGGTATAGTGAAAGGTTTGGAATATGATATGCCTTTTCCAAATTATTTTGCACTTCAATATGACCAATACAGGAAATATTATTACCGCTTCGTCTCCATGCCAAAACACTATGGCAAAGCCAATTACACCCTTGTCGTAGCAGACACAAATTTTAACGTTGTAGCGGAAGGTTTCCCGCCCTTGAAAAAAAGCCCTTTGTTTTTTATTACAAAAAATCACTTAATAACTTTTGATGCTTTCAATCAAAAAGATAATCAAAACGGTATTTTTAATTTGTATGTATGCGACATGAAGTTTCGAGATGGAACAAATCAAGAGCTTATTAATAAGATAAAAAACAATAGGTCAAAAAAACGTAAAAATAAAAAACCGTTATCCGATTATCTGAAAAATTATGGTAAAATAAAATCTGCAAACTATATTGCTACCATAATAAGCCAAGATGCAACATGCGAAAACACATTGGATTTTGTATTAAGTCATTACCAAAAAAACATCGAAAAATATAGTCAGTATGACGTTTATTTATTTATTGAAACAAGCAATTCAAAACAATTAAAAAACATGCTGACCGAAAAATATAATTTATCACCTGAAAAATACTCAAATATTATAATTGACACAGCATCCCAATACTCTCAACATGTTGATTACAAGCTAAGCAGTTTACCAAGAATAATAAAAATAAGAAAAGACAAGATAGTGGCAGATACTATTTTTTCAACCGATGATATAGGTATTTTTGAAATGCAAAATTTTTTAATTAATTCAGGTAAAGAGCAAAAAAAAATTAAAGAAAAATTATGATAAGGCTTATACTAATTACAGATTAGTGTATAGATACAAAGTCGGAAACAAAATAAGACACCAAAATATCATTGGTTTGGGGCGTTTGGAAAACATTGATACCCAATACTTTAAAATATTAACAAATATAATATAATTACAGGAAATTCAGACTAGACCAATAAAAATTCTAAGGATATTTTTGATATTTCCGGCTTCAAATATATATCGTTTATGAAAAAACAAAATTAGCCCCCAGTATGCAAAAGCTATATCTTTAAAGTGTTGTAAATCAATTGTTTATAAAAGAAGTTTGTAGGTTAGGTTAAGTGGGCTTTTTGCTATTTTCGGGTGTTTATTTTGCTTTTTATTGTGTAAGATTATGAGTTTTTGTAAATCTATTTCAGGACAACTCTCAATTCTCAATTTAACAAAGTTGTTTTATGTCATAAAGAAATAAATTGTTCTAACTACACATTTTTTTTAAATTTGTGATTCAAAAAATAGAAATATCCTTAATTTATGGCAAAGAAAAAGATAAAAGAAACCCCTCTAATGAAGCAGTACAACGAAATGAAAGCACAACATCCCGATGCTGTTTTGCTTTTTAGAGTAGGCGATTTTTACGAAACTTTTTCAAGTGATGCAATAAAAACATCTGAAATATTGGGAATAACCCTCACGAAACGTGCCAACGGTTCAGCTTCTTATGTTGAACTTGCAGGGTTTCCTTACCACGCGCTCGATACTTATTTGCCCAAATTAGTGAGAGCCGGACAACGAGTGGCTATATGCGAACAGCTTGAAGATCCTAAATTGACCAAGAAAATAGTAAAACGAGGTATCACCGAACTTGTTACTCCGGGCGTGGCATTGAACGATAATGTATTGGAACACAGAAAAAATAATTTTTTGGCAGCAGTACATCTGAGAACGCCAATATCGGGAGTAGCTTTTTTAGATATTTCAACCGGCGAATTTTATTTGGCGCAAGGCAATTTGGCTTATATAGATAAATTATTAACAGGATTTTCTCCCAAAGAAATATTGACAGAAAGAACTAAAAATGGAGATTTTATAAAACATTTCGGCGACCATTTTTATACTTCTAAAATGGAAGATTGGGCTTTTACGCCAAGCAGTGCAAAGGAAAGATTGCTTAAACAGTTTGACACCATATCACTCAAAGGCTTTGGAGTAAACGATATGGAATACGGAATAACCGCAGCCGGAGCCGTTTTGCACTACATGGATATTACTCAACATTCTGATATTAAACATATTACCACTATTTCGCGTTTAGACGAACAAGAGTATGTGTGGTTAGATAAATTTACGGTGCGAAATTTAGAACTTTTCGGAACTTATGCCGAAGACGGAAAATCATTGTTAGATATTATAGACCGTACTGTTTCGCCGCCCGGAGCAAGACTTTTGAAGCGCTGGCTGGCTTTCCCTTTAAAAAATGCTGAACAAATAAAACAACGCTTCGATATAACGGGCTATTTCTTTGATTTACAGGTAGATGACCGAGATAAATATAGAGCCTTTATAAAAGAAACAGGCGATATGGAACGTATGAGTTCCAAAATATCATCGTTGAGGATTAATCCGCGTGAAATTGTGCGTATAAAAGATGCTTTATTTGCATCGGAAGAGCTTAAAAAATTATGCTCACAAAGCGGTAATGAACAATTAAAAATGGTTGCCGATAAAATTAATCCCTGTATTGAAATACGAGACCGAATAGCTCGCGAATTGCAAGAAGAGCCGCCTGTTCAGGTACAAAAAGGGGGCGTTTTTGCCGATGGTGTTTCTGCTGAATTAGATGAATACAGAAAATTAGCTTTTTCAGGAAAAGACTATTTGAATGAATTGAAAGAGCGACTTATTTTGGAAACAGGTATTGCTTCTTTAAAAATAGGATATAATAATGTGTTCGGTTACTATTTTGAGGTAAGAAATAAGTACAAAGGGCAAGTACCCGAAGAGTGGATACGCAAGCAAACCCTCGTTAGTGCCGAGCGATACATAAATGCCGAACTTAAAGATTATGAGGAACGTATACTGCAAGCAGAGGATAAAATATTGAGTATTGAAACGGGTTTGTTCGACAAATTGGTAAGTGATTTAAGCGAATATATTTCCACATTGAAAAATAATGCCGCCGAAACAGCTCGTCTCGATGTTCTCATGTCTTTTGCCGAAACAGCGCGTGATTACGGCTATGTGCGTCCCGAATTATCCGACGATTTGGAATTGGATATAAAACAAGGCAGGCATCCCGTTATAGAACAACAATTGCCACCGGGCGAACAGTATGTAGCCAACGACGTACATTTAGACACCGAAAAACAACAAATAATCATTATTACGGGACCCAATATGGCGGGTAAATCTGCTTTGTTGCGTCAAACGGCTTTAATTACAATATTGGCACAAATAGGCTCTTACGTGCCTGCTGATTTTGCAAAAATAAGTCCGGTAGATAAGGTATTTACGAGGGTGGGGGCTTCTGACAATATTTCGTCGGGCGAATCTACTTTTATGGTGGAAATGAACGAAGCTGCAAATATCTTGAATAATATTTCGGAACGCAGCCTTATTCTATTTGATGAACTGGGCAGAGGCACAAGTACTTACGACGGTATTTCAATAGCATGGGCAATAGTTGAATATATACACGAACATCCCGAGATGAGAGCTAAAACTCTGTTTGCTACTCATTATCATGAACTTAATGAAATGGCAAAAAGTTTTAATAGAATAAAAAATTTCAATGTATCAGTAAAAGAGATTGATGGAAAAGTTATATTCTTGCGTAAGTTAGAGGAGGGTGGAAGTGAGCATAGTTTTGGTATTCACGTTGCTAAATTAGCCGGTATGCCCAGAAGTATCATAAAACGCGCAAATAACATACTCAAAGAATTGGAAGCTACCCACAGAAAAGAAGATATACAACAAAAAGCCGGTAAATTAGCCGGTAAACGCGAAGGCTATCAACTTACTCTCTATCAACTTGATGACCCCGTACTTTCGGAAGTGAGACGAGAAATACAAAATTTAGATATAAATAATCTTACACCCGTAGAAGCCTTAAATAAATTAAATGATATAAAGAAACATCTTAGTCTGTAATTTGGCTTATGATTTGTACAAATTCAAAATATTAACACCTTATTAAAACTAAGTCTATGTTTCTGATAATCAGTAAGTTAACGTTTGTGTTTTTAAAGACAAAGTACTGATTAAGAGGTAGTTACGTAAAATTCATAGCTGTAAAAATTTCATAAAATAAGTTATACATTATGAGATATTTAATTTTAAGTTTACTAATGATAAGTAGTATTGTTATTTCAGCACAAAATGACAGTATATTGTTTAAAAACAATCATTTATATGTAAATAAAAGTTCTCCTGTTTATATTTATCTATCTGATTTATCTGACAAAGATGCCCCTGCAATATGTTTAAAAGGCAGCGAAGAAGACAAGTACAGTAATCCGTTTTATTTTGATACGGAAAGCACAAATACTATTTATATAGACCATCCCGTTAAGTTGAAAAACGAAGATAAGAGTTCGTATATCTCTAAATTAGTTTATCATGTATCGGTAGACGGACTACCACCGGTAACTCATTACAAACTAAAAAATGTAAAAACAATTTATAAAAACGGACATCGCTGTTATAAAGCAGGTTTAAAAATAAGTATGTATGCCCGAGATAAAATTTCGGGACTTAAAAACATATACTATTCTATTAATGATGAGGATTTTATAGAATATAATTCAGAAATAGAATTGTGGCAGGCGGGGGACTATACCATAAAATATTTTTCGGAAGATAATGTTGGTAATAAAGAACAAGAAAAGAAAATACAAATAACGGTTTTGTAAAGCTAATTCGCTGATAATCAAAGAGTTATATGTAAAATAGTTGTCCGCTTAAGAGCTTGATTACCAGTTAGTTATAAAAAAATAAAGAACTGTTATGATAAGATATTGTAATTTTTTATCTTTGTCGGCATTAAAATAATAAACTAAAAAAATGGAAAATTTAATTAATATACTAAAAGTACAAATAATTGAAGCCCTAAATTTGGAAGATATGGAACCCGACGAAATAGAAACTGATGAACCTTTGTTCGGCGACGGTTTGGGATTAGACTCCATAGATGCTTTGGAACTTATTGTACTTATGGAAAAAGAATATGGAATAAAAATTGAAAATCCGCAAGAAGGCAAAGAAATCTTTAAATCTGTTAGAACAATGGCAGATTTTATTCAAAAAAATCAAAAATAATATACACCAAAAGTATAAAATAAAACTACATGAAAGTATTTGTCGCCGGAATGGGAGTTATTTCCGGTATAGGGAATAATCTGACAGAAAATTATCAATCTTTGTTTGAAGAAAAACATGGTATTGGAACTATTACCAATATAGATACAATACACAAGAGTGAAGTACCTGTTGCGGAAGTAAAATTATCCGACTACGAATTGATTAAACAACTTAATCTTACGAAAGGAGTATTTACCCGAACAACTTTATTGGGACTAAAAGCCGCCAAAGAAGCTATAAACATGGCAGGACTTGAAAATCAAGATAAAACCCGTTTCGGATTTGTATCTGCCACTACGGTTGCGGGAATGAGTAAAAGCGAGATTTATTATCAAAAGTATAGAGATACTGATTTTAAAAATGAATATATCAATACCCATGAAGCAGCTGTAAGTACCGAAAAAATAGCCGCTTTTCTTGGTATAAAAGATTTCAATACCACTATCAGCACAGCATGTTCGTCGGCAGCCAACGCTTTGATGCTGGCTGTTAGACTTATAAAGCACGGAAAATTGGATGCTGTGGTGGCAGGTGGCACTGATTCTTTGTCAAAATTTACTTTAAACGGATTTTATACCTTGAAAATACTCGACACGCAACCATGTCGTCCAATGGATAAATCAAGAAAAGGCTTAAATCTGGGCGAAGGTGCGGCGTATCTCGTATTGGTGTCGGAAAAATTTGCAAACGAAAATAATCTAAATATTCTTGCCGAATTTGCAGGCTACGGCAATGCCAACGACGCTTTCCACCAAACAGCCTCTTCGCCCGAAGGTGTTGGAGCACGTATGGCAATGGAATGTGCTGTAAAACAGGCAAATATTAGTCCGTCGGAGGTAGATTATATCAATTTACACGGAACGGGAACTGAAAATAATGACATTACTGAAAGCAAAGCCGTTAAAAAAGTTTTTGGTGATAAAATTCCTGCTTTGAGCAGTACTAAAACCTATACCGGACACACATTAGCAGCTGCCGGTGCATTGGAAGCAGTATTTTCTGTTTTGGCGATAAATCGTTCAGTTATTTTTCCCAACTTACGATTTGAAACTCCAATAGAACCTACCGGATTAATTCCCGTAAAACATACAATAAACAATACTCCGGTAAGAGCCGTATTGTCAAATTCGTTTGGATTTGGAGGTAATTGTACTTCGTTGATATTCAAAGGGTTATAGGGTTTATGTGAGGAGAGTTTTATTTAAAAATAAGTAAAAAATGGTATATATTAACGGAGCAGCGAGCGTAAGTGCGCAACAATGGACAGAAGCAAGTAATTTTAATTCTGAAGTTATTGTCTATAATCAAACATACATAAAAGCCTTAAAACCTAAGTATAAAGATTTTATAAAGCCAATGGAGGTTCGTAGAATGAGCAAAACCGTGAAAAACAGCATTGTGGCATCTTCTTTGGCGCTTAGGCAAGCAAAATGCGAAATGCCACAAGCCATAATAGTTGGCACGGGGCAAGGGGTTGTAACAGATACTCAAAAGTTTTTGGAAAAATTGCTTGACGACAAAGAAAAATTTCTTACTCCCACAGCTTTTATTCAATCTACCCACAACACTCCGGCAGCCACTATTGCAGCTCGTTTGAAATGTCATGCCTATAATTATTCCTACATAAACAGAGGGCATTCCTTTGATAATGCTTTGCAAGACGCACTGATGCACATTGCTGAAGGTAAAACCGATATTCTTGTGGGCGGAAGCGATGAAATGACAGAGCAATATTTTGGTATTATGAGAAAAGGCGGTTGGTGGAAACAAAACAATTTGGAGGGCGAAACGGTTTTTAATAGTACTACCAAAGGTGCTTTCTGCGGTGAAGGGTCGCATTTCTTTTTGCTTTCGAGTGAAAAAAATCAAACAACCCAGTCTGAACTGGTTGATATTCATACTTTTTCAGGGGAAAAAACACCGAAAAACATAAAAGATGAATTAAATAGCTTTCTGCAAAAAAATAAATTGCAATTATCAGATGTAGATATGGTACTGCAAGGATATAGCGGTGATAGTGAGTCTGATAGCTTGTATCATAATTTGTCGAAGACTATATTTTCTCAATTGCCGGTAGGCGGATATAAGCACCTGTCCGGGGAACACTCCACTGCTTCGGCTTTTGCTTTGTGGCTTGCCAATGCAATATTAGTGAGCAATACAAAGCCCGATTTTTTGTTGATTAACAACCACAATGTAGACGAGGTTAATAATATATTAATTTATAATAGTTATTTTAACATAAATCATAGTTTTCTTTTGTTAAAAAGCGTTTAGATCTGTTTAATAGAGCGTAAACTTAACACATAAAAATCATACTTTTTTATAATATATTGCAATGTCTAAAGCAAAATCGCTATACAATTTAATACTTTTATTTTTCACTGTTTTTCTTGTTCTGCTTACTGTTACATTGTGGTATTGGGAGATTAGTTTGCTGTGGGTACTTTTACCTATAAGTGCTTTTTTGGGGTTTTTAGTAGTTGCTTCCGCAAAATTGGAACTTGGAATTTATATGCCTGTAATTAGTAAATTTTCACAAAAACAAAACTGTGTTGCACTTACTTTTGATGATGGACCTTCGCCCGAAAACACCCTTGCAATTCTTTCTGTATTAAATAGTTATAATGCTAAGGCTACTTTTTTTCTTATAGGTGAAAAAGTTGAGAAACATCCTGAAATAGTAAAACAAATAATTGATGCAGGACATGAAATAGCCAATCATTCATATAGTCATTCCTATATGTTCCCTTGGTTTTCTGCAAAAAAGATACAAACGGAATTATTAAAAACCTGCGATTTAGTTAGAAAAATAAGTGGAGAAGAGCCTAAATATTTTCGACCTCCGTTTGGTGTGAGCAACCCCAATATAGCTAAAGCTGTGAAAAATACAGGCTTAAAAACAATTGGGTGGAGTGTTCGTTCGTTGGATACAGTGAAGTCGCCGAAGACAGTGTTGAAAAGACTAAGTAAAACTAAATCGGGAGATATTATTTTGTTGCACGATAATCGTCCTGATACGGTTAAAATTTTAGAAAAATTTTTACGTTCATATAAAAATAAAGGTATTAATTTTTGTTCTGTATCAAAATGTTTAGATGCGGAAAAGTAAAAGTAGTATAAACGTAACTAGTTGATATTTAGTGGTATAAAGGTGGTGTGAAGTGCCTAAAGACAGAAAACAAACTCCCAGCTTCCAACTTCCCACTTCCAACTAAAAAATAAACATATGAAAAATTTAATTTTAATTAATTTGATGTTTTTCTCTCTGTTTTCGTATGCGCAGACGGGATTTACGGTTGTTAAAAATAAAAATGAGGTATTGAAAAAAATTAAAGAAACCTCAAATAATACGAAATCGGTGCAGAGCCATTTTGTTCAATATAAACATTTAGAAATTTTGGAAAATGATATAGAGAGCAAAGGCATTTTTTTGTTTTCAAAACCACAAAAAGTTCGTTGGGAATATACCAAGCCCTATCCTTATCTTATCATCATGACCGATAAACAAATGCTGATAAAGGAAAGTGCTAAGGTACAGAAATATGACATACAGAGCAATCCTGTATTTAAAGAAATAAATGACCTTATGCTGGGGCTTTTGAGTGGTAATATCGCTGAGGATAAGGATTTTAGGCTTGAATTTAAAGAAAGTAAAACAGAGCTTTTAGCTATTTTAATTCCACAAAATCAAGAACTGAAACAGATGCTTTCGCAGGCTGAATTATATTTCGATAAAAATGATTATGGCGTTTCAACAATTATAATGCGAGAACAAGAAGGTGATTATACTCGTATTGTTTTTAAAAATAGAAAATACAATGTATCCATACCCAATTCGCGCTTTATGTTGCATTAGACAAAAAAATATTGTTGCGGCAGTATTAATTTTGGTATTTATAAATTTGTTTGGTTCATTGCCGGCACAAAATACGAATGCTTTATGGCAAGCAGACAAAGCTTATATTTATAAGAGTCGTATCAGCATGTACGGACGAGAGTTTAGTGGTATAATGGTTATAAAACGTAATACGCAGGGAGTTTTTCGTACTGTTTTTATGAACGAAGCGGGTATGAAGTACTTTGATTTTGAGTTGGGAGAAGACACATTTCGTGTTGTACATATTTTTAAACCTTTGGATAGGAAAATTATAATCCGCTTGTTTACAGATATTTATAGCTTAATGCTTTTTGTTCCTACAATGCCAAAAGATTCTGAAAATTCTTCTGACAGTAATTTAATAAAGTCTAAAAAAGGTAATAAAGTGATATTATATTATGCCAATTCAGGTTTGGTTTCTGAGATATATCGCAGGGGCTTGTTTCGTAAAAAAAGACAGGTCTTATTTAATGATTATAAGGAAGATACAGCTACAGATATTGTAGCTTTAACTAAAGGGATAAGGTTTAAACAAACATTTATTTTGTTAAAAAAATAGTATAATTATATGTCTATGAATAATTTTTTCGAAATACATAAAAAGGAAAAAGAAGATAAAAGTATTATTTACGAGATAGGTTTAAATCGGGAGCATAAGATATACGAGGGGCATTTTCCTGATAAAGCGATAGTTCCGGGTGTGTTAAGTATGCAGATTATAAAGGAGTTACTGGAGGATGATTTGGAGGTTGAACTGAGATTGCAGAAAGCCGGAAATGTGAAATTTTTGTATCCTATACTTCCTGAAATAAATAAAAATTTGAATATAAGTATAAGGTATGTTTCCAAAATTTCGGAAACATTAAAAGTAAAAGCCTGTATTTATTCCAAAGATATTCAATTTATGAAATTACAGGCTACCTATATAAGGAGTTGTGGTTACTTTAAATAGTTACAACTACTTTGTTTTGTGGAGCTTATGAAATATACTATACTATAAAAAATATTTTATTCTTTATACCAACTTGCATACATTAAATAATTGTTTGATATTTTATCTATCATTTCGCGGGTTTGTTCCGGGTCAATATCTTTTATTTTTACGGCAGGTACTCCGGCGTATATGCTGTTTGGCTCTATGATAGTACCTGTTTTCACTAATGCGTTTGCAGCAATTATACTGTTTTCGCCTATTTTTACAAAATCTAATACAGTAGCACCTATACCTATGAGTACATTATCGCTTATTTGTGCCCCATGTACTACGGCATTATGTCCTATTGAAACATTATTGCCTGTTTCTACTACTGATTTTTGATATAAGGTATGTAAAACAGCCCCGTCTTGTACGTTAACTTTATTGCCTAATCTTATCGAATTTACATCGCCACGTACAACGGCATTAAACCAAAAGCTGCAATCGTCACCTGTGATTACATCGCCTACTATTACTGAACCTTCGGCAAAAAAACAATTTTTACCAAATTGTGGAGTGAAGCCTCTTACTGTTTTTATGTGTTTCATTTGAATTATTTTTGTAAATTGCTGATATACAATATGTTATAATACTTGAAAAACATGTAACATGTTGATTATCAGCTTTTTAAAAAGTTATGAATATATTGTTTTATTAAATTATATGATTGTTTTTTGTTTTAATTTCTTGAACCCTATTTCAGAACAAGACTCTCAATTACTTACATGAGGGCTTAGTCGTTATCAATTATTTTTTACCGCAAGGGACGCAAAGGACGCAAAGAATATTTCGCAAAGGGCGCACAAATATTAAATTTTGTCAACTGATTTCAAGACGAGACTCTTAATTATTTACATGAGGGCTTAGTCGTTATCAATTAT